>Ga0180301_10002530_pt1 | contig 14360 bp, 12 predicted proteins | sample GuaBasSediGuay16_FD_121797 | JGI IMG/M metagenome (GOLD analysis project Ga0180301, IMG submission 121797) | Subseafloor sediment microbial communities from Guaymas Basin, Gulf of California, Mexico - Guay16, Core 4569-2, 12-15 cm | ecosystem: Environmental > Aquatic > Marine > Hydrothermal...
CGAAAACAAAGAGCCCACAGCGGTAGCCCCGATTGAGCCCCGGACGGAGGATGAAAAGAGAAGATACGCCAACGCTCAAATGCGCGTAAAAGCCCGAAAAGAACTCCTCAAGAAAATGCAATAGGCAGAATTATACCTTTCAGGGTAGTAAATTCCCGCGAGTAAAACGGTAAGTATTTATTTGAAAACACGTTACCGCGAACAAAACGGGAATTTTCAATCGTGATCCGTATATTAGCAAAAAAGTGGCCCAAAGAGAGTTTGCAAGATATTGGCGCGAGGTTATAATGGCGGTTTAGTTGAGAAATATCCCTTAAAGGCGAGGTAGTTTAGATGTTATCTGGCAGAACGATAAGAGTCTTGTTTGCGGTGTTTGCGGTGTTGACGGCCTGCGGCAATTGCCTGGTGTGTGCGGGGACTTTGCATCTCAAGGACGGCAAGGAATGGCAGGACGTCTCCGGCTCGCCCGATGGCAGGCGTCTCATGGCGGTGGCGAAGTTCAAGCAGTTGATAAACTCCGGCGATGCGGAATCTGCAAATGAAGAACTGATCAAGCTCAAGGAGGCTTATCCGGAAATATCCGGTCCCGCCTTCGATGCGTTTTTGGAAGCGGAAACTCTCTATGCCGACGGCAAGTGGGATAAGGCGGTTCGCAAGTATGACGAGGTGCTGAACAAGTGGTCCGGGCATTGGCTTGAACCGACGATTCTGGAACGGAAGTTTTCGATTGGGCTGGCGTTTTTGAACGGGCACAAGCGTAAGGTCCTGAAGATTCTGCCTCTATCGGCCTTTGACGAGGGCGAAAAGATCATGTATGATATAGAGAACCGCGCCGGCGACGCCCCGATCTCCAGGCGCGCCTTGATTGCAATTGCAAGGGGTTATGAGAGGCGGGGTCAGTTTGTTGACGCGTATTATGTCTGGGAGAACATCAATTCTCGCTGGACAAACGGCCAGTTGCCGACGATGGCCATTTTGGAGATGGCGCAGGACCAGCATTCATCGTACAAGGGGCCGGACTACGACCATACCGGGCTGAACAAGGCTAAGGACCACTATCAGGATATCAGGACACATCATCATCAGCTTGCGGCGGAGTATGAGATAGATGAGAAACTGAAGATCATAGAGGAGCAGCTTGCTTACAAGCAATACTCGATAGGCGAATATTACGACCGAACCGGCAGCCGCCAGGCAGCCCAGTTGTATTACGAAGAGGTTCTGGATAAGTGGCCCGATACGGCTGCGGCGGAGATGGCGCAGGCGAGAATGTTAGCCTGGAACTCCGGTCTGACAGAGATAAGGCCGGGCGAGAAGAATAAAGTGGGCCGAAGACTCTTCGATGTGGGCAATAAAATTGTCGACAGTTGGTTTGGCCTGCGTTTCTTAGGTGTCAAGGCTAAGTAGTTCCTGTTGCGGAAACAACGTTTGTCATTCCCGCGAAAGCGGGAATCCAGACTATTCGTACTGGATCCCCGCTTTCGCGGGGATGACATCGGGTATTTTTTCTTTCCGCAACAGATACATAAGTAAGTCCGCCCGGATGAAGGCGGCGGTTATAGTTAAGTTGCAGACGGTTGGGGCCGATAAATAAACCGGTATATTTGAAACGAACAGGTGGCGGAATTGAAAACCAGAATTGAAATACTCGTATGCATGTTTGCGGGCCTGACGGTCATCTGCGCAGGCCCGGGCGGCTGCGGCAAGAGCGGGCTTGGGGGCTATACCAACGACTGGTTGTACCCGCGCCAAGTAGATACGGTTTATGTTGAGATGTTCGACAGCAGGAGTTTTCGCCGTGGGCACGAATATGTGCTCACCGACGCGATCTGTAAGCGGATCGAGGTTGAGACGCCGTACAAAATCGTATCGGACAGGGATTTCGCCGACTCGGTCCTGAGCGGCCAGATAAACAGTATCGGCTCGGGTGTGCTGGCGGTGGACCGTGAGACGGGCCGTCCGCTCGAACGGGAAGTGCTGCTTCGCGTAACAGTCAATTGGAAAGACCTGGAGACGGGTGAACTCCTGATAAACAATGAAACCGTTACGGCGTCGTCTACGTATTCTGCTCAGTTAGGCCAGGATTTTGACTACTCGGCGGCGGTGGCTGCGAACCGTGCCGCCCGGAAGGTCGTAGAGCTTATGGAAGAAACGTGGTGAGGAATGTGTGTTTTGACCGGCGGCGCACGGGACGGGGGGACGGAGGAGGGGGCATGTGTTTGTTTGTTCAACTTTATTTTAGAAATTAATCAGAAGCAAATTCCATGACGGATAATCCCGACAAGAATCAAGAGACGCCCAGGGGCCTGAAAGGGCTCGGGCGAAAAAACCTGCCGAATTACAGGCGCAGTCCGTTCGGCTGGCTTGTGATCTTTCTCATTCTCATCAGCGCCATGATGATGCTCAACAAGGCTACCAGGCGTGTGGAGAAGATCAGCTTCGTGCCCGATTTTATGGACTACGTCGATGCCGGCCATATCGAGAGTGTGGAGTTCCAGGTGTCTCGCGGCAGGATAGCAGGCAAGTTCAATGAAAGCGGCATGGCTGCCCGCGGCGAAGATGCGGCGGTAAGGTTTCAAGTCAACTATGACCCCGAACTGCTGCCCAGGGATTATCTTGAGCAGTTGAAAGCAAAGGGTATCAAGGCGGATGTTGTCCGGGATTACTGGGGGCCTATATTGTGGAGTTGGCTGCCTATCGTGCTGCTCGTTGGTTTCGTCTATTTTATCTTCATTCGCAACATGCGCGCCGGCGGAGGCGGTATGCTGATGAGTTTCGGTCGCAGCCGCCACAAGGTGCAAAGCCGGGAACAGAAGGTTACCTTCGAGGATGTGGCGGGTATTGACGAGGCCAAGGAAGAGGTCAGCGAGACGATAGAATTTCTGAAGAACCCCAAGAAGTTCAAGAAGATCGGCGGGCGCATCCCTCGCGGCGTTCTGCTGGTGGGTCCTCCCGGCTGCGGGAAAACGCTGCTCGCCAAGGCCATCGCGGGGGAGTCGGATGTGCCGTTTTTCAGTATCTCGGGCAGCGATTTTGTGGAGATGTTTGTCGGCGTAGGCGCCAGCCGCGTCCGCGATCTGTTCAAGCAGGCCAAAGAGAATTCGCCCTGTATCATCTTTCTCGATGAAATCGACGCTATCGGTCGAAAACGCGGTCCCGGTTTTGTCAGCGGAGGCCATGACGAGCGTGAGCAGACCCTTAATGCGATCCTGGTCGAGATGGACGGTTTCGATACGAACGATCAGGTGATCGTTATCGCGGCGACCAACCGCAAGGATATCCTGGACCATGCGCTGACCCGCCCGGGCAGGTTCGACAGGCAGGTCGTGGTGCCCCTGCCGGATTTGGCCGGACGTGTGGAAATACTAAAGATTCACTCCCGCAACATACAGATGAACTCGGATGTTGAATTCGAGCGGTTGGCGCGTGGAACGCCCATGTTCAGCGGCGCCGAGTTGGAGGCCTTGATTAACGAGGCGGCCATCAGCGCCAGCATGGCCAACAAGGACTATGTGGAAATGGCCGATCTCGATGAGGCGCGCGACAAGGTTCGTTGGGGCCGTGCGAAGAAGAGTCGTGTCGTCGATGAACAGGACAAGAATATCACGGCTTTTCACGAGGCCGGCCACGCCTTCGTGCAGTCGGTGCTCGAAGATGCCGACCCGCTTCATAAGGTCAGCATTATCCCGCGCGGGCCGATGGGAGGGGCGACCTTTGCACTGCCCGAAAAGGACCGCATGTTCTACACCAAGAGATACTGCATGGCTCAGATGCAGGTCTGTTTCGGCGGGCGAATCGCAGAGCAGATTTTCTGCGACGACATAAGCAGCGGCGCCCAGGCGGACATCAAGCAGGCGACCGGCATCGCCAGGGAGATGATTCTTACATGGGGCATGGGCGAAGAACTCGGTCCCATCGATTACGGCGGCAATATGTCGATGGAGACGTATTACCCCGGTTCCGGTCGGGAAACATCTGAAAAGACCGCCGAGTTGATCGATAAGGAGATCAAGAAGCTGATCGACCAGGCCTATACGCAGGCACGGCATCTTATCGAAGCCAACAAGGACAAGATGGAGGCGCTTACCAGGGCGCTTTTGAAGTACGAGACGCTCGACGCCGCGGATGTGGAAGTTATCCTCAGTGGCCGCGAGTTGGACAAACCCACCGTATCAGACCTGCTGGCGATGGAACAGGCCAAGGAACAAAGCGAACAGCCTCCCCATGCCGAACCCGATGAATCGACATCATAAATCACCTGTGTAGATTGTGCGGCGGCGTGCGGCAAACTTTCACCAATCGGCTGGATTTCAATCCTGCCAATTTGACGCCGCCCAGTGCTAATATGTCATATCCGGAAAATAATATCTCGCCGGCACGTCTGCCGTAACCCACTGCCGTAAAAGGCGTTACGTATTCACAGCGGTTCCTGGCACGGTTTTTGCAGTGTAATAAAGTGCACCAGTTAGAGACTGTAACGTAAATTGTTTATTATTATTGTTATTGTTATTTTGAAAGGAGGTTTACCATGACACTATATGAATTACTGCCCATCAGAAAAGGTCGCGGGCGTGTGCCCATCAGGAGACACGAAGCAGCGGAGCCCTTTGGCGCTCTTGAGCGGCGAGCGAGCCGGTTCTTTGAAGATTTTTTCCGCGATTTCGCTTTAGAGCCCTTTGGTGGATCCCGATACTTTAGCGGCGGTTTCGCGCCCAGTCTGAACGTTTCCGAAACCGACGATGAAGTTGTCGTATCCGCCGAGCTTCCCGGCCTCGACGAAAATGATGTTGAGGTCTCCCTTAGCGACGGAAGGTTGACAATCAAGGGCGAAAAGAAGCAGGAAGAAGAGATCAAGGACCAGGAACACTATCGCATGGAGAGGTCTTACGGCTTGTTTGAGCGTGTGGTTGAGTTGCCTTGTGAGGTGGACGAGGAAAAATCCAGCGCCGAGTTTGCCAAAGGCATCTTGACAATCAAACTGAGCAAGGTCGCCGGCGAGAAAGCAAAGGCAAAAAAGATTGAAGTCAAGGCTGGTTAGGACGATATCTCTTTATGGCGGCGGGCTGAATGGCAGGCTCGCCGCCGACAATTTTTATTTGTTTACAGAAAGGCGTCGAAGATGATTCCGAGAGAGTGGTCAAAAGCAAAAATCATCGTGTTGGGTATTATTGTCCTTGCGATTGCGGCTATGCCGGCGGCGGTCTCGGCCGAGAAAGGGATTGCCACATTACGGGAGACGTCCAAGGCGTTTTCGGCGGTTGCGAAGAAGGCGATACCGGCCGTGGTCTCCGTGAAGGTCGAAAAGACCATCAGGGAGGAGGGGCAATTATATCAGTCCCCCTTTGAAGATGATCTTTTTGAGCGTTTCTTTGGGCCCCGTTATCATTACCGGCGACCGCCGCGCCAACGGCAGCAGGTCGGCCAGGGTTCCGGCTTCGTCATCAGCGAAGACGGATACATACTGACCAACAACCACGTCGTCGAAGGGGCCGATAAAATTGTCGTCAGCCTTCAGGACGGCAGGAAATTTGACGACGCCAAAGTCATCGGGACCGATCCTAAATCGGATGTTGCTCTTATTAAGGTTGATGCCGAGAACCTGCCCGTGATCGAATTGGGCGATTCCGACGCCCTTGATATCGGCGAGTGGGTCATCGCCGTGGGCAGTCCCTTCGGGCTTCAGGCGACGGTAACCGTCGGCGTTGTCAGCGCCAAGAGTCGCGGCGTCGGACTTGCCGAATACGAGGACTTCATTCAGACCGACGCCGCCATCAATCCCGGCAATTCGGGCGGCCCGCTGCTGAACATCGACGGCAAGGCGATCGGGCTCAATACCGCCATATTCAGTCAGAGCGGCGGGTACATGGGCATCGGCTTTGCGATCCCGATCAACCTGGCAAGAAGCATCACCGATCAGCTCAGGAAATCAGGCAAGGTTACGCGCGGGTATCTGGGCATCCAGATGCACCCGGAGAAAATCACCCCCGAACTTGCTGAGGAGCTCGGGCTCAAAGACAACAAGGGTGTGCTGGTCACGGAAGTAATTCCCGATTCTCCAGCCGCTAAAGCGGGTCTGAAGCGACGCGACATAATTCTGGAGATGGACGGCAAGACCGTCGAGGACTGGCAGTCGTTCCGCAATCATGTAGCGATGCTCGAACAGGGCAAAAAAGTTACCCTGACCGTATTCAGGGACGAGAAGAAGAAGGAACTCGAGGTGGAGATCGGATCGCTGGAAGAAGGCCAGATTGCTTTGGGCGTATCCGAGGTGTCCAGGAAGTTGGGCCTGCAGGTGCAGAATCTGACCGATGAGTTGGCCACGCGTTTCGGCTATGAAGGCGCCAAGGGCGTCATCGTAACCGAGGTAACCGACAACAGTCCGGCCGACCGCGCCGGCATCGGCGCCGGCATGCTCATCATCAGCGTCAATCGCCGGGACGTCAGCACCGTCAAGGAGTTCAGCGAAGCTCTCAAAGAGTCCTCGAAGACGAAAAAGGCGCTGTTGCTGGTAAGAAATGAGCGATATGCCCAATACGTGGTGCTCAGTCTGGACTAACCGCAATCCGCACAAATAAATGCACGTCCTATTGAACGCGCGTAGGGGCGGCCCCATGTGGCCGCCCAAATACCGTGGGGCGGCCCCCATCTGACCGCCCAAACCCGGGCATACGAATTTCAAATCGGAAGCAGGGCAACCACATGGGGTTTTAGGGCAACCACATGGGGTTTTAGGGCAACCACATGGGGTTGCCCCTACTGGCGTCTTATGCTGCCTATGAGTTCGTCCAGCTCTGTTCTTGTCTGCGGGTCGGTGCGGCGAAGCCCGTCAATCTTGCCGTAGGCGTGCAGGACCGTCGAATGATCCCTGCCGCCGAGATGCCCGCCGATTTCTTCGAGGCTGTGCTTGGTGAGGTTCCTGGCCAGATACATGCATACCTGCCGCGGAAGCGCGATGCTCTGGCTTCTCTTCTTGCTTTGAAGATCCGCCAGTCGAACATCGTAATAGTGGGTGACGGCGTTGATGATTTCGGTGATAGAGATGCTTCTGCGGCTTTCGGCCTCCTGTCGGCCGAGTGCATGCCGGGCCAGTTCCAGCGTGATGGGTTCGCCCGACGTCTGGGCGGTCGCATAGAGGATTGTCAGCGCCCCTTCAAGCTCCCGAATGTTGGCTTTGACTCTGCCGGCAACGTATTCGGCGACCTCCTCGGATACATCCAGCCCGCGCAGTCGCGCCTTTTTCTGTACGATGGCAATTCGGGTCTCATAGCTGGGCGCATCAATCCGGGCGACAAGTCCCCATTTGAACCGGCTGATCAGGCGATCCTCCAGCGAGGGGATTTCGCCGGGCGTACAGTCGGCGGTGAGCACAATCTGCCCGTGGTTGTTGTAGATGGCGTTGAACGTATGGAAGAATTCCTCCTGGCTTTGTTCGCGTTCGCTGAGGAACTGAACGTCGTCGATGACAAGCACGTCGACGGTCCTGAACTGACTTTGGAATTCGGACAGTTGCCCGTGTTCGATAGCGCTGATGAACCTGTTGACGAACTCCTCGCAACTGAGAAACTGAATCTGTGTATCGGCGGAGTGTTTCCTGACGCCGTGGCATAAGGCGTGAAGCAGATGGGTTTTGCCTAATCCGACCGAGCCGTAAAGAAACAACGGATTATACGTGTTGCCCGGTGAATGGCTGACGGCGACACAGCTTGCGTGCGCCAGGCGGTTACACGGGCCCACGACAAAACTGGCAAATGTATAGTCGGGGTGCAGTTTGACGGTGCCTTGTGTACAGGTCTGCATCGGCTCGGCCGATGTCGAATCGCCGGCGCTGAACTTGACCGCGACCAGGTGTCCGGTGACGTTTTGCGCCGCCTGTGTGAAAATCGTCAGGCAGTTGTCGTGCAGAAACTGCGCTGCGTCGGCGTCGGGGCAGCCGACCTCCAGAATCCCGCCGTCAAAACGCAACACGACAAGGTCGTCAAACCACCTGCGGCTGTTGACCGGATCGAGTGTCTTGACCCTGTCCAATATCCCGACTAAAATATCCGCTGTATCCTGCGCAGCCAAATCCTTCTCCCGATTCTCCTGGGGCACCGGCAATCCATTCGATCAAATGTACGCTACGCCTGCAGAAAACTCTGAAACTTGCAGGAACTGTTGTCTTGCCAACCGTAAGGTTAAGTCCTGTATGCGCCTTCCCTGGCCACCGCCATGTAAGTTACAGGCGCCGGAGGGGTTTGTCAAAGGAAATTTCGCCGGGCCGGACAAATTTGCATCCTGCCCCGGCCAGGGGCCAGGCTAAAAATTTAACAATGCTTGAAATCAGGCCGATTATCTGGGAAACTATCATGATGTTCTCTTGGGGGGCAAAACGGCGGCTAACCGGATATGAATTGCCGGCAAAGGTAAATTTTTGCGGAGCTAAAATGGGTATTTTCACCAGGACGGTCAACTATCTCAGGGAGCATTTGGGCAAGACGCGGGCCAGGATCACGTCGAGCCTTTCGAGCGTCCTGACGTTGGGCAGGAAGATTGACGAGGAGCTGCTGGACGATCTCGAAGAGACATTGATCAGCGATGATATCGGTGTCGAAACGACGGACAAGCTGATTACGGATCTCCGCGGCGCCTATCGCGACAGGAAGATCACCACCACCGACGATATCGTTCCGTTCCTCAAAGAGCACATGAAAAGCTATTGGCCCGAGCGGGATCGACAGTTGCAGACCGCAACATCCGGACCGACGGTGATTCTTGTTGCCGGCGTAAACGGTTCGGGCAAGACGACGAGCATCGCCAAGCTCGCTTATGTGCTCAGCCGCAACGGCAGCAATGTCATCGTTGCCGCCTGCGATACGTTTCGCGCTGCGGCGGTGGAGCAGTTGACGATATGGGCCGAGCGTATCGGCGTCCAGATCGTCAAGCACAAGATGGGCTCGGACCCGGCGGCGGTTGCCTACGATGCCTGCGAAGCGGCGGTGGCGCGCGGGGCGGACTACCTGATCCTGGATACGGCGGGCAGACTCCATACGCAAAAGCCCCTGATGGACCAGTTGACAAAGATCAGGAACGTGGCGACCAAAAAGATCGCCGGCTCGCCGCACGAGGTGCTGCTTGTTCTGGATGCGACGACCGGGCAGAACGCGATCATACAGGCAAAGACATTTCTGGAAGCGATTGACGTTACGGGCATCTTCCTCGCCAAGCTCGACGGCACGGCCCGCGGCGGAATCGTCATCGCAATCAAAGACATGCTGGATATCCCCGTAAAGTTCGTCGGCTTAGGCGAAAAGCCCGAAGACATAGCCGAATTCGACCCCGCAGAATTCGTCGAGGCACTGTTTACGTAGCCCCAACGGTGGGGCTTGCCCCACCAGAATTGCTGCGAGACAAGCCGGCGTAGATACTGTTATGATTTCCCGTTGATCATTAGTTGCGGCTGGCCTGTGGCTTCGAGGACGTCTCTCCAGAGTGGGCCGTCGGGGTCGATGGTGTTTTTTGTGGCAACGGCTAATGCGGTGGGTATGTGGACGAGCCGGTTGTGGATCATGCTTATGATCATCTCGGTTTTTCCGGCCATGGCGGCATGGACGGCGTTGGCGCCGAGCCTTGCACAATAGATCGAGTCGTTGGCGTTTGCCGGTGCGCTTCGGATGATATATCCAGGGTCGATGTACTTGAGATTGACCTCCATATTCTTCGCTTTGAAACAGGCGGTGATTTTCTGTTTGAGGAAAAGGCCTATGTCGGCAAGCGTGGCGTTTCCGGATGCATCTTTGGTTTCGGACGCTGCCGGCAGGTCCTGGCCTGCGCCTTCGGCGGCGAGGATGACGGCGTGGCCTCTGCTTTTCAGCCGGGTCTCAAGACGCGCCAGCAGACCGTTTTCGCCCTCGAGTTCGAACGGCACCTCGGGCACGAGTACGAAGTTGACGTCGTTGATGGCAAGGGCGGTATGGGCGGCGATGAAGCCGGACTGCCTGCCCATGACCTTGACCAGACCGATTCCATTAACGGCGTCGGCGGCTTCGGTATGAGCGGAGGCGATGGAGATGACGGCCTTTGAGACGGCCGTTTCGAAGCCGAAGGATTTTTGAACGAAGCTCAGGTCGTTGTCGATGGTTTTCGGTACGCCGACAACCGCGATTGTCAGGCCGCGTCTGTCTATTTCCCGACAGATTCCAAGAGCGCCCCTTTGTGTTCCGTCGCCCCCGATGGTGAACAAAATGTTGATGTTCATACGTTCAAGCGTATCGACAATCCGCTCGGCCCGGCCACCGTAGCCACGGGATGAGCCGAGTATCGTGCCTCCCCTTCGATGGATATCCGTCACCGCAGCAGGCGCAAGGTTTATCGGCGCAAGGTTGAACTCCGAAAAAAAACCGCGATATCCATATCGAAAGCCGACGATATTCTTTACACCGTAGCGGTACCACAGACACATGACGATAGCGCGGATGACGTCGTTGAGGCCTGGGCACAGCCCGCCGCAGGTTACAATTGCCGCGCAAACGTCGGCCGGATTGAAATATATCTTCTGCCGGGGTCCGGCCTTTTCGAGGAGCCGGTCCTTTGCAAAAGTTCGCTGCGCAGCGTCCGGAGTTGTCTCGATATCATAGATGATGTACTCGGAGTCATCGGTGTAGTTGGCGATATAATCATCGTTTACGGTTGACAACTTGACCGGCGAGGGCACGGTTCTTTCGCCGAGTGTGGTAACAGTAAAATCCGTTTTTTGCATCGTTAATCCACCTCAAATAAGGAAACGGCGGGACAAGCCCACCCTGCATTTTTTCACGAACCGCTTACCGTGTGAACCATGATCGCATTGGTCGTCCCGGCTGCGCCGATGGGGCTTCCGGCGACGAGGACAATTTTGTCGCCGCCATGAAGCCAGTTTCGTTCGAGAATGATCTTATCGACCATTCGTGAAAACTCCTCTATGCTGTTCGGCGCCGGTCTGCATCGCGGTATCACGCCGTAATGCAGACACATCTGTCTGCAGATTCGCTCGTTCGAGCTCAGTGCGAGGATGGGCACGTCGATGCGCGCCTTGCTGAACAACTGCGCCGCGGCGCCGGTTTGCGACCAGACGGCGACCAGTTTCGCGTCGGTATCGTCGACGAACTGGGCGACGCTGCGCGCCATGGCTGCGGTTACGGCAAGTTTTTCGGAGGTTACGATCATCGGGCGAATCTCGCCGGAGGCGTCGAGAAACGCTTCTGTGACGCGGGCGATTCGCCGGATCGTTTCGGCCGCGGCGATCGGGTGTTTGCCGATAGCCGTCTCGCCGGAGAGCATCACCGCATCGGTGAAATCCATGATTGCGTTTGCGACATCGGAGACCTCGGCGCGTGTCGGCGTAGGTGAATCGATCATGCTCTGGAGCATCTGGGTCGCCACGATGACCGGCGTTCCAAAATGGCGACAGAGGTGGGTGATTCGCTTCTGGATCAGCGGCACTTGGGCAAGGTCCATCTCGACGCCCAGATCGCCGCGGGCGACGAGAACAACATCCGAAGCCGTGATGATATTCTCAAGATGGTCTATCGCCTGGGGCTTTTCGATCTTGGCGATGACCTTAATATCCGAGCCGGCCTTTTTGATATAGTCCTTGAGTTGGCGTATCTCGTCGGCTGTGCGAACGAAGCTCAAGGCGAGAAACTCGATTTTGTGCTCTATTGCCCAGTTTACGCACTGCCAGTCGCGATCGGTTATCGACGGCGAGGAGATGTCCGAGTCGGGCAGGTTGATTCCCTTGTGGCTGTGCAACGCTCCCGGCGAAAGGACTCGGCATGTAATCTGGTCGTCGTCTTTGGCGATGACGCGCAGGGCGATCCGGCCGTCGTCGATGAATACGCGATGGCCGACCGCAACGTCGGCAACGAGATTGTCGTAATTAGTGCCGAAGCGCCTCGGCGAACCGTCATTCGGGTCGCCGGTTATGGTGATTTCGTCGCCGACGTTGAGCGTTTGTCCCTTGGGCTCGATGTTGGCGGTTCGAATTTTCGGCCCGCACAGGTCGCCTACAACGGCGGTGGTGTGCTGATGCTCAGAGCGAGCGGCATTTAGCAATTCAAGGAATGCGCCATGCTCGGCGAGCGTACCGTGGGAAAAGTTCAGACGAAAGACATCCACGCCGTGGTCGATCATAGTTCTGATCATATCGGTCTTGTTGCAGGCCGGGCCGATTGTCGCAATTATCTTGGTTTTGATCATCATAACAAATCGCCTGTCTACGCTCCGGGTGGCGAAAGGAGGGCAGGCACATGGGCCTGCCCCTACAATTTTTATGCCTTTGGGTAATTGCCGAGGTATTCGGTTTTGGGCAGTTGCCCGACCAGGGGCATTGCGTATTCGATGAAGGCGTCGGTCATGCCGTTGCCGTCGGCGTTTATGAACTCGTCGGGTACGCTCTTGGTGTGCTCGGCGACGTCGCTGAGGTTGGTCCTGAACAGTTCGACGGCGTAGTCGGCGCCGTTGCCCAGGCGTTTCATCGCGACCGAGCCGTTGTCTTCCTGCATCGAGTAGAGCACCGCCTGTCTTCCGCATCGACGGGCCTCATCGACATCCGTTTTCGACTGCAATCCCGCAAAGCTTCTTTGCAGATAACCGAACGTGTCGGCGCGAACCCGCTTGACGCCGAAGCTGCTTTTGATCTTCCCGGCGAGGTAATCGGCCAAGGCGCCGGTTCCCGAAAGCTGAACATTGCCGTGTGCGTCGCGCTCGGCGTCTTCGGCGATGATCTCGGCATAGGTCTTACCGTCCGGCCGGCAAATGCCTTCGCTGACGGCGATGACGCAGCGACCCAGTTTTTTGAAGACGCCTTCGACATCGGCTAAGAACTTTTCCATTGCAAACGGTCTTTCGGGAACATAGACCAGGTGCGGCCCGTCGTCGTCTCTTTGCCTGCCCAATACCGAGGCGCCCGTGAGGAAGCCGGCGTGCCTGCCCATGATTACGTCGATTTTGACGCCCGCAAGGGCGCGGTTATCCAGGTCGTCGCCCATCAGTGCGCAGGCGACAAATTTGCCCGCCGTACCGTAGCCGGGGCAGTGGTCGGTCACCAGCAGGTCGTTATCCACGGTCTTTGGCACGTGGAACGCCCGGAACTGGAAGCCTTCTCTTTCGGCCATGTTGTTGATGATGTAGCAGGTGTTGGCCGAGTCGTTGCCGCCGATATAATAGAAATACCGGATGTCGCGTTTCTTGAGGACTTCAAGGATTCGCGCACAATATTCGTCATTGGGCTTCTCCCTGCTTGAGCCCAGTGCCGACGAAGGTGAGGCGGCGACCCGCTCGAGTGTCTCTATCGACAGTTTCTTCAGATCGATGAAATCTTCCTTGACGATGCCCGCGACGGCATGCAGGCCCCCGTAGAGGCGGTCGATCTCCTTGTGTTTGCACGCTTCTTCAATTACGCCGACCAGAGACGCGTTGATAACGCCCGTGGGCCCGCCGGACTGGCTGACAATCGCATTAGCCATTCAAAAACCCTTCCTGATAAGTTGATTTGCACCAGTATTCATATTGCCACGCGATTATACGCAACGCCGCCCAAATATCAAGCCCAAAGCAACCATGCGGGTTTTATAATGTGTCCCAGCTCACTCATCCTGCTTTCTCGCCCGTTCGAGTTCGTCGGCGAGTTTGCCCACTTCCAGCCGCAGTCGCTGGTTCTCCCGTTTGTTCCGGATAAGCAGCCTGATGACATAAATGACTACGACAACCGGCACAATGCAGGTAAGTGCGAAAACCACGCTAACAATGATCAACTCCCACATCCCCGGTAACACAACAGCGAGTATTTCAGTATTCATTCAATCTCTCCTGCAATTCTGAACATTAATTTACGCTGAAACTGCTAAAACGTCAGGTATCATTCGTTTCTGCTCTTTTGCTGTGGAATAACTTTTTTTGATTCGAGCCAGGCATCAACGTCGGCACGGTCGAATTTGATGTTCTTTGCGCTTATTCTCATATAAGGCGGACAGTCGCCGCTGGCGATATATTTGTATATGGTCCGCTTCGAATCGCCCAAGTAGACCGCCAAATCTTCAATCGACATTAGCTGCATATGCCACTAAACTCCTTTATATGTCATAATATATCACCATATGCACTGAGATGCAACAAAAATCTCAGGAAAAATAAAAAAATATCGGGCATGCCCCCCCCTTTTTTCTCGAAAACATAAGTGTTTTATCTTAAAGGGTTTATAGCGGCCCTTGGCATCCTGAGCCCCGAAGGGGGGCGTTTGGGGCGATCTGATACGGGTGTAATCCTCCTTTGGCGTCGTCTCTCTACTGATCCTGCGACAAAGGCCTTGGCCTGTAGAGTTTGGTCTCCAGCGCTCTTTGATAAGC
>Ga0180301_10002531_pt1 | contig 14357 bp, 13 predicted proteins | sample GuaBasSediGuay16_FD_121797 | JGI IMG/M metagenome (GOLD analysis project Ga0180301, IMG submission 121797) | Subseafloor sediment microbial communities from Guaymas Basin, Gulf of California, Mexico - Guay16, Core 4569-2, 12-15 cm | ecosystem: Environmental > Aquatic > Marine > Hydrothermal...
ACACACGTATGTAGTTTATAAAGTTAATCCTCAACTTATACTGATTTTACAAAATAAACTATGTTAACAATATTTTAAAAAATATACTTAAATTATACATAAGGAATATATACTTAGGTGATATCGTGGTTCGAAAAGGCACATATATAGATGTTTACGATAGATCATTCTATAAACGAGATACACCTTCTCACATAGTACACAGGTATCAGAAGCTCAAGAAAATAGACAAGACCAAAGACAAGATAACCAAGACAAGGGATATTGTAATCATAGATATGATAAGAGTTGGTACAAACCTAGGAATCCCTAATGATGTAGTCCAGAGAGGGATCAACATTTTCAAGAAATGCATAAGAGTCCTGAGACTACAACAACTAGAACATTTCTATTGGTATGCCTTCGCCTCCCTATTTATTGCCATTAGAGAAAGCGGACACAGGTCTCCTGTTACACTCCAAGAGCTCCACAGGGAGTTCGAAGAGCTAGGGATACAGATACCTATGAAAAGGATATTAAACGCAATATACACCATATCAACAAAGCTAGGGATAAAGCACAGATTAAGAGATCCAAGAGAGCTCGTTTACCGTGCTGTACAGAACTTAGTATCATCACAAGAGGTACAAGAAAGATTAGCTAAGAGGGGGGTAGGCCCCAAAGATTATAAGCATAAATTAACTATGTACACCCTCATGCTTATGAACCTCATAAAGAGGGATAGGCACAGCCTAAGGCCCATCACTAAAGTAGCCATAATGATCTATCTCGCAGATGGACTCCTCGCTAAAAAGTTACACATTAGCCCCGTGCTTACTCAGAGATTAATACAGAAGTATATCGGAGTATCACAAGTATCCATCAGGAACTATACAAAAGAATATAAGAGAGAACTAGAAAAATTAAAAATTTTATAACTCTCTTTCTACCTTAAAGACCTTGCAAGTCCCTCTGTAATGTTCTACGAGCTCCTTTATTGCAAGAGCACAGACTCTTGAATTTGTTTGTAATACGCTTTTCTGAAGTTGCATTATGAGGTAACCTTTACTTCTAAGGTCTTGGAGTGCATAATAGAACTCTTTAGGATTCCTTCCACCTATAAAATCATAGATTATTACGAAAGTGCCTTTTTCATCTTTCTCATCTATGGATTCCAAGATCTTTTCTACTAATTTTTTCCTCCCCATCTTTTTCCCCTGTATATACAGGGGAAAACTCCTATATAAAGGTTTCCCCATATTCTCAACTATGAGCGAAGATATGATAATTAGGATACCATTCCCATTATGGACAGACTGGGTACACTTCATGCTAGGAGTCTTAGCAGGAGCTACTGCTATCCATTTTCCACTAATATCGGTGATAGTTTCTATAATCTTCTTAGTGTGGCAATTTAGTAATAGAGAACCATTACGTAAAACATATGATGACATCCTAGAATTCTTAGCAGGATACCCTGTAGGTATCCCACTTGGAATAATTATCTATAAATTGATATTCCGTATCTAAAATACTGATGTTACAGAAATCGTTAATATATTCATTTGAATGGGATATACTAATCATTCTAGATGCATGCAGATACGACTTCTTCAAAGACAACATCCAAAGCATAGGATACAACTATAAACTTATGAAAGTAGTCTCCTCAGGTTCGTGCACTATGGAATGGTTCATAAACACATTTACAAGAAGAATACCTAATTGCATTTACGTATCAGGAAACCCATACATTGGCAACTACCGAAACAAGTTTAACAATATAGAATACTACCCCTCCAAACTGTTCTCCGTAGTAAAAGACGCCTACCTAGAGGGATGGAAAGACATTAACGGAATATATACCGTAGACCCTGAGTATGTCCTCAAGATGGCCCTCTTAATGTCCATGTTCTACAAAGAATATAAACTAATAATCCACTTCTTGCAGCCCCATGCCCCATACCCACTTTCCACAGAACTCAGAAAGTACTTTATTAACGAAAAGACAAGGCCCGACTTCAAACTATGGAAGGCCCTAAAAAGTGGAGAGCTAAGTCCAGAAAAGGTAAAAAAGGCATATGAGAAAAACCTAAAATGGGTTCTAACACACGTAAAGAGGCTAATTAGATGTTTCAAAGGGAAAAAGATAATAATAACCTCAGATCATGGAGAGTGCTTTGGAGAACATGGTTTGTACGGCCATCCCTGTGGGGCTAGAGTCCAAGAACTAATAAATGTCCCTTGGTGCATCATAAAAATTTAATTCCTATGTCATATTTTAAATATTAATGAATATGACTGAGCGTTTTATGTCATGGTTTAAAACCATAAACACAGAATGTACTTCCCTCAAAAATCCTTATGTCCTTGAACCCTAAATGTTTCAAAAGCCTTGCCAGAGTAACTGGATGAAGTACATGTACATGAGTCTCATCCAAAATGGCACATTTATCATAACATATAACACTTTGTATAAAAAGCCCCCCTCCATTTACTAAAACCCTATAGAACTCTCTAAGAGCTTGAACATAGTCTATTATGTGCTCTAAAGTCTCCAAGAGCACCACGCCATGAAATGAGCAAGATGGAAATAGTAGATATGTTGGACTCATGACATAAAACTCAGCTTCTTTAATTCTATCTTGGTTATCAATTACGTCTATACCTACATAGTCAACATTCTTGAAGTTCTCTTTAAGATACGTATAGAGAGCACATTTCCAAGCACCGACATCAAGAATCTTAACCTTCCCAAAACGCTTAAGGAGCACATTGATAAACTCATTAAACTCTTTCCTACGTATTAGTATTAATCCCCATCCGTACTTCTTACCTTCTTGCCTTATAAGATTATGATAAGACATGTAGTAACACCCATGTTATAGCAATAATTTCACTTACAAGACATAATATAACACATATAAATAACAAGATTACAATACTGTTTAGAGCCCCGACAATCTTTGCAACATTATGCGGTTCATATGGATTATCAATGTCATTAACACAGTTCATATTTATGAATATACCACAAACTGTTATCACGAATATAGCCAATAATACTAATGATAAAAAAAGAAGTATTTTGGATGTCATACCAATCACCTTTATGCCGATATCGTACAATCAAATATCAGGGTGATCTCGGGCACGTTGTATGCAGGGTATGTGTCGGGCGTCCACTTGCATATCTCAAATCCGCCCGTGCTGAGCAATGCGATGTAGTATATGTCAAATTGCCCACCAGTATCATATTCAGCATGTACGGTCTCGCTCAGCCCGTCAGATGCTAAGGTCTCACTAGCTGTGGCATCCCAGTTGACCTCACCACCAGGCGTAAGCACATGCCACCTGACAGCACCCACGTTTATGTCAGATGGCGAGGTCTTTGTGCCCCTCAGTACGGCTATTATCGTACTGGCGATCAATATATCTGAGAACGACCACGTTACACCACCGCCTGATAGTGATCCTGAAACGTTTACAGTAATGGTTAACGTTACGTTTGCTTTATCTCCGCTATAGACTGTGACATTTGTTACATTAGTATCAAAGTACAGTTTTGTCCCGCTATAGGCCCTTACCCTATCTATTGTATAGCTTGCTGTTATTGAAATTGTACATGTAATCGTTAATTGATTACCGCTTACTGAGTAAGATAATGATGTCGTTGAATCTCTTTCAGACCCGCCAGTATCCACTAAAACTATTTTGTCTATTTTGCTCAGTCCCGTTCCATTATAAAACCCAGATATGATATCCTTTCTTATCTGCTCGGTAGGACTTCCGTGGAGTACCTTACCAATTCTATCACCAACTTCAACATGACCACGAACATCAAATTTTATTCCGAATGGTATACCATTACGCATACATTCACCTTATTAATGAATTGGCGTCATTAGGTAATAAAGTTATTGAGTGCTGAACGTGCCCGATATACTTACACTAACCGATTCACTTATCGGTATCTCATGTGTTTGTGGTATCCTCGTGCTGAATGTTCCTGATATACTTACGCTAACTGAATCTGATGTTGATATACTCCATGTCCTTGGCAATCTTCTAGCCCTACCACTATCGCTTAGGGATACACTCACACTAGCAGAGAAGTAGGTTTCAACGCTTACACTAACGGTTTCGCTCACACTTACATCTACACTAGCAGTAAATGGTGTACTATGTTTGAGAGAGGCAGATAGTACTGGGACTACTTCATCAGATGCAGAAACAAATGTCTCTCTTAATATACTAGCAACCTCAGCTAGTGAAACTGATAGTGAGCTTGTAAATGTCACCTTGTGCGTTAGCTCGGCGGATAGTACTGGAGTTACTTCATCAGTCGCTTTAACGTGAGCCATTCCAGATACGATAGCATCAAGAAGGACACTAACACTATCTTCTACAAGTACTTGCACGATCCTAACTATTTCACAAGTATCTACAAGATCAACGTTTACGTTACTTGTAAATGTCACCTTGTGCGTTAGCTCGGATGACAAGATTATTGATACAGTATCCGTAACAGATACTTTAGCCATTCCTGATACGATAGCATCAAGCAAGACACCCACACTATCCTCTGCAAGTACTTGTACAATCCTAACTATTTCACAAGTATCTACAAGATCAACGTTTAATGTCCCAGTTATCACAAGCTTGTGAGTAAGCTTACCAGTAAGACTTGGAGAAACAGTATCAGTAACTGTTACTTCAGCTATTCCTGATATGATAGCATCAAGAAGCACACTAACACCATCCTCAGCAATAAGATAGTACTCCATGATAAATCTAACAAGATCTTCCATACTTACACTTAACATTCCCTCAAATCTTGAAAGATTAACAACCTTTGCAACCTCGATTAGTGAGGTACTCATAGAACTTGCAAACTTCTCATATACAAGCTCGTCAAGCTGGATTTGAATATCCCATGCGTCCTTAAATAAATTATGAAGGGTAGCGTAGTACCAATCCCCAACACAAATGTACTTCATTTGGTTTACGATAAACTCAAGGTTGGAAATCAGCTCTCTAGCCCTTGAAATACCCCCCCAGATGAGCTTATTAATCTCAAGCTGAACCTTCCATGCATCTACAAAATAATTATGATCCCGATGAGAATAATAATCGCCCTTTTTCACATACCTCATCTTATTCACAATTTCCCTAAGCTGATCATTAAGAGAAAGTACTTCAGGATTACCCTTACCTTTTCCCTCATTTATACTAACCTGAACCTTCCAGTTATCAACATGATCATTATGATCATAGTCCTCAAACGTATCAACATGATCCGTAACATACCTCAACCTCTTTAGAGACATACCAACACGTCCCTACACAATTAAATTATCTCTCAAGGAGAAAAAAATTATGTTATACTCTTAGAACACCCTTCAACTTCATTTAACCCTGTTCACCTCAAGCCAAACTCCCTTAGCCTCCCCACTCTCAACAAACATAATGGGATAATCAGATATGCTTTGATTAAACCTCTTTACTATATCTTGATCCGTTCCGTCATTCTCATAGACCTCTAATGAATAGAGCATATCTAAACTACTACCTAATGTTTTACCTGACGTACCAACATTTTCAACTGAAACTTTAATATACCTTATCCCGCTCTGGAATGTTGCAAAATCTGTTATTTTAGAAACAACTTCACTTATGCCCAAAACCTCGTTCCACGTACTCCCGTCACTACTCACGTATACCCTAATACGACAATAAGAATCCGCGTTTACATATTGCACATAAATCCATACATCCTTTATCCCCCCAAGATCATATTGGACAAAATCCGTAACACTTCCCGCACCATAATACCATCCTCCAAAATCAAACCTTGTTGAATCATCATGATCCTTTATCGCAGAATAATCTGCCGATATTATTCGCGTTTCAGTTGCATTCGGTAAGATGTCGTGCATTTCCCTAAAACCAATAAAGGAATTTACTGGAGAGAATTTATGCATGTAACATACTGCACCTCCAAGAAACCTTTGCTTACTTCCCTTGTACATCCCGAATCCATTTAACCACCCCGAATCAACAATACTCCACACTCTAGATGGTTCATCCGTCCCGAATGGTTCATGGGAACTACCATGTGCACTAGGAGGGAATGTTGAAGGCTTATCAGGAATATTATTCCAGAACGGACTAGCCCAAAAGTCCGTGATCTGGCTTCTCGGGTGAGTGTGCGAACTTGGTGGATATGTGCTCGGCTTGTTGGTTATGTTGTTCCAGTGAACTTGGGCCTGTCCAGATGTCTGCAACTGTGTTTTGGTGTAGTATCTGTCATCGTGGTTGTGTTCTTCTGGTGGAAAAGCAGATGGCTTGTCTGGTATGTTTTGCCAGAAAGGCGAAGACCAGAAGTCAGTAATCTCGCTCCTGCTATGAGTATGTGACGATGGTGGATATGTACTGGGCTTACCCTGTATGTCATTCCAGTATGCGGGATACACCTGTTTAACATTCGATCCGTCGGGCGAGATCCTCAGTTGTCCGAGATCTCCCCTAAACCATATTTTACCTTTAGCAAGCGAAGGATCAGATGTTAACGATGGTAATGTTATATCAATACCCGTTATATCCACAGTATTCTCGCCTACCCTGAGATATGGAATGCCATCCTTGAGCAACCACTCCAGTATCTTACGCCTGATGTATTTACCAATCCTAAACCTTATTTTCTTCATCATTATTCACCTCCTCAAGGCGTATTTTATACATTTTTCCATCAGGTGATATGAGCACAAGACCATATTTCCTATGCTCAGAAATCCTCCAACTGTTCTTGAACACAAGGTCGCCCACTTGCACAATATTACTGAAATACCCATTAATAGCATGCACACTACGCCACCTGTAACTATTGTTACCGAGGTCAAATGCATTATCACTTGGGGGTACTATGTCAGTAGTTAAAGTGAGTGTCGGATTATGCCATATCCTCCACTTCCTATGGTTTATGCCTAGTAATACTGTTTCGTCATCAGTCCATACTTCTGCACAGTCGAATATAATCATTATTGGTTTATCGCTAACTATCGTAGTGCCATAGGGTATCGATGACCATGATGCATCTATATCCGATGGGTTTAGGTATAGTAGTGCTGGAGTGTTATTGCTAAACGTATTACTGATGGTAGTCTCATACTTGAGTTGCCCCTGATAGAATATCCTTATCCTTGTATTATCGAATGGTACTGCTATTGACAACCACTGTGCATTTACTGGAAGGACATAGTACGTACCAAGCTTATTTATTGGTAAACCACATGTGGCATCAAAGCCATCTCCATCTGCGAACGCACCTATCATTATGGGCTTATCAGCTATTACCCTAACTGGTGTTGCATTATACTGAGAACCAGTTGATATGCCTAGTGTCGCGTGAACTACTATCTCTCCTCTATTAAGGGTGTAAGTACCACTATTATTACCTTGAAACCATGTGATCTTAGTGTTGTCTTCAAGTGCCGAAATATAGAAGCTAGTAGATGGTATTTCGATCAGATCCTTTGCTGGCGGGTGTATGAACCTGAAATCATAGGTCTCGTTATTGCTAGAGACCGCTACTATTATTGGAGCGGTAGATTCAAGTATTACAGTCTTAGGAGGCGAGACATCAAGTTGGACTTTAGTTGCCGTTCCTTTAGATACGGTGACTGTGGTTGTTGGCGAGGTATCAGTACCCACATATATGTCTACTGTAGCATCACCATCTGGAGCATAGATGTATATCGTCTGCGGATCATTACGGTAGAACGGTATGACGAACTTAGTGTCTTTCCATGTGATCGGCACATGTCTCTCGCTAGAGCTATGAACCATTATCGGTTTATTCGCCGTTATCACATCACCTGCATTTAATGATAACGACATCCTTTCTCCAGCGTTTAAAACACCTTGGAACTTCCCATTTACGTATACTACAGTATTGTCAAAGAATGCCACCACGTATGCAGTACCACCAACTGTTGAAACATAAGCGGTTAAACCTTCATCATCTTCTGCTAATATCATCTCAGGAACAGACCATAACTTCCCAATAACGGCATCCCGTTTTACAAATAAGCTCTCGTATATGTAATGTTTCATAACATGTGCTACAGCCCATCTGAATGTCTCATTACCTAAGTCATATGCATTATCACTTGCAGGGTTAATGTGGAAATCAGCAGGGAACAGGGCATCTGAACCACTAGGTTTATGACTAGAAGCATGTGCACTAGGTGGGAATGTACTTGGTTTGTCTGGGATATTGTTCCAAAATGGACTAGCCCAGAAATCTGTAATATCAGACCTGACGTGTGAATGTGCCTCTGGTGGGAATTCACTCGGCTTATCAGGTATATCATCCCATGACGGTAATTGATCACTACGTGATGTTGAACAGATGTATTTTCCACTAGGTACATGGTCGGTCTTACTAGCCTTGTGGTTATCAAAATCACTACGTAGAGTAGCTAAGTCGGGAATTTCATCCGAACCGCCTATATTATGACTACTACCATGCGTTGATGGCGGGAATGTTGAAGGTTTATCTGGGATATTATCCCAGAATGGGCTACTCCAGAAATCTGTAATATCACTCCTACTATGAGTATGAGACTCGGGAGGAAAGGTAGAAGGCTTATCAGGTATGTTCTCCCAGAACGGTGTACTCCAGAAATCCGTTATCTCGCTCCTACTGTGCGTATGTGTTAGTGGTGCATATTTGTTTGATAAGGGTGTTCCCCTTTCATAGAACGTATCTCCATAGATGTTAACGGCACGAATATTCCTCCATCTCAATGTATCTGACCCGATATCAAACGCATTATCACTACTTGGGAAAATTGATGTTGGTACTGATTGCAAGAAGTCGGGGTTTAACTTGACTTTGGGGCTTCCCTGCACCTTATTCTAAGGTGCAGAGAAATCTCCCCGAACCATCAACTGCTATATCACGCCATACTCCATTTGCATAGTCATACCCCCTTAGTTTTGCAACTCTAGTCAGTTCAGGTGTTACGCTTTCATATACCGCAGCCTTTATCTTGTTCTGAGCTAGTTCGTATATGTCGTATATTGATATTGGGTCTCCATCCTTTATAACCCTCTTGCCTTGTACGAACACATCATTATCAAAGTAGCCAGTCATAGCGAAGATGTTGTTTATCCTTAGTTCAGGACTGCCTATGTCTATTGCTGAATCTTTGTAGGGTATTAGATCCCCATACACATACCCATACTTAATTATTGGCGAAACCCCTAGTAGGAGCTCATCTATGTTTTTGTGGATTTCGTAATGCAATTTGTACCACGATTCTTCTATCACATCCCCCTGTTTCAGATAAAGATCCTCTAGAGATGGACACATGTATCCTACTCACCTATTTGTTAATCAAAAAACAAATACTTAAGCTTCATATCTCCTTGTAGGTTATCTGATAGAATATATCAGGATTCGGAGATAAACCTTCCCATACGAGTTTTAAAGGCTCATTTACATATCCTGATACGTTACACATATTGTGCCCTGCCCAAAATCCCTTAGAACAGAATAATGCCCCTACGTACATTCTGGACTGTGGGAATATCAAGAATATAATCCCTGAAGTCGAAGTAGTTTGAAGATGCCAAGACCTTGTATAGATACTGAAACCATATGTTGGTCTAAGGATTATAAGCTCTCCATCAGTAGCGACACCGCGTAGCAGATCCGAGGCCGTAGATTCACTAGCTAGAATGTCCACATCTAAGGTCTCGTTAAGCCTGTTGTATATCTCATCCAACTTCCTCTTTTGTTCTTCGAGTTCAAGGAGTACATCCGCTAACTTCTCGTTAATAAGCAAAGTAAGAGACACATAATAAGAGCGGTCTATAGCATAGGTAATCTTCTGTTGGGCCTGTGCATATATATCGTATAATGTTATTGGATCACCATCCTTGAGTGCCCTCCTACCCTGAATAAACACATCCTCATCAAAGTAACCAGTCATAGCGAAAATTTGATTGAACCTTAAATCAGGACGACCAATATCTAGCGTAGCGTCCTTGTATGGGATTATTGAACTGTGGACATATCCGTATTTGACTATAGATGTTACTCCTAGGAGGAGCTCATCTATGGTCTTGTGTACGTCATAATGGTATTCGAACCAGTCCTCAGTAATAGGCTCTCCAGTTTTCAGATATAAGTCCTCAAGTGTAGGGCACATCTTATCCTCCTCCACCCCTCCTAGCCATATATCTTGTCCTCCTTAATTTTGCAATTGTCCTTAGGATCTCTACCTCCTCGTCCTCATAGAAGAATTTCTCCTTTAGCATATTGAATATCGTATTAAGGTCTTCATCTGTAAGAATGCCTTCCGCATAATCGGACAATATCTCTGTTACGAGCCTTGAAACTTCATCCTTTATGGGTTTTAGCATGATGTACGCTCTCCACGCCTCAACTTCCTTAGCACTCATATGGTGTGTCCTGAGGAACTCGTCAAGCAACTCTCTAGCCTTTGGATACACTTCAGCTAACGTGGCTATAGTACTTGGGTATGTTACGTAGGAGTACTTTTCCGCATCTAACAAAGCCTCTGCTTCTTCCCTACTGTACCCTAATGCCATTAATTGTGATAAGGCCTTACTATATGATATTAGCCCTTTCTTAAACTTAGAGATAATACTCTTGTATTCGATTGATAAGGAGCGTCTCCATTTGTAAGCGTCATATGCAATCTTGGCTAATGCCTTCATTAGGGCCTTTTCTTCATCAGTAAGGAACGCTTTAGTAGCATATGCATCTATTTCAGCATTTACCTCCGCTAAGGTCTTTACACCTGCCTCTGCTAGCTCTACAATTCGGTATAGGAACGTCCACATCCATGACCTAATCCTCCTAACAGTCTCTAGCTTCTTCCTAGCGGTTTGGGCCGAGAGGTATACATTAAGGAAGCCTTCATCTATGTCCACAGGCACTTTCAGTTTATCAGCAATATTCTTTCCGAACTCCTTGATCATTCCAATTCCTTCGTTTATACTCATAACATTTTCGTTTATCATGTACGTTATGTTAGATAGTAGTCCTCTTACGATATCATAAGCCCTATCAAGTTTATGCCTGAGTATAAGTAGTTTTCTTTCGCCTTCAAGGAACTTAACAGGGACATCTTCCCCAAGTATATTAACTTTAGTAAGCTCACTTAACAACTTATCTACAGCACCCTCTGTAAGTAAGCCATATTCGAATAAGTTGAGCACTCCAGTCCTTGCATAAGTCCTTTCCTCACTTAAAGCGTTCATAGCCTCGCCTTTAGTGATCAAGTCTACCCATTTAGGGTGCATACCTCTAGCTAAGGCTATACCCTTTAGCTCGTAATCTGTTATAATACCCCACTTGTACATCCATCTAGCGTCTATTCTTGTTGGTATGTCCGCCATCAGCTCTCTTACGATCATGTTGTCGCTTACATTCTGCATAGTACCAGCTTTGGCATCACCCTTAAACCATGATATATCGCTATAGTCTTGCCACTTAGCATACTTAGTCAACGCATATGCGACATCTTTAGTGTTAACCTTGGTCTCGATAAGCTCGGGAAGCCATAGCATCTCTTTAATAGTGCTACCGTGTTGTTGTAACCATTCGTGTGCTAGTACACGGCAGTAGAATTCCCACAGATCAGGCATTGAAGGGTAGCGGAAGTGTAGTAGGTAGTAGGCCCAAGCGAGGTGTGGGGGGACTCCCTTAATGGCCATGACCTTAATGAAGTCCTCAGGTTTCAGGAATACATCCTTTAACATGAACCTGCATAAGTCCGATACTGATGGTAACCAGAACCTTAATCCAAGTATCACAAAGGGGGCATCCCTAAGGTTGAACATCCTAGAGGCCCTAGTCTCAATAGTAATACTCTTTGTAGATAAGATGTTGTCCACAAAGGAAATATTATACCCTCCTGCCCTTACCATCCACTTTAACGTCTCAGCATCTATTAGGCCCCTGTTCATCATTTCTATCGCTATCTCTGGTGAAGGTATCGTAATCCATGTGTGGTCTGCCATGAATTGCCTAAACGATATATCCACGTACCTAGATGTGGCCCAGAACAGGGGGAACACATGCGACATCACTACAGACCTGAGAAGCTCCAATCCCAACATCTTTAATGCCTGAGTACGGAGCTTAACCTTAGTCCCAGCCACTTGGACTTCCGTCTCTCCTGCATCACCAGCAACCATAGAAGCAAAAGCAGAAAACTGTGCGGGCAAGGTAGCCTTCGATATATTTGAAGTCATTGACGCTAACAATAATGGGAATGTGCCCTCTGGAGATCCTAACTCCACATGTGGCAAGGTAACGCTATGTATCGCGTCTATTGAACTCTTTACTACCGTAGATAATCCTAATAATATTGGTGAAACTACGGTAGATAAGGCCCCTGCGACCTTTACTCCAAATCCCCAAATCTTTCTAGCAATAGGAGCGAAGACATTATCAACTACCCAGTCGAACCCACTAACGATTGCAGACCAAACAGTTTGCCCCCACTCGTATAATTTTTCAAGCCCTGATTTTACATGTTCAAATATCGTATCCTTCAGTCCTGAAATTGCATCTATAAAGGGGGACACTATATGCGTCTTCATAAATTCTGATGGGTTCTCTATAAACGCCTTTAAAGACTCCCATATAGACTTTATGAAGTTCTGGAAGGACTCTATAGCGGACTTTAAGGTATCGGGCACTCTTTCCCATACCCACTCCGCAAATTCTTGCAACTTCTCTCTAAGTGGATCTAGGACGTGAGTAGTGATCCATCCCTTGGGGTCTTCGAAGAAGCCCTTAAGTCCCTCATAGAATCCAGTAAATACATCCTTAACTTTTGTGAAGAAGTCTTTTATGTCCTCTGGTAGCTTTTCCCATATCCATTCACCAATATCTTTTAGACGCTCCTTAAGGGGGTCCCATACATGTTCAACAATCCACTCCTTAGGATTTGCAAAGAATTCTTTAAGGTTCTCGTATAGTCCTACGAAGACGTCCTTGGCCCTCTCGAAGAAGGTCTTTACTGATTCAGGCATCTTTTCCCATAACCATGACGCTAATGAAGATACTGCATCCGAGATAGGCTTTGAAATGTGCTCCCTAAACCAATTTGGAAACCACTCTGGGAAACGTAGAATTGCGTTCACGAAACCCATTATCTTGTCCGAAATGTAGTTCACACCTTGAACTAAATGGTTGTACAACTCTTTGAAGAAACTTGCCACTTCCGCAAAGCCCTTCTTGAAAGCCTCAATAGCCCCAGAAATATAAGGTTGTATCTTAGCAACAATATAAGCCCCAATACCCTTTAGCGTGTCCCATAATGTCTCAAACCCTGATTTAATATACCCATAGACTGTTGCCAAAGTACCTGTTATCTTCGATATCCCCTCGTACACCCAAGACCACACTTTAGATAGGACATCAGAAATGGGTTTCAAGGCGTTCTGTATACTAGTCCAGATCGAATCAAAGAACCCTTTTACTTTTGATACGACCGTATCCACTATCCCTGATACGGCTGATGAAATGGTGTTTACTGCTGAGGATATAGACGATACAATGGAATTATATATGTCCTGTATTGTGCTTGATATAGTTGATATTACCTTCGATATCGCTGAGGATAAGTAGCTATATATGGTGTTCACAAACCCCTTTACATCCGATATCCAATCTTTAAGTGTACCTATGGCCTCGTCTATTATAGAGTGAAAGAACGTCGAGAGATCGCTATAGATCTTCTTAAACCATCCCACAACATTATCGTACAACCATGAAATAAGTTGCCCTAATGGGTCTGTAATCCCCCCTAGCTCCCAATTCATAATAATTTTAAGATCATCCTTCTTGAGGAGATCTATAGTAAAATCTTCGAGCGGGACTTCGACATCCAATATCCTTACGTATATCTTTTCATTATCCTTACTACTCACCTTATAACCCCCCTAACTTTTAATGCCTTGTAAAAGTCCACGATAGCCTCAAACTTCTCCCTAACCTTCTCATTAGTCAACTCCTCAGGCCTGAACCATACATGTGCAACTTGAGAGTGGTAGTCCAGATCATGTAGCCGATAGCCGACTAGCAAGGCCTTAGCCCCTGATGGGAGCTCATAAGGTATGGTTTCGACTATCTCCACAGTAACTCCCTTAATCGTGAAACGAGTCCCAACTTTGACTACCATATTAATATTCCCTTAAATAATGAACACTATCGTCATATTAATTTTTATTTATCGAGAAGTGGATTTTTCGTAAACTTGAGTTACCAAGTTTACAAAAGAAACAACCCATAAACCCACAGCCATATTCCGAATATTAATGAATATGAC
>Ga0180301_10002532_pt1 | contig 14355 bp, 11 predicted proteins | sample GuaBasSediGuay16_FD_121797 | JGI IMG/M metagenome (GOLD analysis project Ga0180301, IMG submission 121797) | Subseafloor sediment microbial communities from Guaymas Basin, Gulf of California, Mexico - Guay16, Core 4569-2, 12-15 cm | ecosystem: Environmental > Aquatic > Marine > Hydrothermal...
AACCATAGAAACATTAAATCTAAAAGTAGACGTAGACGAAACATACGAAGCCAAATACAAAGGCGAACCAAACTACATATACTGCGCCATACTAAGAAGAAAGTAAAAGAACACGAACAATATAAAACATAACAACAACAGGGAAAACAATAAACAAACTAATAACCCAAAGAAAAATACCAACAAAAATAAACAACTGCAAAAACAACAAACCTACTACAAAACATAGCAAAAATGTTTTAACAATAATGCATCAACATGCGCATTGAATTTTTCTTAAATACCTGAAATACCGAACATAATAATTGAGAAGTATTTCAGATGGTCTGAAAAATGCCGAAATATCTGGTTATAGTGTCTACTGTAAGTACGTGGCTTGAGAAAGCACCTAAGGAACAAGGGGTTTTCCATTTTCCACCAAACAGAAAACCTAGGATTCTAAAGCTTAGCGAAGGAGACATATGCATAGTATACTTATATGATAGGAAAGTGTTTGCAGGAGAATTCGAAGTAGTAGAAGTGAAAGAGATTACTGGAAAAGAATTCCACAGAAAATACGCTAATAAAGCAGTAGAAGTAGCAAAAGCACCATTCCCTAAACCAGACGATAAAGTCAGGATAATAATCTATAGAGGAATGAAAACCTACCTTCAACCCATAGCAGTAGGTGATGTAAAGAACATAGAGTCCATAGGGCCTCTAGGATACACTAGAGTATTGAAGTGGGAAAAATATAGCTGGATATATGAGCAAATAAAAGCTACTCTTCAAGCACAGCAAGAAATACACGAGAGCCTGAAAAAATGCTTAATGGAAATAGGTGAAGCCCTAGGATTCTACGCGAAAAAAGAAGAATGGAGCCCAGACAAACTCTACAGGTTCGACGTAGTATGGTATGGGTATCAAGGAGCACCAAGACCATTAAAAGTTTTCGAAATAGAAAACCGCTCAAACATAGACCTAGCACTAGCAAGACTAAACCACGCATACGATGTCTGGGGCTCAGAACTATACCTAATAATAACGGAAGAAAAAGACCTCGAAAGAGCAAGAAAACTAATAAACCCATACCTAAAAGGCGCATTCCACAGACTAAGAGACAAAATAGAAATAATACTTCCTCAACAAATAAGCGAAATAACAAAAACAATACAGAAATACAAACAAGTATTTAAGAAATTAACAAAGAGATGAAAGGTACCTGTAAACCCGTCCTATCCTCTTTTAATCCATGCCCTTACCTTATTAGACCATTTAATAAATTCTAAAGCTTCTTTCTTTCAAAGCACTCTCAAGTGTAATTTTCTTCTAGAGAACTATTCAGTGAAAATAACATTGCCATCTTTTTAAAAGACAGTCTAAACAGAAACAGCGACGGTAAGAAAACCACCCAGATAATAAATTCTTTAAACGGCGGGATTATTGTTGTATTTTGGAACGTAAAAACATCAATACTATGTTTCCTGCTGAAGTAGGGTTAAGGGGTTCTTAACTTTAGGCTTAATATTATCTACGCTGTAAATCCACCAGTCAGATTCTTCTATGCACTCCCTGTATTTTCTTTTAATATAGTTAATAATGAGGACGGTTATCGACGATGACAAACATAGTAAAGCTATAGGTGTCAAAAAAGCTAAGAAAGCATGTAAAGCTGTAATTAAACTAGCTATTTGAATGCCTGGCATCTTTGCTAGAACCTTACTTATTCGTTTAGGAGATAAAAGTGTAAGTAAAGATCCCCAAATGTAGCCGAAGAGAATAAGGTAGAAAATACCTAGAGCTATCAGCATCATTAGTAAAGAGCTTAAGATGTAAGACGACACTATTGCTATAAGTGATATTATAAACGTTAAAGGAATGATTACCGTCAATTTTCTCTTATATTTCTGCCAAAATAATGATACCTTAGCATCAAGATCTGAAGGCGCGGTAATATCTCCAAAAATAGCTAAAAGGCTATATGCTGTATACTCTAAAGCTAATTTTGCAATGGTCTCGGGCTCCTCGTAAGCTTTCACAGACTGCAGCATCTCAGCAAGCTTACGCTTACCTAGTTTACCGACCTTCTTAATATCCAAAGATAGAGACGTGCGACGTAAAACATTGCTTACTTCGCGTTCAAGATCTTCGTGAGCAACCTCTCCTATAATTTTAGGGCTGGGAATAAGCTGATCGTGAAGATAATGAAGATAATAGCCCGTAACCTTAAGAGCCTCATACAAAGCCATCTTATTTTCAAAGCTTAAACATGCTTCAATAACCTTATTCCTCGCCAACAACGCCAATCTAAGTAACTTCTTAGGATTAACACGATGATGAACACTCCTACCCCTACGCTTATCAGGCTCAACAACAGCACTCCTTAAAATAAATGAATACCACTGACTAACACCTAAAGCCCTACAAACAACATCAACAATAGCCCTATGAGTACTCCATTTCAAAACCGTGTCCTCAAATAACAGATTAAGCCAGCGACTTATAAAAATGAAAATACTAAAAAACTCTTGTAATCTAAGAGAGAACTTGAGTATTAAGTACTTAATAAGCATTAAGTTTAAAGTATACTGGTTTAATACTTAAACATGCGTCTCAACATTATTTATGAATAAGAACACTACATCAACTAATATTCACTTTGCTCCTTCCAGATGTATATCATGTAATTCCTTTCGTTTCAATAACCGATGAAAAGCATCTATCATCACATTCATAGTGCGTACAATCAAAAACTCATTAATAATCCAGGTTATGTAGCTAGTCTGCCCTTAAAAAGCAGTTATTAATCAAGTCTTAAATAAGTAACACTTCTCAGCTCTTTCCTCCAGCTTCCTTACCCATTCGCTTACTTTATTCAACATTGCTGACTGTTTTTCTCTAACGGAAAAGTCTTTAGAGTCTCTGAAAACTACGTCTCCATCTTCATTAAATGTTATAATACCTATTCCCTCTGAAACCACAGCTTTTATTTGATAATCTGCTGCAAGAGAAGCCGAAACAAAACCTTTCCCAAAATATCCTTGACACTCTCTCAAATACCTTTTAACCTGGTCTAAACCATGTCTAGCCCCCAGAATTCTATGTTGCGCTTCTGCTTCTACTAAAGCAGCGGCCTCTTCAGACTTGCCTCCTGTTATCTTCTTGGCCCCTATAGCGATTTCTAGCAGAAACACTCCGCAACTAAAATCTTTAGCTCTATAGGCAAAAATATCAGCAGCTGATGGACAGATAGAAACACTAGATTGCCATAAGGAAATACTTGACACTAAATACCCTTGATTCCTCAACACAACACCAGCCAAATATTCGTCAAAAGAACTTTCTCTTTCAGGGTTTATATCAACTTCAACAACTAAAACATCTAAAGGGTCAACGCCTAAACTCTTACTTTTCCGATAAAGTTCTAAAATCTTCGCTGCATCTATAGCTCCAAATTTTGCAAGGAAAACATATTTATCCTGACCTATAATCTTGTCTAGTAATTCATCCTTCGAAAATAAATACGGAAGCCCCTCAGGTAAAGGATACGAAGTGTAATTCACTCTTTTAAGCATTCTAAGGAAAATAGGAGGACATCCTAGTACATCCCTCTCGCTAGGAGGTAAAAGAATGCTCTCTTCATTATACAGATAAAACGACCTAGGACCAGCATATGAGGCAAGGAGGAAACTCTCTATACCAGAACCCTTAAGATGGTAGGGCTCTAGATCAGAACGTTTAAACAACCCAGTTTTAATGAGAACTTTTTCCACTATTTTTATATAATTCTTATTTTTTAATAAATTGAACACTATCTATCACATCAATTCCAATACATTGAAAAACTATACAGATAGCATTTTTAGACATAATATTATTACGTCGTAAAAATATTTTAACTTTAAATTTGATGTTTCTTGTTTTCTAGAAAACTCGTGAAAATGCAAATAAGTATAGGTTTGTTTTCCCATATTCAAAAAGTAAGTATTGTTCTTAATAATCTGATAAACCAAAGGATCTTGCTGTTTCCATATAAATTCTCTACATTCATTTCATGGTTTAATGGCAACCTTTAGACAGCATCAGCACACTATTTTAGAATATACCTCTTTCAGCAAGCTCTTTCTGTTGTATTAGTTCAGGATTCAAGTTTAGTGTTCTTTACCCGCTTAATCATTTCTTTTAGAATTTCTGCAGTTTCTCTAAGCACCTTAGCTGCTATTTCTTTAGACACCAAGTAATCTTCCTTAATTTTTGAACATAGTAGTATATCACTCAGTTTCCCGCCTACATACATGGTTAATATGTACCCAAGTTCTTTATTTATAAAGCTACAATTGCCAGCAATCTACGGTATACAATACACTTATAACGTGCTATTATCACAACAGAAACAAAAGTCTAGCAAAGAAAACATAACTACAGCCCTGATCACTAGCCTTTAAACATTTCCAAATCCTCACCTTAAACAAACTAGTAAACTACTAATAAAAATACGCTTAATTTAATAGGTTACACATAGTTTAGCGGGAAAAGAAGATGCAGAAGAAATTGAAGGAGAGGGAGATAATAGATCGTTTCATAAATTCAGGAATAATAAGTGGTTGGTTCTTACAAGAAATACCAGTAGGTTTAAAGATATTTGAAAACATTTTGGCAAAGGAATATCATGAGAAAGAACTCACAAGGCTGAGAGGGACGTTAACCGTACTTTCAAGAAAAATAGACTTAGTATGTATAGTAGGAATAAATAGACCTCCCTTAAAACCGAAGTTCAAAGACTGGCTAAAAATTAGAGAAGAACTCAAAGGTACTAAGGCATGGCTTTTTGAAGTAAAAGATAGATTAAATGCTGAAGCTTTAGGTGAAATCTTAATCAACGAATACTTATTCAAAAAAGATAACCCTGACATTCACGTCATAGGTAAGGGAATAATATGTGGAAAGAGGGATCCTAATAGTCTACTAATAGAGGAAGCATGTAAAGCATACAGAGTTAAGGTATTCATCATTTAAGCTTTTAAGCCCTAATAAATCCTAGTGAGGATAGTATACCAATGCATAAACTTAAAGAAAAATTACTTGAAAAGATTAAAGGTCCACAAAAGCATGTTTCTGAAATAGTTAAAATAGTCTCAGAGAATATATCCGCCGACGTATTACCCTACATTTTAAAGGGTATCGAGAACGTGGAAGAAATATTATTAGCGCTTCCTTTTACTAAGTATGGATGGCTTCTCGCTATTTACGAAGCATACGGTAAAACCGAGGACTCCAAAATTATAGTTTATTTTAACTCTGAAAATCCCTACTGGACGGCTTCGATAATTATTCACGAATTAATACATAAATCGTTAGACATAAAGTGTAAAATAGTACTAGACACTATAGTTGATGAAACCTTAGCATACCTTGCCTCGTTTAAACTAGGTTTCTTAAAATTATATGATAAAAGCATTAGAGAGACCATAGAGTTACTATCTCAATGTAAAATAATATGGGAAAAATATGATTACCAACTAATTAACATATTTATACCCAGAATTTTAGCTAAAGAACTTATAGAATACGGCTTCAACCATGTAGTTAAAGAAGCCATGACCGATTTTAGCAATTTAATGAACTTATGGCTAAAAAGAAAACCTAGTAGAAAAACTAGGAAAGCACTCGCCACAGCACTAGTGCTAATAGGAATAAACCCTGAAAAATATGGATTAGAAAAAATCACATGCAAACCAGAAATAAAGCCCATTACAAACATATCGCAAGAAATAAAGCTCGAAGGAGTAGACAGCAACTTCTTAAAAATGATAAAAATACTTGAAGAAATTATCAGAAACCCTGAAAAACTGAAAGAAATTTTAGCCCCATGGTGGAATGAAATAGAACCAATACTAGATGACCTAAAAGCATACATCATATACAAAAAAGGTATACAGTTAATAATGCCACCTTGAATATAGTACTTAAGAGGGAGCTTTTTATAGTGAAAGACATTAAAAAGTGACGTAAGTGTTCGTTTCACATATTCTAAAGGTTCAATAATAAGCCATAAAGCCTGTAATAATGACCATAACCGATGTAATAATATCAGATAGAGAAAATGATACGAAACTAATCTTCCCTCCCCTTCAACAGCATTTCCTCAAGCAACTCCAACAACATTATAAATAAAAAGTTTAAGCTACCTATTAACTCCTAAACTTTAATCAGCTTAAAGATTCCATTATAAGCTTAGCATCTTCCTCCGATATTGGCCGTTTAAGGTTCGCTGGCACGCCTACAAGGAAAGAAGATACTTCATAACTCTGTAAGTACGTTAAATGTTCAGTAGCAGGTTAAGATACTAAATGTTTGTATAGTATTTTTAGAATACTAGATATTGTTCTTGCCGCTTTACTTGAAACTACAGTTTTCACATCTCTTTTTCCTAGCTCCGATAAGTCAACAGCAAGTTTCAATAAGTACCCAATGTAGTTTACTAACGGTATTTTTCCAGCCAACATTCTTTCTAGAAAACCTACGTACCTCCCAGGCCTTAAAGTACTGTATGATAACATCATGTATACTAAGACCGCATAACCTATGTCTGCTGGTAATTCCACTATTACTCTCCTTCTCTTTGTAATCTCTTTGTATCTAATAGAATACGCATTAAGCGTTCTAATTATATTAGTGTACATTAAGTATGCCCTTCGTCCACCAACCCTTATAAAATCCTTCGAACTCGGTGATAACTCTCTTAGTGATAGTCTCGAATCTTTCTTGTCTCTTCTCATGGGTCGCCTATAAATGAGATAATATAATGTAGTACTCAAAGATAACTCACCCAATGATAAGCAATGGAGCCAGCGTGCTTAAGGAAGCTTTATTCTCCCAACAGTGTTTTAAGGAGCAAACACTTCCTATACAGTCTATGTCGTAACCATGATCTGATAATAGTATTAACGATGCCTTGTAAGATTCCATAACATTTCTGATTCCATTGCTTAGTCTAGTAGTAATAGAGTACAGTTCTGAAGCTACATAGTTCTTATTTACGTCTTGTAACCTATGAACTGCTTGATCTATTTCTCTAAAGACATTGTGATCTTTTGCACCAAAGAATTCCTTCAAATACTTTGCTATTTTACTATGTGTCGCTTCTTCAAAAGGCATGCCTGATGATGCACTCATTAGGTATTTAAACGTCAAAGTATTGCCCCCAGGATTAATTAGTGCGGTTATAAAACGAATCTTTCTTCTAAATATTACTGCAAAATATAGGGCTTCTGTGAGAGAAAAAGCATCGCATAATATAATGTAACGTGTTTTACTCAAGGAAATAATGCCTTTAGCATGGTCTAATGCGGATTTATAATGATCTAACATGGAAGCCACATATTTTTCTTGAATAATGTTAATAAAATTAAAAAGTCTTCTTACTTTATCTACGGTGCTGATCCACATTACGTCTTTTTCTAGGTCTCTTGGGAAATATATAGGCTTTCTCTTAATAACATATGTTAGAATATCAGCTATGCGTTTATAGCATACAATGCCTTCTCCTGCTTTCTTATACAAGTCAGCAACTATTTCATTAATTAGATTACTGATAACTGTATTAAGATAGTGAAATTTAGTTAACAATGCACTTACCTACATTAAGTCGAATTTCACTTTATGGAGAGGTAAACCTGTTTGTTTAATTATCTCTACTGCTTTTTCTTTTTCTAAAGGCTTAATGAACTCTATGTGAAGCTTAGAATATGTTATGTCATTCCTATACTTATTAATGTACCTGTTAATTGTCTTCGTAACGTCTATAAGCTTACTTACTGGGCCTTTAACTAGTATGTAACTTTCTTTACCCTCTATCTGCAGATCAAAAGTTCTAGAATACTGTTTGAGCATATTAATAGATACTAATCCTACTAATACATTATCTACACCAGTTATTGTTATCCCCTTTACTGCAACTGGTGGTGACGGTGGAGGAGGTAAACGGATCTTAAGTCTAACAGTAATTAATTTCTCTTTTTCATCAATATCTACGACTATGGTTTTGCTGTCTAGTGGAATTTCTCTACCAGCAAGCGCCTTTATAGCGTTTTCTGCAGCTTTTATGGATACAGGCTTTATAGGTATCTCGGACCATCCTTTTCTGAAACACTCAATTATTGAATCTATGTAGTACTCAAGCGGCCTATGCTTCAGTAGTAACTCTTCTTTCTTTACGGCCTCTTTCTTTAGCCAGTTAATTAACTCTGCTTGAATGCCGCTTACATCCTTAATCTTAAGTTTTCCGCTGAGAGTTGTAGAGAGCCATACCGGGAAAGAAGCAAAGAAGCTTGGCAGCTTCCTTACGGTTTCTCCTGGCCTTACCGAGATAACATAAACTTCCATGTTACCTTTCAGAGAGTCATAGGAAATAGCGTATTTAAACAGGCTAAGGAATTCTGAGATGAAATCTTGAACAGCAGCATTACTTAATTGCTGGGCATAATTTTCAAGTTTTCTTCTAAAGTTTTCTAGTATTTCTAATATTATCTCTTTAAAATATTCTTCACTTCTAATATCAGGAATAAGCTTTAACAGAGGCTCGTTTTCTCTCTTCACTCTTTCAGCAAATTCTCTTCTTCTTTTGCTTGTCTTAAGCATATCTATAACTAGACTGCTTGCAACTATTTCTGTTAACGCTTTCATTATTCTTTCTAAAGATTTGCCGCTTACCTCAGGAACGACTATGGCAAACATATTAAGTGACTTAATATCATTACAATGCTTGCTTACAGCCTCTTTTATTTTCTCTACTATGTTTACTTTGTATGATTTTAATAGGATTTCTTCAGCAACATTTATTGGCGATAGAATGAGTATGGTAAAGTGCTCCTTATTTAAATAGTTTAAAAATCTAGGCTTATCTCCTTTAAAATCATTTATCAGCGAAAATTCAATGTTCAGAGGAGATTTCTCTTTAAATGTACTTACTAAAGCATATTCTTCCAGTTTCTCCCTAAGATAATCTATAGCTTTTCTTAGATTTAATTTGCCATTAACATCCACAAATTTGTTAAGTTCTTCCTCTTGTGCGCTTCTTAAAAGCTGATAAGGATTAGTAAGAAAACTTAGCATATAATAACTTCCATCGCTCCGCTCGATAACTTGCACATAGGGGGTCATTTCGAGTCTTCTTAATGCGTCATGTACTTTCCTTAATCCGTCTATACCGTCAATACCAATTACCGACATTATAAGTTTATTGCGGAACAGGGCACGTTTATCTAGATCCTCAGCAGTTAACGATTCTGGTGACTTAGTTAGAATGTTTATTACGTCCCATCCGTTATTTGTCACAGATTTTACGTAAATACTCGATAATAAGCCGTGAAATATTCTACTTAATGTAGGATCATTAGTTTCCCTTTTTACACGTTCTGCATATTCTCTACATGTACTTAGTACCTTACCCCATTCATTAGCATACCCTTCATCTAATAAGTGTTTGAGATCATTATGATCTACATGCGCTATGCTTATAAACCAATCACGCTCTCCGGTCTTTTCTATAATTCTGGCTATAACTGTTGAGCTTATCTTAATTAAATCACGAAGATGTTGAAGTTTGCCAGAAACAAAATCGGAGCTATATGATGGATTAATAAGCTTCTTTACAAGTTCTCTATATGCAGGAGAAAATGGATATGTTCTTTTAAGTTCTTCAATGAAAGCTCGTGCTTCAATTTCACCTATTACCTCACGTAAGGCTTTATACAGAGCATCGAAATCAGCCGTTTCATGGATTGTAGTTAGCGGCTTCGTAAACTCCAATATCCTCTTCTTTGTAATTTCTAAAGCTTCCTCTTCATTTACATCCCTAACACTTATTGGCATCACTCTACTTGTTCTATCTTCAAAATATCTTACAGCTTCATTTAAGAATGCTATTTTGGTTGAGACTTTATCATGGAGTTTTGCTTCTTCAATAGTTTTCACAATATTACGCCACCGTAAGACATCCTGCATTGCAGAAGCATAAACTAAAATTGCCGGTACCTTGCCTCTAAGTTCATCAATTATTGCTGTCAAGAACATTATCGTCTTCCTAAGATTGTCAATAGTATCCGGTGATGCTCCTTCTACGGCTTCAAAAACTCCTGCATAAAGTTCATCAACTATGATTAACACAGGAATAGTTATTGCTAAATCTAAAAGATTACTAACGAATTTCTGTGCAGCTTCTTTGGGAGCATACATGTGTGCTTCTTCAAGGAATTCTTCAAACTTCTTAATCTTGCTTTCAGGCACCTCGTTAAGTAAATATTTAGCTTTATATTTTCTGAAGATCCTTAAAGTTATGAAAAATAAAGCCTGGTATGGAGGTATGTTTGCCGGGGTATGTTTAAGATCCAAGGCTATGATTAATGTCCTCTTCGCTACATCAAGTTTGTAATTTGTTTTATGTAAAAGATCACTAGTCTGCTCCTTAGCATACTTCTCTATATTAATCCATGCATGTGGGGCCTTAGTATAGAGATGATATAGCAATGTTAGGAAATGGGTCTTACCAAGTCCCATAGCATGAGTTAGCGGTATAACCGGGATAGCTTCAGCAATTTTCTGAAGGCTTGTGTTTACAGCTTTAAGTGCCTCAAGCAGTGGTTCACGAAAATACGTTAAGGAAATAAATGCCGCCGTGTCTAGAAACTCCTCACTAACAATAACATGCGATATATCAAGGTCTTTTTCTATAATCATACCTAAACTTGGAGCTAGTTTCCCAATGTATTCTTGGGGTTCAAGGTATCTGTAAATTCTAGAAGCAAATTCATTAAGCTTTATTGTTTCCTTCAGTGTAGGAAAGATCATGCACAAACCTCCGAATATAGTGCTTTTAAAACGTCTTCTATAAACCCTCTAATAAGGTCTGAAGCACCAATAAGCTGGAGCTCATCTTCTTGAGCTGAACGTAATAGGAAAGTAGCAATGGATATTGCACTACAACTAACACGCAAACTCTTCTTAATCTCCTTCGCTACTCTTTTTGGGTCTTCTCTACTATGTTCACTTATAAATCTTAGTAAATGTATTGCTTGTCCCGCATTCGTTCTTAAAAGCACAGGGACGACATTGCGAACAGCATTATAGCATTCAATGCCGAATAATACCCTATAAGTTCTCATACCGCCTACCCTAGTTCTCCTCAACAAACCAAAATTTACTAGACTTTCATGGTGGATATTCGTGATTTTACAAACTTTCTCAACAAAATCGTATGAAAGCTCTCTTGAACCTAAAAGTCTCGAAGAAGCCCAGAACAGTAGATATGCTTGAGAGAATCTATCGCCAAATAGTACTTCCTTAACCATTTTATCGCTAAGCCTTAGCTTTTTCATGTAATCTTCGAGCATAACTAATGATCCAACATATATAGCGGCGGGATATAGGACTTTTTCAAAGAACAATATTGATGCTATAAACCTCTCAATTTCAGGGTTTATTTTCTTACCTAAAAAGTCCTCTAAGGTCTTCACTCTATGAACTTCTACTTGAGGATTCCATATCTTAGTACAGCTAGCAATAGCTCCAGCAAGACCCATAATAAACATTTCCGAGCCTGAAGCCTTAGACATGTATGCGCTCTGTAAAGCATCTATTACACCCTGCCTAATAACATTTACAATACTTTCATCCTGTATTAATTTTGAGGGATTACGCTCACCAGTAATGATAGTCTCCTCGGGCCTCCTCTTCTTCAAAACTAAAAGGAGCGACGTAAAGAATGCAGACGTCATTAACGCTACTCTTCTCTGAGCCATCTCAGTCCAAACAGGCCAAGCCTTACTAAGCGAAAACCCCGCAGCATAAAGCGAACCCACAATAGCCTCCCAAGCCCTTGGATCACTATGAGTAAACCACACAATAAGCAATCCATCATCCTTAAGAACCTTATAAACCTCCCTGAAAAACTCCCACATTTTCAAAACATACCAAGCACCAGTATAAGGCTGTTTCTCAACAAGCCGAACATCAATAGAAGAAAAATCAGCTATCTTATCCCTACCCTTCCTAGCAATAATTTCCGCTTCACGAGGCAACGCATAAAGATAGGGAGACCAACCCTCAATAAACAGCTCAACCCTTCCCTTCTTCGGATCACGATTAAACAAGTATCCTTCATCAATAGCTGGCTCCAACATTATACGCAAAAACTGCCAGAAAAACTCCATAAGATCACTGTAAAAATGCTGAGCCAAATACGGAGGATCAACGTTAACAACATCGACCTTCATACCATTAAGGATCTCAGAGAGCTTTCCGGCATTACCGCAATAGATTTTGACTCTATCGCTTAACCCTGCAAGCCACTCAGAAAGAAGTCTTAAAACAGGTAAAATACCGCCAGCTGTGCGACCTATAGCTGTAACGTGTGGTTCAAAAACCCAACCGAGGGATTTATTAGGATCCAGTACCAGAGGAGGCATTTCACAATATTCTAGTCCCAGGCCTACAGAACGTTTTCTTGAATAGTGATCAACAAGCTCTCTTATTGTACTCGTAGAATCATCCCAAGTAGTTGTTATGTTGTTAAAATTAAATAGCTTATTTATTCCTAAAGCCAGGTATAGACATATGGCTACACCATGTTCTCCCTTCTCTTTAATAGATTTCTTTGTAAGCTGTCTAACATATTTAAGAAACTTTAATAACACCAGTAATTGTCTCGGACTAAATAGCTCATACCAAAATTCTATATTCAGTTCTTTAATTGGTTTAAAAACCTCATTCTCTTCAGGCATCTGTACATCAGGTAGAACCTCTTTGAGTTCGTTAGCCTGTCTTGTTAAGTCTAAATAAGCCTTGATGAAGAGTTTTCTATCATACTCATCTGCTGGTTTGAATCCTTGCGGAGTTTCTTTAACTAATATTATGTGTGTTTCTAGTAACTCCTCTATTTTCTCCTTTGCTTTCTCTATATTACCATCCAATGCTATATTTAGGAGCTCTTTATGCCTCCTGACCCAATCCTTTAATGCTATATTAGCGTTTATTGGTATTCTACAATAAGGGCATCTTAGCCTTTCAAACATCGTTTCTTCATTTACTATGTGGACGTTAAATGTTTTGTTTTCTTTATCTATTTCGAACTTAATAAAAGGACCTTGTCTCCCGAGCTTAGTGCTGTGAATTATTGGTATAAGGCCTTGACATCTAGGACATCTATAACCTCTTGCTACGATGTAATTATAAGCGTCTGGAGGATAATATTGAGAAAGTACTTTTTGAGACCACGCAATTAACTTCCCAACGTTCTCTTTAACTTCCTTATATAATTCCCTACCGTACTTGGCAGGATACTCTAAAGTTGCTTTAAGGATTAAATATGCAACAGGGTTGTATTCTATAGCTATGGTGTAGAATCCCATTCTAAGGGCTTCAAGAGGTATTGACCCACCACCAGCCATAGGATCTATAATGATGATATCTTTAGGACTTTTTCTTGTATATTTTTTCACAAGTTCTTCTACTATCATGCGATCTGGATTTACAAGGTAAAGTAGCTTATAAGGTACAGAACTCATTTTATCTAATCCAAGTGCTTTTTCCGTTTCCTCTACATCAACATCGCTTGGTAGTATTGAGGTCAGTATTGAAATCCGTGCAGGTGCTGTAGGTCTTCTTGCCGAGTATGGATGTAAGTTTCCTAGCTTAGGAAACCTAATAATCTTAAAACTTGTTTCTCTCTTAGCAGTTTCATTAAGCTTGCTCAACGGAATATAAGTCTCTATAAGTTTCTTCAATATAAGTGCCCCTTTAGCAAGATTCTCTTCCTCCCTATAATTAGTAAATAAGTACTTTATAACTTACGCCCCAAGGCTCACACTTTTGTTTCTTATGTAACATCTAAAAAACAATCTTACACACATACATGTCACTACAATAGATTAGCAAGCTTCAAAATTTCCTCAGCATGTTTTGCTGCTTCCCTACCTTTTTCTGTTAGGCTAATGAATCTGCGAACAGGCGGCCCTTCATCGTAACGTTCCCTAACAAAACCAGCCTCCTTCAAAACCTCAATAGCAGTGTAAATAGTTCTATAATGTAAGCCAGTATCGTAATGAATTCTCATAATAGGAACTTCCCTACCAACGCTAAGCAAATAGGCTAGCAGTTTAAGCGGCCCATTAAGCTTTCTTTTAGGCACGGGAATTCTCCTAGCCAACATAACACTCTACACAGAGTAAAACTTAGTCTACACTCAACACTCAGTACAAAAAGCAAACACCTTAAATACCCCAAACAACACGAAAACAAACAGAAATGACGAGAAAAACAACACTAATCATAATCGTACTAGAAAACACAACAGAAAAAGAAGAACAACAAATAATAGAA
>Ga0180301_10002533_pt1 | contig 14355 bp, 11 predicted proteins | sample GuaBasSediGuay16_FD_121797 | JGI IMG/M metagenome (GOLD analysis project Ga0180301, IMG submission 121797) | Subseafloor sediment microbial communities from Guaymas Basin, Gulf of California, Mexico - Guay16, Core 4569-2, 12-15 cm | ecosystem: Environmental > Aquatic > Marine > Hydrothermal...
AGATTACACCCGTGTCATTTTGATCGCCGGGAATGCCGACACTGCATTTTTGTGCCTCGTCTCTTCGTTTTCCCTTCACATATCCTTACTTTATTAGGGGAGCAACAATTGAATGGAAGAATGCAAGGACATGATTAAGAAAATGTGGTATTCTAAGTTTGAGAGGGCCAATTTTAGACAGTAATCGCAATGGATTACAGGAAGGTTGCCAATGGAAAATACCGGCATGAGTCCAGGGGACAGAGAGAAGGAGACTCCTACGCCGAGTGTAATTGAAATGTCTCCAGAGTACCCTAGGTACCGGGACTCGCTCATTAAGGTTGTGTTTATAGTGATTTTGGTAATAGTGGTGGGGGGCGCTTACTTTATTACCAGGGGAAAAGGCCCTAGCCTAGAAAAGCTAAAGCGCAGTCCCTCGGAGTTTTTCTCCAGGCTGATTCTTGGAGGAGACATATACGAGGCATGTGGATCCTTTGTGAGAACAAACCAGAATCTTTTTCGTCCGCTCGGGCAAAACGTGAGATTAATTCCCGTGAGACAGGAAGTGAGCATAATTAACAGAACCAAAACAGCCAGGGTTGTCTTTAAGGTGGACGGGAGCAAGAATATTGACAAGCTGTATTTTTCTCTGGAAAAGAAGGAAGGAAAATGGCAGGTGACATCTGTAAAATCTAAAACAGTAAGAGGAGAGTACAAAAGAATCTATCCCTTGAAAAGTAAGGGTGGAGTTAGAATGTAGGCCAAAAACTTTTGGGTGTTCCCTTGGGCCAATACAGGATTCTTGAACTCTTTTTCGCATTCATACAGGTTTTTCATGCGGGATCAAAACATAGGAATAGCGAGTCATGGGGGATAAAATCTCGGCTGAACGGGCTTCATTTCTGGCAAAGGATTTCTCTCGCGGGTTCATAAGGTATTGTGAGTTTACTGCAGAGAAGGCAGAAAAAGGTTATTTTCAATCCCATGTCAAAATCAAGGATCATCACAGGCAGCAGGATGGATTTATTCACGCAGGTGTCATGGCCACCATGGCCGACCATACGGCAGGTTACGCTGCATTTACCACTGTTGCTGAAGAATACCAGATCCTGACAATAGAATTTAAGATTAACTTCCTGAGACCCGCCTACGGGGATGCTCTTGTTTGCCATTCAAGGGTTATCCGGGAAGGAAACAGGGTGATTATTGCAGAATCAGAAATCTATGATCACAGAGAGGACGGCGAGGTGGCGGTGGCTAAAGCGCTGGTCACCTTGATGGCAGTTCACAGAGACGATATTGCATCAAAGAACTGATTCTATTTCTTCTGACACTCTTTTTGCAGCCTCAGCAGGATTGTCTGCATCCCTGATAGGCCTCCCTATCACAATATAGTCTGCGCCATTTTTAACGGCATCGGCTGGGGTTACAATTCTTTTTTGATCATCCTTGCTCACAACTGACCAGAGAGGGCGTATACCCGGGGTAACGGCTATGAGGCCCGGGAACTGCCGCTTGATCATAGCGACTTCCTGGCCCGAGCAAACCACTCCTTGACATCCCGCCTCTTTCGCAATTCGAGCCCTCAGGAGAACCAGCCGGGTTAGGTCGTTTACATATTCGTCCCTGTATCCAAGAGTCTTGAGATGCTCCTTGTTGAGGCTCGTGAGCAGGGTTATGGCAAGGATCTTTGTGCCTCCCGGATTTTCTACGGCCACTTCCTTCAGGAACCTCTCCCCCATATCGCAGTGTACACTCACAAAATGGGGCCCATAGGTGCTTGCAGCCAAAAAGGCGCGCTTCATGGTGGCCGGGATATCATGGAGCTTGAGGTCAAGGAAGACCTTACACCCTGCGATTTTCTGAATTACCTCGAGGATTCGCGGACCCTGACTCACAAAGAGCTCAAGCCCCACCTTGAAAAGGCCAACATGGTCCTTCAAAATCGTGACAAAACGAGCGGCCTCTTCCTGAGTTGAAACATCAAGTGGAAAGATAATGTAATCTTTTCCTGTTTTCATAAGCTACCTCCCGGCCTTGAAGATCATATTTCCTTATCCCTCGATTTGGCCAATATACCAATAAGGAGGATTCTGTGAAAGAGCAAATTTTTGAGCTATGATGTCAGGTAGCACCCACTTCAGGAGGGGGACCCGCCGGGTGGCTTCAATTTTTTGGTCTGGCGTTCTGGAAATCAATGTGGTAATCTGCAGGAAAAGGGATCGAAAGTTCATACCATTTGCTCACAGCGTTCTTTGAGGGGAAGAATAAGATCAGGCGGGAAGTGTTGGATGCTATCGTATTAGCCTTCCTCAACTATCCAGAGCCACCGTAGCTCAGCTGGTAGAGCACCTCACTCGTAATGAGGATGTCCGCGGTTCGACTCCGCGCGGTGGCTCCAATAAATAAGGTAAGGGCCTTGCATTTTTGGAATTGCTAGTAAATTTGTGAGATCAGGTCGCTTTCAACCCTCTTACGAGAGGTAACAATACTGTCAACAATTTTTACACCTTTGCTCACCCGGACGTCCTCCCATAGTATTGACCTTTGCACTTCCACATTTGCCTCAAGCCTGGCATTTGGACCCACTGCGGCCCATTGCCTGAACTTTACTGACTGATCTACCCGGGAATTCTCGGCTATTTCAAATGAGTGGTGTGCCAGCTCCTTGTTCGCCTGTATGTAATCATCTATGCTGCCTATATCCCGCCAGTAATGCCCTTTTGATACAAAGGCGGCGGGAGGATTCCCTCTGTTGATCAGTTCTCTGTAGCATTCAATGATATCGAAGTATCCTTGTGCAGGGATATAGGATAGCAATTCGGGATCCATGATGTGTAAGCCGGTGAAGGCCAGGGCACCGGGCTCGGCTTTCTTTGCAATTTTTGTGATCCTCTCAGTAGCAGCTTCGGTGTGGATTTGATTAAAGGGCTCGCAGTCATGAAGGATTAGGGTAACCAGGGCTCCGGATGCTTTATGGTGGGCATAGGCTCGTGAGAGATCAATATCTGTCAAAACATCGGCATTCACGACCACGAACGGCTCACTGTCCCAAAAACCGAAGGTATTTTTTATCCCTCCTCCAGTGCCCAGAATTTCCCGCTCGACCCTGACCTCTATATTCACTCCGAAAGGCTTACCGGCGTCAAGGTAATTCACGATTTGTTTGGAGTGATGGTGAGCATTTACCACAATCTCACTGACGCCATGTGCCTTCAGGTACTTTATCACTCTCGCAATCACAGGCTGGTTTGCAACAGGGATCAGAGCTTTTGGTTTCTCATTGGTAAGGGGCCGCAATCTTGTTCCTAAGCCCGCTGCCAGTATCATAGCCTTCATCGCGCGCACCTCAAACGTGAAGAACCCTCTTCGTAGCCGATCAATACTCAGGGCAAAAGTAATGGCACCAAAAAACCTTCCTTACAAATACAACTATGAGTCATGTTTTTCAAGACCACCCCCCCTTTCAATGCGCCAGCCTCAACAACAGACTTGATAATAAGGTCTGATTATTCTAAGAATATGTGAAGAAATTCTGCCATAAACAGGAGTTTTAAGGAAAGGAGCCCCTGACAAACAGTGCGAACTTATCTGGAGTGCATCCCGTGTTTCCTGAAACAGGCTCTCTTTGCTGCCAGAGCGGCCACAAATGATGAAAAAAAGATAAAAGAAGTTCTGGACAGGGTGGGGCTGCTTTTTCCTGAAATCCCCTTAACCAGCCCGCCTCCTGAAACAGCTAGCCTCGTATACCCTATCGTCAGGGAGATAACGGGTGTTCTGGATCCTTACAAGGGCATGAAAGAGAAAAATATAAGAGAAGCGCTTAAGGTTTACTCTTCCATGAAGGCGCTTGTGGAGGCAGCGGATGATCCATTGCAGATGGCCGTCAAGATCTCTATAGCGGGAAATAGCATTGATTTTGGAGCAAACCCTGGTTTTGACTTTGAAGCCGAAATTAAAGAGGCAATTGAAAAAGATTTTTCGCTCACCCACTTTGAAGCCTTTAAAAGACGTCTTGATAAGGCCAGGAACATCCTTTTTCTGGGGGATAATGCAGGGGAGACGGTTTTTGACAGGATTTTGATAGAGACAATGAGAAAACCGGTGACTTACGTTGTCAGGGAAAAGCCGATCATAAACGATGCAACACTAGAAGATGCTATAAACAGTGGCCTGAATGAAGTCGCAGAAGTGATCCCCTCGGGCTGCGATGCACCCGGCACTATTCTCTCCAGGTGTTCAAAAAATGTTCTTCAAGCTTTTAGAAATTCAGACCTCATTATCAGTAAGGGCCAGGGCAATTTTGAAGGCCTTTCAGAGGAAAAGGGCCCTATATTTTTTCTCTTGATGGTTAAATGCCCGGTCATTGCAAGGCACACCGGCTTAAAAGAGGGTGAGCTTGTTTTGATGCAGGCATAGGAGGAACAGGGTATGCCGGCCAATCTGCCGCCAATGTATTTCGAGGCAGAGAAGCGCTACCGCGAGGGTAAGACGCCGCAGGAAAAGGTGCAGGCCCTGGAAGAGATGCTCGCGATTATGCCCAAGCACAAGGGCACTGACAAGCTTCGGGCGGATTTGCGGCGAAAAATATCCAAGCTCAAGGCGCAGGCCCAACAAAAAAAGGGGACTGCCACAAGAGGCACAGCGTATTCAATTGACAAAGAAGGAGCATCCCAGGTAGTGGTCATAGGGCCCCCAAACTCGGGGAAATCCTCCCTGGTAGCGGCTCTTACAAATGCAGAGCCTGAAGTCGCGGAATTTCCCCATTCAACGTGGAAGCCCACCCCAGGCATGGTCCCTTATGAGAATATTCAATTCCAGCTTATAGATACTCCCCCAATCACGAGGGAATACAAAGAGCCATGGATGGGAGACTTGGTGCGGAGGGCAGATGTCGTGATCCTTCTTCTGGATCTTCATGCCGATACTTTACAACAGCTTGATGACAGTCTCTCCATTTTGCGTGAATGGCGGGTTTTTCCGGAGGGTACTCCCCTCCCGGACGATCTTAAGAAAGCGCCCTTTATAAAGAAGACATTGATAGCTGTTAACAAGGTAGACGGGGAAAGAGAAGAAGACTACCAGGTTTTCTTGGAACTTTCGGAAGTTAACCTCACTACACTGGGGATATCTGTCAAAACCGGGCGAAACCTCAGGGCTTTGGTAGAAAAGGTTTATGAACTTTCGGGCATTATTCGCGTTTATACGAGAGCTCCCGGGAAAGAGCCGGACTTAAGAGCCCCTTTCGTACTCCCTAGAGAGAGCACCCTTGAAGACTTGGCAGAAAAGATTCACAAGGACTTTAAGGAGAAACTGAAATATGCCAGGGTGTGGGGATCAAAAGTATATGATGGACAGATGGTACAACGAGACTACGTGCTTCAAGATGGAGATATAGCAGAGATTCACATTTAACATGAAAATAGCTCCTCGATCAGTGAATGCCGGGCATAAACATTTTCCTCAGGAATGATAGAACAAAACAGAGGCTTGGCGAAAACCAGGAGGAGCGCAGACAAAGGGTGATATTCCATGGAGAAAAGAATAACAAAGCATCCGATACTTGAAATCCCTAAAAGAAAGGAAGTGGAGTTCACCTGGAACGGGGAGAACCTGGTTGGTTATGAAGGAGAAACAATAGCATCTTCCCTGGTTGCAAACGGCATAAACGTCTTTGGACACCACGCCAAGGACGGAAGTCCTCAGGGCATTTTTTGCGCCAATGGGCAGTGCTCACAGTGCCTTGTCATGGCAAATGGGCTTCCGGTTAAGTCATGCATGACACGACTTGAACCCGGAATGGCCGTTGAAAGCATTGAAGGGTTGCCGGATCTTCCGGAAGATGACAGCGTGCCTCTCCTGAGAGAGCCACCTGTTAGAGAAGTCGAAGTTCTTATCATAGGTGGGGGGCCAGCCGGCCTTTCTGCTGCAGTGGAGCTTGGGAAAAGAGGCGTTGACACACTTCTTGTAGATGACAAGTCTCGCCTGGGAGGAAAACTAGTGCTGCAGACCCATAAGTTTTTTGGCTCAGTAGAAGACTCCCATGCCGGGACCCGTGGCTTTGAAATCGCGCGCATCCTTGAACAGGAGCTGAGCAGGCTGAGTTCAGTGGAAATCTGGCTGAACGCAACGGCAGTAGGAGTGTTCTCTGACGGGATTGTGGGGATAGTAAAGGATAAAATATACCGCAAAATAATACCATTGAAGCTACTTGTTGCATCAGGTGCGAGGGAGAAAATGCTCTCATTCCCTGGGAATACCCTACCGGGAGTCTATGGGGCAGGGGCTTTTCAGACCCTTGTCAACAGAGACCTGGTCAGGGCATCAGAAAAGATTCTGGTGGTTGGAGGAGGTAACGTAGGACTGATCGCCGGATATCACGCAATCCAGGCAGGCATAGGCGTGGTCGCACTTGTGGAGGCGCTACCCCAGGTAGGAGGTTACAGGGTTCACGCTGATAAGCTCAGAAGGTTGGGAGTGCCCATATATACCGGCCACACGGTGGTATCAGCAAGTGGCAGAGAGAGGGTTGAATCAGTTACAATTGCGCAACTGGATAAAGATTGGCGGGTTATGCCCGGCACTTACAAAACATTTGAAGTTGACACCGTGCTCATAGCAGTAGGCCTGGCGGAGGTAAATGAGTTTTATCTAAAAGCCAGGGAGTGGGGTATGGATGCATATGCAGCGGGTGATGCCAGGGAAATTGCCGAAGCTTCTGCTGCCATGTTTACTGGAAAGATAGAGGGTTTGAAGATTGCTAGATCCCTTGGCCTTTACGAGGGAGAGATACCGAAATCCTGGAAGGAAAAAGAGATTGTCCTCAAATCCAAGCCGGGGCCTTCTGTTAAAAGGGAGAAACCAAAGAGCGAAGACGGGGTAATGCCCATTTTCCATTGTTACCAGGAGGTCCCCTGCAACCCATGTGCATCGGTTTGCCCGGAGGGGGCGATCAAGATGGAAGGGGATGAAATCATGGGACTTCCCTATATGGTTGAACAAGGAATGTGTAAAGGGTGCTTGAATTGTGTCTTTGTATGCCCCGGCCTTGCAGTAACCCTTGTGGATTACCGTAATGACAGCGAACACCCGACCGTGACATTGCCCTACGAAATCTGGCGGGAAAAGGTAGAGATTGGAGAGAAGATTCCTCTCACCGACGAGGAAGGCGCTGTCCTGGGGTATTATCCTGTTGAGAAAGTCATTACAAATCGCAAGAAGTACCCCGGTACCCTTCTTATCCAGGTCCGAGTTGAAAAAAACATAGCAAAGGAAGTGGCTGGAATATGGGTGCAGGAAAAACAGGTCGAACCATCCCTGGTATATGAGAAAGAGTTGCCCCCCGATGAAGCCATTATCTGTCGCTGTGAACGGGTTACTGCAGGAGAGATAAGGGCTGCCATAAGGGGAGGAGTTCGAGACATGAATCAACTCAAGGCACTCACAAGGGCGGGGATGGGAGCCTGTGGATCAAAAACGTGCAGGCCCATGATTTTACGCATATTCGAGGAGGAAGGTATCGATCTAAGTGAGGTGACCGACAGAACCGATCGCCCTCTCTTTGTAGAGGTACCACTCGGCGTTCTGGCAGGGATGAGGATGGCGGACAAAAAATGATGCGCTGCATGGAACCGAACTCGTTTCCAGAAAAATCAGCAGGCCACTTGAGTGACGATGATATGGGGTGGAGGAAACGGTGACAAACAGAAAAAATTTTGATGTGATCATTGTAGGAGCAGGCTCTGTGGGAGTTCCAACTGCGATGGCCCTTGGAGAACAGGGGGTAAAGGCTCTCGTTCTGGACAAAATGCCTTCCCCGGGTCAAGGTGAAAACAAGCGTGCAATTGGCGGTATAAGGGCCACTCATTCTGACCCGGCTAAAATTCTTACTTGCCTGAGATCCCTGGAGATATTTTCCTCGTGGAAAGAGCTTCACGGGGATGACATTGAGTGGCTTAAAGGTGGATACACATTTCCAGTTTACAGAGAGGTCGATGAGAAGGCCTTAAAGAGCATACTGCCTATTCAAAAGAAGTTCGGCCTTAATATTGAGTTTGTCGGCCCTGAAGCAATAGCAGAGGTTGTTCCTGGAATAAACAGGGATGGGCTGAGAGGGGGCACTTTTTCTCCTGATGACGGGTCAGCCTCTCCACTTCGCTCCAGCAATGCTTTTTACAAAAAGGCGGTGCAAAGCGGCATTGAGTTTCGTTTTAAGGAGAACGTTGGGAAAATTGTTCTAAATAACCGAAGTGTCGCCGGAGTTATTACCGACAAAGGAGAGTACCGCTCTGAGGTTGTGGTGGATGCAGCAGGGCCTTATTCACGTACCCTTTGCAGGAGTGCGGGTGTCGATATTCCGGTTACCCCTGATTCCCATGAAGCAGCAATAAGCGAGCCGGTAAAGCCATTTTTTACATGCATGGTGGTGGACCTGAGGCCGGGGCCGAACTCGAAAAATTACTACTTCTACCAGAATAAGCTTGGCCAGGTCGTCTTTTGCATCACCCCCGACCCCGTGATTGTCGGGACCGACAAGAGGGAAACCTCCCGATTTTTGCCCCAGGTGGGAGCAAGGATGGTGAATCTTCTGCCCAGACTCAAAAACCTGAGGGTAAGAAGAGTGTGGAGGGGGCTCTATCCTATGTCACCCGATGGTTCTCCGCTGGTTGGATGGAACAGGGATGTGAAAGGACTTCTACATGCCACAGGCATGTGCGGGCAGGGGTTTATGCTCGGCCCCGGGGTGGGAGAGCTGGTAGCCAGAACGATAACAGGAAAAACAACTGAAAACGACAGAATAATCCTTGAAGCTTTTTCACCTTACCGATCCTTTGGAGGTGAAGAGGCGCTCAAGTGATGAACTGGCTGTGGCAATTTCCTTTAGACCCAAGTTATTAAACCCTTTGAGACCAAAAAGGGGGAGCCCATGACAGAGATAAAGCTGAGAGAGGTAAAAACGCTGAAATATCTACGGCCTACTATTGAAAGGGGTTATGCGAACCAGACGCTCCATGTAGACCTGTCCACTTCCGAGATTTCGATCAAGCCACTTGAGGAAAAAGTGAAAGAGATCTTTGTAGGAGGGAGGGGTTTTTGCCTCTGGTTTCTTTGGAATGCGGTAAAGGGCAGCACAAAGTGGAACGATCCTGAAAATGCTATCTGTATCTCCAGCGGACCTCTGGGTGGAACCCCAACATATCCCGGGTCTGGAAAGAGTATTGTCACTTCTATTTCTCCCACCACCGGATCGGTGATGGACTCCAATGTGGGTGGTTACTTTGGTCCTTACTTGAAATTCTCCGGTTTTGACGCCATTGAGCTACGTGGTAAAGCCACCGGGGATGTAATAATTTTAATAGACGGTATATCTCAAAAGGTACAGCTTTTCCAGGCGCCTGAACTCCCTGATATGGCTCATGAAATCTCGCATATTTTGACACAGCACTTTGCCCAGGGAAAGCCGAGAAATGTTTCTGTGGTATCAACCGGGCCCGGAGCCAAGCATACACTCATGGGCTGTCTGAACTTTTCCTGGTATGACACGGGGCGGGGAAGGGCGAGGTACAAGCAGGCAGGTCGAGGAGGCATAGGCTCTGTTTTTTCCGACAAGGGGATAAAGGCGCTTGTGTCATGCTGGGACAAGGTTACGGTGAAAACTAATAATCCCGCGAATGAGGAGGAATTGAAAAAGGTCGCAAAGATGCATTCCCGTGAAATTGTGGAACTGGATCCCAGACAAAACGATATGGCCAGAGTCGGCACCACCCACCTGGTGGAAATTATGAACGATCATGACTGTCTTCCGGTGAAAAATTTTCGCTATGGTCAGGATCCTCGAGCACCCAATCTGGGCCAGGAGGTATTTAGACGCATATTTGACAAAGGGTTTGACGGATGCTGGATCGGGTGTACCGTGGCCTGTTCACACGGCGTGAAGGACTTTGTGCCTGTTACAGGTCCTTACAAGGGCAAGAGGGTCTTTGTCGACGGCCCGGAATATGAAACCATTGCGGGTTGTGGGTCAAACCTGGGCATTTTCGATCCCTATACAGTGACGGAGATGAACTTCTACTGCGACACATACGGGCTTGATACAATTTCAGTGGGTACCAGTATGGCCTTTGTGATGGAATGTTTTGAAACTGGCTTGATAAATGAAAAACACACCGGGGGGTTGGATCTTTCCTTCGGCAACAGGGCCGGGGCCCTGGAGCTTCTTCATCAAATGGCTGCCGGCCGGGGCTTTGGCAGGGTCGTCGGCCGGGGTGTGCGCCAAATGAAAAAGATTTTTGCCGAGGAATACGGTGCGGATCCTGATGCAATACAGGACATTGGGATGGAGGCCAAGGGCCTCGAATTTTCAGAGTACATGACCAAGGAGTCTCTTGCACAGCAGGGTGGCTACGGCCTTACGCTCAAGGGGCCCCAGCACGACGAAGCCTGGTTGATCTTCCTTGACATGGTGCATAACTATATGCCCACCTTCGAGCAAAAAGCAGAGGCTCTCTACTGGTTTCCGATGTTTCGCACATGGTTTGGTTTGTGCGGACTTTGCAAGCTGCCCTGGAACGATATCGTGCCTGAGGACAATAAGGATACAAAAGAACCTGCCAAAGTGATTAAGCACGTGAAATGGTATGCGGAGTTTTTTGGTGCAGTTACAGGACGAAGCGTAGAGCCTGGCGACTTGATTACCATGAGCGAGGCGGTATACGATTTTCAGCGAATTTTCAATCTCAAGATGGGTTTTGGCACCAGCGAGCATGATAATATTCCTTATAGAGCTATGGGCCCTGTAACGGTAGATGAGTATGAATCAAGAAGAGAGCGCTACGACAAACAGCTGGTAGAAGTGTACGGTGTGGAGATTAACGGGAAAAGTACGGGGGAAAAGCTTAGACTCTTGAGAAAAATCCGTGAACAAATGTATGAAAAGCTCAAAGAGGCTGTTTACAAAAGAAGGGGATGGAATGAGAACGGAATTCCGACCCTTGAAACTGTAAAACGGCTTCGGATTGATTTCCCCGAGGTATTGGAAGTTCTCAAGGCACACGGCGTGGAGAAATGATCAAGGTAGGTAAAAAAATCATACCCTGGCGTGAAGGAATGAGCGTGGCGGACCTTCTCAATGACTTGAAGGATCCTTATGCCTACCCAGTAGTAAAGGTTAACGGGAAACTGGTTTCCAGAATAGATTTTGAGAAAACACTCATTTCGGATAATTCAGAAGTCTACCTTATTCCGATGGTTGCTGGAGGCTAAGGGGGGCCCTGAATACCATTTTTAGCTAAACCATCCTCCTGCCTTAGCGCTACAAGCGAGAATTGACCTTAGGGCACTTCATGCTGCCATCAGGAGCAGGTGGTCCAGAGGAGGTAAGCAAAAGAGCGAGAAGGCTGAAAAGAATGCTCCCACACTCAGAAAGCCTACCATGGAAGTAGAACTCTTTCCGGGGAATCTCCTGATAAACTTAATTTTTTGCAGGTATTAGGGTTGACGCCCCCCCTTTTTTTTGATAGGTAAAACTGCCTTTTGGGGATCTGGAACAAGGAAAACCAGAGGAGCTAAATTTTGTAGGGTTTATGAGTTCTCCGGATCTCCTTGAGACACCAGTGGCGAAGAAGAGCAAAAGTGTAGTTTGCAGGAAAAAGGCTGCAAGGGAAAAAACATATAAAAAGGAGGATAGAACCTATGGCCTATGATGCGACTAAGATGAAGGACTGGCAGATTTCGGAGGCTGCCGAGCAAAACATGCCCGGACATGATGAGTGGCGCGAAAAACTGGGACTGGAGAAAGATGAACTTATCCCTTATGGGAGGCTCGCTCGGCTCGACTTCATGAAGATTATGAAACGCTTGGAGAGCAGGCCCGATGGCAAATATATTGAGGTCACGGCGATAACCCCCACACCCTTGGGTGAAGGCAAAAGTACGACGTCATGCGGCCTCATGGAAGGGATGGGAAAACTCGGCCTAAACGTGGGCGGTGCCCTACGGCAGCCCTCCGGTGGCCCTACAATGAATATCAAAGGGACAGCGGCGGGTGGCGGAAATGCCCTTCTCATACCCATGACGGAATTTTCCATGGGCCTCACCGGTGACATCAACGACATCATGAATGCCCACAACCTCGCTATGGTCGCTTTGACTGCCCGCATGCAGCACGAGCGAAACTACAATGACGAGCAGCTCAAAAGGCTGACCGGTATGAAAAGGCTGGAAATCGACCCGACCCGGGTAGAGATGGGCTGGATCATAGATTTCTGTGCCCAGGCGCTGCGAAACATTGTTATCGGCCTTGGAGGGAGGTATGACGGTTTCACCATGCAATCCAAATTCGGGATTGCAGTTTCTTCGGAATTAATGGCGATCCTTTCGATTGTTACGGATTTGGCCGACCTCAGAAAACGCCTTGGAGAGATAACCCTGGCTTTTGACAAGAGCGGCAAAGCCGTCCTTACCAAGGACCTGGAAGTTGACGGTGCTATGACTGCGTGGATGCGTAACACCATCAACCCCACCCTTCTCTGCACTGTGGAATATCAACCCTGTATGGTCCACGCGGGACCTTTTGCTAACATCGCAGTCGGCCAATCCTCGATTATTGCAGACCGCATCGGGCTGAAGCTTTTTGATTATCATGTAACGGAAAGCGGTTTCGGGGCTGATATCGGTTTTGAAAAATTCTGGAACGTGAAGTGCCGTTACAGCGGACTAAAGCCACATGTATCAGTGCTAACCACAACGATCCGCGCCCTGAAGATGCATGGCGGCGGACCCAAGGTCGTGGCAGGTCTTCCCCTTGACGACTCCTACACCAAGGAGAATCTGGAACTGGTAGAAAAAGGCGTCCCCAATATGGTGCACCATGTTAACACCATACGAAAGGCGGGGATTAACCCTGTTGTCTGTATTAATGCCTTCCATACCGATACCAAGGATGAAATCGCCATTGTACGCAAGGCGGCAGAAGAAGCGGGGGCCCGTTGTGCTGTATCAACCCACTGGGCCAACGGGGGAGAAGGCGCCGTGGAACTGGCAGAGGCTGTAAAAGAGGCCTGCGAAGAGAAAAACCAGTTTGAGTTCCTCTATCCCCTGGAAATGAAACTCAGGGACCGGGTTGAAACTATAGCAGAGGTTGTCTACGGTGCGGATGGTGTCACATGGACCCCCGAGGCCGAGGCAAAGGCCAAGATGCTAGAGAATGATCCCAAGTATGCCGACTATGCGACCATGATGGTCAAAACACACCTCAGCCTGAGCCACGATCCGGCACTGAAGGGTGTGCCGAAGGGCTGGACTCTCCCCATTCGCGACGTGTTGATATATTCTGGTGCCAAGTTCCTCTGTCCGTGCGCCGGGACAATCAGCCTGATGCCGGGAACGAGTTCCAACCCTGCCTTCAGGCGAGTGGATGTGGATGTGAAAACAGGTAAGGTGATGGGTCTGTTCTGAGAAGTTGAAAAACAAATGTGAATTTGGAAGGGGGCCTCACGGCTCCCTTCTTGCTTTTAGGAAGAAGGGTCTGATCCACGCACCCGCAAAAGATTAATGTAGTTTGGCTTCTTCCAGGGTTCGCTTCTTGGTTTCAGGGCGTTTCCCTGATTTAAGGGCTTTCTGGACAATATCCTTACCCAAAAGCGCAGCGCCCAGCGCACCGGTTATTAGAGGTTCAGGGGGCACGAGTATCTCGCACCCGAGCTGCTCGGAGAGTGCTTTTAGGAGACCCTTGTTTTTTGCGCCCCCCCCTGTGAGAACTACCTCCTTTTCCACCTTGAGCCTCTTTGCCATGCGAGCCACTCTATCGGCGAGTGCTTCGTGGATCCCGGCAACCAGGTCAGGCACTGGTACTCCTTCAGCCAGCCTTGCTGCTACTTCTTGTTGTGCCCATATGGTACAAATATTGCTTATCTTTGCTGGATGCGTGCTTCTAAGAGATATATCTCCCATCTCCTCGAGTTTTACCCCAAGACTATCGGCAATTACTTCTATGAACCGGCCACTGCCGGCAGCGCATTTATCGTTCATAATAAAGTTGGTCGGCCTTCCGTTGGCATCTATTGTTATGGCCTTGCTGTCCTGGCCACCTATATCAATTACTGTCCTGGCCTGGGGGAAAAGACTTCCCACACCCCTTGCATGACAGCTGATCTCGGTGACCTGTTTATCTGCAAAAGGGACATTTATTCTGCCGTAGCCGGTTGAGATGATGTACGTGATGGATTCAAGGGCCAGGCTGGCCCTTCTAAGGGCTTCTTCCATGACTTTGTTTGCCAGTCTTCTGTGTTCAGGCCCGGTAGGGCCAATAACAGAGGCCACAATTTCTTCAGCAAGTATCACCGCTTTTGTCATGGTGGAGCCTATGTCAATGCCGGC
>Ga0180301_10002534_pt1 | contig 14353 bp, 8 predicted proteins | sample GuaBasSediGuay16_FD_121797 | JGI IMG/M metagenome (GOLD analysis project Ga0180301, IMG submission 121797) | Subseafloor sediment microbial communities from Guaymas Basin, Gulf of California, Mexico - Guay16, Core 4569-2, 12-15 cm | ecosystem: Environmental > Aquatic > Marine > Hydrothermal...
TCGTCAAGGATGTCGGCGATTCGCTGATTCTGACCACGCTTGCCGAGGATGACTGCGAAAGCCATGAGGAGGCATTACTGAAGTTATATGTTCGTTTGCGGCCGGGTAATCCCGCTCAGATCGACAAGGCGAGGACTCTGTTTACGGAGAAATTCTTCGACACGAATCGTTATCGTCTCGGCAAGGTGGGCAGGTTCAGGTTGAACCGCAAGTTCGAGTTGAGTGTGGACGAGAAGGAGATGTCGCTTCGGCCGGATGATTTTCTCAATACGATGCGTTATATTCTAAAGCTTCGAAACAACGAGGGGACGACCGACGATATCGACCATCTGGGCAACCGGCGTCTGCGGACAATCGACGAGCTGGCCGCAAGTGAGATTCGAAAGGGACTGTTGAAGTTGAGGCGCACCGTTCAGGAGCGCATGAGCATGAAGAGTCCCGAGGACATCGCGCGTATCGCCGATCTCGTCAACAGCAAGAGCGTATCGAGCAGCATCGACTATTTCTTCGGCAGGGGCGAGTTGAGCCAGGTTGTCGACCAGACCAACGCGCTTAGCCAGTTGACCCACGAACGGCGTTTAAGTGCGCTCGGACCGGGCGGCTTGAATCGCAAACGCGCCGGTTTCGAAGTTCGCGATGTGCATATCAGCCACTACGGGCGCGTTTGTCCGATTGAAACGCCGGAAGGCACGAATATCGGGCTGATTGTGTCGCTGGCGATTTTCTCTAAGGTTGATGAATACGGCTTTTTGATTACCCCTTATCGCAATGTCAAGAGGGGCAAGCTGACGAGCGAAGTTACGTATCTGCGAGCCGACCAGGAAATGGAGGCGATTTTTGCGCCGCCGAGCATGGTCGAGCCGGACAGCGGGCAACTGAGGAAGGGATTGGTGCTTGCGCGTAAGCAAGGCGATCTGAGTCAGGTTGACAGCAAGGAGGTTAGCTATGTGGACATTTCTCCCAAGCAGACGGTGGGTGTGTCGGCGTCGCTGATTCAGTTTTTGGAGCACAACGACGCCAACCGTGCGTTGACGGGGTCTAACATGCAGCGTCAGGCGGTTCCGCTCTTGCGCACCGAGGCGCCGCTGGTGTGCACCGGTATGGAGCGGGAGGTGGCGCAGAACTCCAGCATGGTCGTTCGCGCCCGAAACGCCGGCGTGGTTACGGCCGTGGACGGCAACAGGATTATTGTCAACGAGACAGATGAATACAAACTGCTCAAGTACGTCGGGCTAAACGAGCGGACGTGTCTGAACCAGGCGCCGATCGTCAAACTCGGCGAGAAGGTCAAGAGAAACCAGATCATCGCCGACGGCGGAGGAACCTGCGACGGCGTTCTTGCATTAGGAAGAAACGTGTTGGTGGCGTTTGTGCCGTTTGACGGCTACAACTTCGAGGACGCCATTGTTATCAGCGAGAGGCTTGTCAAGGAAGATGTCTTTACGAGTATCCATATCGATGCGTTCAGCGTCGAGATTCGCGAGACCAAGCTGGGACGTGAAGAATTCACGAGGGACATTCCCAATGTCAGCGAAAAGGCCCTTCGCAACCTTGACGCCGACGGTATTATTCGTGAGGGTACTCGCGTGGGGCCGGGTGATATCCTGGTGGGAAAGGTTTCGCCCAAGAGCAAGACGGAGCTTACACCGGAAGAAAAACTGCTTCATGCGATATTCGGTCGGGCCGGCGAAGATGTCAAGAATGATTCGCTGGAGGCTCCGAGCAGCTTTGAAGGTGTTGTCATCGGTACTCGCCGGTTTATGCGGCGCGGCGCCGGCAGCGAAGAGCAGCGCAAAGCGCAAAAAGAGGACATAAAGCGTTATGAAACCGAAATGATCGCCGGCGAATGCCGGTTGTTCAGGCGGATGATGGAGAGTGTTCACAGTTCTCTGGAAGTCGATATTGTTGACCCGTCGACGCGCCAGAAAGTCGGCGCCAGCGACGACCAGGACGTTCTCTGCGAGCAGATTGAGAACTTCGATATTTCATGGGTAAAGCCCGCCAAACTGCGTAACGACGTCCAGAAGATTCTCGACAAGTACTGGCCCAAGCTGGAGGAGCTGCAGGAAGAGAAGAAGCGTCGCTTAGAGCGGATGAAACACGGCGACGAACTTCAGAGCGGCGTGCTCGAGATGGTCAAGGTTTATGTTGCAACGAAGCGGACGCTGTCGATAGGCGACAAGATGGCCGGTCGCCACGGCAACAAGGGCGTCATCGCCAAGATCATGCCTGAAGAAGATATGCCATTCCTTGAAGACGGCACGCCGGTTGACATTTGCCTCAATCCCCTTGGCGTTCCCAGCCGTATGAACGTGGGGCAGATTCTGGAGACCCATCTGGGCTGGGCGGCGAAGATATTGGGCTTCAATGCTGTCACGCCGGTTTTCGACGGCGCTACGGAGGAACAGATATGCGAAGCGATCACCGAAGCCAATGAATCGATAAGCAAGCGAATGACACAACTTCAGGAAGACAACGAAGTGCCGCCTGCCGACGAACTGTTTACAACTATTCCGCCGGATTTGAAGACTGTGATCTATGACGGCCGAACCGGCGAGCGGTTCGGACAGGAAGCGACCATCGGCTATATCTACATGATGAAGCTGCACCATCTTGTCGACGACAAAATTCATGCCCGTGCGACGGGCCCGTACAGTCTTATCACGCAGCAGCCTTTAGGCGGCAAGGCCCGCACTGGCGGTCAGCGATTCGGCGAGATGGAAGTCTGGGCGCTGGAGGCCTATGGGGCCGCTTATACCCTTCAGGAGCTTCTCACGGTCAAGAGCGATGATATCGAGGGTCGTACGAAGATTTATGAGTCTATGGTTAAAGGCGCCAATACACTCGAGGCGGGCACGCCGATTTCCTTTGATGTGCTTTGCAGCGAGATCCGCGGACTCGGGTTGAATATTCAGCTCGAGAAAAAACGCATTGGCGGCGGGCGACTTTAGCGCAGCCGGTGTCGAAGAAGCCGATAGCAAAAGGTTGGATTTATTGACGGTTAATCGGAGTTGGTCATAAAATGGTAGAATCGATTTACGATCGCATTAACGATTATGGTTCGGTAAAGATATCGCTGGCGAGCCCGACTGATATACGAAGCTGGTCTTTCGGCGAGGTGCGCAAGCCCGAAACGATCAATTACCGAACGTACAGGCCGGAGAAAGACGGCCTGTTCTGCGAGCGGATTTTTGGGCCGGAGCGAGACTGGGAATGCGCTTGCGGCAAGTACAAAGGGACCAAGTTCAAAGGCATTATCTGCGATCGCTGCGGCGTAAAGGTAACCCACAGCCGGGTCCGTCGCAAACGGATGGGGCACATTAACCTGGCGGCGCCCGTTGTGCACATCTGGTTTTTCAAGGCTCTGCCAAGTCGCCTGAGTACGCTTATCGGAATGAAGACGTCGCACCTTGAGAAGGTCATTTACTTCCAGGATTACGTCGTGACCGACCCGGGACAAAGCCCGCTCCTTGCCAAACAACTGCTGACAGAGGACGAATACCGCGAGGCGTGCAACAAGTACGGTAACTGCTTCCGCGCGCTGATGGGCGCCGAAGCCGTAAAAGAGTTGCTGAACAGGCTTAATCTTGACGAGCTCAGTGCCGAACTTCGTCTGGCCGTCACCAAAACCTCCAGCAAACAGAAGATCAAGGATCTGACCAAGCGGCTCAAGATCGTTAACAGTGTTCGCCACAGCGCCAACAAGGCGGAATGGATGATACTCGAGGTGGCCCCGGTAATCCCGCCGGATCTGCGCCCGCTGGTCATGCTGGAAAGCGGCAACTTCGCAACGAGCGATCTCAACGACCTCTATCGAAGAATTATCAACCGCAACAATCGCCTCAAAAAGCTCATCGATTTGAACGCGCCTGAAGTGATTATTCGCAATGAAAAGCGCATGCTTCAGCAGGCGGTGGATTCGCTTCTGGACAACGGCAGATGCCGACGTCCGGTTCTGGGCAGCAACAATCGACCGCTGAAAAGCCTGACGGACATGATCAAAGGCAAGCAGGGTCGTTTCCGTGAAAACCTGCTGGGCAAACGTGTGGACTACTCGGCCCGTTCGGTTATCGTTGTCGGTCCGAGTCTGAAACTGCATCAATGCGGCCTTCCCAAGAAGATTGCACTGGAGCTTTACCAGCCGTTTATAATCCGAAAGCTCAAGGACCGCGGTCTCGCCGACACGATCAAGAGCGCCAAGAGAATGCTCGAGCGCAGAGAAGAGCACGTGTGGGATATCCTGGAAGAGGCGATACATCAGCACCCTGTGCTTTTGAATCGCGCTCCGACGCTTCACCGCATGGGGATTCAGGCATTTGAACCGGTACTGGTCGAAGGGAATGCAATCATGTTGCATCCGCTCGTTTGCCAGGGATTCAATGCAGACTTTGACGGAGACCAGATGGCCGTCCATTTGCCCTTGAGCATCGAGGCTCAGGTGGAGGCGCATATTCTGATGCTGTCGACAAACAGCATTTTCTCGCCACAGAGCGGCGCGCCGATGCTCGGGCCTTCGCAGGACATGGTCCTCGGCAATTACTATATCACATGCATGCGCCCGAATCAGAAGGGCGAGGGGATGATCTTCAGGGATGCTTGTGAGGCGATAACGGCCTATGAAATGGGGAAAGTCAACGTGCACGCCAGGGTAAAAGTTCGTTTGCCGGCCGATAAGGTGATAGTTGCCGACTCCGGCAAGAGCGTCGGCGGGGTGATAGAGACGACGCCGGGCAGGTGCCTGTTTAACGACATCCTCGACGAGCGGATGCCTTTCTACAATATGCTGATGAACAAGAAGAAACTGGGCATGGTTATTCAGGATTGTTATGAAATCACCGGCGGCGGACCGACTATCGATCTGCTTGACGATATTAAGGATCTGGGCTTCAAACAGGCGACATTAGCGGGATTGAGTTTCGGCATAAAGGACTTGCGTATTCCCAAAGAGAAGCAGGATATTATCGAGAAGACACAGAAGCGTGTTGACCGTGTTCAAAAGAACTATCAAAGCGGCGTGCTCACCGAGGGCGAGCGCTACAATCAGGTCGTCGACGCCTGGACCCACGCCCGCGTGATGGTGACCGGCGCCATGATGAACGCCATGCAGAATGATATACGGGACGGTACGCCGTATCTGAACCCCATCTGGGTCATGCGTGATTCGGGCGCCCGCGGCAGCGTTGATCAGATTCAGCAGTTGGCCGGTATGCGCGCCTTGATGGCCAAGCCCAGCGGCGAGATCATCGAGACGCCGATCAGGTCCAACTTCCGCGAAGGGCTCAATGTGCTGGAGTACTTCAGTTCGACGCACGGCGCCCGAAAGGGTCTGGCCGACACCGCGCTGAAGACGGCCGATTCGGGATACCTGACACGAAAACTTGCCGATGTCGCGCAGAACGTGATGATTACACAGGTTGACTGTTCAACGCTCCAGGGGATAACCAAGACGACGGTTTACAAGGGTGAGACGGTGGACGTTCCACTGAGGCAGTTAATCATCGGCCGGACGGCAAGGGACAACATTCGCAATCCGATCGCCGATGAGATGATCGTTTATGAGAATGAAGTGATCACGCCCGATGCCGCCGAGAAGATCGAGCAGTTGGGACTTGATTCGATTCGGGTTCGCAGTGCGCTTACCTGTGAAAGTGAAATGGGCATCTGCGCAAAATGCTACGGCTGGGATTTGAGCACCGGCAGGCTTGCCGAGGAAGGTCTTGCCGTCGGCATTATCGCCGCCCAGTCAATCGGGGAGCCGGGAACACAACTCACCATGCGGACCTTCCATACGGGAGGCATTGCAGAGATTACGATTCTGGAGTCCGAACGGATGGCGCCGCGAGCGGCTTTTGTCAAGTACGAAAACCTGAATGTCGTGCCCGATCCTGATGCGCAGGGAGCTTCCAGGGATGAAAAATCCCGGTCGGATGCTTCAGACGAGAAGGAAGATGCCACAAAAAAGAGACCTGCCACATCAAAGGGTATTGTGTTGAAGCGCAGCGGGGAGATGCTGCTTGTTGATGATAAGGGGCGCGAGCTTGACCGGTTCAAAGTCCCCTATGGCGCTATTACCCAGGTGGAGGACGGCCAGTTTGTCGAGAAAGGTAAAAAACTTTATTCATGGGACCCCCACAGGGTGCCTATCCTGGCGGAAGTCTCGGGCCTTGTGCGGCTCGTCGATGTTCTCGAAGGTGAGACAATGCGGGTCGAAGAGGAACGCAAGGGGCAGATGGGACGGCCGGTGGTTATTGAGCACAAGGGAGATAAGCATCCGCAGGTCATTATCGAAGACGGCGAGGGCAAGATCCTTGACGTTCACTATCTGCCCGCCAAGGCGCGAATCGAAGTCGATGAGGGGCAGGAAGTCGAAGCCGGCAAGTTGTTGGCTCGCCTGCCGAGAGGCACCGGCGGGACGCAGGACATTACCGGCGGTCTGCCGCGTGTTACGGAAATTTTCGAGGCGCGCAAGCCAAAGGATCCGGCGGCGATGGCGGAGATCAGCGGCATTGTGGAACTGAAGAGTGATAAGCGCCGCGGCAAGATGACCATCACCATTCGCAGCGAAAGCGGGATGGAAAAAGAACACCACGTACCGCGAGACAGGCATCTGAACTTCCATACGGGCGACCGGGTCGACGCCGGTGAAGCGCTGACCGACGGCCCGCTTGTTCCGCATGATATCCTGCGAATCAAGGGCGAAGAGTCGCTGCAGCGGTATCTGCTGCGGGAGATTCAGAACGTGTATCGGGCCCAAAGTGTGAATATCAGCGACAAGCACATCGAAATCATTGTTGCCCAGATGATGCACAAGGTCGAGATCGAGTCGGTCGGCGACAGCAACTTCCTGCCCGGCGAGATCGTCGACAAGCTGGTATTCCGCAGTGCCAATGAGGAACTCGGCAGGAGTGTTCGGATAACGGATACGGGCGATACGGACCTGGCGGTGGATCAGGTTATTACGAAGAAGGAACTCGAAGCGGCCAACGAAAAGGTCGAGGTTTTGGGCGGAACGCCCGCCAAGGGCAAAAAGCCGCGTCCGGCTTCGGCAAATACATTGCTGTTGGGGATCACCAAGGCCTCGCTGCAGTCGGAGAGTTTCATTTCCGCGGCGAGTTTCCAGGAAACCACGAAGGTGTTGACAGAGGCGTCCTTGTCCGGTAAAGTGGATAATTTGCGGGGCTTGAAAGAAAACGTAATCCTCGGGCATCTGATTCCCGCAGGAACGGCATTTAAGCCCCATCTGGAATTGCGAGTCAAACACCTGGTCGAGCCGCCGGTGCCCAAACAGCTTGAAGAACTCAGAGAGGCCAAAGAAGCCGAAGCGGCGGCAGAGCAGGCTGTCAAGGCCGCATTGGGGCTGTAATGATGCGGTTGTCGGGCAAAGAGATAATTGAGATTGTTCATTTGGAGAAGTTATGCCGACTATCAATCAATTGGTGCGGAAGGGAAGAAGAAAGAAGGGTAAAAAGCGTATTTCGGATATTACCGGATGCCCGCAGAAAAGGGGTGTCTGTCTGATTGTAAGAACGCAGACGCCCAAGAAGCCGAATTCCGCCTTGCGCAAGATCGCTCGTGTACGACTTACCAACGGCAAGGAAGTCACTGCGTACATACCCGGTATCGATCATAATCTGCAGGAGCACAGCACAGTATTGATCCGCGGCGGCAGGGTGCGGGACCTGCCGGGCGTGCGGTATCACATCGTTCGCGGTGTTCTCGATACAGCCGGTGTCGGCGGTCGCAGACAGGGCCGAAGCAAGTACGGCGCCAAAAAGTCTTAGGGTCGGCCTATGCCGGGCGTTTGTGTTTTTGAATCGTGAGGAATAAATAAGGTAAACAGGTGTACTAATGGCGAAGAAGTTTACGGCATCGAGTTGGCAGTTGAAGCCCGATGCGAAATACAACAGCAAGCTGGTGGCCAAATTTGTCAATTGCCTGATGTTGGACGGCAAGAAGAGCATCGCTTTTAAGGTTTTCTATGATGCGATGGACATTATCGCCGGGCGGATCAAGGATACGCCGCCGCTGGAAGTCTTCGAGCAGGCTATAGCCAACGTCAAGCCCATGCTTGAGGTTCGCAGCAAGCGTGTCGGCGGCGCCAGTTATCAGGTTCCGATGCAGGTCAGACCCAGGCGTCAGCAGTCTCTTGGATTTCGCTGGATTCTGGCCGCCGCCCGAGGCAAGAAGGGAAAACCGATGAGCGTTCGCCTGGCTTCTGAGTTGATGGATGCTTATCGAAAGGAAGGCGCAGCCATGACGACTCGTGAAAACGTACACAGGATGGCCGAAGCCAACAAGGCATTTGCTCATTTTGCATGGTAATTTTCCGCTGTTATCTGCCACGGTTGTAGACGCAAACGACCGTGGCAGTTTTTTTGCAGCAACAGTCCAGTGTTGCCGGGAAATCGAGATACGGAACTTGTTATCCAGTCGCCCGTGAGCGTCAGGTGAGCAAGCGAATAAAAGGAGCTTGCCAATGGAAGCTTATTACAGGTTGCCTTCAATCAGAGTGCAAGGATACCGTCCTTTTGATGACATTACCTTCAGCCTTCGTCCATTGCAGGTTATTGTCGGCGCCAATGGGTCGGGAAAATCAAGCTTGTTTGAGTTTCTCAAATTCATTCGGGATGCCTGTTACCAGGAGATTCCACCTGAGATTGTAGCAGGGACGATAGGGCAGCAAATTTTCCATAAACCCGGGCCTGATAAATTCTGGTGGAGTGCAGAGATTGATATTCGTGCAGGTGTGCCCTTGTATTATCAGGGACAACTGATGGGGCCCGTCGGATCGACGAAAATAGTATTTGAGAGGGTCATTACGAAAAAGCCATTACATGCGGATTACAAAACGGGCTACAAGTTTCTCGATCTAAGGAATGGGAAAGGCGTGGTTAGAGATCCTAAAGAGAAGCGATTCAGGAGAAAAGAGTGGGATTTGAAGAAACCAAATCAGTTGGGGCTTGGTGCAATCACAGATTCATCTCTGTTCACACTGTTTAATCTTAGAGAATATATCCGAGGATGGCGCTTCTATAATTCCTTCAATATCAACAATGAGAGAATCAGAAAGTCTGTTGCCACCAGCCAGGAACCGGTCTTGCATGAGGATGCCGGGAATTTGAGTGCAGTATTGTTTAATCTGATGACTGAGTATCCGGAAGGTTTCGAAGAACTGAAGCGTGTTATAAGATCGGCGATTCCGGGCTTCAGAGATTTGAATGTCAAGGCCAGGGGTGGGCCGGGCGAAGTCATTGCTTTTTGGCAAGAGAAGAGTATAGACACGGATTTGAGTTTGGCTGATCTATCGGATGGCACATTGCGGTTCATTGCCTGGGCCACGTTGTGTGTGATGCCGGCTCCACCCACTTTGATTTGTATTGATGAGCCGGATCAGGGAGTTCATCCAAGAACATTGCCGATTCTCGCAGGTCTTTTTGAGAAAGCTTCAGAAAGAACGCAGATAGTCCTGGCCACGCACTCATCGTATTTTCTTACACAATTTGACATAGACAGAATTGCCGTGATGAAGAAATCGCTTGGCAAAAGCGAATTCATAAGAGTCAGTGACTCCCAGGCCCTCCTGGATAATCTTGAGGATTTCGGGAAAGATGAATTGGAGAAAATGCACCGCACTGACGAACTGGAGGGTATTTCGTGAGTGAGGTGTTCGTATATGTCGAGGGTCCGAGTGATCAGCTTGGTATGCGGGAGTTGCTTGCGGACATGATGGCTGAGGCTGAAAACAGGGGTAGCAGCCTGGATTTCTATCCGCTGGGAGGCAAGGATGCTTTGTTGCAAAAAGGTCCCGGCAAGGCGCTGAATATATTGAGAAATCGTCCAAACAGTTGGGTTTTTCTCGTGCCGGACCTGTATCCTGGCAATAAGTCTTTTGATCATGAAAGCTACGAGGAATTGAAGTCCGAGTTGTGCAGAAGATTCAAAACATTGCGCGATACGAAGAAGTGTAATTGTCGATTTGATGACCGCTTTTTTGTTCATTGTTTTAAGTACGATTTGGAGTCATTGCTCTTGGCGTCCGAAGATGTACTTCTGAGCAGACTGGGCAAGCGAAGATTCTCATTGTCATGGAAAAGACCCGTTGAAGATCAGAATCACACTAACCCACCAAAACGGATTGTTGAATCGCTTTTCGAAGATGCAGGTCTAAGATATAAAGGCACGTCGGACGTACCGTGGATTCTTAGTCGATCAAATCTCCAAGACCTTATGGCGGGATGTTCGCAGAACTTTAAGCCATTCATTGAAGATCTGCGTCGAGTTCTTGGAGTGGATGTTTAGGTTACGTTTCTCACAGAGTCAAGATGAGTACTCCAAATAAAGCTATTTGAGCAAATGACAAGTGATCTGAAAAAACTTCGCAATATCGGAATTATGGCTCATATCGACGCCGGCAAGACGACGGTCACCGAGCGGATTCTGTATTATTCCGGCAAGACGTACAAGATGGGCGAAGTGCATAACGGTACTGCGGTCATGGATTATATGGAGGAGGAGCAGCAGCGGGGCATCACGATTACCTCGGCCGCCACCAGGTGCCCGTGGAACGAGTATGAGATTAATCTGATCGATACGCCGGGTCATGTGGATTTCACGGCGGAAGTGGAACGGTCGCTTCGCGTTCTCGATGGTGCTGTGGCGGTTTTCGATGCAAGCGAAGGCGTCCAGGCCCAAAGCGAAACCGTCTGGCGGCAGGGACACAAGTACGGGCTGCCCTGTATATGTTTTATCAACAAGATGGATAAGGTCGGCGCCGATTTTGAGATGTCCGTCGAGAGCATTCGCGACAAACTTCTTGCCAACCCCGTTTGTGTCCAGATGCCGATCGGCGCTGAGGCGGGTTTTCGGGGTCTCATAGACCTTGTCGCCATGAAGGCGGTTTTCTATGAGCAGGATGTGCTCGGGGCCAGATTCTCTGAAGAAGCCGTCCCGGCGGATCTGAGCGATGAGGCTGAGCACTATCGACATGAAATGATCGAGGCGGCGGCTGAATTCGACGACGAGCTGATGGCCGCCTATGTCCAGGATGAAGAGATCGATGCCCGTGTGCTGACCAGAGCGATTCGAAAAGGCACGCTGGCCAACAAGCTGAACCCGGTCTTTGTGGGGTCTGCGCTGAAGTACGTCGGGGTGCAGCGGCTGCTCGACGGGACAATCGCTTATCTTCCCTCGCCACTGGAAAAACCCGCCATTATCGGACACAAGCCTGACGACGCCAGGAAAACTATCAAGGTTCACTGCGACAAGACCAGGCCTCTTGTAGCCGTGGCGTTTAAGATTACCAGCGACAAGCACGGTGATCTGTATTTTGTGCGGATTTACCAGGGGATTTTGAAAACAGGCAGCCGGGTGCTCAACAGCAACCGCCGGCGAAGAGAAAACGTGACCCGCATTTTTGAGATGCACGCCAACAGCCGCAATATTCTGGATTCGGCTTCCGCCGGGGACATAGTGGCGGTTGTGGGGCTCAAAGACACGCTTACAGGGGACACGCTTTGCGACACAAAACACCCGATTATTCTGGAGAGTATCACTTTTCCCCAGACTGTGATCAGCATGTCAATCGAGCCTCAAACGGCCGGAGAGCGTATGAAACTGGCCGATGCCCTGAGTGTATTGCGTCGCGAGGACCCGACGTTTGGGTGCAGGTACGACACTGAGACCGGCCAGACGATAATCAGCGGCATGGGCGAGCTTCACCTGGAGATACTGCAGCACAAGCTGACCCGCGATATGGGCGTCAATGTGCGGGTGGGCAAGCCGAAAGTGGCCTATAAGGAGGCAATCACGGGCACAGCCGAGGCGGAAGGCAAATTTGTGCGTCAGACCGGCGGCAGGGGCCAATACGGCCATGTCGTCATTCGAATCGAGCCGCTGCTGGATGAGCAGGGTCATTATTGCCGTGAAAACGAGTTCGAGAACGCAATCATCGGCGGCAGCGTGCCCAAAGAGTACGTCCCGGCGGTGGAAAAAGGCGTACTTGACGGGCTTTCGGCGGGGACTGTCGCGGGCTATCCCCTTGTGGGTGCTAAGGTTACGCTCCTTGATGGTTCGTATCATGCTGTTGATTCCTCGGAGTTGGCGTTTGAGCAGGCCGGAGGCATTGCCGTCCAGGAAGTCGTAAAAAGGGCTTCGCCGATTCTGCTGGAGCCGGTGATGAAGATACAGATTGTTGTGCCCGAGGCCAATTACGGAGCTGTTCAGGGCAATCTGATCAGCCGGCGCGGAACGATCACCGACACGCATGTACACGGTAATATGCGGGTTATTGACGGGCGTGTTCCTCTGGCGGAGATGTTTGGCTATTCCGGCGAGATCCGCGGCGCAACGGCCGGTCGAGGGGCCTTTTCCATGGAGCCGCTGTGCTACGAAAAGGTGCCGGAACAAATTTGTGAAAAAATTCTTGTAAGTTATTATTGACAGGTTTGAAAGTCTGTGATATAAGGAAGCGTTTTACAGCCGAAGCGAGCACGGAAAGGAGTTCTGTGCGTATCGAGTTGGGCTGGTTCATGTCGAACTGAGAATGGTTCAGGGATGGTAGAAACGGCCTGCTGAGGCCAGAGGATCGGTTTTAGCCTCATGGGGGGGGGTGTTGATGGAGACTGATAGACGAGGCTGAATTCCAGGCTGTCTGGTTGGCAGGTATTTTTTTAAGGAAGGCGCAAATCAGGCCTTTCCTGCCTAACGCAAAGCAAAAAAACAGGAGAATTGCGGAATTGCTGCCGTATTTTTTTGTTTTTTTGGCGCGAAATGTAAGTATTATACGCTTTCGATAATACCTGTGTGGACGTTGTAGGTATATATTGAGGAATAGAGATGTCGTCGGACACTGAAAGAATCAGAATACGGATGGAAGCATATGACCACCGGGCTCTTGACACCTCGGCCAAGGAGATCGTTGAGCAGGCCCGTCGAACCAATGCGCGCGTAAGCGGTCCGGTTCCGCTGCCGACGCGGATTGAACGCTATACTGTCTTGCGCAGCCCTCATATTGACAAGAAGTCGCGTGAGCAGTTTGAGATGCGCACGCATAAGCGTCTGATAGATATCCATGAAGCCAACGCCCGCACCGTTGAGGCCTTGAATCGCCTCGTTGTTCCCGCGGGCGTTTTTGTTAAGATCAAGGCGTAACAAAGCGATCAGGCGCCACGGGTGTCGGAGAAGACCGGCGCCGTAGTTGAAGGACGGATACATGGTAATGTTGCTTGGAAAAAAGATCGGCATGACCCAGGTTTACGACGAGTCGGGCCGGATTACGACTGTCACGGTCCTGCAGGTCGGGCCGTGCAGGGTCATGCAGGTCAAGACCGGCGAGACGGATGGGTATAGCGCTGTGCAATTAGGGTTTGAAGACGTCAAAGAATCGCGCCGCAAGCAGCCGCAGATCGGCCATGCCGCCAAGGCGGACACGGTCGCCAAGAGGTTCGTTCGCGAGTGTCGTCTCGCCGACGATGCCCGGGCGGAGTATTCGGCGGGCGATGAGGTTACGGTTTCGGCGTTTGCGGACGTCAAGTATGTCGATGTAGCCGGCACGAGCAAGGGCAAGGGCTATGCCGGCGTGATGAAACGCCATGGCTTCGGCGGTTTTCCCGCGTCGCATGGTACGGAGCGCAAGCACCGGGCGCCCGGTTCGATATCCAGTTTCGCCAGCGACGCCGGCCACGGCGGCAATCTGAAAAAAGGCAAGAAGATGGCCGGCCGAATGGGCGGCGTACGGGTAACGACGAGGAACCACGAACTGGTTTCCATAGACGCCGAGAGGAATCTGCTGGTGGTCAAAGGCGCCGTGCCCGGTCCGGCGGGCGGATATGTTGAGATTCGCCGTTCGAAAAAGGGCGGCAATTAGGTAACAAGACTTTTGCAAAAACATGTCAAATCGCAATTTTGCAAAAGGCATGTTAGGCAAGTGAGAATATCTGGAACTCTGAAATGATTGACGTTGCAGTGCATAACAGAGAAGGCGCCGAGATCGACAGCCTTCAGGTCGATGAGAGCTTGTTCGGCACGAGTGTGAGGCATTCGCTGCTCAAGCAGGCGATCGTGATGTACCATGCCAACAAGCGTGTGGGCACGGCTGCTACGAAGAGTCGGGGCATGGTGGAGGGGTCATGCCGAAAGCTCTTTCGGCAGAAAGGCACGGGCAACGCGCGTGTGGGCAACAGCAGAACCGGCAAACGTGTCGGCGGCGGCGTTACATTCGCCAAGGTCAGGAGAGATTTCGGCAAGCGGATGCCCAAGAAGCAAAGGCGTCTGGCGAGAGATTCTGCGATCCTAGCGAAGCTTTTGTCGGGCGGCGTTGTGGTTGTTGACGATTTGAGTTTTGACGCGCCGAAGA
>Ga0180301_10002535_pt1 | contig 14348 bp, 16 predicted proteins | sample GuaBasSediGuay16_FD_121797 | JGI IMG/M metagenome (GOLD analysis project Ga0180301, IMG submission 121797) | Subseafloor sediment microbial communities from Guaymas Basin, Gulf of California, Mexico - Guay16, Core 4569-2, 12-15 cm | ecosystem: Environmental > Aquatic > Marine > Hydrothermal...
GCACTAAACTAATTCCTTCCTCACTTGAAAATAAAGGAGGCTCCCAGTTCTCTACAATCTTTCGCCTCTCTACTTTTACATACTCACCTGTTTTCCGGTTTACTGTTTCAATCGTATAAGGTTCCTTATACACCAATATTCCTCTACGCTGCCATGTTGGTACATTGTTTATATTAATTTTCAAGAATTTGAATATAATCTCGTGTCTATCACTATACTTCAATCCATTTAATTTCTTAGAAGCTTCTCGAGGAGTATATCCCATTTGTAACAATGCATGGTAAGCGTAAGAGTTCACACAATTCCTCCACGCCTCGTTTTGACGCCATTGAAGATAGCCTAAAATCTCCTCTCTAGCTATGGGAATAGCTCTCGCATCGAAAGATACTACTAAATCGCGGCCTATGCGGGAAATTAATAGTGACGTAAATTTACTAGAGATTATTGAGGGGATTATCGATAGTACTTTCTCAAGTCTCCGGTTAAAAGGGAGTTCTGAAGTAAAGATATAGTTTATTTCATCGGAAAACACGTAGATAAGAGAAGGATTAAATCCTTCCTCATATACCTCCTTAGCAGCTGCAGTCATTATTTCAGCGAAATTTCTGTCGAAAGGTCTTTGAATATTTAATTCCTTGCTTAACTTGTGGAAATTTCGACCATCACATCTTATTATAACTGGCATGTTAAATGGAAGCTTTAATTGAGAAAAAACCTCGTAATCCTTATATTTTTTAGTTGTTCGTTTCATATGGGTAAATATATCGGATTATCGTCGGTCGAGATTCTATCTATAGTACCAACTATCTGTCTCACATACTTTGGCAGATTGAACATGCCTAAATGTGCCTCTCCATCGTATAGTCTCAAATCCTCTTTTATTCGAGCCTTAATCCTCTTCTCGATATCTTCTATCGACAAAGAATCGGGATCGTACGTTTTCGATCCTAAGACAAATGACCATTCCTGCAGAAATACTGGTACGAATATGCGGTATAGCCTGACTATGGGGAATACCGCTTTTACGGTAGCGTGTATTACAGCATAAACATTTGACTCTGGAACCATTTGCGTAGATTGAGTTACAAATACTCCATCATTTTTGAGAGCTTTAAATACGAGTTGATAAAATTCCTTGGTATACAGGTACATTGACGGACTATCTTTTACCGGGTCTGTTAAATCTATTATTATCACATCGTATTCATCCTCTTTCTCTTTAAGATATTCACGCCCATCTTTAATTACGAGTTTTACTCTGGGATCGTCAAACGATCCTTGATGCCATTCTGTTAAATATTTACGAGCCACATTTATCATCTCCTCGTCAATATCTACCATGACTACTTCTTCTACTGTTTTATGTTTCAAAACTTCTCGTATAGTCGCTCCTTCACCGCCTCCTAGGACTAGAATTTTTTTAGGGTTAGGATGTAAAATCATAGGAGGATGTACTAATGCTTCATGGTAAATCCATTCGTCTCCCAGCGCTGATTGAATTTTCCCGTCAATTATAAGGGCTTTTCCTCGAAGAGGTATATCTACTATGCTTATAGTCTGATATTTGGTTTTACCCCAGTAATGTACCCTCCTTATAGCATAGATCGCCGCCTCGGTTTTACCATACCATTCTACATGCCATGTCCAATCTAAGCTCATAAAGACACCAAAATATATTGATTAGAATGGTAAATAAAGTCTAGGTTAAGATCTCTCGCATAATTTCTCTTTTCCTAGAATCCCAATATCCATTATATTCTTCTTCTACATTGGCACCTCTCGTTATCTCCATTACAGCTAATTTTTTCGCTTTAAGCTTTTTCTTCAATATTTCAAGACCTTTCCATGGATCCGTCCTATCACCGCAGGTGAAAACATCCACAGCTGCATATCCATACTCAGGCCAGGTATGTATGGATATGTGAGACTCTGCTATTAAGACATAGCCGCTGACTCCATACGGTTTGAAACGGTGGAAACTATAGTTGATTACTGTACTATTAGAAGCTACAGCTGCCTCAAGTAGAATTTCCTTAATAAGATTTACATTGTCAAGTGTGCTACTGTCACACTCGAAGAGTTCCGCTATTATATGTTTCCCTAATCCCACCCCTACTCTCTTCATCTCTCCCCAGAAAGGAAGTTTTTACCCCTTATATACCCCCCTCCTATTTAAAGATTTTTATAAGTTATTAAATGATCATTAAAGTGAAATAACCGTGAAATAGACTTTGCTTTACGCACGAAAAATTTAAAATAGGCTTCTTCGATGATATCAAAGAGCCCCGGTCGTATAGCCAGAGGTAGCCTTGATACCGGCGAAGTCAACCAGCATGGGCCTAGAGTATCTCGGCCTCTCGAGCATATAGGCAGAGCAAGCCGAGGATCCCGGGTTCAAATCCCGGCCGGGGCATTTTCTTCTTAAATGGGAGTTACGGATGGCGGTTTTCGTTGAGGTCCAGGAGACGGTAGTGGCATTGGTGGAGGTATTCCTAGTTCGCGCGCTAGCAGCATGGCTTCGAACATCGTGTACTGGGTTGTAGCGTGAATTAGTTCTTTTGGTATTTTTCTTTCTTTGAGTTTTTTCTTTAGATCTTTTAACGCTTCTTCGTCTCCAGAAACCACTACTGTTCCCTTTAGAGTGACGTTGAGAATCGGAGGCATGCTGCTTAAATTGAATACATATGGGATACGAAGTTCCTGCTTGAAAGTCTGAGCCTCTCCGCTTGGCAGTGTTATTTGTATTTGGAATTGTATTTGTGGTACTCGTATTTCGGAGAGCTTTTCGGCGTGTATATAAGATAGTACTACTCTTATATTAGTTGACTTGTCCACGAGTCTTTAAACATTCTGTGATATTTTACCCTATCGCATACTTCATGAGAATCGCTATTTTAAAATCAAGTCTAACAATTCACAGCATTACTATTATAAGACTGAGATGCGCGTTTATCATGGTGTTTTTATGACTAAACAACTTTTAGCCCCTCCTGGCGAGGAAGTTCTTTTGATAGGTAATGAGGCTATAGCAAGAGGTATGTTAGAAGCCGGCATTGCCGTGGCTTCGGCGTATCCAGGGACTCCTTCTACCGAGATAGTTGAAGCTTTAAGCAGAGTAGCGGAAGAAGTAGGTATTTACGTGGAATGGTCTACTAACGAAAAAGTAGCTATAGAAGTCGCTATTGGAGCTTCTATGTGTGGAATACGTGCTGCCGCTGCTATGAAACATGTAGGAGTAAACGTGGCTTCTGATCCATTAATGAGCCTCGGCTATTCGGGCATAGAAGGAGGGTTAATAATTGTAACAGCAGATGATCCTAATGCTCACAGTTCTCAAAACGAACAAGATAATAGGTATTATGGCATGCATGCCTATATTCCCGTATTTGAGCCTTCATCGCCTGGCGAAGCTAAGGATTTAACAAAGGATCTCTATGCTCTATCCGAAAAGTATAAGACTGCAGTCTTTCTCAGACCGACAACGCGGGTATGTCATGTCCGTGGAAACGTAGTATTGGGCGAGCTTAAAAAATCCGTTAAAAGAGGAACCTTCCATAGAGACTTCAGTAGATGGGTATTATTACCCGTGAATAGTAGACGTCTACATGAAGAAGCTATTAACCGTATTGAAAAAATAGCCGAGGAAATCCATGAGTTTAAATATAATTTTCTAAAGAGTGGAGACGGTTCTTTTGGAGTGATAGCTAGCGGCGTCGCTTACAACTATGCCGTTGAAGCTCTTAAAGAGCTAGGAGTTTATGAGGAAGCCTCAGTATTAAAACTTGCCAGTACTTATCCTATACCGAAGAAACTGGTAAAGGAATTCTTTGACAATATTGAAGGAGACGTGTTGATTATTGAAGAATTAGATCCTATTGTTGAATGGAGTGTTAAGGTTTTCGCTAAAGAAGAAGGGATAGAAAACGTTATTCACGGTAAGGATTTATTGCCTAGAGTAAAAGAACTTAATACGGGTTTGGTGGCTTCGGCTCTAGCTAAAATGTTGGGAAAAACCTACGATAGAAAGATTCATTATAAATCCATCTTAAAATTGCCTCCTAGACCTCCAACCATGTGTCCAGGTTGTGGACATAGAGCCGCTTTTTATGAGCTTAAAATAGCTAGCGCTAAAGCTAAAGTAAAAGCTGTCTATCCAGGAGATATAGGTTGTTATACGTTAGGCTTCTTCCCTCCCTATCGGCTAGTCGACATCTCCTTTTCGATGGGCTCCGGACTTGGTATAGGATTGGGTATAGCTAAAGCTAGCGATGAACTGGTAGCAGCTACTATCGGTGACTCCACATTTTTCCATGCAGGTATACCAGCATTGATCAATGCAGTATACAATACTACGCCTATACTATTAGTAGTTATGGATAACGGCGTTACAGCTATGACTGGGCATCAACCTCATCCGGGTTCCGGCTATAGAGCCACAGGAGGCCCAGCTACTCCTTTAAAGATCGAAGATATAGCTAAAACAATCGGGGTAGAATTCGTCGAAGTAATCGATCCTTACGACGTAGATGCTTCAATAAAGGAGATTATGAATGCTATAGAATATGTTAGGAGAGAAGGCAAACCAGCTGTCATCATCGCTCGAAGACCTTGCGCATTAATGGTTTATAGGCAAAAAGTTAGAAGAGGGGAGAGAATTAATGTTTACTATATAGATAGGGATAAATGTACTAAATGCGGGATATGTGCGAATTTATTCGCTTGCCCGGCGATATACGTTGAAAATTCTGAATACTTTATAAATCCAACGTTATGTACGGGATGTGGCGTTTGTGCTCAGATTTGCCCGTTTGGAGCTATCCGCTTGAAGGGTGAGTAAAATGGAGATGAGAAATATATTGTTATGTGGTGTAGGTGGTCAAGGCATAATAACCATGGGACGGTTGATAGGAAACGCCCTCGTAGATAAAGGAATTAAAACCCGCGTCACAGAAGTCCATGGACTCGCTCAACGAGGGGGCTCGGTAAACGTTCATGTGAGGTTTGGAGAAGAAGTGTATAGTCCGCTTATTTGCGAAGGAGCAGCTCAAGCCATTGTAGCCTTGGAGTTAATAGAAGGGGTAAGATACTTAAGCTATTTATCCAAAGACGGCGTTTTGTTAGTCAATAATGTTTTAATTCCGCCACCTCTTCCTAACGTCAAGATACCTACTCGGAAAGAGATCTTAAAAGAATTTAAACGATTAAAAGTTAGATTCTACTTAGTCGATGCTGTTGAGATAGCTTTAAAGGCTGGTAGTGCAGCTTCGGCTAATGTCGCTATGATAGGAGGCATGCTCGCTCTCGATCTCTTACCGTTAACCCTACAGGATATCGAGAAGAGTATAAGAGAGATTCTGCCTCCGAAATTCCATGAAGTAAATTCTAGAGCTCTTAAAATGGGATACGATAAGGTTAGGAAGTTAAAAGAGACTTTATAAAAGCAGTTAGGAGATAAGGCAGTTGAGAGATGTACAGAGAGGGGGTCATAATTATCTTTTTTAAAATTTTATACTGGAAGTCCATATCCCCATCTCTCTCAGCTACGCTTTCAAAACCGATTTCTTTCATTTTCTTAATCATTTCATCATAATCTTTATCGTTTATCTGCATCATGAACCTCCGAGCCGTCTTCATTAAGAATAGTTCTCTCCCCATTAATCGCCTCCAAGCCTTATCATATTCCTCCAATACAATTTCTCCAGAGTTTTTAGCCAGCTCTTCTCTAATAATATTTGAAGCTATATGCGCTGCTATTCCAGAGTAGACGACACCTCCTCCAGTAGTAGGTTTCGTCTGACCAGCTACATCGCCTATTAGGATTGAACTTTTCTTTGCTATTTTTCCGTAGATACCGGTTAGTACGACTCTTCCTCCTAGAATACGTTTTACTTTTGCTTTCTTCAGTTTTGAAGAGGCTATCGGATGTTTGCCTAGGAAGTTTTTCAAGTAGCTAAATGGTAGCTCTCTAGCTGCTAGGCCTACTCTAGCCTCATCCTCGGAAAGAGGTATTATCCAAGCGAAAAATCCAGGCGCCCATTTGCTACCAAGGTATATTTCAACTAAATCCCTGTTTAAATCTCTAATTTTCTCCAGTTCAACTTGTATTGCTGGTAAGAGTAAGTCTTTAGGCGGTTTCTCAAATCCTAGTTTAGTAGAAAGATTATATCTAAAGCCCTCGGCATCGACCAAGATCTTGCTGCGAATACTTCCACTTCCTGTTTTTAGAATCCATTTTCCGCTTCTTTTAGCTACCTTCACAACTTTTGTTCTCAACTTTATGTTATCTGATACTTTTTCGGCAAGCTCTTTATCGAAAAATGTCCTATTAACAACAACTGCTTCATCTCTTCGACTTTCAACTATAAGCTTTAAACCTGAAGGAGATATGAAAATAGCTCCTCTAACTTTATTCTGAATCGATTTCTGAGGCATAAAACCTATTCTTTTTAAGCCTTTTAGGCTTAACAATCCTGCGCAATGTAATGGCTTTCCAACTTCCCTATGTTCCTCGAGAACTATAAAATCTAAATCTTTAATAAGGTTGGCTAGAAATAGTCCTGCTGGTCCTGCTCCTACAATAGCTACATCGTATTCCTCACCTATATTTTTTAAGTTCATTTATGATCTCCCTAAGAATACTTCTTTCTAGAGAATCCATCAATAAGTATGTGTGTTTTTCTTCGATAATCTTCTCTATTAAGAGCGCTAGAATCGTTAAATTAGACCTTTCGTTATAAGTTTTTTTGATAGATTCTATTTCTGAGAGAATATTTTTCCCTTGTTTTATGATAAGTTTATCTGCCGATAAAATCCATTTATTAGATATGGAGTTCATAAGGTATATTGCACGAGACTTCCCCTTTTCAGTGAGTATATAGTATTGTTTTATTCCGTTACCATATTTGTGCACTTTTCTAACGTAGCCAGAAAGTATTAGATCTCTTATAGCTAGCTCGACTTCCTCGCTGTAAACTCCTAGAAATGTAGGCCTAAATTTTACATTAACAAAGGGAGAGTAGAGGAATATCATAAAATGTATCTTTAGTTTTCCATCTATGCCTTTGAAACCGTCTGAAGCTAGAAAAAGTATTATCCAGTCATCAAGAGATAGTTCTATACACTCTATTCCCATTCGCCGTAGTATATATCGTTTCCAATCTTTGCTATATTTAACTTCCATATTTCTACCCTAGACTATTTCTATCTCGCCTTTTTCTCTAGATTTTTTTATAAATATGAGTATAATGAATATTGCTACACATACGAGTAAGACTGTTTTAGTATCAAAAGCAAAACCGAATAAAGTGAAATAAATATCTGTCTTGATTATCATAAAGTTATTGCCATAATCGGTGAGAGTGAATTTTAAAGACTTCTCGTAATTACCCACTTTACACGTTATTCTATAAGTATTTAATGGTAGTAGGCTAAAGCAGAATTTTCCATCTTCACCTGTTCTACCCGTTTTTTCTATTTTGCCATCTTCAGATACTAAAGTTATTTGAGCTCCTCGTATAGGGTTTCCGAGGATATTTACAACTTTTATTTTTAATGAACGAAGTTCAAGGATTATATTAAACTTATTTTTTACACTTAAATCGATATTTTTCATGTAAAGTAACGTATTATTGCTCAACACGCGGATTTCATATGTGCTTAAAGGTACTTGTTCAAAGCGTGCTACTCCATTAGAATCGGTAACTTGAGAATATTTAGAGACTTCTTTTAAGATTACTGTAAGATTTTTAATTGGGTTGAAATCTAGGTCCTTTATTGTGATCTCGACGTCAGATACTCTACATACTAAGTTTAAATCAGCTACTTGAGTTGGATTGAACAACATTCGAGAAACTTCTACTCCATCTACGATTACTCTAGCTAAGTACTCTCCTTCGGGTAGAAAACCTAGATCCGCTTCACCGTCTTGGATAGTAAACTCGTTCTCGATAGCTTCAGATAGGGAGTATAATAAAAGTTTGCCTTGTTTCAACTCCTTTCCAGAGATATCTGTTACGTATGCTTTCACTCTTGACAAGAAAACATCTAAGGTTAAGCGATCGTAGAGCGTATAGAGCAAGTATTCTCCTACCTTAAAACCGTTATAGTATAGCGACATCTTTATAGGAAGTTTTAGTGGTGGAGCTATATGGATAACATTCCTAACATTTTCAATAGTATAAATACGTCCATCGCTTTCTATTTCTACATTCAGTACAGGTAGGCCAGCTTCCTTGCCTTTGAGCAATACTTCTACTTCTCTGACTTTATACTCGATACTTACCAAGTGCGCCTTGTTAATGATATATGCTGCATGCTCTCCTATGGATAAGTTAAAGGGGAGAGACGCCACTCGTTCGCCCTCGCTTACGGAAAGAGATTCGACGTATTCCGGTTTGTACAATAGTAGGAAATAGGTGCCATTTAAGCCTGTAGCGGGAATATCGGATACTCTTATAGTTTTAGAATTCGAAACAAATACATTTTCGTAGAAGAGGAGTATAGGCTTATAAGCTAGAGATATTACATCTCCTTCTACTGTAAACTCAGAATCCTGTACATAATATATCAATTCTTTACCCTTGCTGGGGCCTAGAGGTGTCATATACTCGACTTCTTTCTCGAGCAGTAAGGAAAACGGTTTTGAAGTGTTTATCGTAACGACTCCTTCTTCTAGGGTAAGCACGTAAACAAAATATCCAAATGTTTTCCATTTCTCTATATTTGCATATATTTTCTCTTTAACGTCAATTTTGGTGAAATTTTCAGGTATGAAAAGAACGAAGACTATGGGTAAACGATTATACTCTTCAAAGAAGACTTCATAGGTTCCGGTTCCGATACTCTCAGTATCTATATTTAGATCGTAAAGTCCATAATGTAGACTAGGAGACCCTGGAGGTACTGTTTCTCCATTGACTTTAACCGTTGTTGGTCGTATCCCGCTCCTAGGATCAATGATTATGGTTACATTCTTTACTGTCGAAGTTTTGATAGAGAAGGATATCTTGTTATCCAAGACTTGGAAATATTCTATAGTATTTTTTTGGCTATTCGAGAACACTACTTTCACAAAAATTAGCTCTCTTAAAGGAGTGCTGCTACCTCCAACTAGCTGTGAAAACAAAATTAAAGCTAATAGTATTATGCATTTCCTCGTCCACATATTTCAAGCATTTTGGAATAGTAAGTTAAGGTATTAATCTTAATCGCTGATTGAAGATATAAATCCTCAAAACTTTTTAGTGTGATTAATGTAAAAGGATTGGTGATACAGTTGAGTTGGGAAAAAAGATTTCCCGGAGCATTAACTTTGACTTTAATGTTTGTACCAGTAGCATTAATTGCGGCTACGTTTATACTAACCGATTATTTTAGCGTTAATCCAACCACATATCCTCCCCCTTTCAACTCTATAGTACCGTTGATCTTATTGGTAGTAGCGATAATATCGGCGGCGATAAGTTATATTACAGCTAAGGATGAAGAACCCGAATGGGGGCCTCAGCTCCCATTTAAGATTGTAGAGGCTATAGATATAGCTATCATAGTGCTTAGTATAATGTTAATAGTGTTATTGATTACAATTTACTTCATTTAGTTTCTAACGACTCTCTTAACTTAGAGATTTCGGCATCTTTTTCAGCTATAACTTCTCTCAATTTAGCGTTCTCTTCTTCTAAAATCTCTAGTTTCTTCTTTAATTCTTCCAATTCTCGCAGTTTCTCTTCAAGACTACGCTCTCTAGATTCTAACTCTATTTTCTTTGCTTCCATCCTTTCTCTCAATTCTAAAAGCGCGCTTTCCTTAGTTGCTAGTATTCGTTGATATCCTACTAATTCCCTCTCTTTTTCCAACAATCTCTTCTCCCAATCCATCAAACGCTTCTGCTCCTCTAGCAACTTCTCTCTAAACGGTTCTAATTCTTCTCTAATAAGTCTCTCTTTTTCTCTTATCTCTTTATCAAGTTCTTCAAGTTTTTTACTTTTCTGCTCATATTCAGTCTTAAGTCTTTCAAGCTCTGCTTTTAACTTGTTAAGTGCAGCTTCCCGCTCGTTTAGCTTTCTTTCTCTTATGTTAAGTTCAGAAACTCTGGATAAGAGATCTACTTCTTGTTCTTTGAGTTTCTGTGCGCGAGTTTCTAGCTCCTCTTTCAATTTAGCTATTCTCTCTTCCTTTTCTTTTAAAAGCTTCTCCTTCTGCTCAAGTTCCAACCTTCGAGTACCCAGAGCCTCGGCATCTTCTCTCAGTTTTACGCGAAGATTTTCTAGCTCTATCTTCAACTTATTTAATTCCTCTTCTTTCGCCATTAATTCTTTTGCTTTCTCCTCCATTTCTTTCAATTTTTCTATTCTCTCGTTTAATAATACCAGGTTTTCGTTGATCGCTTGACTGAGCTGTATTAATTCTTCTTCTTTCTCAGCTAGACTCTGTTCCTTTACTTTTAATTCATCTTCTTTTTTAGCCAACCTATCTGCGTATTCTTTAATACCCTCTCTCTCCTCCTCAATATATTTCTTAATATTTTCTCTTTCTTCTTCAAGCCTCTTTATTTCATCTTTTAACTCTTGCAATCTAGCTTCCAAGTATTGGAGTTCTTCTTTCTTAGATTCGTATTCAGCTCTTATTTTAGCGTACTCTTCTACGTTAGTTCTTAAACTATTTAGGTACTCATCGAGAGTATTCCGCAATTCTTTCGTTTCTACGAGTAACGCATCTATAGAAGATATCCCTTCGCTTATCTTGTCCAGGTACTCCGGAAGCGATTCTAACTTGGTAGCAGTATCACTTAATCTATCTCCTATTTCCGATAATTCTTTGAATTTCTCGTCGATTAAGGCCACTATTTTATTTATAGCTTCTCGACTTTCGCCTATGCTCTTTCTTTCCTGCTCAACTAGTTCTATTATATCAGTTGTTATTCTTCTCTGCTCATCATAAAATGCTTTTACTTGATATTGAAAACTTCTAATAGATTCCGGTAGGGATTTAGATAAGGAAGTAAGCATATCCTGTAGCTGAGTTATTGCAGTTGAAATATCGCTAACTTTGCTATTAAGCTCTACGAGTAATGCTTCCTTTTCCTCCTTTCTTCTAAATATTGACATTTTTTATACTCCCTCACTCAATTTATTAGTTAAAATGATTAAAGTGTTATGTTAAAAATAGATGATCAACTCTCTTCTTCTAATTGAGAAATCCTTTTCTCAATATTGGATATTTTTAACGACAAATCCGTCACAAGCAATTCAAGTTCTTTAAGACGCGCACTCGTGTTTTCCTCAAGAGCAGAAATTCTAGAAGAAGTTTCTGCCAGCAGTATTCTCGTTTCATCAAATTTAGATATTAGCATAGCCATATCTCCTTTTAATACATTAACCGTATCCAGCATTGCTCCTAAGACATTTTTTACTTCCGCCCTAAAAGATGATATATCCTCGATCAGCTGTTTTTGAATATTTACAGCATTCTCAACTTCCTTTTTGAAATTTAATACAAACGAGTCTAGAATTAAATGAGATTCTTTGCTAAAGTTTTTTAGAAATAGTTCTGCTTCGCTCTTTATCTTATTAGTTAATTCCTCCATAGCTTCCCGTTCTTTATCGATAATCTCAGCATTTTTCTCTGCTAATTCTTCCAGCTTATCCATAGCGTTTTCAAGCTCTCCTATTCTATCATTTAACATTTCAACGGAAATTTTAAGAGCTGATATTCCTCCATAAAGATTTTTTATAGCTTCTCTAAGAACGCTGAGAGCTTCGAATCCGCTGCCATACTCATATATTTCTGGCTCCTTCTCGGCCAATATTTCACCAAATCGAAAACTGTCATTAAGCTTAATAAGGGTAATCCTGCAAATAACATTCTACCAGAGCAGGTAAAGTTTTTAAGATAAAAATGCGACGTATTTTAGATACATAGTAGTTAAGGTGTATTATATGGCTTTAAAGGAAAAAATCTTGGCTTACGTCATTCTTGTTGTGAGCGTAGGACAAGAGTACAAAGTACTGGAAGAAATAAAAAAATTAAAAGAAGTAAAAGATGTCCATGTAGTGTACGGAGAATACGATATAATCGCCCGTGTAGAAGTCGAATCGATTAAGACGCTTGAAAAGGTAATTAAATCTATTAGATCAATAAAAGGCGTTTTGAGATCCATAACATTGATTTCTTCAATTTAATGGCGAAAAGATAAAAATAATCAATATAACTTTCTCTATAGGGGGATGAAGAAAGCGTTGAATGCTTAAACGTGCTGAAAGACGGGCGGAATGACCCCTATAGTTTAAAGAAGAGAGAAATTGCATAGGTCAATATAGCTAGCAAAAGAGGCAGAGGTAACGCTGGAAGAGCCCCTCTTTTCTCGACCAGTTTAAAAGTCGTATAAGCCCCTATAGAAAGGGCAAATACCGCTGCTATGAGCCTTAAAAGTGAAGGTTGAGGCTTAAGGAAAATAGCCGAGACTATCATCGAGTAAAATATTATATCTCCTATTCCAAGATACAATCCTTTAAAAGGCACTACAGCTCCTCTAAAAATGCTATCTCGTCTCAGAGTCGTATCTTGTCTATTACTCGACGTTCTACTCTTCTCCAATTCTATCAAATGTTTAAGAGGCCCTTTAAAGACCGAGTATAGATCATATAGTGACAGCGTTATCGCGACTAGTATTATTGTCCACATTGGGAGAAGTACTCCAAATAATGATCCTGCGGAACTGCCATAGAATAACATCAGTAAAGCAATAATGTACTCATTTTCGATTGTAGCTATTATATAAACCGTGATTAGGCTTACTATAGACGCTAATAGAATACTGAAATCCTCTAGGGGAAGAAGTTTAAAATTTAAAAATGTTGAAAATGCTAGAGTATATATTTCAATTATCCCTAATAGGGATAGAGCTAAAGAGGATAGGAATAAAAGTTTAAGTATACCGATTTTCCGGAGCTTAACTAGAATATATAGCAGGATACTGCCGAATCCTATCAAAGACATAAACACTATTAAATTATAGAAAGTAGCTTCTACTGTCGGAGACCTGGAAAAAGGCGTTTCCACTTCTGCCAGAATATTGGAACGTTCCAGTATCCACGCCATGATGCTTGAAATGATCGAGGATAGGAACACCGGCGTTAAATGAATTAAGCTTATCTTCTTCTCTTTCATATTTCCCTCTATACCAAAGAAATATACTCATATTTATAGCTATTAACTGCTTGACCGACGAGATAACTGTTCTATGACCGTGCTTAACTTTCTTTCTAATCCTGGAAAAGCTCCGATAAATCTATCATATTCACGTCCATTGTAGTAAATTATTATCGTAGGAATACTTAATATGCCATTTTCAGAGGCTATATCTTGGTTATTATCTACGTTAACTTTAACGAAGACGGCTTGCCCAGCATATTTTTAGCCATTTTTTCAATAATCGGCGATACGATCCTACAGGGTATACACCATTCGGCCCAGAAATCGGCGACGACGACCTGGTATTTTGAAATTATTCTCCGGAACTCTTCCGTGTCGACTTCTAGCACCCCACTTGGCATTTTCCTGCCCTCTTCTCTAATCATGGATTTATGCAATTCAATGACTTTTTTCCTTATTAAAAAATCTAGTGTTTTATCCTCGCTCATCGCTTTGATGTTCCGTGTCAGATTAATAAAGCTTTATTTTAAAATTTCGACCTATTTTAAAATATACATATTATAACAATAACACAAGCGCTACTATGCATGAACCATAAAGCCCTGGAGGAATTTTAAGTTCTTCTACATAGTATTTAACCTGTTTTATCGATAATTTTCTTATTTCGGCCATTTCTCTTACCTTTTCTCGAAGTTGAACTTTTAAATCTACACCTGTATTATCATGTCCTTCTACGACTAATCCATAATCTTCTGTTTTAGCCCATGCTAAGCCAGCAGATATTCTTTCTCCACCTTCACCATCTTGTCTAGCCATTATAACGAAAATTATAGTTCCTGGTTCGATGTCAATCGCTTCTATCTCCTCTACATCTCTTGGCAGTATAGAAGATACAGGTACTAAGTTGCAGTGGGATATACCGGCGCGTTTTAAAGCTGCGTCAAAAGCATTTAATTTCGATGTTTTGCTCAATCCACTACCTTTAACTACGAAAAATTTTCTAGGTTTAAGTCCGATTGCCGTCACGTTTTGCACTCTCCTCAATAATTATCCCGAATTAGCTCGATTGCTATATAAATTTTTTCTCTCTAAAATTGCTACATATAATTCTTCAAAAAAGAATTTTTTCTTAGATTTGATTTCGGTTTTCAATCCTAATTCATCTATGAACTTATATAGCTTCTTTAAATTCATAC
>Ga0180301_10002536_pt1 | contig 14341 bp, 11 predicted proteins | sample GuaBasSediGuay16_FD_121797 | JGI IMG/M metagenome (GOLD analysis project Ga0180301, IMG submission 121797) | Subseafloor sediment microbial communities from Guaymas Basin, Gulf of California, Mexico - Guay16, Core 4569-2, 12-15 cm | ecosystem: Environmental > Aquatic > Marine > Hydrothermal...
CTCCCATTTGAAGTGTTAAGAAAATTACCTGCACTACTTTTGAAAACACATGTAGCTCAGAATGTTAACCATGATCATAAGTATTTATGGGCATGGACTGCACAACTAATTAATGGACTAAAAGATAAGCTTGAGCTTTTGAAGAGAGATGGTGAACTTCTTGTTCAATTAAACTTAGTATTCCGTGTAAACCTCTTATCTACTTCTCAGCTTGTATCTAACTACCCTGAACTTACCGATATTTTAACGAACAATTTCAAAATATCTGCTCATCTAGCTTTTCCACTTCTAGAGAGAATGTTAAAAACTATCTGTAAATATCATGTAGATATAAACGGTAGTATTCATAAACCATTTGATATTCCTCTAAGAAATAGAGTAATGAGATATGGAGTGCAACGTAAAAAGATAAGTCGTGTAGGTCATCTCCTCTATCTATTCTACATGGAGTATGCTTCAACAGAGCTTAAGAGAAATTTAGAGGAGTTCTGTAATCTATGTGAAAAAATTTACACTGCTAATAAAGGTAGATATATGTTTAAATTTGTAGATAAATGGAGAAATATCATTATACATGGCGAAAGGTTTTGGTCCACAATGAATGCAGCCATAATCAACTTGATTACACTCATCCTCTTACATGAAATTCCCTATGATACATATCTTAAAACTAAAAAGCATGTATTAAGAAACATACTCTTTTGGAAAAATAATAACATAAGAGCACCATGGATATTCTATCCACCCGAGCTTTGACAATTTACATAACAGTAAGCCGGGGTTAAGTTATATTATAAATATAGACAAAAAACTTAGCCTGCATTCTAGGCTTAATCCTAATCACGTTAACCTTCCTAAACATCTTCAACTATAGAGAGTAAGACAATAATTGACATAACTGGTAATGTTATAAGCAATGGTGTAGAAACTCCAGTAAGATTATACTTAAGCTTTAACAATAATGCTTGGACTCTTTATAAAGAAAAACAACATCTGATAACTTTGATTTTAATATTACTATACCAATCTATGGAACAATATACTTCAAAATCGAAATACCCCATACGCAAACAATTATCGGAACCGAAAAATATTTCTCAGTTTATATTAAATCTCCAAGAGAAATTGAACTTGAAACAGAACTAAGTGATGCAAAATTAAAGAAGAAATAGAAGCATTAAACAATAAACAATGAGTTAAATTCAACTAAAACCACGATGACAATAGGTATTACAGCAGGCTTTATGGTAGCCATGTTAATCTCCTATTTTATTTTTAGAAGACGTGTAAAGACAATGTGAAAGCTGTGCTTCCACATATATTTCTTTTTATTGAAAGTAGCCAATAATTTAGGAAAGTTCTAGTAGATAAATTGCAACTACTATGAAGTAGAAGTCTTTATGACCTATTGGTTCTCAGAACGTATATAGACAAGAAAGGATTAGCTACAGCAGAGCTTGTAGCAAATAAGGACTATGTGATTGTCGTATAACTCTTCTTAATTTGTAATTTCTAAATAAAATAATTAAATACTACTTTTAAATTATATTTATCATTGATGTGAAATGTGCCGGAGAATATGGTTTGCAATTATGTTTTTAATATTGTTTTTCTCAATTTTTCCTGATACGTCTCTTAACTTTTCTCCTTCAACTGATGTTGAATATATTATTAGTGTAAATTTAGGGATGGGTGGTTCTGTTTTAGTTAAGGCGAAAACATATGGTAGTAATGTTTTAAGATTTCTTCTCCATCCCTCAGTGGCCCAGGTAATTGAAATTGTAGATGCCAGTTCACAAATATATTTTGATAGGCAGAATGGGGTTATAGATGTTTATGCCAGTGATGAGTGGATATGGTTTAATTATACTTTTCCAAGGGTGATATGGCATTATGTTCCTGGGGAAAACAGGAGAATCTTATGTGCTGAAGTTGATAGGGATGTTATTCAATTTCACTTTGAACTGTTCCTTCCACATCCTGATTTTCACTTAGAGCGAGGGAATGCCATCTTAACTCTTAAAGGAATTCCAGATGATTGGTTTATTATTATGACTTATGATGAGAGAAAGGGAAACACCTTCTATTTTCATAATATAAATACGCTTTTTGATACCGGGCTACAGGCGGCTAAATTATACTACCTTGCCCAGTACTGTGGGTCAAGTATTCATTTTTATGCACCCTTTTTTTACGGTATGCTTGGGAATGAAACTTTCAGAATAAGTTTCCTTGGTGGAGCTTGGGATGTAAAGGGAATGCTGGAGTATAAAGCTAAGGTGTTAGGTAGAGGATTGGAGATGGTTGCAGATATTTTAGGGGTTCCTGTTCTCAGCCCAGTTTATTTATATCCCGGGAGAGCAAGCAGTCATTGTCCAGATGTGGATTGTGAAAAATATCATAATGATATGAGGCTACCCTGTTATGTTATGTTTCATGATGATGAAATAAATAGGTGGGGTCATTATATTGATCATTTTATAATGCCTTATGTTTGCAGTAGTAGATTTAGATTGGAAAGCACTGCGCTCACTAGTGCTTTTTGGGAAAAAGCGGTTAGACTTTATCTTGGCTATGTGGTTGCATCTCAAGTTGCCAATGATACAACTTTCATTAGCTCTATTCTGATAACTACATACTTAGCTCATCTCAGACTTCAAAAATTATTTACAAAGTTTCAAATTCAGAGTGATTATAAAGATTACATCAATGATGTTTACGCTCCTCTTTCTCTTTTTTATTTAGACAGTATAGTCAAGGAATTGAGCAATTGTAAGTATAGTATCTTTAATATTATCGGTAAAGTTTTATGTGAACACCAATGGGAAGTTGCTACAACTAATGATATTGTAGAGGCAGGTAGGGAATTTGGCATAGATTTAGAACCATATATTGGTCAGATTGAATCTTTCGATCTCAACATTAATAAGCTGAAATCATATTTGAGAAAAGGAGATTACTGGAAGCATTTTCATAACTTTTTAGATAAGTTAAGAGAAAACTCTACACTTGCACCTGACACACTTCTTCTAGCTTATTTGGATTATGTTATCTGGTCTAGTGAATGTGACCATATTGAAGGTTTTTACTCTCTGTTTTCAGGTTATTATTATAATTTTATCTCTAAACTATATCCTCTTTTAAAAGATAAGTCTATAACTGAGAGTACATTTATAGATGCTTTAAATCAGCTTACTAATGGTTATTCAAGTGATTTCTTTGATTTTTACTCTAATTTTACTGACCTTAAGCTTTCTATTGGTGAGGTTCAAGCTTTCTTTAATGGAACTTATCCTCATATTCTCGGTAGAATTGTGGCTGCCAAGAATATTCTCAGAGAAATGCCTAATTCAAATCTTAATAGCCTGCTTGGCACAGCATATAATGAACTTAAATCTGGTAGATATAGTGATGCATTAAAGGATGTAAATAAAGTTCTTTCCCAATTGGCTTTAATTAAGCGTAGAGATTCAGATGGTGATAGTTTGCCTGATTGGATTGAGAATAAATATGGGACGGATCCGCAAAATCCAGATACCAATAATAATGGAATACTTGATGCAGAAGAAGTCTTTTTTGGTAGGATAGTTATAGATGGAGATTTAAGTGACTGGAAGGTGAATAAGGACTATGTAATAAACGTCACAAGAATAGTTGAGGTGGATGGAAATCCCTATCCAGGCAATTTAATTAAGAGTATTGCTGTTGCATATGATGATAATTACCTTTACTTGGCTTTAAAGGTGGATGATTCACCATTCTCAATACAAAACATGTATGCTTTCAGTATAGACTTAGATGCAAATTGGGATACTGTGGGTGACAGAATAGACATTGCCATAAATTCTCCTCTTCATTCAATAATAGGTGAGATGTTGCAGGGAAATATATTCTTAGGTGATGTATTGGAGTTGAGGCTTCCACTATACATGTTAAAATTGTTTAATTTAAGTGATAAATTCATAATAATGTTTGGTGGACGTTGTAAAGGAGTTATGGGATTACCGATGGATGTTGAGTCATTAGATACATATTGGATACCTGGCATAGATGTTATGGTTGATTTAACAAGTTTAACTAAACTTCCATCGAAAAATCAATTATGGTTCGAATATTTCATGTCTCTTAAGAGGAAGTATGGTGAACTTGAACAACAATATTCCGATCTTTTGGAGAAGTATAGTGAACTTGAGAGTGAATGCAATGAACTAAAGAGTAATTACTACCTGATTTCAAAGAATTGTATAATGTATCTTTTAATTGGCATTATTGCTGTTTTCTTTGCCCTATTAATAGTGCTTCTCTATAAATACAAGTTCAGATGAATTTTTCTCTCCACATTGTAGTATAGATGCTAAGGAAAATTTTAAGCACCACCAATTATTCTTATCTAAATATTAAAAGGGCACTTGCCTTGAAAGATTCTCTGCCAGAATTCAGATCTGGTAGAATAACCATCGACTCTATAATGGTTGAAAGAAAGAGTGGAAAGAGCGGATTTGAGGAGTCAGTTAGATTATACAATGCAGAAAAAGCAGCATTAGAAGTAGCTAGAGTTAGAGAATTATTCTCCAGGGGAGACATTAACCCTAGAAAGTATCTCCTCGAAAAACCAAAAATTAAAGCTGATAGAATTGTCCGTGAAAAAGTGGAGAAATGTGTTAGATTAATGTCACGATACAGGTCTAAGAGGCTTACCGATTTTATGTGAATTTCTATTATTTTGAATGTAGACGTTGTAGTTTATAATATGATTATTGCTGGTATGCAGGTTTTTCTGTTATTTGTCTTAAGCGGCTTATTATGATTGCCTCTGCTTGTTGCGGGAATATTTCATATATTTCGCTTTCCTTTATGGCTTTGAGTATTTCTTGTGTTTCCTTACTCTAGTTTTTCCATGCTTCTTTTGGATTTGTTCCTTCTTTACTTTTATTAGGCTTTGTTTCAGATAAGTAGATTTGCAGTTTATTTCGTCTATGTAAAGATTGGAATGACTTCTAACGGTAATTTATTTCATTTCGTTTATGATTTATGTTACTGATTGGTTTATCAGTGTTTTTGTAAGTGTATTTATTTGGTGTACTTATGGTTAAGATTGTTGAGGCTATTTATGAGAATGGTGTTTTGAAGCTTTTAGAGAAGCTTGGTTTAGAGAGGGGCAGAAGGTTAGGGTGAGAATTGAGTAAAGCATTGTCGATATTATACGTCGTTATCGTGATAAATATGGAGTAGAATTATCTATGGAAAATGTTGAATCATATTTAGCTGAAAGACGGTAGATATTATGATTGTAATCGCTGCTTCTTTGCGATTTAACCTCTTCAATAGGGGAAATGAATTGAGATTGAAGCTGGCGGAAAATTCTTTAATGGAGTGGATGTTCTCACCATTTATGAACCTACCCTATTCAAAGTTGAGTTTGTAGGGCTTTTAGTACGTTATAATCCGAGGAATATCGTTGAGAAATTAATGGAAGCGATTGAAGCGAAAATACGTTTACATGCAGGTTTAGATGATGAAGCATATAAAGTATCATTAGCTACTGGCTGTAGAGCTGCCGATGCATACTATTATAGCATGTGCATCTAAAACAGGCTCCATTCTATTCTCAAATGGTAAACCACAGGTGGTAAACGCTAAAAAATATGGAATTGAATCATACTATGTATTAGAAGGGCGAGAAAAGGTTTTCAAAATAGAGAGATTGGAGAAAAGTGTAACCTTGAATTCATGAAAACGACATCATACACCAAACATTTTAAGAATATGGTGTTATTCTCTCCGGAAGCCTATAACTCTGACTTAGCAGTTATTCTTTCTCCCCTTTGAATAATTTTTCATGTTTAATTCTCTTATTTTCCAGGCTCCTATAAATTTCGTCGATAATTCCCCTCCCTACATAACTCTTATGATCGCCTCTCTATCTTAATATATCAATCTCAAGCTTCATGTAGATTTAAATTAATTTCAACTGGCTCCAACCTGTGCTGAGATGAAATTTTAAATGAGGCGAGTTTACTTGGTATAGTATGAGTATGGTGGAAATTCATATTTGTTTTGATGAGTTGGAGTCTTGGGATACTTTCTGGAGATGGAAGTGGTTTACTAGGGATGTTTGGGAATCTAAGTATTGGGTAGAAGAATATTCCACTTTAAAGCCCTTATTTTGTCTGCTTCGAAGATTAAATGTTGAATCCATTTTAGACTGTTCATGTGGACTGAGATTTAAAACAATTCTCCTCGCTAGGGAGGGATATGAAGTTGAGGGGTCGGATGGAAGTCCAACTGCAATCAAATATGCGCGTCAACTCGCTAAACGGGAAGGAGTTAAGATCAGATTTTTCCTCTCACGCTACGTTGAACTGGATAAAAAGGCCAAACGGAAATATGACTGCGTTTTCAGCGACAATTTCGATAAGATCGAAACATATGGGAAAATGAAAGTTGCAGCAGAATCCATCCATTTAATACTGAATGAAAATGGAAAATTGATCTTTCAAGGAGTATCATATGCAACATCGAAAAATGATTTGAAAAAATTGATTGAAGAGGAGTGGAAGAGAAGGAAGAAGTTCGATTTTGACCCACCCTGCAAGAAACGGGGAATAAGGGTGATGCGCATAGAAGTTAATGAAAAATAGTGGAGGGTATTCTCGAAAACAACATTTTCATCATAGAATGTAAAAAGTCGATTCAAATTGAAATAGCTCCCCCTAATGAATCCTAGAATTAAGTGGATATGGAACGATTATCATAAAGTGTTGAGGGAAGCGGGGTTTAGAAGGATTTATCATACAAAAGAAGGCTTCATTATTGCAGTAAAATGACGAGAGCAAAATTCTCAAGAATTTTCGATATAGATCCAGCCTATAGTTTCTCCGCTTTTGCTTTTCTTTATTTTGTTAGCCATTTCCATAGTGGGGTTGCTTTGATCGTTTTGTTGCTTTCTTTTATGTTTTTTCTTCGTTTCATGTTATTATTAATGCTTTTTTCAGTTTTAATTTTTCCATTGCTTTTAATGTTTTTTCTACATGTATTTTTTCCAGGTTGTATGTGACTTCGATTAACTGTTTTATTCTTTCATTTCACTTATTATGAAGTCTATTCCCCTTTTTGTTTTGAGTTTGTAGTGTGCTATATTGGTTGTTGGAGTTTTTCTTCTCACCATAATGTTTCTTAGAATAATCCAACAAGTTTTATACTACAATCAGCATTATATGGTATAAATAAACTGTGCAGTATAAAAATGATAGCACATTGCTCAAAACAAATCATAGGAGAAAAATACACAAAACTAATCGAAAAATTGGCAATTTAAACTATACGCTTAATCTGTTGATTGATACTGCTAGATTTTCTCCAAACATGTGGGTAACAGTTTCAAATTATCCAAGTAGCTTAGTAGTACTCTCTCATAAGTCTTGCCAGTATAGATTAAGAAGTGTGAAAACCTAATATATGAATATTAGACTAAATTAGTTTAAGTGTTGCATTTTCGTTTGGAGGTGTAACGATTGAAAGGCGTTTTGTTGCATGGTGGTTTTGGTACTAGGCTTAGGCCTTTAACCCATACTGGTCCTAAGCAGTTGATTAAGGTTGCTGGAAAGCCTATTAGTCAATGGTGTTTTGAGGATTTGCGTAATAGTGGTGTTAGGGAGGTTGCTGTTATTCTTGGTGAGCTCGCTCCCGAACGTGTTATGAAGTTTTACGGTGATGGCAGTTGGCTTGATATGGAGTTAACCTACATTTATCAAGGTTATCCTTATGGTCTGGCCCATGCTGTTTATTTAGCTAAGGATTTTGTTGGTGATGAGTCTTTCGTAATCTATTTGGGTGACAATATTTTAGTTGAAGGTATTGGTAGTTATGTTAAGTGTTTTCTTGACGGTGATGCTGATGCTATGGTTTTGCTTACTGAGGTTTCTGAGCCTCAGCGTTTTGGTGTTGCCGAGTTTGATGAATCTGGTAGACTTAAGCGACTTGTAGAGAAGCCTAAGATTCCTCCAAGCAACTATGCCTTGGTTGGTGTTTACTTTTTCAAGCCTCTTCACATTTTTAGGGTTATTGAAGGCTTAAAGCCTAGTTGGCGTGGTGAATTGGAGATTACTGATGCTATTCAGGGATTAATTGATAGGGATTTGAAAGTGGATTATGCTATTGTGGAGGGTTGGTGGAAGGATACTGGAACTCCTGGTGATATTCTTGAAGCTAATAGGCTTTTACTCGACTATAAATATCGTGAAACCGTCATTAAGGGCGAGGTCGAGAATGGGGCTTCCATTGAAGGTAGAGTTTACATTGATTATGGCGCTACAATTAAGGCTGGTAGTATTGTTCGCGGCCCAACTTATATTGGCAGGAATACAGTTATTGGACCTAACACGTACATTGGCCCCTATACGAGTGTTGGCGACAATTGTAAGCTTATTAATGTTGAAGTTGAGAACAGCGTTATAATGGACAACGTCTTCTTAAAGGATGTTAGCGAGAGAATCCTCAACTCCCTTATCGGCTCTGGAGCTAAAATCATTCACGGTGAAGGCAAACCTAGGGGAGTTAAATTTATTGTTGGTGAACAGACTGTTATAAGGCTCTAGGTGATTATTATGCGTTTTCTAATAACTGGTGGAGCGGGATTTATGGGATCCAACTTTGTTAGATACCTACTTAAAAGAGATGAAAATTTTGAGGTTCTTGTTTATGATAAGCTTACCTATGCTGGAAGAATAGAAAATCTTCAAGATATAATTGATAATCTTCGCCTCAAATTTGTTAAGGCTGACATATGCGATGAGAAACAGTTATTGAATGTTATCAAGGAATTTCAACCTGATGTAATCGTTAATCTGGCTGGGGAAACCCATGTGGATCGAAGTATAAATGAACCTGCACCATTTTTAAGGACTAATGTGTTCGGAATTTTTACATTACTTGAAGTTGTTCGGAAAATGGATGTTCCTAAGATTTTGCATGTTTCAAGTGTTACTGGAGATACTCCTGTGCTATTGCGCGATAAAAATAGTGGCAATATTTTTTTGACACGTATAGATTTCTTAAATCAAGGGAATTACAATGATTATGAGGCGTTAACTATAGATGAAAACTATAATGTAATTTTCAAATCGATAACTAATATAATTGTGCATGAAGCAGATGAACTTTATGAATTGGAGTATGAGGGAGGAGGTAAAATAAGAGTTACAGGTTCTCATTCAGTGTTTGTATGGGATAGAGAAGGTATTAGGGAAAAATATATTTCAGAAATTAGGGTGGGAGATAAACTAGTTACTTTACATGCATTCAAGAGAAACAATTTTGAAAAAACTTATACTTTAAAAATAAATGACTATGTTGATTTAACTGAAAATGAAAGATTAGCGAAGTCGATAAATGTGAGGATAAAAGTTCTAGAATATTTATCTAGGAAGCTAACATCCAAAGGTGAGATTAAAGAAACATTAAATGTTCATTATGAAACCTTAAAAGATATGCTTGATCATGGACTAATTAAGGAAGAAGATGGTGCTTTCATAATAACTATGAAAGGGCTAAGAGAACTTTCATGTGGCATGATGGAAACCAAGAAAAAAATTCTAAGGCATTTTCATAATATACCTGGAGATGTAGAGGAAGTTGAAGTAACCCCAGAATTAATGTGGTTGTTCGGTCTATATCTTGCTGAAGGCCATGCATCACATACCGATAAGGAATTAAAAAGGGGTCTAAGAAAAGTATCTATAGTTTCCCTAAATAGAGAGGTGCTAAATGAAGCTAGGAAAATTTTAGAGAAATATTTCAAATACTCAAAGGCAAATTTAAGAGAACGTAGTGATAATCTATATTCTCTAGAATTTTGTGATAAGATTTTACATAATATTTTCTCTCAGTTTGGATGTACATCAGAGGAAAAAAGAATACCTGGATGGGTATGGTATCTTCCCAAAGAGCATATAGAAATGCTTCTTAAAGGATATGCGGAGGATGCTCATGTTAAGTCTTCAGGTTCTAGAGTTTATACATCTAAATCTGATAGATTAGTTAGAGAATTATTATGGTTGTGTAGACTTAAGGGAATAAGTTCTCGAATAAATAGAAGGCTATGTAAAAACATGAGGGGTGAATTTCAGAAAAAACCTTCATACGATTTAGAGATGTTCAATCTAACTTTAACCTCAGATAATTATGGAAGAAAATCTATTCGAATGCCTCATAGTAAATGTATTCCTATTGAAGTAGTTAATGGCATGCTTAGTGAAGTAAAAGATTATAGTGTAATCTTTAAAGAAATAAGAAAGAGAATGTGTAAACCCAATAAGGTGATAAGCAAAGATAAGTTGATGGAAATAATATTTAGCAATAAGATAGATGTGCCTCAAACGTTAATTAATTTTCTAAAATCAGATATTGGTATTGCCATAGTTAAATCGATAAGAAAACTTAGAGTGAAGGAAAAAGTTTATGATATAGAGATTAAAGGAAACAATAAATTCTTTGGAGGAATTATTCCTATACTTCTTCATAATACTGATGAGGTTTATGGTGATTTGAGGGAGGGTGGTTCTGCTGATGAATTACATCCCTTTAGGCCGAGTAGTCCTTATAGTGTTAGTAAGGCTTCTGGTGATTTGATGGCTTTAGCTTATCATCGCACTTATGGTCTACCAGTAATTGTTGTTCGTCCATCAAATAATTATGGTCCCTACCAGTTTCCTGAGAAGCTTATTCCTAAAACTATTATTAGAGCTCTTCATGGAAGATCAATTCCAATTTATGGTAAGGGTGATCAAGTCCGTGATTGGCTTTATGTTGAAGATTTCTGTGAAGCTCTTCACACTGTAATATTGAAAGGTAGAGTTGGTGAGCCATACAATATTCCCGGCTTTAATGAACGTAGAAATATTGAAGTTGTAGCTTCTATTTTAAAACTTATGAATAAGCCTTTATCCTTGATAAAATATGTTGAGGATAGACCTGGACACGACTTTAGATATTCCATGAAGGGTGATAAAATATTGGCCTTAGGCTGGAAGCCCAAAACAGGCTTCATGGAAGGATTAAAGAAGACTATTGATTGGTATTTAAGTAATGAGTGGTGGTGGAAACCTATGCTTTCAGATGACTATTTTGTTAAGGATACTCCTTGGAGGGTAAGGAAATGAGGATTTTGATTACTGGTGGTAGTGGGCTTCTTGGACATAAAATAGTGAAGGAGCTATGTCAAGATGAACATGAAATCTACGCCCTACAATATAAACATGATATCCCAATAACTTGCAAGAAATTGTTTAAGGTTAAGCTTGACTTGGCTAATTATATTGGTGTTGAGGATTTAATTTTGAAGGTTGAACCTGAAGTTGTAGTTCATTGTGCCGCCTATACGCATGTGGATGGATGTGAAGTCAACAAAGGATATGCCTGGAAAATTAATGTTGAGGCTACTAGAAGTATTGTGCGTGCTTCTCGAGTGGTAAAGTCATTTTTAATTTATGTTTCAACTGATTATGTTTTTGATGGTGAGCGTGGCCTATACAATGAGACTGATATTCCAAATCCAATAAGCTATTATGGTTTAACTAAGCTGATCGGTGAAGAACTTGTGAAGTCAAGTGACTTATTATACACTATTGTTCGTCCAAGCGCTATATATGGTGTTGGTGCTGAAAAACTGAATTTCGCAACATTCGTTATAGAGAAGTTGCGTAAAAATGAGCCTGTTAAAGCCTTAACCGACCAATATGTATCTCCAACATTAAATACGTTATTGGCTAAGGCGATTGTTGAAATAATTCAGTTAAGACCTATGGGAATTCTCCATGTTGCCGGAGAGCGGATGAATAGATATGAATTCGCAGTTAAATTGGCTGAAGAAATGAACTTGCCTAAAGAGTTGATTGAGAAGGCCGAAATGAAGGATATGAATTGGAAGGCAAAACGACCCAAAGACTCAAGCCTAAATATTAGTAAAGCTAAACATTTACTTAAAACAAACTTTTATGAAACCTCACTAGCCCTTAAAACTCTAAAGAAAGAATATTTAGCTAGTAAAGGAGTGAATTGAAATGCTTCCCGGAATAATAATTAAGCCTCTAAAAAGATTTTACGATGAAAGAGGCTCATTCACAGAACTAATCCGATCCGACTGGAAAGACATTTTAGGTGAAGATAGATTTGTCCAAGCAAACCTATCCATAACCCATCCAGGCATAGTTAGAGCATGGCATAGACATTTAAGAGGACAAGTAGACTACTTCATAATCATAAAAGGAGCAGCAAAAATATGCGCCTACGACGAAGAAACAAAAGAACTAACAGAAATACACTCCTATGGAGAAAAACCACAAATCATAAGAATACCAGGCCACTACTGGCACGGCTTCAAAACAATAGGAACAGAACCCACACACCTAATATACTTCGTAAACAAACTATACAACTACAAAGATCCCGACGAAGAAAGAAGACCATGGAACGATCCAACAATAGTGCCAAAAACAATAAACGGAAAACCCAATGATCCAAGATGCAACAAACCATGGAACTGGTTCTACCCGTCACATAAATAATTGGTAATTTCCAAGACCACTTATGTTGCCATTATTTTTCCTAACATTGTAAAGCTTTTAATTAGTATTATTCGCAAGTACTCTGGCATTTCAAACTTTTGCAAAAATTATGTACTCGGAACAGATTATACCTTTTAAATGAAGCTAAATCGTAATTATACGGATGCTATTTGATGTTTAATGAAAGTTGTACAAATAGACATAAAATTACAAGCTTCGTTTTTCCATTTATAGAGATGTAACGAATGATGATGCCTTATGAACGGCTACTTGTTCTTTAGAATTTACAGATTTGTTCAAAAGTCATTGTATGAGTTTTTTCTACTGGATAAATGTTAGAAAACGATTAATAAGGTTTAGAGAATATTTAAATCGAAGCTTGTTCCTATGCTTACGTCAGCATAACATACATAAGCTTGCTAAAGGAATAGAGTAAACTGAATTGATAGATGGTGGCGATTGAATGAAGATAGCGATCCTTATATTAAATTACAATGGTTACAGTTTTTTCAAGTCAATCTTTACGAAGTCTATAGACTCGGCTCTTAGAATGTCTTGTGATAATCTAGATGTGGTAGTTATAGATAATGGATCCACAGATAGAAGTATCGACTTTATCAAGGAAAAGTTCGATAAAGATGTTATTACAATAAAGCTCGACAAAAACTATGGCTATGCTGGAGGCAATGAATTTGGTTTCAGGGATTATGTAAAGTTAAGGGGTTTCATGCCAGAATATGTGATTTTTATGAACAATGACTTCATCGTGACAAATCCAGATGCAGTTAAGGACGTAATAAAATTTTTAGAGTGTAGAGAAGATATCGTACTAGCTCAAGGAATAAATCTGCTACCTGGAGGAAAATTTGTGGATTCTGTTGGTGGATTTATCGACGTTTTTCTTAATGTTATCTTGAGGTACAGTGGGTTAAGACTTAATGAGTGTCCCAATGAAAGCTCCTATGTGTCGTATATATCTGGTGCTTTTCTAATTGTAAAACCTGCAAAAGTACTTAGTGTTCGAAATTACATATTCAATCCGAAGCTTTTTAGTTACTGGGAGGAGACTGAGCTTGCTCTATGTATGTGGAGCTATGGATATAAGAGCATAGCTTTTCCTGTAGTCATTGGTATACATGCATCGTCACTTTCATTTAAGAAGTTTAAGTTCTTGAAATATTACTTGTCTAATAGAAATAGGTGTATGATTCGAGGAGTTCTTCATAAGGATATCAAAACAATAGCTTTATTTAGAACTGTAGGTGATATACTATCTATGACTTACACGTCTTTTCTCAAGAGCAGAAGACTAAGACTCATATGGACACGTGCTTTGATTGACGGATTGAGGAAATGCTTAGATTGCTCTATGGGCCCATATAGACCTCTAATGATTGCTCCTAAGGATTTAAAGACCTATGTGATTAACGCGGCACCAATCGCAATAAGGCGTAGGATGCTGAGAAATTTCAACTACTTTGAAAGAATTGGGTTTCTTACTGTTGATGATGAATGTCTAAGGAATTCGTTTAGACCTTTCTTGGCATTTGCGTAGCGACTTTATGAATTTTCAAGTTTCGGTCAAGTATTTGGATGTTATAGGTGTTGTTTATGGTATGACTATTATTGGTATGCGAAATTTATAGTTTGTTTTTATATTTCGCCAATTATTTTTCTAGCGTATTCCCATTTTTCTTCTGGTAGCCTTTTCACTATTTGTTCTTCCAAATTTTCTTTAATTTTCCTTATTGATACTATTTTAAATTTGTTTTTCTTGA
>Ga0180301_10002537_pt1 | contig 14340 bp, 12 predicted proteins | sample GuaBasSediGuay16_FD_121797 | JGI IMG/M metagenome (GOLD analysis project Ga0180301, IMG submission 121797) | Subseafloor sediment microbial communities from Guaymas Basin, Gulf of California, Mexico - Guay16, Core 4569-2, 12-15 cm | ecosystem: Environmental > Aquatic > Marine > Hydrothermal...
GTGAAAGAATGCTGGTTGAAGCATGGATTATATGGCTTATACCATTATTGACAGCATTTATTGCATTTTTCGTCTCTAAACTTAATAAGAATGCTGCAAGTTATCTCTCAATAATCTCGCAATCATTTGTGTTTCTCCTTTCATTATCTATTGTGTATAGGATAATTGCTGGAGAAATCCATTGGAATAAAATTGGAGAACATTACTTTTACACTGAAACAACAGTGCTGATTAATTGGAAAGCTGTTTACATCGATTTTGGCATACTTATAGATCCCTTCAGCGTCATAATGCTATTAATAGTGAGCTTAATCAGCCTCCTAATCTTTGTCTATAGCTTGGGATACATGGAAGGAGAGGAAGATTTAGGAAGGTATTGGTTCTGGATGAACTTTTTCGTCGGCTCAATGCTCCTCTTAGTAGTTTCAGTAAACCTAATTCAGATGTTTATAGCATGGGAAATGGTTGGTCTCTGTAGCTGGGCACTAATATCCTTCTGGTATAAGAAAGAAACACCATCTGATGTCCCTGGATTCAAAACTGAAGGCGAATATAATGCTCATTGTGGATTTAAAGCTTTAATAACGACGGGATTTGCAGATTCTTTTACATTAGTTGCTTTAGGCATAATTGGAATTGTTACTCTCTCTACTGGAAAAATGACATTCAATATAATTGACTTAAGCACTAATCCAGCATGGTTATTAGCAATAGCTAACCTAGGACTCTCTGCTATCTTCCCTCTCCTTTTAATATCTGGATCTCTGGGTGAAAGTGCTCAATTTCCTTATCACGAATGGCTTCCTGAAGCTATGGCGGGTCCAACAACAGTTAGTGCACTTATCCATGCGGCTACAATGGTTAAAGCAGGTGCCTATTTTGTTGGAAGGGTCTTTTTAATAATCTATGATTTGCATTCTCTTGGAACAGTTCATTTAGAAGTAATGGCTAATTTCTTTAATGCAGCATTTTATCTCGGATTACTAACAGCATTTTTAGCGGGACTTTATGGTATAGTCGCAAGAGAACTAAAGAAAGTTTTAGCGTTCTCTACAATAAGTCAATTGTCATACATTTTCATGATGTTTGGTTTAGCAGGAATGATAATGAGTGAAGGAGCCTTTGCTGCTGGTTTAGCTCACATAATAACACATGCAATATTCAAAGCTCTCTTATTCCTCTGTGCTGGTGCAATTCTTCACGCTGTTCATTCGAAGTATATGGATGATATGGGCGGTCTTAGGAAATATATGCCTATTACTTTTTGGACGATGATTATTGGTGCATTTTCTCTAGTTGGTGCTCCACTCTTTGCAGGATTCTGGAGTAAAGAGCTAATGCTTCATGAAATTACAGCTATGCCAGAAGAGATAGTAATTCTGTTCATCTTAACGTTTGTCTTAACTGGAATCTATACTTTCAGAATGATAGGTTTAGTGTTCTTTGGTGAGGAAAGCAAAAACGTGAGGAAGATACTGGAAGAGCATGAGATTCATGATCCGCCTAAAGTGATGTCAGTTCCTCTAATTATTCTAGCAACTTTAGCTATATTAACGGCGTTGTTTGTGCCCATGGAGGTAGAGTTTATTAAGACTGGAGAGTTACTAGTTGAAGTTGATAAACTTTTAGACTTTGCTACAGAAATAATTATCTCGACAGGAACTTTAATATCCCTTGGAATTGTTATAATAAGCTTTAGTTTGACATATCCATTTTACTATAAGAGGAGCATTAATCTTCAGGAATTTCTTGAGAAAAATTCATTTTTCAGAACAATCTATAGAGCGCTTTATGAGAGATGGATTCTCAACCCAATATATTACTGGATAAGCAGATCAATGATTAGGGTCTCATACGCAATTAGAAAAATCCAAACTGGAGATGCGAGAATAAACATCCTCTATGCGATGGTTACAGTCTTCTTATTTTTGATAATAATCCTCTACTTATAGATGAAAGTGATGAAAAATGATCGAAGTTATACTTAATTATTGGTTATATCCTATAATTTTACCAACATTAGCTATGATAGTAATAATATTTGTGGGAAAAATTAGGGAAGACAAGACGCTTTTAGGGATAATCTCTTCAGCATTTTTACTCTTGACGCTATTTTTTGAGCTCAAGGCGTATCAAGACGCAATCTCTGCCTCTAAATTATACACTTTCACCATTAACTCAGGATATTTTGCATCATACCTTGTATTCGATCCATTATCACTCTTAATTGCAATAATATTTACATTCGTAGGATTTGCTGTATCAATATACAGCATAGGATACATGGAGAATGACAGAATCCTTGAATACTATTCATTATTGCTCTTGATGATTATAGGTCTGAATGGTGTAGCAATAGCAGGAGACTTCGCTACGTTATATCTATTCTACGAGTTATTGGGAATAACAGCGTACCTCTTAGTAGCCTTTTTGAGAAATTGGGAAGCAATAGAAGCGTCGATTAAGTACCTAATCATGGGAGGAGCGGGAGCAGCATTTATATTAATTAGCATGGGAATACTCTATGGCACATTTGGAACATTTAATTTCCAATTAGCGAGAGAGCTTGCTATTAGGATGCATCTCAATGCAGCACTTTATGTAGCATTAGCTTTTCTTGTAGTTGGATTCGGAGTAAAAGCAGCACTATTCCCACTGCATGTTTGGCTTCCCGATGCTCATCCTGCAGCTCCAAGCGGAATAAGTGCGATGCTTTCTGGAGTTGTGATTAAAGCAGGAATATTTGCTCTAATTAAGACCCTAATCGTATATTATTATGGAATTGATGCTTCAGGATTAGCATGGTCTGATAATGTTATCGTTATTTTCTTTGCATTGACTGCTATAACGGTTACAATACCAAATGTAATTGCGCTTGTTCAAAAGGACATCAAAAGGATGCTAGCATACTCTAGCGTATATAATATGGGGATTATATTTGCTGGAATTACTGTTGGAACATCATTTGCATTAGCAGCAGCAGTGCTTCATATTTTAAGTCATGCATTAGCTAAGGCACTCCTCTTCATGGGATCGGGTGCATTTATAGAGAGTATTCATACTAGGAATTTAGAAGAATATAAGGGAATTGGATACTCAATGCCTTTGACTAGTTCTATGTTTGCTATAGGAGCGCTTTCATTAGCAGCATTTCCTCCGATGATAGGTTTCTGGAGTAAACTTCTGATAATTATTGCATCTATCGAAGCATTTCAACATGGTATGACTGCTGGTCTATGGGTAGCTATAGTGGTAGCAGTAAACTCGATTATTTCCGTAGGATATTACTTCCTTGTTTTAGTTAGAACAATATGGCTATGCCCGAAATCAGAAATCTCTGAAAAAGCTAAGGAAGCCAAAGAGAAATCATTTACAATATTCTTTGGACAGTTCATAATTTTCATTGTCTTAATTGTTCTCAGTGTACTCTTCTTTGCGGTTTTCAATGAAATAGCAAAAAGTGTAGAAAAATTCCTAACTTTCTATTCATGAATTTTTATTTTTCTCTGCTTATTTTTTTCACGAAATGATAAACTAGACTGATTGTGTTCTTAATATCCCTAAGATCTGCTATAGCAGCTGGTCCATGAATATATCTAGCTGGAACACTAACAACACCGCTTGGAATTCCTCCTTTTGTTAGTGATATCACGCCAGCATCAGTTCCTCCAGCAACAACGCTCTTAAACTGATATGGAATATCATTTTCCTCCGCGGTCTCTATAAGTAATCTTACAATCTTCGGATGGGCTATAACGCTTCTATCAGCAATTGTTATTGCAGGTCCCTTACCTAATGATGTAGAATAAAGATGTTCAGGGGTTCCAGGAACGTCAGAGGCAGCAGTGCATTCAAGGGCTAAACCATATTTAGCATCGGACTTCCAGGCCGTTAATCTTGCTCCTCTTAATCCAACTTCTTCTTGGGTTGAAAAAGCAGCTACAACGTTTACATCGGAATCCTTGAGCATCTTTAAAACGCTAATTATAACAAAAACACCTACTCGATCATCAAATGCTTTACCCATAATCCTATTTTCAGTAAGCCTAACAAATTTTGAATCAAAAGTACCTACAGTTCCTGGCTTTATTCCCATAGAAAGAACTTCTTCCTTACTCTCTGCACCAATGTCAATAAATAATTCTGAGTAATCTGGAACTTTTTGAAGTTCCTCTTTTTTAAGAAGATGGGGTGCCTTTGCCCCAATAAAGCCTCTAACCAAGCCCTTTTCTCCTTTTAAAACAACTCTTTGACCATACGCTACTCTTGGATCTATAGATCCTAGTGTATGAAATCTAAGAACGCCATTTTCCTCTATATACGTTATCAAAAATGAGACTTCATCTGTATGGGCGTCTAATAGTATTCTTGGACCAGAGCCATTCAAGAATGCTAAAACGTTTCCAAATTCGTCAATATGAATTTCATCCACTACGCCAGCAAGCTCTTCTCTGATAATCCTTACTACCTCTCCCTCATAACCGGAAGGGGCAATAGCATTAGATAACCTCTCGAGAAGGGATATATCTAATTCCAATAGTTGCACCTCTCAATGGAAATTATTATAAGTGGGGCCGGCGGGATTCGAACCCGCGACCACCGGAGCCCGAGTCCGGCATCCTACCTAACTAGACTACGGCCCCATACCTATTGCTTATCATTCAAGAACTCTATAAAATTTTCTCTAACACAAATGCATCTTCTCCATCTCTATAATAGGAGGGGATGTACTCTACTATTTTGAACCCTAACTTTTCATATAATCTTAATGCTGGTAAGTTATTAACCCTAACCTCAAGGTAAACTTTTTTTACTCCTAGCTTTTTGAATTCCTGAAGAACCGTCTCCATGAGTCTTTTCCCTATTCCTCTCCCCCTGAAATCTGGATGAACCGCTATAGCTATCACATGGCCGATTATTTCATTTTCCTTAAATTCTCTTCTAGCAATTACATATCCAACCGGTTGGTTATTGAGCTCAGCTATAAATGATAAATCCGCTAAATTTCCATTAAGAAGTCTCTTAAGGTAATAATCAGAATAGGGGTTTTTGAACGAGAGATATTCTATTCTTTTAACTGCTTCGAAATCCTTGATGGATGCTCTTCTAATCTTAATTTTTAGTTGATTTTGAATAACTTCCACGGTGTTATTCACCTAATAATTGCATCTAACATAAATATATTTCGATATTAGTTAAGATTTTGAGCTTTTATTATAGAATTTTTCCTGGTGAAAAAACATGAGGAAAAGGATGATTCTAGTCATTCTTGATGGATTGGGCGATGAAAGGAACCCGAAATTAGATGGGAAAACCCCTCTAGAATACATTTCTAAAGAGCTCAAAACGCTTAATAGAATGGCATCAGAAGGATACTTAGGAATGGTTTCAATAGTTGGTTATGGAATTCCTCCAAGCTCTGATATGGGTCACTTAGCAATTTTTGGTTATGACCTTGAGAAGGATTATCCTGGAAGGGGATATTTCGAAGCGATTGGAATGGGTCTAAAGCTGGAGAAAGGAGATGTGGCATTTAGAACTAACTTTGCAACAGTAAGGAAGGAGGGCAATAAGCTTATCATCGTTGATAGAAGAGCTGGGAGAATTTCTGGTAAAGACGCAGAAGTTTTGGCTAAAGATCTCTCAGAAGAGTTTAAGAGAAGAGGTCTTCCGGTAGAATTTATACACACTGTTGAGCATAGAGGCGTTCTCGTTATAAAATCGGACGGTAAAAAGCTTTCTAATAAGATTACAGATACAGATCCTCATGAAATTGGAGCACCAGTTCTTAAGTCTTTACCCTATGAAGGCCTTAGTGGCGAGGAATTAGAAGCTGCAAAAAGAACTGCTGAGATTTTAAATGAAGCTTTGAAAGTATCTTATGAATTCCTTGACTCTCATCCATTAAATAAGGAGAGGGAGGAAAAGGGCTTATTAAAGGCTAATGTTATTCTAGCTAGAGGAGCGGGAATAATTAAGGATTTGACCCCATTTAAGGAGAAATGGGGAGTTGATGGTGCTTTTGTTGCAGGAGGTCCTCTGTACAAAGGAGTCGCAAGAGCAATAGGTCTTAAGGAAATACATGTAGAAGGAGCTACTGGGACCGTAAAGACAAATCTCAAGGGTAAGGTAGAGGGAACAATTAAAGCATTGGATGAGGGTTATGAATTCGTCTTCCTTCACATTAAAGGAACGGATACTCTATCACATGATAAAAAGGCAAAAGAGAAAGCAGAGTTTATCAAGAAAATTGATGAAGCACTGGCTCCGCTGCTTGAACTTGAAAACGTTGTAATCGCAGTTACCGGAGATCACTCCACATCAAGCTTAAGAGGTCATCATATAGGTCTCCCAGTACCTATAGTCTTTTGGACTGATGGCCAAAAACCGTTTAAGCAGAGAGCTTTTGATGAAGCCACGTGCTCTGCAACTGGAGAACTAAGAATATTTGGAAAAGATATACTTCCGCTATTACTGGACTTCGCAAATAGAACAATGGAGCTAGGATTTAGACCATCTCCAAAACCAGTATTCTATACAGGATTCTTCAGTCCTCCGCTAGAATTATAACATGCTCATTGTATCTTCTTTTTTATTTTAGAATTCTATTTTTTACTAAGATTAGGGATTTCTTGAAGGCACCCATTATGCCAACAGAGTTCTCAAAACTTGCTGAATTATGTGAAAAACTCGAAAAAATCTCAGAAAGAATCCCAAAAATCAATCTTATAGCTAATTTCCTTAGAAATCTAGAGAGAGATGAGATAAGTCCAGCTGTCAGGATGATAATAGGTAAAGTCTTTCCAGATTGGAGTGATGAAACTCTAGATGTTTCCTGGGGAACAATCATTAAAGTTTTGAGGAGTATAACGGGTGCCACTCCTAAAGAGATGCTTCAAATATTTAACAAGGTAGGGGATCCTGGAGAACTCGCTAAAGTATTATTTGAGACTAAAAAAGTGAAAAGACAGCTTTCGCTTTTTGAAACTAAGCTAACCATAAGGGAAGTTTTCAGGACCATAGCAAGCTTGGCAAAGATTAAAGGAGAAGGGAGCAGAAGTAGAAAAGAAGCTATAGTCAAAGCACTTCTTAGCAAAGCATCGCCATTAGAAGCAAAATACATTGTAAAAGTAATTTTAGGTGAAATGCGTCATGGGGTTTCTGAGGGATTGATGGAAGAGGCGATAGCTAAAGCAATTGGAGCGCAAACAGAACTGGTTGAAAGAGCCAATATGCTTCTTGGTGATATAGGAGAAGTTGCGGAAATAGCTTTAACAAGGGGTATAGAAGGTCTTAAAGAAGTAAAATTAAGACTATTTCATCCGATAAAACCAATGTTAGCTCAAAAAGTAGATAGTGTTGCAGATGCCTTAAAGGAACATGGAGGAATCTCGGCATTTGAATATAAATTAGACGGTGTTCGAATGCAAATTCATAAGCAAGGGGATAAAGTAAAGATATTCAGTAGGAGATTAACAGACATTACGGATAGTTTTCCTGAGATAGTTAAGGAGGTAAGGGAGAAACTTAAGGCAAATGAAGCTATCGTTGAAGGGGAAACTATAGCAATAGGGGATGATGGAAGACCCCTTCCATTTCAATATCTCGTTAGAAGGTTGAGAAGGGTAAAAGAGAAGGAAAAGATGGCTAAGAAGATCTCTGTAAAGCTATTCCTTTTCGATTGCCTATATAGAGATGGAAAACTACTGCTTGATGAACCATATACAGAAAGATGGAAGAATTTAGAAGAGATAGCTAATGGAATACCGCTTGTCCCTCGTATAATAACAAACAATGTTAAGGAGGCCGAGGAATTCTTTAATAAAGCTAGGAAGGAGGGGCACGAAGGCCTTATGGCGAAGAAGCTAGATAGCAAATATACCCCTGGAATTAGAGGGAAGAAATGGTTAAAGATTAAGGGAATTCTCGAGACCTTAGATTTAGTTATAGTCGCTGCTGATTGGGGATATGGTAGAAGAAAAGATTGGCTTTCGGATTATTATTTAGCAGCAAGAGATGAAAAAACGGGGGAATTTCTAATCGTTGGTAAAACATTTAAGGGCCTTACTGATACAGAGTTTGAGGCTTTAACTAAAAGATTGCTCGAACTCAAACTCTTTGAGAAGGGGAGAACCGTTTTTGTTAAGCCAGAAATAGTTGTTGAAGTGGCTTTTGATGAAATACAAAAATCTCCTAAGTATAAATCTGGATACGCATTAAGATTTGCAAGAATAACTAGAATTAGATACGATAAGAGTCCTGAGGAAGCGGATACAATACAGAAGATTGAGGAGCTTTATAAGAAGCAATTCAGTGCAAAAGCAAAACCTAAAGTCTAATAAAAAAAGTAAAGACTTTTAGAAGAATCTTAGCACTTTTCCTAAGCCTTTCTCCTTTGCTTTATTATAAACTAAAAATCCAGTTGCTACATCTTGAATTGCGAGCCCCGTAGAATCAAATATTGTAATTTCCTCATCACTTTCTCTACCCGGCTTCTTTCCAGCTACTATCTCTCCTAGCTCAGCATAAATTTCATCGACGCTAAATAACCCCTTAGATATAGGAACGTTAATTTCACCGCTGTGAGATGCTTGCTCAATGTCATCAACTACAACTTTTGCTCTTTTTAAGATATGAGGATCTAGCTCTTCCTTTCCAGGTGCGTCAGCGCCTATAGCATTTATATGCATTCCTTCTGATACCCACTCATTCTTAATTATTGGCTTCCTTACTGGAGTTGTCGTTATTAATATATCTGCTCCTCTGACGGCTTTCTCCATCTCCTCAGATGAATAAGGAATTATGTTAAGATTGAGTTTTCTTGACATTTCTTCAGCAAATTTTTTAGCAATTTCCTTTCTAATATCAACAACTCGAACTTCATCTATTTGTTTCATAACAGCATGTGCAGCTAACAATTGGAAGCGACCCTGAACACCAGCTCCGATGATAGAAAGAATCCTTGAGTTTTTTCTTGCCAGATATTTAATTGCTATTCCCCCTGCAGCTCCAGTTCTATACGCTGTAAGAAGGCTGCCTTCTATTATTGCAATAGGAGCTCCCGTTTTGGGATCGAGAAGGATTACAGTGGCCATAACTGTCGGTAGATTATATTTTGTTGGGTTTTCTGGATGCACATTTACTACTTTGACTCCAGCAATATCTTTTCCAGTTAGATATGCTGGCATAACTCTAAAGTCGCCGTTGTATTTATCAAAGTACACATAGACTTTAGGAGGCATTTGAACTAAACCAAGACCTTTCTCTTTAAAGGCTTCTTCCACAACATCGATTACTTCAGGCATATTCAGAAGTTGAGCAACTTCATCTTGATTGATGAAAAGAACATCAAGATTCATTATTATCATCTTCTTTGAATACTGTTAATAATTCTGGAAAATGAAGGCTTAAAATTTTGCATAAGTAGATTATTCGATTAGCGATTTATACACAGTAAGGATTCTTTCAGCAACTTTATCCCAAGAGAATTGCTCAACAAATCGTTTCCCGTTTCTGCCGAGTCTCAACCTTAATTCTGGATCTTTAATTAACTTAATGACTGCTTTACTAATATCCATAGGATTACCAGATTCTATGCAAAATCCACTATTACTTTTCTCTAATATTTCTTTCAAACCATCTCCCGCCGTAGCAACAATAGGTTTGCCGGCCGCCATCGCCTCTAAGAGTACGATACCAAAGCTTTCTCCTCCATAAGCTGCATGGAGGAAAACATCCGCTATCTTATACATTTTTATCAAAGTCTCTCTAGGGACAAAACCTAAGAAATAAACATTCTCTTCAATCCTAAGGATTTGTGCTAATTTTTTAAGCCATGAAAGATACCTGCCAGAGGGACCAACTACATAAAGTCTAGCATTAGGAATATGCTTGATTACATAATGAAACGCTGCTAAAGCTCTTTCAAATCCTTTTTTAGGGGAAGCTCTGCCTACAGTAAGTATAACTGGAACATCTTCTGGAATCCCAAGCTCATCCCTTTTAGCTTCAATGTTGAATTCACTTATGTCTATGGCATTCGGAATTACGAGAACCTTTCCCCTATAGAAATGCGCTATGAATTTTGCTGATATTTTACTAACACTCAAGACGGAGTCATAATATTGTATATATTTGAAAGGTTCATGCAAAGATAAACCGTTAGCTATAACTTTCCAAAAAGGCTCTAGACCTTCATAGAACGGCGGTAAAGAATGATTTGTAAGAACCGAGGGAATAGATAATTCCTTTGCAAGTTTTCCACTATAAAGACCAAGGAAAGAAAATGCATGATGAGCGTGGATTATATCTGGGCTTAAATTTTGATAAATTCTTCTAAATTTGTTTAAAAGAAGCTTTGAAGCTGGTAATAGACCAAAGGATCTAAATGATATTCTTATAACCGGTATTCCTTTATAGACCTCAACTCCCGTAGAGCCTGAATTTGTGATTACAATAACCTCATGACCTAATCTTTTAAGGGTTTTTGCAAGTCCTTCTACATGATATTCAACGCCACCATATCTAGGATAAAAGAAGCTTGATGCAAGCACGATTTTCAATTTATTCATTTTAATGCTCCCTACAGCTAACTAAAACAGCTAACTAAAATTTATTCATTATATGCTCTTAATAAACAAAATGTTTCACTTTAATAACTCGTAAACTGCCTTTTTATTAAATTATGATTCCCTCTGATGAGTATTTCAAAAGCTTATAAAATAGATATGTTAAAATAATTAACATTCTCTCCTTTAGTCTTTTGGTAATAAATGTAGGTATTTGAAATGCATGATTCATTAGCTAAAAAGGTATTAAATCATCTTAAAGAGTCATTCGAAATAAGGAATCTCATAATTATAGAATTCAAGAGACTTGATTATCCTAAGCTTATTTTTTACCTAAAAAAATCGCCACTTGTCGAGAATTTTGAGAAGAATCAAACTTTCTTAAGCGATGTTTTTGTTATAGAGAAGCACGCCATATACGCGGAACTTTTTGATGGAAGTAGGATAGCATTAAAAGAAATCATAGTAAATAGTGATAGATATCTTCTTGTTTTTGAAGCTGAGAACGATGAAAAGGCAATTTATTTCATAAAGAAACTAGGAAGAAAGGTTAAAAGAGATTTTAATTGGAAGGAGGATGAAGTTATTGAACGAATCCTTAAGCTTATTTTGACTGTGAAGTACGCTCCGAGGAAGCTCTCGAAAAAGGACAAATCTTCCTAAAAATGCAGTAGGAGCATTCCCAATCAAATCTTGGTGAGTTCCAGCTTTCAAAGAGCTCTTTTACAAAATTTTCATCTGGCTTTTCTTCAATCCAAAACTCAGCAAAACCCTCCGGGGTTATATACATCAAAACACCCTTCTCCTTATTAGCTAGAAATAAATATAGTTTGAGTTGTAATACATGATGCTCCAATGGTTCAGAAGGTCTGACTCTAGAATATTTTATCTCAACTACGAAATCACTTGAAAGGCCATCTGGTCTCCCGATAAGCCTAATCTTACTGCCGTTAATTTCAATTTCTTTAGAAAGCTCCACATCTGTTTGAAATCCTCCAAGAAATTTCAGTAATTCTTTCACCCCTATATCTACCATCTCTCCTATAAAGATGCCAGGAGTTAATATTTGTATGAGAGAAGGAAAGAGTTCTTCCATCTTATTTTTAAATTTGCATCTTATCAACTGATGAACGTGGACTTCCTCCTCCTTTCTTTCTCTTAGCCTATATTTCTGTTCTATGTAATCAAGATATGCTCTAAATATTTTTTCGAGCAAATCCACGCACCTAATTCAAACAATTTTAAATTAGGAGGTAAAATTCAATATTTTAGTTTCTTTGAGGTGATTAAAATAGAAGAAAATAAAGAAGAGTTGAAAAAAGTTGCCTATATTTCGATAATTTCATTCGGCCTCATCAGCCTTTTTGGAGATATAATATATGAGGGAGCGAGATCGATCGTCCCAACATACTTAAAGTTGCTTGGAGCTTCAGCAGTAATCGTGGGTACGGTTATAGGTTTGGGGGAATTCTTAGGTTACGCATTAAGGCTTTTAAGCGGATATGTTGCTGACGTTAAAAAATCTTATTGGCCATTTGTGTTTGTAGGGTACGGATTGCTTGTAGTGATTCCCTTATTAGCATTGACTATGGATTGGAGATTAGCTGTAATCTTAATACTGCTTGAAAGAATAGCTAAAGCTATGAGATCTCCAGCCAGGGATACTCTACTATCAGTAACAACAAAAGGCGTTGGAACTGGAAAAGCTTTTGGATTTCATGAGCTTATGGATCAGATTGGAGCTGTTACAGGTCCGGCAATAGTTACACTAATTCTTTTCTATACTGGAGATATCAAATTAGCTTTTTTGACTTTAGGAATTCCCTATTTAATACTAGTGAGCGTTCTCCTGCTCGGTTATAAGCGCATGTCTCCATTCACTAAAAGGGCTTTAGAGTCAATTGAGAGGAAATCTAAAGTTGAAGAAAAGCTTACATCAACTTTCTATCTCTACTCTCTCGCTGTCTTTCTTAACACTGCAGGACTCATTCACATGGCATTAATACTATACATAGCGACTGCAGTATTTCCAAAAGATTTAGAGTATTTAATTCCAGTTGTATTCTTAGTTATCCAGCTTGTTGATGCAGTAATGGCTCTTATTGCAGGATACTCTTATGATAAAATCGGGAGGACATTTCTTATATTCCCATTCATATTATCGATATTCCCAACGATATTCGCTCTTCAGTTTTCTATACAGAGCATCTGGATAGCAGCGGCAATATTTGGTCTAGTCTTCGGCATGCAGGAATCGGTATATAGAGCCGCTGTAGCTGACATAACTGGAATCAGTAAAAGAGGAACAGCATATGGGATCTTTAATACACTATATGGTCTAGGTTTCCTCGTTAGCGGTTATATCTTCGGATATTTCATCGATTTAATCGAAGCTAATGTAATCTCAGTTGAAATAGCAATACTCTATTCAGTAGCAATGCAAATAGTTGCAATGGCATTCCTTATATTATCAATTAAACTAGCTAAGCAAAGTCAGTAAACTTTATTTACTCTTTTTTAAATTGCTAAGTATTTTTTCTATTAGTTCTAAGACTTCCTCTACGGTCCTTGCAGGATAAATAAAATCTGGTCTTCGGTCATCTATTTTCTTTCCAGCTAATTTCTCAGACCATCCACCAAAACCTACAATAGCTATAATTGGTTTTCCGTACATCCAAGCATAAGCTATCTCACTCAATGTTCCCGCTTTCCCTCCTATAGCTATTACTATATCTGAAGCTAGAGGAACCAATGAGTTTCTAGCCCATCCTAATCCTGTTGGAATTGCTATATCAACATAAGGATTTGCCTCGCTTTTATCTGCACTTGGTAAAATTGCTAAGGTTAATCCGCCTGCACTTTTAGCGCCTTTAGATACAGCTTCCATTACTCCAGTTCTTCCTCCGCTAATTATAACGAAACCTCTCTTGGCAAGCTCTGCTCCCAAAATATAAGCAAATTTATATTCCTCTTCAGAAGCTTCGGAATCTCCGATAATCCCTATAACAATCATATTCATCCACCTAAGCTTACTAGCTTTCCTTCCACTTTCTTGGCAAGATCAGAATTTACTTTATAATAAAGTTCTAGAGCATTTCTATATGCTAAAACCGCAATATTATAGATCCCCTTCAGCTCATAGGTTTTTCCTTCGCTTTCAAACGCTCTCGCACCTCTTAGTATTATGCTCTCGCCTCCAATCCCCTTCAAATTTAGATATCTGCAATACGCTCCCGTCCAGAAGTAGTGAGACATAAACATATTCAGCTTATCTGGCACTTTTCCAGGTTTTATGAGTATTCCTCTTCCAGAACTTTTAAGCTCATCTGGCTGGAAAAATGTGATTTTTCCGAGACCTCTAATTAAACCATCAAAATCAGTCCAATTAATGGATTTAAGTAGTTTTATGACTGTTCTAAAAATCGTTGAATTAAAAAGAACAAAATCCATCAAGGCTTTATTATCTTTAATCAACAATATTGCATGTGCTCTTCTTATAAGCCTAAACATTCTTAATACTGTATCCTCATCTGGAGGCTGAGGTGAGCGAATTAACAGAATTCTTGGATATTTGATTCTTTCAAGCGAGTTGTAAATACTATCAATGATATTCTTGCTATCTATCCTAACCAACTGATAAACTATCCTGTCATAAAAAATCTCAACGCTTTCTGGTGCAAGTATGGTTAGCATAGTAGCATTACCAAACTGAATTTTGATTATTTTGAGGAATAATATCAAAATTTAGCATCAAATAGAGGCTATACCTCAA
>Ga0180301_10002538_pt1 | contig 14340 bp, 8 predicted proteins | sample GuaBasSediGuay16_FD_121797 | JGI IMG/M metagenome (GOLD analysis project Ga0180301, IMG submission 121797) | Subseafloor sediment microbial communities from Guaymas Basin, Gulf of California, Mexico - Guay16, Core 4569-2, 12-15 cm | ecosystem: Environmental > Aquatic > Marine > Hydrothermal...
ACTTGATTTTATCAGTTAAATTTGTTAATGTTTGGTTTGTATGGACATTAAGACGTTTACATCGGCCTTGGCTCAGATTGCCGAGGAGAAAAAAATTCCCAAAGAGAAGGTTTTGGAGTCAATAGAAGCAGCGATTGCTGCTGCCTATAAAAAGGAGTATGGCAGAAAAGGGCAGATTATTAGAGCCAAACTTAATCCTGAAACCGGTTCGGTTAGGTTTTGGCAGGTAAAGAGGGTAGTTGACAAAGATATGATTTATTCAGAAGAGGAGTTAAAAAAACTAAAAGAAGAGAGAAAAAAAATGGGGACAGCGGTGTTGTCTGATAAAAAGGAAAAGGTAAGATTTAATCCGGATAGACACATTTTATTAGAGGAGGCGAAAGCCATTAATCCCAATATAAAGGTGGGGGAGGACCTGATGATTTTTCTTGAAGCAAAAAAGGACTATGGCAGAATCGCTGCCCAAACAGCAAAGCAGGTAGTTATCCAAAAAATCAGAGAGGCAGAGAAGTCGGCAATTTATGAAGAATTCAAGTCAAAAGAGGGCGAGGTTGTCTCCGGGATTGTCCAGCGGATTGAAGGAAAAAATGTTTATCTTAACCTTGACAGAACACTTGCCTTGCTACCCAAGGAAGAACAGACACCTGGGGAATTTTACCGGTTGGGTCAGCGTCTAAAGGTTTACATTCTCAGGGTTGAAGAATCACCCAAGATGTCAACAGTTATTGTTTCTCGCGCCTATCCAAAGTTGGTCTCAAAACTCTTTGAATTAGAAGTGCCCGAGATTGCCAATGGTCAGGTTGAAATAAAATCAATTGCTCGGGAGGCTGGTTCAAGAACAAAAATTGCCGTGGCTTCAAAACAAGAGGGAATAGACCCAATTGGAGCGGTTGTTGGCCAGAGGGGGAGCCGGGTTCAAGCAGTAATCCAGGAGTTGGGAGGAGAAAAAATTGATATTGTTGAGTATTCAGACGACCCTCAAAGGTATATTTCCCAGGCACTTTCTCCGGCTAAGGTAAGCGAGGTCAAGATAATGCCGAAGAATAAGGCACTGGTAATTGTTCCCAAGGACCAGTTATCACTGGCAATTGGTAGAGATGGCCAGAATGTAAGGCTGGCGGCGAAATTAACCGGATGGAAGATAGATGTTAGAGGTCCCGAAGAGGAAGAAGAAAAATAATGTGTAATTGCTAACCACTTTGGTAGCAAACTTGCTGAGGCATCTTGCCTCGGGGAGCACGAAGTCGCCGTAAGTAGTAGGAAGAGATTTGTTCCCAGGCGCTTCCAAAATCTGACCGAGCCTTACAAACCTTTTTCTGAAGCGCAAACCTATTCTGGGGCTCGGCTGCGATATGCTCCCCTTAGTCAAGATACCTCAGCAAAGAAGAAATTATCAAGAATTGTGAAGCGGTCAGTATAGTACAAATAATGCTTTACCTTTCTATTCTTGCTTCACTTTTGGCTTTATTTTTTGCCTATTTTCTTATCCGAGAGAGATATTCTTCAAACCTTGCCAAGAGAGGACAGGGTGAGCCGTCTGCCTACCAAGAAGCCAGAACTTTTTTAAAGAAGCAATATTGGGCAATTGGAAAGTGGGCAGTTTTTTTGTTTTTTGTTTTCTTAATTGGCTTGGGCTGGAAAGAAGCAGGGGGATTTTTGCTGGGGGTTATTTTTTCTGGACTGAATGCCATTATTATAGGATTTTTGATTTTAGGTAGGGAAAAAAATCCTGCCCCTTCTTTTCGCTTGGCTATAGCAGGAGGGTTTTTTTCAGGAGGTTTGGGATTATTGGCTGTTTCTCTTTGTTATTTTTTCTTCGGTTCCTTAAGGCCCCTTATTGCCTTAGGGATAGGTTCTTCCCTATTTTCTCTTTTTCTTCATCTCGGAAGAGATGGCCCGGCGACAAGGTTTAGTGAGAAGATTAAGCCACTTATTCTTTCTGTTGATATTTTTGAGACCTATGTATTAACAAATCTGGTCTGTATTGTCTTGGGAGGTCTTCTATTTTTTCATTCTTCTTTTGCTCCCTTGTTTCCTCTGCTTTTTACAACCTGTGCTCTTTTGTCATCAATGATTTCAGTTGCCCTTGTTTATCTTTGGAAGAGAAGAAGCCCTATTTTTCGTCTTGTGGCAGGGTTTTTTCTTTCTGTTTTTCTTTCTGGACTGGGCTTTCTCCTTTTAATTATCAAGGCAGGCAGGGTATTTGGTATTTCTGAATGGCGTTTGGCGATAAGTTGTTTGATTGCCTTGTTTGGCACTATTTTTATTTTTCTGATTTCTTTTCGTTTTAACCTAAAGGATAGGGAGGAAAAGGGTTTTTTCTTCTTGCCTAAAAGCGGGTTTAGTTTTGCCTTGGCTGATTTATCCAACAGGGCGTTATTTGCCATTTTTCTTATTCTTGACGGATTGTTAATCATTTTGCCCGCTTATTTTATTTCTGGCGTTTACGGTCTTTCTATTGCTGCTATCTCGGCGGTTTCTTTATCTCCGCTTATTGTGGCTTTTAATCTTTATCTTTTCACTGCTGCCGGTGCTTTTGGGAGAATGGACGATAAAGGGGAGATTAGATTTTTTCCAGGTGGTATGGCTGGTGTTCAGGGTTTTGCCATTCTTGGAGCAGGATTCAGCGGGATTCTTTTGTATTTTGCCTATATTCAGCAGTTAGCCAGATTGGGAGCCAAGGTCCCCTTCTTTTTAGATAGACCATCGGTTCTAACTGGCTTGTTTTTAGCGCCGCTTATTGCCTATTGCTTTTTTTATTTGTTATCTAGGACATCTTTGTCTCATTTAACTCAGGGAGCCTTCTACCCATCTATTCTTTTTTTGCCTGTTGTACCCCTTCTTGTTGGCTTGGTCTTGGGAGCCGGGGCTTTAGCCGGACTGCTAATCGGTTCAATCCTTGTTTGGTTTTTTCTTGCCTGTTTTATTGGTCCTTCTGTTAATCCAATGATTAAGGTTTTGGGGATTGTTTCTCTTCTTCTTGCCGCTTGTTTTCTAGTGTATTGAAATTTTTTTCTGGCAGTGCTAAAATACAGTTGCTAATCACTTTTCTGACAGATCTGCTGAGGCGTCTTGCCTCGGGGAGCACAGAATCAGATATCCATTATTCGATTAACGAATTGCGAATTAACGAATTAGGAATTTTTCGAACCTAGATTTCCGTATACTTCCCTCAGCAAGGAAATTATCAAGAATTGTTACTCAAGTGGTTAGATAGTACAGCTAAAATAAATCGTTACTAATATGACAATCAAAAATATAATTCCTACAGTTATTGAGAGGACCCAATACGGAGAGAGGGCATACGACATTTATTCCCGGCTGCTTAGGGAAAGGATAATTTTTCTGGCTGGTCCAGTTACTGATCCCTTGGCAAACTCAATCATTGCCCAATTATTGCTTTTGTCTTCAAAAGACCCTAAAAAAGATATCCAGATTTATATCAATAGCCCCGGGGGGTCGGTAACAGCCGGGTTGGCAATATACGACACAATGCAGTATGTTAAGCCGGACATTTCAACGGTCTGCGTGGGAATGGCTGCTTCTATGGCTGCTACCATACTTGCTGCTGGAACAAAAGGAAAAAGATTTGCCCTGCCCAATTCTGAGATACTGCTTCATCAGGTAATGGGTGGAGTAAGCGGAGAGGCAGTGGAGATTGAAATTACAGCAAAGCAGATTATCAAAATAAAGGAACGGCTTAATAAAATTTTAGCAAAGCATACCGGCCAGCCCCTAAAGACCATAGAAAAGGATACTGACCGCGATTTTTATCTATCAGCCGAGGCAGCAAAGAAGTACGGAATTATTGACGAGGTGATTAAGACAAAGGGATGAGGCTTAATCTTTCTACCCCTATTGCCGACCTGCCCCGGGTTGGACCTCAATACCAAAAGAGGTTAAAGAGGTTGGGGATTAAAACTATTCGAGACCTTATTTTTCATTTTCCTCGTAGATACGAGGATTTTTCTGATATTATTCCTATTTCTCAGGCAGAGGCAGGAAAGAGCGGTTGTTTTTTGGGAAAAATTTTAGAGATTAAAAACAGCAAAACCTGGAGAAGAAAAATGACCATAACCCAGGCGGTGGTTTCCGACAGGACCGGGGCTATCAGGGTTGTCTGGTTTAATCAGCCCTACATTATCAATGTTTTAAAAGAAAAAGATATTGTCTGCTTGGTAGGAAAGGTAGCCCGAGCCAAAGAAGGGATTTATCTTTCCAGCCCTGCCTATGAAAAAATTTCCTCAAGAGGCAGAGGGTTTTCAAAAAGAGACCTGATTCATACAGCAAGGATCATCCCGGTTTATCCCGAGACCGAAGGGCTCTCTTCTCGTTGGTTGAGAATGCTTATAATGCCCATTCTCAAAAACCTGAAAGACAGGATACCTGAGAGCATTCCAGAAAAGATAAGAAAAGAAAACAAACTCCTTCCCTTAAGGGAGGCAATCTGGCAGGTTCATTTTCCTGATTCACTTGAACTGGCAGAGAAGGCAAAGGAGAGATTTTCTTTTGAAGAGATTTTTTTTATTGAACTTCTGGTTTTGTCAGAAAGGCTAAAGATTAACAGGCAAAGGGCATTTCCCATACCAATAGACCTGAAACTCTGCCGGCAGTTTGTAGGTAAACTTCCTTTTCAATTAACCGACGCCCAAAAAAAAGCGGCCTGGCAGATATTAAAGGATATGGAAAGACCCCGGCCTATGAACCGGCTTTTGGAGGGGGATGTTGGTTCGGGTAAAACCGTTGTTGCCACCCTGGCTTTTTTGTCGGCAGTAAAGGCCGGCTTCCAAGCCGCTTTTCTTGTACCCACCGAGGTTTTGGCAAAGCAGCACTTTGCTAACGTCTCAGACCTTTTAGATGATTTCAAGGTGAAAATAGGTCTGCTTACCGGCAAGGAAGCCAGGATTAAAATCGGAAAAGAGGAGGTAAAAATCTCCCAGAGGAAAATTGTTGACAAGGCAAAGGAAGGGGAGATTGATTTGCTCATTGGCACCCATGCCCTTATTCAGGACAGGGTGAGGTTTAGGCGCCTGGCTTTTGTGGTAGTGGATGAACAGCATCGATTTGGGGTGGAACAGAGGGCGCGGCTCTGCCAGGGCAATGCCGGACAGGCAAAATTAATTCCCCATCTTTTATCAATGACCGCCACTCCTATTCCAAGAACCCTTGCCCTAACTGTCTACGGTGATCTTGACATCTCTATTATTGACCAGATGCCAAAAGGGAGAAAGAAGGTGATAACAGAAATTGTTTCTCCAAAAGAGAGGGAAAAGACCTACAATTTTATCAGAAAAAAGATAAAGGAGGGCAGGCAGGCATTTGTTATTTGCCCGAGAATAGAGCCAGTTGAGAATTCTCAAGGGGATATGGGCGAGAAGGGTAGTGCGGGTTGGGCTGAGGTCAAGGCGGTCAAGGAAGAATATAAAAAACTATCTAAGGAGATTTTCCCCGACCTAAAGGTGGCACAACTTCACGGCAGAATGAAGCCCGAAGAAAAAGAGAAGATAATGGAGCAGTTTAGCCAGGGCAAAATTGACATATTGGTGTCTACCTCGGTTGTTGAGGTGGGAATTGATATTCCGAATGCCACCATAATGGTAATTGAGGGGGCGGAGCGTTTTGGTTTGGCTCAACTTTATCAGTTTCGGGGAAGGGTAGGGAGAGGAAGGCATCAGTCATATTGCTTTTTATTGACCAGTTCCTATTCAAGAAAGACCGCTTCCCGATTGAGGGCTTTGATTTCCTGCGAGAATGGATTTGAATTGGCGGAAGAAGACCTTAAAATTAGAGGACCAGGGGATTTCTTTGGCACAAGGCAATGGGGAGTTCCTGATCTGGCTATGTCTTCGTTTAAGGATATGTTTTTGGTTGAAAAGGCAAGAAACCTGGCTAAAGAGATTTTAGAAAAGGACCCGAAATTAAAGACCTACCCGGGTTTAGCCCAGCACCTCGCTCTCTTTAGAGAAAAGGTGCATATGGAGTAATTTGCTTGATAATTTGGTATTGGATTGCTAAAATAAGCAAAAGGTCGGACGAGTAGGTAGAAAAGCTCGAAAATGAGCAAAAAAATTATCTTCGTTATATCTTTTTTAGCCGTTTTTGGCTTGCTGTTTAATTTTGGCTTGCCAGATACGAAAGCAACGACTGCTATTGAACTTCAGAAATTGGTTGAACAACTTCAGAAGCAAATTGCTCAACTTCAGCAGCGGTTGAATGAAATTCAGGCCCAGCCGAAGGTTTGGTGTCATGATTTTAGGGTTGATTTGAAGTATGGGGATAAAGGTCCGGAAGTAGAAGCCCTTCAGACTGCTTTAAAGAAGGAAGGTTTTTACGGTTATCCTGCCGCTCAATCTACTGATCCTAAAGGAAGATTTGGGATTTATACCTCTTCGGCAGTGGTTGGTTTTCAAGAGAAATACAGAAAGGATATTTTAGCTCCTTTGGGGTTGAAATATGGCACAGGTGTCGTTGGCAAAACCACCAGAGCCAAATTAAATGAACTTTATGGGTGTAAACCAGTACAACCAATAAAACCAGTAAAGCCCTATATTAAAGTCCTCTCTCCCAACAGAGGAGAGAAGTGGGTGGTAGGCAGCGCTTATCAGATTAAATGGGATTACTCTGGACTTCCTGAAACAGAAATGGTCAGTATTCGGTGGCTAGATTTCGAAAATAATGATTCTTATACTATAGCGCAGGATTATCCAATAAAGAATAAATCATTAAGGTGGACACCTTCTAAAAAGTTTATAACCAATAAAGCTAAAATTGAAATTATTGTTGTAACTGAATCAGGGAAGCAATTTAAAGATGAGTCCGTTAATTATTTTAGCATTGCCCTTTCTCCCCCTTGTGACAGTTATGGAGATGTCAACGGAGATGGTTATATCACTGATGCTGATGTCAATATGTTGTTTGGTCTAATTGATAAAACTGTGAGTGATGAAAAAAAAAGGAGAGGGGATGTAAATGGAAATGGCAGGTTAGATTTCGATGATACATTAAAATTGAACGAGTATCTTAATGGAAAGATTGATACTCTGCCGGTTTGTATTTCACTCTCGCCATGTGCTATAGATATATATGGCAAGATAATCGGAGAAAAGCCATGTTTGTGTAATGATAACTTATGCGACGGGAATTATTGTTGTAATGGAAGAACTTGTCAGACTTCGACTTGCGGTCCTTCTCAAATGAATTTGGCGGTGATTTTATTAACTGATATAAGTTTCTATCTGGTTGGTGATTCCTGTTCAGGTGGGGATTGTTGTGGAGTTTATGAACCAAATTATGAAACTCCGATTATAACTTTTGCCAATAATGAGAACTATAAAATGCTCAAACCAAGTGACCCATCGGTAAATGATTATTCTCAAAAAATGTTGATTAGACTTGAACTTGATCCCACTGAAGTTCAAGAGATAAAATCACAAATAAATAATTTTGTCTCAAAAGTAGCTGAAGACAGTGGAGGAGCAATAATCCTAAATGTTAGTTATGTCGAGTTGCCTTATCAAGAGATAACAATGTCTCGATGGGGTTGTAAATTTTGGATCGATCCAAATAATCTCAAACCTCTTTTGAGCGATCAAATTACAAAAGATACTGACTTTGTTCTAGTATTTAGCGATATTCATGATAGCAGTCAGAACGCTTGCATAGAAATGCTTCCTTTGTGTGGGGGTATGAGGGGAGCTGATTGGGATTTCTTTGGGGTAAGTTATAATTACATTCCAAAAACTAACTCTTGCGTATGGTATAATTGTGCTGAAATAAAAACAATCTATCATGAATGGTTGCACCAATTAGACTTTGCATTAGAAAAGATAACCGGAGTGCCAGACATATATCAAGATAATTTCCCTAAAAGCCTCTGTGGAAACGCTGACCCCGATTCCTATAAATGGTTTCCCAGTCCAGACTCTGCAGCTAAAGATCCTGATTTCTCTGCTTGTGTAAATTATTATGATAATTGGAGTGGTTATTGTGACTCAATAAAACCTATTGATTGTGATTATCAGTGGGATGCCCATTTACTTTCAAAACATTATAATCCTTCTATAAGCTTAATTGGCAATCACTGTAGAAATGGAAAACAAGATTTTAATGAAACCGGGGTAGATTGTGGAGGACACTGTAAGCCTTGCCCCAAGGAAGAAAAGTCCATCACCGTTATTTCTCCCAATGGTGGGGAGAAGTGGATAATGGGTAGGACATATGATATTACCTGGACTTCTCAAGGTGTTGATTGGGTAATGATTGTTCTTCAGGGACCCAGTTCTAGAACAATAACGGCTGAGACTTCTGCTTCTTCTGGGAAATATTCCTGGACCCTACCAACCGATCTTCAGCCAGGAGATACCTATAAAATTCTGATTGGAGATACCGCTACTTCACTAAGCGATGAAAGCGATGATTACTTCAGTATTATTGTTGAGCCAGATATTTCAGCCTCTTTCACTAAAACAGATTTTGAATATGATTCAAGTCAACTTCAAATTTTTGGCCAGGTTGCCAAAGATGGAGAAACTTATTATGCAAATTTAGATGGCAGTTCTGATCACACCTACACCACCTCTAAGAGATATTGTTCTTTTGATGGTGAATATCATTATTATCCCGATGCCTGGGATATAGAAAGAAAGTACATCTCTCCGAGCAAATACAAAATTCTGGTAAGAGGTAGTTCTGATTCAGATTGTGGCAAAGGTCAGCCTCAAAACACTGGTTGGATTAAACTGAATCCAGATTCTGGTTGGAAAATAACCGAGGTTGTAAAATGTAATGTCAGTTCAGACACTTATAGCTCTAACTACAAATTAATAGATACTTATTGTAAGGTTAATAAAAAGGAGGGGATCATAGAATGGCAGTCGGGTTCAACCTGTGGCGGCTGTTGTAGTTGTCCTGGCGGAGCAAGTGTTAATATTGAGGTTATTGTAGAAAAGGAAGTTACCTCTACTTCGGCAACCTCTACTTCAGCAGATGCTATATTGAAATCCGTAGGGAATCAGCTGGCTTCGATTTCTAAAGCAGTTTCCCAGCTGATGGAGAGAATAGCAGAGTTGACGAAGAAAAGATGAGGAGAGGTAGTGCTGGGAGAGATTTGGGATTGGTCTACAACCGCTCGGGTGTTTTGCCCGGGCGGTTGTATTAATAACACTTGACGTTGGGTATTGGGTTAGTATAAAATTTAGGTAAAAGGTCGGACAGGTAGAAAGGGTCGAGAATTTAGGATTCTCGGATAAGACAAACAATATGAGCAAAAAAATTATCTTCGTTATATCTTTTTTAGCCGTTGTTGGTTTGCTCTTTCTTTATGGGCGTAAAGAAAAGAAAGTCGTTTGTCCTACTCTTTGGGATCCGGTCTGTGGAGTTGATGGAAAAACTTATTCTAATGAATGCGTGGCTACAAAAATTGCCAAAGTAGAAATTGCTTATAAGGGAGAATGTAAAGAGGAAAAATTCATCACCGTTATTTCTCCCAATGGAGGAGAGAAGTGGGTAGTGGGGAAGAGTTATAGTATTAAATGGGAGTCGAAAGGAGTAAAAAAGGTGCATATTGAATTACTTTTGTTTGACGCTAACAAAAATCCAATCGGGGATTACATAAGTGGAGCATATGGCCAGATTATCGCAGAATCCATCGAAGACAAAGGATATTATGAGTGGACGATTTCTGAAGATATCATTAGACACGTCATGACGAAGCCCCATTACTTCAAGGTTTGGATTGACGGTGGTTTTACTCCAGAAGAAGGAATAAGGATTGCTGATTCCAGCGATAATTACTTCAGCATTGTTTCCGCTGAAGAAACCTGCCATACCTCTCCTCTCTGGTCCTGGGATTATTGCTCACCTAATTGTTCCTGTACCGAAGGAGAGGGTGACTGCGATACCGACGCTGATTGTCAAGCAGGATTATATTGTGCTCAGAATGTGGGGGCAAAGTATGGTCAGTCAAGTTCAATGGATGTTTGTGAGAAGAAACCCATCACCTTTCAATCTCCTGATAACACTCTTCGAGCACGAGTTATTTCTGTAGGTAAAACCAAAGAAAGTATAATTGAAATTTGGACAAATGAAGGCAAATTGCTTAAAAAGAAAGATTATACCTCAGAAGATGGAGAGCACGGTTTAGTGGTAGCCCAGGCAGAATGGACTCCTGATTCTCAGTTCTTTATTTATAGTATGTATAGTTCTGGGGGACATCAGCCTTGGTTTTCGAGAGTGTATTTTTATAGTAGATCCCACAACAAAATATATGACTTTAGTAAGGTGAGCGGGTTTACAGTGGCAAGCAGTAAATTTACAGTGAGAGCTCCTGATATAGTTACATTTACAGTTTATACTTCTATCGGAATGGGGCCGACCACTACAAAATCTTTCAAATTGGGAAACCTAGTGGTACCTTACATTAAGGTCCTTTCTCCCAATGGAGGAGAGAAATGGATAGCGGGGAACACTTACCAGATTAAATGGGAGTCTTCCGGAGTAGATAGAGTAGGGATTGATTTACGAGTTTATGATGAACGCGGAAATTTACTTGGTAAACCTTATGTAATTGTTGATGATGTTGAAGCTAAAATAGGAGTTTATAATTGGAATGTCCCTGCTGTTGCTGATATCGAGGCTTACTATACTGTGGGAAAAGCCGCTCCAAAATACCCTCCAGAGAAATACAAGATAGGAATAATGGCAATAAAAGGAGAATCTTTTGACGAGAGTGATAATTACTTCAGCATTGTTTCTGCTACAACCACTACCTCAACCTGCCATACCTCTCCTCTCTGGTCCTGGGATTATTGCTCACCTGATTGTCCTTGTGCCGAAGGAGAGGGTGACTGCGATACCGATGCTGACTGTCAAGCAGGATTATATTGTGCTCAGAATGTGGGGGCAAAGTATGGTCAGTCAAGTTCAATGGATGTTTGTGAGAAGAAGATAGAGAAAATTATGTATAAAACAAAATTCGATCTTGAACGTCTTCGGGGACTGTTATTAAGATCTGATGACGGAGGAAAAACCTGGAAGAAAATAAGGGAGCAATACAAAGGAGAAATTACTTATGCCGCTGACTCAAAAAATCCAAGAATTATTTATGCTGGAGATGTTAGTGGGAATTTAATGTCAGAATCTCTGGATATCGATCTGGTCAAATCTACTGATGGAGGAGAGACTTGGATTGATATTTCCAAAGGAATAATTACAGAAAAGTGCGGAGGAGGAACTTGTTCTCAATATGCCTGGGGAACTAATAAGACTATCAGGGGAATTGAGAAAATTCAACTTGATCCCTCTGACTCAAATATTGTGGAAGTAACTGTAAAAGTATTCCCCGATGAAAAGATAACCTTTCGATCCACTAATGGAGGAACAACTTGGACCAGAATAACACCTCTTTCTAGTATCACCGTTATTTCTCCCAACGGAGGAGAGAAGTGGGAAATTGGGAAGAGTTATACCATAAAATAGAAAAGTAAAGGAGTGAAAAAAGTGAACATTTTATTGATAGATTATCGAAATCCAGAATCTTGTTGGTTAAATGGTGTAGAAAAGGAAGATTTAATTTGCGAAGGAAGCGAACCACCATATTTATGTAGACCCAAACCTATTGATGCCAGTTTAGGCAGCTTTACGATTGAAAAATTATCACAAGTAAGATGCTACCTCGGAACACATCAAATGCCGCCAGTTGTGGATATTTCTCCAGGTACCCAACAATTTAAAATACAAATTGAATCTGCAGAGGATCCTCTAATTTTCGATCTTAGCGATAATTATTTCAGCATTGTTTCCGCTACAACCGCTACCTCAACAAGTGCTATATTGAAATCCGTAGGGAGTCAGCTGGCTTCGGTTTCTGAAGCAGTTTCTCAACTGATGGAAAGAGTAGCAGAGTTGACGAAGAAAAGATAAGGAAAGGTAGTGCTGGGAGAGATTTGGGATTGGTCTACAACTGCTCGGGTGCTTTGCCCGAGCGGTTGTATTAATAACACTTGACAGAGAGATAAAAAGTTTTTTAATGTTAAGGTAATAAAGGTCGATTTAAAAAATCATATAAAAAATATGGAAAGAAAATGGGACTATTATCCGCTTAAGAAGGAATTTCTTAGGGAAGAAGACCCTGAGGTTTTCCGAATTTCTCAGTTAGAAGACAAAAGGATAAAGGAGGGGATTGAGTTGATTGCCTCAGAGAATTATGTTTCTCCGGCTGTGCTTGAGGCAATGTCAACCCCTTTTACCAATAAATATGCCGAGGGACTGCCAGGAAAAAGGTATTATCCGGGAAATCAGTTTATTGACGAGATAGAGAGTTTGGCTATTGAAAGGGTAAAGAAGATTTTTCAGGCCGAGCATGCCAATGTTCAGCCGCTTTCTGGATGTCCGGCTAATATGGCTGTTTATTTTGGCTTGTTAAATTTAGGCGATACAGTTTTGGCTCAGGCATTAGACCAAGGGGGCCATCTCAGCCACGGCTCGCCGGTTAGTTTTTCCGGAAAATGGTATAACTTTGTCCATTACCATACAAATGAACAGGGCTGGATAGATATGGACGAGGTAGAAGAATTAGCAAAGAAACACCGGCCTAAGATAATATTGGCCGGATTTTCTGCTTATTCCCGCAATCTGGACTGGAAGAGATTTAGGGAAATAGCCGATGAGGTGGGCGCTATTGCAATGGCTGATATTGCTCACATTGCTGGGCTGATTGCTGGAAAGCAACTGGCAAATCCTGTGCCCATTTTTGATGTTGTTACCACTACCACCCATAAAACCCTCCGCGGTCCCCGGGGCGCAGTTATTATGTGTAAGGAAAAATATGCCAAGAAGATTGATAAGGCGGTCTTTCCCGGGATTCAGGGAGGTCCTCATGAGCATATAATTGCAGCAAAGGCAGTTGCTTTTGGGGAAAATCTAACCGAGGGATTTCAGAGATACGCCAAGAGGATAATTGAAAATGCCAGGGCGCTTGCTGCTGGTTTGATGAACCGAGGATTCAAAATTATTACCGGCGGAACTGATAATCACTGTATGCTGGTAGATTTAAGACCCAAGGGTATAACTGGAAAAGCAGCCCAGGATGCTCTGGAAAAAGCGGGCATATACGCGAATAAAAACCTTATTCCCTATGATCCCCAAAAGCCTACAATAACAAGTGGAATCCGTTTGGGCACTCCTGCTGTTACCACCCGAGGAATGAAGCCCCCTGATATGGAGAAAATAGCCGATTTCATTGACCGGGTTGTCCAGAATATTGAAAACGAGGAAAAGATAAAAGAAATCAGAGAAGAGGTAAGGGAATTTGCTTCCTCATTTCCTATTTTTACTTGGGACTGAATTCATCTTATCTTTTCAGTGGGCCAGAATCCCATATATTTGCCCAACATCAGCCGGGTCTGGGCTTCCAGTGCTGGCAGGGAACTAAAGAAAATCATTATTGCCGGCAGTAAAATCCAGGAAAAGGCGAAAAGCAGATATTTATATCTTCCATAATTTGGTGGTTTTGGCGGAAGGAGGATGATGCTTAAATAACAATTAAAGATAATTCCAAAGGTGGCAATGGTTAAAATGCGGCTGGTCATTATGGGTAGATTGTAGGAAAGCAGGGTTTGAGAAAATTTACTTCCGCCTAAAAAGATAGGCGCCCAAGATAGCAAAAAGATGATAAGTGAAGCGGTAGCCCAGGACCAGTGGCCCTCCAAGAGGTCAAATCCCAGAGATAATTTTTTAAGGAAAGGCACCTTCTTATTTTTTAGACAACCGAAGAGAAAATAGGGAATTTCTGCCACTCCATATGCCCATCTTCTTTGCTGGCGGTAGATATTGACCGCTGTTTTCAGGGTGCTTTTGGCGCAGTTGGCATCCATTGAGAGGGGATAAAACAGGGGCTGGACCCTGTAATTTCCGTCATAATTAAAGAAGCACTGCCAGAATATTCTTGAGTCGTCGGAGACGACATTTTTCTGCTTAAAGCCAACCTCAACCAATGCCTTAAAACTCATTGCATGGGAGGAGAATGTGATAAGTTTTTCAGGTCTTTCCTGATTCATTGTGTGCCAGAAGGTTGAGGAGAAGGCAAAGATGCGGGAGAAAGCCGGGGATTGCCAGATGTTGTTGATATAAAGGGGAATGGGTTGAAAACTGGTTCGGCAAGGCTCAGGAGAGGTAAGGTAGTGGTATGTGAGGCAGGAGAAGTATTGGGGGAAGACAACCGTGTCGGCGTCAAAAAAAGAGACAATTACATTTTCATAGGGAATTGAGAGGGGGTCTATAATTTTTTCTTTAGCGAATTTAGAAGCCCAGGCATCGTTTGAGCCATGGCCTGGTATTTCTCCT
>Ga0180301_10002539_pt1 | contig 14338 bp, 21 predicted proteins | sample GuaBasSediGuay16_FD_121797 | JGI IMG/M metagenome (GOLD analysis project Ga0180301, IMG submission 121797) | Subseafloor sediment microbial communities from Guaymas Basin, Gulf of California, Mexico - Guay16, Core 4569-2, 12-15 cm | ecosystem: Environmental > Aquatic > Marine > Hydrothermal...
GCGGATACAGAAAAAATTGTAAAACTCTACAAAAAAGGCTATGACCTAATTATTGGAACTATCCATTTTGATGATAATACCGTGCCGTACCAGGTGGTTGCATACCAGGATGGAAAGACATCTCCCTATGAAACAACTGCACCCGATACTAACGGAAACTTCGTTATGGAAGTAGAGATAGGACATACGTATGAAATAGGTGTTGTCGGATACGAGGATCAAAAAGTAAGGGTAGTTCTCAGCCAGACACTCGATTCACCAAAGACAAATCCGATAACTATAAGTATTTCGGGGTCGGTATATGGTGTAGTGGCCGATGAGTTAGGAAAAAGAATTGTTGGAGCTACTGTAAAACTGTATACACAGGAAGGTACCCTCGTTACGAGCGTAACATCATCTAACATGGGATTTACGATAGACAGTGTGGCACCGGGAAGTTATTATATTGAGATAGAGATGGAAGGCTACGAGAAGTTCAAATCCAGCGTATTTAGCGTGAAGCCTAAAGAAAGGTACAATATAGAAACGCTTGAAATGAAGTCAAAAAAGGGCATACTTACTGTAGCGATACACGATAAAGATGAGAATAAGCTGGATGCCACTGTGAAGATCATGCTTAATGGTGATATTGTAGAAGAGAAAACTGCAGAGAACGGAGAAGCGTCATTCCAATTGGAGGGCGGTAAATACACAATAGAAGTAAGTCTTGAGGGATACAATACAGAGACAGTGGAAGTGGATGTTTTCGGAGGAAAGACGGTCACAAAGAGTATTATCCTATCCTCTGAAATTGTAACAACGCCGCCTCCAATTAAAAAGGGAAATTTGAAAATAACTGTCAAAGATGAAAAGGGAAATCCTATTCCAGATGTAAATGTTTTCATTGATAACGAGATGAAAGGTAAGACCGATGAAGACGGAATACTGCTTATAGAAAACATAGAAGAAGGCGGGCACTCGATAAGAGTTACAAAAGCAGGATATATAGACAAATCGTTTACAAAAGACGTAGTTGCAGACCAAACTGTGGAAGAATCCGCTACAATCACGGAAGAGAAGCCGCCGAGCAATAAATTGAAGTACTATGCCGTAGCTATAGTAGCGGTCTTGGTAGTTCTATTCTTCCTCTTTAGGACAAAGAAGATCTCTCCAAAGATTCCAAAAAGAAAAGAGCCTTTCGAAGAAGAAAAAGTTAAGCCCAAGCCTTCAAAACCGGGTGGACTTCCAAGAAAACCAAAGATCTAACATCTTTTTTTTATTTCATTTAAAAGATCTTTAAAACCTTCAATTATTGCTTTTCTTTCTTCATTTCTCTCTTTTAAATCGTACTTCATGATCGCTGATTTTATTATATCCACACATTCTTCTGTTATTTTTCCATCTATCCATGATTTTGCAACTATTTTCTCTACAAAATCACCTTTCTTGTGTTTATCACTTCTTCTTGGAGATTCAATTTTCGAGAGCGTAAGCGCTTCAGCTAAACAGGAATTTGGAACTTTTACTCCATCGTATTCTCCCAGAACCTGCGATTTGGCTAATGAATAAACAAAATTTATAAAGGAGTCTCCAAATTTTTCCAGTGACATTTTTATACCTTATCAATAAGTTCCTCTCTAAATTTTTTTGCAAGAGTTTTTGTTTTTTTTGCTGCCTTTGTCAATGCCTTTACAGGTGATTCTTTTCCATCTGTGACGAGTTTAAATATCGGTTTGTCCCTCTCTGTTAACGGATGGACTATTCTGTATGCTGCAAAACTTACGTGATTATCCTCATGCAGAATTTTTCTCAAAAGATTTGCAAATGTATCATCTTCTCCGATAATTCTGAACTCCAGTTCATTTTTTTGAGACTTTAATATTTCTATCTCCATTTTCTCACCTCAAAAAACTCCTTTCCTATAATCTGAAGCTATCTTTCTAAACTCGGTATTGCCGCAATTGGGACATTCAAGTTTATTATCCTTTTTTTCCAGAGGATGCTTACATTTGGAGCAGTAAGCTTTTATCACTCCAAGATTCTCTTCAATTGTGGAAAGCTCGATAGGTGTCCTTTTTACATTCGCTACTTTAGCTCTAACGAGATCGCCAGTTTGAAACTCGCGCGAGATATCTGTCACATATCTTCTACTAGTCTGCGATATATATATCCTCGCCATTGGGGAAGCGGCCAGAGCTCTTTGAGAGTTTTTCTTTAATGCAATGATCTCCACCATTGCTATTTTTTCTCTAATGCCCGTTACCTCACAGAGCACTATGTCTCCTTCTTTAGGTACTGGTGGAACATCTGTTAGAGGATCAACAAAAGCTTTCTTTTTTTCAAAATCCAGTTTTGCGATGCCTGCTATCGAGGAATAGACCTTACCTCCATCTTCATACGCACCATATCCTGGAATAAACTCTTCACTTACTCCCAGAAGATCTCCCGGGAGAACAAATTCTCCATTTTTCTTTGTCATTTAAATACCTCCTATTACATCAAACTCATATTCTTTTGTTTGACTTATTAAACTTACCTCACTCACCGTTAATATAGGTTTTTCGTATCTTGATTGATCGTCTATTGCTATCCTGGGGCAGGCACAGATAACGTAGGCATCCATATTAAAACCTCTAAGTTCCTCAGGACTTATCTCCCTTGTTAAAAAGATATAAGCTTTTTTCCCTAAGTTTTTCAGCTCTTTTTTGATATATAACGCTTCTTTCATTCTGTACTGTCCTTTTCTAGTCGAGACAATGAGACCAAATTTTTCTGCATCTTTTGCCTTTTCTATAACTGCATACCTTTTTTTTAGAAGTTTTGTTTTCTCATGCTCCAAATTTTCTATTTTTTTTGTATATGGATCTATGAGAAATACCTCTTTTCCTGTATTGAGGGTTATACCGAGAGGATGAAAGTATCCAGTTCCTATATAAAGGAAATAATCAACTTTATCCTCAATGTTCGTGCACACTGAAAAATTGCAGCCCAAAACCTGGCCATCATACTTTATTCTTTCCGTGCCTTTGCCTATATAAACATTAAATCCGCTACTTTTTAAAAAGCTTTCTGCATTTTTCAGTTGCGGTATGTGCTGAACTGTAGTTGCCAGTCCTATGTTTTTTCCTTTTTTTTCCAAATGATCAAGATTTTTTTTGAGTGAAGGAACAAGATCGATATCATCAAATACCTCCATGAATATTACAGGTATTTTAAACTTCAGGGGAATCTCTGCATGTCCGAAATGGATCAGACAGTCGCAGAAACTAAGTTCCTCATCTGCTACATCACACGCCCCATATGTATTACCTCCATAAATAAAAACTTCATAATCGAGCATATCAGCTATTTCAATAGCTTTTGACTTAAGACCTTCAGGGAACTGGAGTCCCACTTTTTTGGGATTTAATTTTCTCAGTTCTTCTAAGAGTTTTTCTTTATCTATCTGCAACATAGAGAAACTTGTTTTTTATATATTTAAAGTTGAGGATGATTTTTTTCATGCTCTTTCATCTCATAGACCAATACATTTATATAGTTGTGTATGCATACATAGATGCATGGGAACAAAAACAATATCCATAAAAGATAGCGTGTATGAAATTCTCAAGAGATCCAAAAAAGAAGACGAGAGTTTCAGCGATGTCATAGAAAGATTAGCGAAGGAAAAAAATATAGATCTCATGAGCTTTTTTGGAGGATTAAAAGACAGAGAAGTATTAGATTCCATAGAAAAAGACTCCAAGAAAATAAGAGAACTCTCAAAAGTGAGACTATGATAATACTCGACACAAGTTTTCTCATTGACTTCTTCAGAGGAAAAGAAGAAACGCTACATGTTATTGCCGATGCAGATGTGGCGACCACCGTAATTACATATTATGAAATCTTTTCTGGGATATTTCACAAGAAAGCGAGAAAAGAAGAGAAGTTTTTCAGAAGGTTCTTTTCTGAAATAAGAATCCTGAATTTGGATATGAACTCAGCAGAGAAATCCAGTGAGATAATGGCAAGACTCCTCAAAATGGGAGTTTCAGTAAATGCACTCGACGTAATAATTGCAGGTATTTCTGTGGCGCATGGAGTAGAGAAGATTGTCTCGAAAGACAGGGATTTTGTAGAAATAGCGAAAATGACTGATTTAGAAGCAGTTATCTATTGGTAATGAGAATTGTTAAAAAGCAAGAGAGAATATTTAAATAATCCAAACCTCTTATTAAAAATATGAAAACATTGACAGCCATATTCTACAAGGAAGATACGTATGTTGCAGAGTGCCCTGAGGCAGGAACATTCAGAGGAAACAATAGAAGACACTTTGAAAAATCTCAAAGAGACTACTGAGCTTTATTTAGAGGAATTCCCATTGAAAGGTGAAAGGAGTCTGTTATAAAGTAAACTTTTTATAAGTAAAACACAAAGTATAAAGCAGTGAGAAAATGGAAAAGAACACATTCATATCAAAAAAGATAATAGATCAACTGAGAACAGAAGATATAGAGATCATAGTTAAAGAGAATTATATCATTCTGAAGCCCAAATCATTAACAGAAAAGGTAAGGGGGATTGTAAAAGGATCTAAGTTATCGGATGAAGAGCTTGAAGAGATATATCTCAAGATGAAAGGATGATCCGATGCTTCTTACAGATTTTGATCGGAAAGAAGATATATTTGTTGATGCCAATATATTCATTTATAATGCTGTAGATCATGAAAAATATGGTCAGTCCTCAACTGATTTTCTATTAAGAATTGAGAAAGAGGAGATAAAAGCATTCACTGATTCCTTAGTATTAGATGAAGTCTTTTTTAAGATACTCATAGCGGAGGCTTCAAAGTATACAGAAACAAAAAATATAAAGGATTTAAGAAAAATAATCAGAAGTTCTAAAGCAGTATACAATCCTGTAAAAGAATATAGGGATTATATATCAGAACTCTCTCTATCTGGTCTGAAAATTCTGAGTGTAGACTCGAAAATAGCCTTAGACTCAATAGACATAGCAGAAAAATACAATCTTTTAACTGCAGATGCTATTCATGTAACAACATGCAGATTCTATAATATAAAGAATATAGCAACTAAGGACAAAGATTTTGGCAGAGTTGATTTCTTAAAAGTGTGGAAACCGTAATCTTTTTAAACAGGAATATAGTTAGATAACATATCATTACGGGTGTGTTCATGGTAACAAAGGAGGAACTTGGGGAGAAAATCCAGAAACTGAAGAGTGAGTATACTTCAGGAAGTATAACGAAGCGGAAGTATGAAAGGGGAGTTTTGGAGAAATAATCGATTTAGAACTTCCAAAGGAACAAAAAACAGTTATACCAAAAACATTTGAAACAAATGAAAATATTAGTTTTGGTTAATCAATACAGAGAATAGTACCTCCTCACTTCTTTCGTAATTAAATAAGCTCCGAAAGCCTTGGCAATATCTCCTATTATAAAAGGTAACATCCCTATCAAAAAAGCGTTCTTAATACTTCCTACAAAAAGACACAGCCACGGCAATCCGAAAATGTATATTACAAAGCTTGCAATGATCATAGAGAGTAACATATTCTTTTTCTTTTCTATCAAAAAACCTGCAGTATATGCTGCGAAAATAAAGCCGATCACGTAACCTCCTGTCGGACCCATCAAAACTCCGATACCCCCTTTCCCTCCTGCAAAAACAGGCATTCCAACTATACCCATGAAAAGGTAGATTATCATAGAAATAGCACCTTTCCTCCCAAGGATTCCTCCAGCACAAAGAACAAAGAGAGTTTGAAGGCTTACAGGCACTATCTCTATAGGTATCTGAAACTGGGCAGCGATGCCAGTCAGAGCAGCAAAAAGAGCTGCCATTGTAAGCTCTGACGGTTTCATCAAAACAGCTCTTCTAAGAGTATTGTTTCACTTCTTTTGGGTCCGTAAGATATCAGAGAGATTGGAACTCCTATGAATTCTGATATAAACTCTACATACTCTCTCGCTTTTTCTGGAAGACCTTTGTATCCTTCTTTTTTTATTTTTCCTCTGTTGAATTCTCCCCAGCCTTCAAATTCTTTATATATGGGTTTGCATTTACTAAGAACTTTCATGTTTGCAGGAAACTCCTCTATTTTTTCCCCATTGTACTCGTAAGCTATAGCTATTTTTACTTTTTCAAGTCCGCAGAGTACGTCTAACTTTGTTAACGCAATTCCTGTAAGTCCGTTTATCCTGTGAGCGTATCTCACCATAACAAGATCCAGCCACCCGCATCTCCTCGGTCTTCCTGTGGTAGTCCCGTATTCCTTACCTACATCTCTTAAATGTTCTCCTGTTTTGTCTTCAAGCTCAGTGGGGACAGGACCGGTGCCGACTCTCGATGTGTAGGCCTTTACAACGCCAATGACATTTCCTATTTTTTGAGGAGGAATACCTGCACCTATGCATGCTCCTCCAGCTATGGTATGCGAAGATGTAGTATATGGATATATACCATGATCGATATCAAGATGTGTCCCCTGCGCACCTTCCAAAAGAATGTTTTTATTCTCTTTTAAAAACTTATTTAATAAAAGAGATGTATCTGTAATGTATTTCCTAAAAATTCTTCCGTACTTTGAATACTCTTCATATACTTGGTTGTAATCCAGTGGTTCCTTTCCAAATACTTTGAAGATCTTGTTTTTCATCGGGAGTACCATAGAAAGTTTTTCCCTGAAGACTTCATCATCGATAAGATCTGCAAATCTGATCCCGAATCTTGCTATTTTATCGGCATAACAGGGGCCTATTCCTCTCTTCGTGCTTCCAGCTTTTAAGTTTCCCTTCAGATTTTCATGGATATCATCTTCTATCTTATGATACGGCATTATGACATTAGCTCTCTCACTTATGTATAAGTTAACATTTTTTCCTTCATTTTCCAGAGTCTCTATTTCTTCAAGAAGAATCTTTGGATCCACCACGACACCGTTTCCCAGTACAAGCATCTTTTCTTCCACAGATCCCGATGGAATTATATGGAACTTGTAAACCTTTTCACCGACGATCACCGTATGACCTGCGTTGTTTCCACCCTGAAATCTCACGACAACATCTGCTTTTTTAGCATAGAAATCTGTTATTTTCCCCTTGCCTTCGTCTCCCCATTGAGTACCTAATATTACATTTAACATGCCATTATGTTTGCAGCGAAACCTTTAAATGTTTTCCCGAATATATTCGGATATGCTTGAAGCTGGATTCATGATAAAACCGAAAGGTTGCTGGGCTCAGAAAATATCTGAAAAATATAAAGAACTAAAAATGGAGGTTTTTTCCATACAGGAAGAAAAAGGGCTGAGCAGATGGAGTTTTAAGGGTAAAAATATTCTGATGGATGCCTATAGAGATGCCCTCAAGGATAAGAGTATTGTCAAACTTAATATAGTTTCCAAAGAAGAAAATGAAATGATAGTTGAAGCAGTATGCAACTGTGAAAATAAATATAGAGTGCATAAAGTACTTGCAAAAAACAACTGTTTTTACCTCCTGCCAAATCCAATATACACAATGAACGGTGCAAAACATTACAAGATACTGGTCCCTGACAGAGATACTTTAAAAAATATAATTAATGAACTGAAAAAATACTCTGAGGTCAGGATAGAAAGCGTGCATAAATTTCAGGATCCCGAGTCTTCCATTTTCCTGAGTCTTGACAAAATAAGGAAAAGGTTAACAGAGAAGCAGCTGAAAGTACTGAAAAAGGCGTATTCGATGGGATACTACAATTATCCAAGAAAAACCACATTGAAAAAGATTGCAGATGATGTTGGAGTTTCAAACTCTACATTACATGAAGAGCTTGTATCTGCTGAAAACTCAATAATAGACCTGCTAATTGAATATTTATGATTGTACAAATGTTTAAAAATAATGAAGTAAATTTTAGATAAAAAACAAAGAGAGTGTCATGAAACTGAATAGTTTCCTAAAAAAAGTTGCCCTCATTGATATAACTATTTTCGTAGTTGTAACTTTATTATGTGAAATCAAGAACTTGATACTTCGTTATTATGTAGATTTTCTCACATATGCAGGTTTTGCACTTGTGTGTATCGGTAGGTAGAGGCTATAGTTTTTTAATTTTAATGAACACATCCGCAGTTATACTGATCGCTTTTGCTGTACTGATTGATATTATCTTGGGATAGGAATATATTTTATAGAACAAAGTTTTTATGTATGGTAATAATCTTGTAATTAGGTGATCATGTGGCAAAGAAAAAAGACAAAATAAAAAGAAAAAAAGAAAGAAAAACAAAACTTCAGAAAAAAATGGAGAGGAAAAAACTTCAGATGAGTTTCCTTTATCAGAAAAGAAAGATCATTTATTCAGGATTGATAGTTTTTATAATAATTCTATGTTGTTTTCTATTTTATAATTATAATGAGGTAAAGAAAGAATGGGAGAATACTGTTGGACTGGGAGATACAATCACTATAAATTATATAGGTGTATATGAAAATGAATATCCCTTCTTTTCCAGCATCGTTGATGAAAATGCTACGTGGGAGACAGAATTGGATGATTCGCACAGATACAATCCTCTTAAATACAGGGTGGGGTATGTGTACGACAAAGGTATTGAAAGAGCGTTGGAGAAAATAGATAAACACTTCTTGGGCAAAAAAGTTGGGGATATAGTAACATTCAATATCCGAAGTGAAGATATTTTCATAAGTGGGGATCCAGCTCCGTACTATGAGTTACCCGAAATTATAGAGCTTAACAGAGTCGAAAGTACGGACTTGAATGCATCGATGCCCATATCACAGTTCACTCAGGTATTCAAAACTCCGAAAGAAGGAGAAATAATAGACACTGCCTTTGGAAAAGCGGTAGTAGCCAAGATAGATGAAGAAAATGTTTATATAGAGTTTGTCTCAAAAGTAGGAGAAGAATTCTATTCGAAGTATGGAAAGGCTGTAGTTGAAGAGATAAACGAGGAAGAGAACAAGATATATATCAAACACGACCCTGAGATCGGTGCAACTACCATCATAAATATCTATGGGCAGTATTTGCCTGTAGAGATCGCAGATCTAACAGATGAAAAAATAAAAGTAAAAATATTAAAATATATAAAAATGAAAGCAAAGATAGAGGAACTGGTAAAATATAATAAAGAATGGATCATTGAAGAGGGAGATCAAGTTCTTGTCGATTATACAGGTAAACTCGAGAATGGAGAGGTATTTGATACGACTTATAGGAGTATCGCAGACGATAACGCCACGAAGAAAGCAGAGAGTTTCCAGAAAAAATATGAATACAAACCATTAAAAATAAACACTGTTGAGTACGCGGAAGTGGAACTTTTAAAAGCTTTTGAAGAACAGCTTTTAGGAATGGAGGTAGGTGAAGAAAAAACGATAAAACTAACTCCAGAGGAAGCATACGGGAATTATAAAGAAGAAAAGGTGAAACATATAAAGACAGTGGACGAAGTTCCCATAAGGGAAACTATAATGAAAGAAAGAGATATTCCAGAAAAAGAGTTCAGAGAAAAATATGGAGAGCCGATGGTAGGAGGGGAAATTAATACAGAGTATGGAAAAGCTGATATTTTAGAGATAACGTCAGAAGGTAACGTCAAAATAAAACAGAAAACTGTTAATGAAGAGATAGTTCTGAAATATTTCAAAGCAAAATTACTTAATGAAACTGAAGAAAGTTTCACGATCGAAAGGATCTTTGAACCAAAACTGAATACAAAAAACGGAACTGCATTTGTAAAAGAGGAAGATGGAAAATTCATTATAACATTGGATATTCAAAATCTCAAAATTGGAGATAGGATGTATACGGAATATGGAAGCGGCAAGGTAATTGAGATAAATGAAAATGAGATTGTGGTGGATACAAATCATCCTCTGGCTGGAAAAACATTGATATTCAATGTTAAGATTGTAGAAATTAGAAAGCATATAACACAGTAAACTCGAGAAGTATGAACGAAAGATATTTAAAGACATTCTGGAAAAAGTAAAATGGCCGAGTATATAAAAAGCATATGAAGCTAATATATAACTAAGGAATGATGTAGCAGAAACATCATTCTCATTTTTCCAGATTAATGGAGGTTAGAGTTATGGGTACATCTAGTGGAAAAGGTCACAGACCGAGAAGAGGATCACTCGCTTACACTCCGAGAAAGAGAGCGAAGAGAATTTATCCAAGGATAAGTAGTTGGCCGAAGATCGAAAAATGCAAACTCTTGGATTTCCCTGGATACAAGGCGGGGATGACGCACGTATTTAAAGTAGATGACAGAGTACATGCGATTACGAAGGGAAAGGAGTTACAGATACCTGTAACGATAGTAGAGACCCCTCCCGTGTATGTAGCAGCTGTAAGATTCTACAGAAATGGAAAGGTATTGAAAGAGATATGGGCAGAACATATCAAAGACATGGAGAGAAAGATCAGTAAACCCAAAAAAAAGAAAGAAGTTAAGATTGGTACTTTAAAACCTGATGATGTGAGGATCATAGCCGCAACAACGCCAAGAAAGGTAGGATTCAAAAAGAAACCGGAGATAATGGAGATAGGTGTAGGCGGAAAAGATGTGGAAGAGAAAATAAAATACTGCATGAGTATTCTGGGAAAGGAGATCGGTATAAAAGAGGTTTTCAATGACGGAGATTACATCGATGTGATAGCCATTACGAAAGGAAAAGGATTCCAGGGGCAGGTGAAAAGGTGGGGTGTCAAGATTCAGAATCGAAAAACGAATGATGCGAAAAGACATGTAGGCAGTATAGGGCCGTGGAAACCTAGGAGAACTATGTGGACGGTGCCCATGGCCGGGCAAATGGGATATCACAAAAGAACTGAGTACAATAAAAGGATTTTGAAGATCGATTCTCAGGACATAACACCAAAAGGGGGTTTTTTGAATTATGGAGTTTTGAAGAACGAGTATGCTATTGTGAAGGGAAGCGTTCCAGGGAGTAAAAAAAGATTAGTTAGAATGAGAGCATGTATAAGAGAGCCCATTCATCTCCCAAAAGGAGCTCCAAAAATAACTTTTATCTCTACAAAATCTCAACAGGGTGGATAAATGTCACAAATTAACGTTTATTCTTTAGATGGAGAAATTATTGAAAAGATTGAAGTCCCAAGAGTATTTAATACTGAAAAAAGGGAAGATTTAATAAAAAGGGCTGTTCTGGCAGGTATTACTCATAGAATTCAGCCTTACGGAACGTACGTAGAAGCTGGAAAAAGAACATCAGCAGAGTCGCCTGGCAAAAATAGAGGGATATCGAGGGTCCCGAGAATGAAATCAGGTCCGAGAAGAGTAGCTTTTGTAACATCTGCTGTGGGCGGAAGAAAGGCTTTCCCTCCAAAGGTTGAAAAAAAATACAAAGAAAAGATAAATAAAAAGGAGAGAAGATTTGCCATAGCTTCTGCTATAGCTTTTACGTCAGACAAGGATGTTGTTCTTGCCAGAGGACATAAAATAGACAATGTAAAAGAACTACCTTTAGTTGTAGAAGATGAGTTTGAAAAAATAAAAAAAACATCGGAGACGAGAGAGATATTCAAAAAACTGGGTATATGGGATGATATCCTCAGAGCTAAAAAGAAGAAGATAAGGGCAGGAAAAGGAAAGATGAGAGGAAGAAAATATAAAAGAAAAAAAGGCCCTTTGATAGTTGTATCTAAGAATCTAGGTATTTTTTATGGAGCAAGAAATCATCCGGGTGTTGATGTTGTGCAGGTAAGGAATCTCGGAGCAGAGTATCTTGCTCCGGGAACTGAGCCAGGACGTCTTGTAATCTGGACAAAATCCGCTTTTAAAGAATTAGATTCTCTTTTTGGAGGTGTATAAATGGATCCTTATGATATTCTAGTCCACCCTCTTATTACAGAAAAGAATGTTACAATGATGGAGAGTGAAAATAGGCTTGCCTTCATAGTAAGAAGAAACGCTAAAAAAATAGAGATCAAAAAATCTGTTGAAGAGCTATATGAAGTAGAAGTGGCTAAGGTAAGTACAATGATCCTACCAGATGGAAGAAAGAAAGCGTACGTAAAATTGAAAGAGGAGTACCTTGCAGACGAGGTTGCCACGAAGATAGGGGTGTTCTAAATGGGTCACAGAACAAGATCTCAGAGAAAAGGATCCAGTGGGGTGTATAAAGCACCGTCTCACAGGTATAAATATAAAATTAGATACCCGAAAGCTGGTAAAACTATACATGGAAAAGTTATAGATATAATTTTTGACTGTGCGAGAACTGCACCTCTAGCAAAGGTAAAGTTTGAAGACGGAATGAAAGGGTATATCTTGGCTCCTGAGTCGATAACGATCGGTGAACGTATATGTATAGGCGAAAATGCACCGGTAAGGATAGGAAACACACTCCCCCTAAAAAATTTGCCTGAAGGAACTCTTCTCCACAACATAGAGGTAGCTCCGGGGGATGGAGGTAAGCTTATAAGATCATCTGGAAGTTTTGCAACTTTAGTATCAAAAAAAGAAGGTGAATGTATCGTCCAGTTACCCTCTGGAGTAATGAAAACATTTAAATCTAAATGCAGAGCCACAGTCGGGATCGTTGCAGGAGGAGGAAGAAAGGAAAAACCCTTTGTGAAGGCTGGCAAAAAGTATCATGCTTATAGAAGCAAAGCTGGACCCTTCTTTAGAGTTTCTGGGGTAGCTATGAATGTAGTTGATCATCCGTTCGGTGGGGGCGGACACCAGCACATTGGAAGACCCTCTACAGTCTCCAGAGGAACACCACCAGGAAGAAAAGTTGGACTCATATCTGCAAAAAGGACTGGAAAGAGGAGATAGAAATGGCTAAAAAGGAATTTACTTATAGGGGATATTCAATGAAAGAACTTGAAAAAATGCCTATGGATAAGTTTATCACATTGCTTCCTTCGAGGAAGAGAAGAACATTGAAGAGAGATTTCCCAGAAAGACAAAAAAAACTAATGGCAAGGGTAAGAGAAGCAAAAAAAGCAGGAAAAGAAGTGATCGTTAAAACACATTCCAGAGATATGATAATCCTACCCGAGATGGTAGGACTTAAAGTAGGGATCCATCAGGGTAACGGATTTAAAACTGTTACGATAGTTCCAGAGATGATAGGACATTATCTTGGTGAGTTTGCATTGACAAGAAAACAGGTTAAGCACTCAGCTCCTGGTGTAGGGGCTACAAAATCGTCGTTGTATGTGCCATTAAGGTGATTAAATGGGGTATTCTGTAAAATTTGAAGATGAATTGAAGATTGCAAAGGCTTTTGGTAAGGACCTCAGGATATCTCCAAAGCATGCAAGAGAGATCTGTAAAGAGCTTAAAGATAAAAAATTAAGTTACGCCAAAAAATATCTGGAAGAAGTAATTGAGATGAAAAAAGCTGTACCCTTTAAAAGATATAGAAAAAAGATGGGTCACAAAAGACTGTATAAATGGGATACTGGCAGATACCCTGTGAAAGCCTCTAAGAGAATCTTAAGGCTTCTGGAAGAAGTAGAATCAAATGCAGAGTACAAAGGATTGGATCTGGATAAACTGAGAATAATCCATATCTCTGCTTACAAAGGTCTTGTTATTCCTGGCTGGATTCCCAGAGCGTATGGAAGGGCAACACAGTTCAACGAGTACACAACAAATATAGAGGTAGTGGTGGAGGAAATATAATGGTAATTGAAAGAAAAATCATAGAGGAGAATCTTAAAAACACATCAATAGCTGAATATTTGGCCAAATACTTAGAGAGAGTAGGATTCGGTGGAGTGGATATAAAGAGAAGCCCCTTGGGGACGAGGATAATAGTGAAGGTAGAAACTCCTGGTTTGGTGATAGGAAGGAAAGGAAGATCGATAAGAGAGCTAACAAAAGATCTTGGAGAAACATTCAATATTGAAAATCCACAAATAGAGGTGGAAGAGATCAAAAATCCAGAATTAAACGCGAATGTTATGGCCCATAGAACTGCGTCTGACTTGGAGAGAGGGTATCATCACAGAAGAACGGCATACAAAATTTTGAGAAAAATAATGGATACAGGAGCTAAGGGAGCCGAGATAGTAATTTCGGGCAAACTCTCAGGGGGGAGATCGAGAACTGTCAGATTTACAACTGGATATCTAAAAAAGTGCGGAGAACCTGCCCAGAGACTTGTGGATCGGGGATATTCAATAGCAAGATTAAAACTTGGTGTCATGGGTGTTACTGTTAAGATAATGCCTTCTGATGTTATTTTGCCAGATGAAGTATATCTCATCGAAGAAAAAGAAGATAAAGGAGAAGATATAATTATTAAAGAAGAAGCTAAGGAAGAAATAAAGAAAGAAGTTAAGAAAGAAGC
>Ga0180301_10002540_pt1 | contig 14338 bp, 9 predicted proteins | sample GuaBasSediGuay16_FD_121797 | JGI IMG/M metagenome (GOLD analysis project Ga0180301, IMG submission 121797) | Subseafloor sediment microbial communities from Guaymas Basin, Gulf of California, Mexico - Guay16, Core 4569-2, 12-15 cm | ecosystem: Environmental > Aquatic > Marine > Hydrothermal...
CTATAAATAATATGCCGGCGGTTAGCAGCGTGCCTATTATTTATACACTGCCAATAATAATCGCATGATGACATAGAAAAAAGGCACACAAAAGCAACACCAAACAATTTTTGGACATATTCCCTAGTATAAGTGAGTAGAACCTTATTATCCATCTCCAATAATAAATCATACTCATGAAGAAGGCTACTCCCGAACCAAGACCAACGAAGAAGCTTGTTAGGGCGGAGAAATGGAGAAACGTTTTTATCCTCTCGCCGGGCTGATACTCCACACTTAGGAGTATGATAATATATGCGAATATCGCACTTGTGAAGAAACCTGTCAAGAATCTTAGTAGGAGATACTGCCAAGCATCACTGGCAATCGAGACGAGCAATATGCAGATGGCCATGAGCTCTAAATCCGCTAGGAGAACTCTTTCTTTATTCTCAACCCAATCAAGAATAAAGCCCCACACAACACCCGTAAATGCTATGGAAAAGATGAATGAAGCCTCGCCCAGAGCGATGTAAAGGTAAGACCGAGTGATTTCGTGATGTATGTTGGTAAGCAATGGTAAAACAAAACCGTTCGGAAAACCCGCTATTAACGCCAAGAAGTATATGGCTGGTAAGCCAAGTATCTTGCTTCTCCTCAAATCATCTTCACCGATCAGACTAAATACCTAAGCAGCTTTGTGGGTAGCCAATCTGCTGTGATAGGCTCTACCTCAGACATGCAACATATCCTTCCTCAAACACTCTATGAAAGAAAAGCCTCGAATCTTTGTTTGCACCAAAATTTTAGCCATGGAACTTTAGGAGGAATATAAAAGTGAAAAAAATAAAAATGGGAATTTGGTAACCCAATAGGATCTCCCTTGGAAACATCTTGCTTTTAGAAGTGCAGTATTTTTGATGGCTGCACGAGACTTCCCCAGTAAGCCCACCATGATATTCCCATACCTAGCATAACAATACTTGTTATCAACATGAATAATGCGAATGGCTTCTTCTTAGCATTGCTTATACCCATTTTCAGACATAGTACTAGGATTATCACTGCAAATATTATCGCCTCAACACCTACTTGGCCCTCGACTGTCGCTACGATTAGGTAGAATCCGTGTAGAACTCCAGATAATCCTAGGACCCACCTCTCCCCTCTGCCCATATCAAGCTCCACATCGACCAGTAGGAATATCAATAGGATCACAAATAGTGAATAATACATAAGCTTATGTCCCAAAATCTCATCCAGAAAATATGCTAGTTTCTGCGACTCTGCGGCTTCCCCAAACTTAGCTAGACACTCTGCTCCCTCACAATATTGTAATAGGTCAACGGCGTTGGCTGCCCAGTGAACTCCGTGTCCCTCAAAGAATATGGCAAAGGCAAAAAAGAATATATACGATGTTTTTCGATTCTTGATATCGTAGCTTCTGTATAGCAATAATATCACAGCGATGGCAAATGGGACAAATATAGCTATATCGATGAGATCGGGAAAGTTTATCGGCTCAGTCCTCAGCCCAGTTAATAAAGATACAAATACCGGCACGTCTATCAATAAGAAAGAACCTATCCCATATATTGCTATAAGCCTTATTTTACTATCCAAACCAATATCACCTTAAGACGCAGCTGAATTCATAACAAAATTTCTACTTAAAAATATCCAACTTGAAGATTGTAGCTAGAACTAGATTAAAGCTTGCTTCGAAATTCCTAAGACCTATCTACTCCTACGATGGATAAATATAGGGGTATGCCTACTAGCACCAAGAATAACATAAGTAGAAAGCTATGAAAAATTAATTTTGTCTAGTTGGGTAGCTAACCTATTAATCTTGGATAAGATTCTTCTTTCAATTCTTTCAAACACTATCGGGTTTGGCAGTAAAACCGAGGCTAGAACTCTGTGACGTAGTTCTCCTATTCTTCTTCTTATCAATTTTCTCTGTGTTAGCACATAGGCAATGTTCTTGAGGGACCATATGTAACCATCAACAAGACGCTTAACATATCTTGGTGCTTTTTCCCTTACCGATTTGAGGAATATATATACTGTCCATAGCATTATGAATAATAGAAGCCTAAACAATAAAACCCTGGCACGCTCAGTCTTAATTATCATCGCAACTCGGGAAATTGTGTCATAGTATATCCTCTCACCCCTCTTAAATTTGCTTATAGTAGCCCTCCCCTTATGGTATATTCTCGCACCTAATATTGTGGCGGCTTTATATCCAGCCAGCCAACATAGAAAACCCCAGTACATGTCATCGTGATATATCAAAAATTTTTCGTCGAATAATCCAACTTTTCTCAGAGTCTCCCTCCTAATTATTAGACATGCACCAAGCGGAAAGGTAACCTTAAGGATCCTAGGCATTTTCCCTGGAAATGTTCTGTCATAACCGAGGGGCTTAACAAGCATTAATAGCTTATCTACTAAATTCCCTAAAGTCTGTATTTTCTTAGTATCAAGAAAGAGTATTGCTGGCTGAGCAATACCTATATCTCTTCGCACTTCCATAACATCGACAAGCTTTCTTAACCAATCGGGTTCGACGATAGTATCATTATTCAGGAGAACAATGTATTCTCCCTTCGCATGCCTAATACCAACATTGTTGCCTCCAGAGAAACCAAGATTCCTCTCGTTTCTTATTATCTTTAGTCTTGGATCATTGCCAAATCTTTTTTCTATATACTCCACGCTTCCATCAGTAGAACCATTATCGACAAATATAACCTCAAAGTTTCTGTAGTCTGTCTTCAGTACCGAACCTAAGCAACCCTCTAGGAACTCTCTACCATTATAATTAAGAATTATAATTGATACAAATGGTTCCTTTGTCAACTTCTAACCCTTCACGGAAACCATAAAGTAGCTATGTGTAAAATATTATTAAGAAAAGCACTACTAAAAAAGGAATAAATTCATTATAAGTTTTCACTCAACGAAGTACTTTTTTAAGAATAGCTAGGAAGAAAATTCTTCTTGATATAGCCTTTTCTAGAATATTAATATCGAGTGTTGTTATGCATTTTGAGATCGATACTAATATAATATAAACTATTGGTAGAATCGTAGCAATGACAAATTTCATTAAAATGTTGTTTATGTTAATAATAAAGTATATTGTCAGAAGAATGCTTGACAGCATTATCATCCTAGCAATCCGCGGAAAATCATTAGAAATGAAATCTCGGAAGAATATCATTAACAGTGAAACCAAAACTATATGAGATACAAAAATTATTGTAGCCAAAGCTAAACAGGTAGCGTAATTATTGGTATGAAATCTCATTACTAATAAAAAGAGAAAGACTCTCACAAAAAATGCTATTACTAAGGCCAGAATATATTTGTATACTCTCTGTATAACTATGCTAATGCTACTGAGAATTGATGCTATAATCTCCAATAGCCCTATAACTATATATATTGGTAAAAGAATGTCACCTATGGCGTAATACTCTCCGAAGAATACTTCTAGGATTATCGACGATATTGGTATCAGAGCTATCAGAAGAGATAGAAACATCATAAAGATAAGTCTGATAGTGATACCAAACGATTTGACGAAAATCCTCTTATTTCGTGAATAAGTATGGGTAAGCGAACTGAAAAGAACAACAGATATTGGCCTCAAAGAATCTGCTATACTCAATCCGATTCTAGAAGCAAGCATATATATTGCTACAAATCCAGTGGGAATCAACAACGAGATGAAGAAGCTATCTATTCTGATGTTCAAGGGAAAGAAGAATGAAACAAGCATTAGTGGCATAATCAGAGACAAAAAATTCTTTTTAGCTTTGCTATTAATCATGGATGATTTTAAATTAAGGATATTAACAATATATTTCCAAGTAGATATTAAAACCACAATTAGGTAAATCATATGTATTAAGGCCCATAGCAAAAAGATGATATCTAAGCTTCTTAGTATAGTTCCAAAAATTGTTCCGATTGAAGTAGCAATAAATATAGTGTTGTCTATAATTTGAGATTTGTCCAAATTCATATGAACGCGAGTAACTAGTGAACATACTCTTATCAGAATTTTTGATATAATTATGATAATAACCATAAAAATGTATTTAAGAGGAACAATCCAATTGGTAAAATAATCCAAGAATATGAACAATGCACAACCAAACAATAATCCCCCAATGGAATATCTAATTAGCATATCAAATAGGTATCTCAGTTCGCCATATTTCTTTTTTACAATAAATTCTATACCAAATCTGGTGAAAACATAATCGATTCCAAGACTAGACATCTTCATGGTTAATGTCAAGTATCCATTAAAAACGAGTATAATTCCTACAGCTTGGGGAGACATAAAATGTGCTAATAGTATATATGATACAAAAACTGAGATTGCCTTTGAAAATAATCGGATTGAAACTCCCCATGAAATTCCTTTCATTGTAATTCTAGACAAAGTATTTAATCTCTTAGGTTTCGTAGACAAAGCACCCACCAATAGGTTTGAATAGTACCATCTCACATACATCATTACCTACATTTTCTGAAGACTTTATTCAATAATATCTGATATATCCTCTCAGAAGCATGCATAGGAGGTTTTTTAAAGAATATTCGTCTAAGAGCACAACGCCTTATCTTATAGTGGTCTAATCCAGATAGTACTTCATCTAACGTCTTTAATAACTCATCAAAGCTACTAACCACAGGCCCCGCATATCCAATTTCCAAAGGAAAAATGAAAGCATCTCGTTGTTTCCACTGCTTATAATCAAAAGCAAAATGTATTATTGGTTTATCAACCCATAAAAAGTCTGTCCATATGGAGGAATAGTCACTTATAAGAACATCCGTCCTTCTAAGCAGGGGATATATATCAAGAGAAGGATCCACCAATATTATGCGTTTGGTATTTCTATGTTTTATATACCTCCTGATAGATATTGTTAATCTGTAGTCCCATGGATGAAGTTTCATTATAAAAACAGCATTATGTTTCTCTAAAACTTTTTCTAACCTATGAAGATTATCAAAGGTAAAAACTTCCGAAATCCAATTTCTGCCTCTTACAGTAGGAGCATATACCACTATCTTTTCTCCAACATCAGCAGGTATCTTGGCCGCAAAAATATCTTCTCCAGCAATTGAGGAGATTAGAGCCTCATTACGTGGGTAGTTATCGATAATAAAAACTGTTTGTTTATTGGTCACTAATGCTGCTTTGAATACCTTATAGAAGAAATCTGATGTAACCAATATGACATTAGCAGGAATAAATCGCTGAGGATCAAGAAAAACCCAGGACAAAAGCTTCTTTATTCTAGATAAACCTTTCTCTTCATGTTTTCTAACGGTTAAAAATGCTATTTTCTTCATGCCAACTCCATGCCAAAGAAAAATTACCCTATAACCTAACACAAATGAAAAAATAAAATTTTTTCCACCTGATGATATAATCCATGAACCTCTTAATAGAAGATTCATTCGTTTACCAAACAAATCTTTGAATCTTATAACTGGATAACCTAATCGTTTTAGATTTCTATGTACTTTTTCACTAAAAGCGATCCAGAAGAACCGTATTGGTATCTTCTCCTTTTTTCTTCTTTGTATTAGGTAGAGATAGAAATATTTTGGGTTATCACTAAATCCTTTTCTTCCTCCCAGCAAAAAGAAAACTAAACAAGGATCCTTTCTTATGAATATTCTGAGAAATCCTATTGGCATTGCCACAAAAAATTCCAAAAGTCTTTTCACGAGCTTAGGAGTTCTTCTAACAAGGGATTTAAGTATTTTCAGCTTCATATTAATCACAGTAATATTCCCAGCTATTTTATGGAATAATTTTTTACCTAAGTAGATATTATCCTTTAAATCTATGAAAAATTAAACTTACAGTTTATATCTCAAGGCCATTAGGAAATCACAGTAAATTTAACTTATATTTCATTGAATAATTGAATATTTAATGAGATCTCGCTTAATTTTCCTTAACCGTTTTTTAACAATATTATTGTAAATTATCTTAGCCAGATCTACATATCGATCGATTACATTGTTTTTTTCATGTGAGTCACGCGATAAATCATAAAGCTCATTTTTAATATTTCTACTCTCATAATATATGTATTTCCAATTCCCGATTCTTACTGCCATACTTATCTTCTCACTGGGTCCAATTTTCAGTACCCCCCGCCTATAATTATAGAGAGACGCCTCGCTTATCAAAATTCTATTCTTAGGTACATCTCTACTCAGGATCCTCATTCCGTCAAATGAATTGGTACTCATTCCGATTTCATTAAGTATTGTCGGTACTATATCAGCGCTTGAAACTGAGTTCTTTACAATATATGATGCGTAGTTAGGGTGGTAAATTATAAGGGGTACTCTCAATAATTCCTGGTATAAATGGGAAATATTCTTCTCTCCCGAGTGCCCAAATGCTCCATGTTCCATGAATTCCTCTCCGTGGTCCGCAGTTATAACTATAATAGTACTATCTAAAAGGGATATTTTGTCTAAGAATCCAATAAGTTTTCCTAGGCAGATATCAATATACCTAATCTCGGCGTCATATAGTTTTATTATCTTGGCTATCAACTCACTTTTTAGATTTTCATTAAAACGTATATATCGTTCGATTGAACGATTAATTTTTATAAGCTTAGCTTTCTCGATTTTCTCACCATTAATGCTAAAGTATATTTTTGGTAGATATGTGTAAGGAAAATGTGTATCCATGAAATGGGCCCATATGAAAAAGGGCTTCCTACCAGCATCTATAATACATTTAATCATGAGAGATACAACATCCTTGGCTTTAAGGTACGGATTCTCAACAAAATGGATCCTTATTCTTTCTGCTAGTTTTGGCGCTATCTTATCGAGAAGACGTAGTATTCTTGCTCCACCCATCCTTCTGAGAAGTTCTTTATGCTCACTATATTTTCTGATAGGATCGATATACACATCAAAGCCCTTAGAGTATCCCGATTCTCTATTAAGGAGCACATTATTGGGTATAGCGTAGGTCTTATAGTTCAGTTTCTTGAAAAATTCAGGTAGTGTTACCAAGTGTTCTATGGTATGATACCCTCCTTTAGTGAATGGGTACAGCCCCGTTAGTATTGTTTTGAAAGAAGCCTTTGTATAGGGCCCCGCAGAGAAAACATCCATAAAAAGAACTCCTCTATCTGCAAGCCTTGCAATATTTGGCGCTGTCTGCTTGCGATATCCATAACAATCAAGATGATCTGCCCTTAGACAATCAATTGTGAGTAGGATTACGTTGTACTTTCCCATTTGCTATCCCAAAAGATATCGAACATAATTTATCATCTATGTCAACATAAAAATAGTAGCTTGGTAAAAAGGCAAAAACATATTTGATTATTCTCAGATTTTGTCGATAGATAGCTAAGAATAAGAAAAATAAGAAGGGATTTATTTTAAGGCTAATTCCTGCTGGATCATTTCAACCATATATTGCTTTCTCTCAGGTGCTCTATACTCGAATACTCCCTTCTCTAATCTCTTGAGGAGCCTGATTATCTCCTTGACTTCCCATGGCAAGGTCCACCAAGAAATCGCTTTGTATCCTCCATACGCTACTGCTATTGTGAGGATTGCTACTAGTGGATAGAAATACATGTTTGCTATGTATATGTTTGTTCCAGGCATCTTCGTCGAACCAGACATATAGTCCATCGCAATATAGTAGACCTTCTCTGTAAATACAATTTTGTCTGCTGGGATCACTCTTCCATATATGGTTATGCTTAGAATCTTAATGGTCACTGTCCAATTATATCCTGGTGGGAACTCCCTCCAATAAATCGTTGCCTCATATACTGGTGGTACCTTCTGAGCGACATACGTCTTGTTTACTCCGGCATCAGTACTACTGACGATCACAACTACTTCGGCGTCCTCAACTGGTGTTTCGTTGTGTGTGATAAGAACCCTAATCTTTGTTCTTATATCCTCGGAGATAAACTGTATCTTCTCAACATAGTTCGGTGGTGTTTCTACCAAGCTAATTGCTATATGAACTTCAGTAACTGTTAACGTTAGTTCCTTGGAACCGATAGAGTGATATGATTTGGAGAACACTAATACTACGTGATAGCTTTTAACTTCTAGTGTGTACGTATCGACTATTAGTAGCCAACCATAGTCCGTTCTGTTTGCTGTGTATGAACCTTCTGGCAACCCTCCAACACTAAGCTCCACGTCTCCGACAAACTCATTAGTTTTGTTCCTTATAATTTCGATCCTTATGGGCACTAGTTCTCCCCACTCAGCAGTTATTTCGGTTTGGGCCAACTTCACGTAGCATGCTATCTCATATATCGTCAGGGTTATCACATCATCTTGAGGAACGTGATGCTCTTTGTTCACAGTTATGTATACCGTTAGAACTACTGGGAATTCGAGACTATATGTTTGGGCCATGAGGTCTATTATGTAGGTAGCATTAAGCACAAAGTAATTGTATTTGTTGTTGGCATCATATGTCATTTTACCGCTAACTATTAGGTTCTCTCCAAAGTATACACTATACACAGCATCAGCTCCCACAACTGGTTCATCTGTCTCATAGTAGTTGTACCATACATATATTGTCACATGCTCATCATATTCGAGTTCGGCCTTCTTCTGGGAGAGTGCAACATATGTGGGTATCGGAGCCACATCAACGAATATTCTTACTGTTCCAGTATCATAGAAGGTCTTGGAGAGCGTTATCTCAACTATGTAGAGCATAGTATCGAGTAATGATGAGTTTATGATCAGCATGTAGGTGTCTCCAACAACAAGATTGAATGCTCCTTCTGGTACCGATACTATGTATCCAGATTCATTAAATATCGTTATTGTGGGCAATGCACCATATATGAACTTCTTATCCCGTGTCTTATTATAGTATATCGTCACGCTGTACATTTCGCCCCAGATAATACTTACGTTTGATGGCTGGGCATAGCTAAGTATTGATACAGCATCCACAGTCACAGGAATAATAATTGTTCTATTCTCATAGAATGACTTCTCAAAGAATATCTCAAGCTTATACGTTCCCAAGTTTGGTTGAGTATCATTGATGAAGGCTGTTGTGTTGAGCTCAAGGAGAAATCTTCCATCACCAAGATTTGTTAGGTTTCCTGAGAGTATAAGAGTCTGATTGTAGTATAGTTTGAATGATGCGTTGTCTGGATCTACTATTCCTAGGTCGGTATCCGTTCTATTGAACCAGAATAGAACACTTATATTAAGGCCCCATTCAAGACTTATAGAGGCCACTGACGAGTATGCCTCAGTCGGTATGGGCTCTATGATTATCGTTATTGATAAGGACTGATATTCGTAGTGTGATTTTCTGAGCTCGACATATGCTACCGCGGTTCCTAGCGCTCCGATTCTAACTGTTGAGACATTTAATATATATGTCCCGTTCCCGAGATCGTCAAGACCACCGAGTATCGGGGCAGCTTCATAGCCAACCATCGTGATGGAATATGATGTATTAGCACCGGCTATGTACTCACCGAAATCCTCGTCATAATAATTAATCCTAACCACGATATACTCTCCATAGATCAGAGTTAGCTTCGTGGTGTCGGGTACAGCGGATGTGTCCCTCGCTCGAATCTCAAATGTTATGGTTAATGTTATGTTCATATAGTTTTTCTTGCCTAGGAATACTGTTATTGTGTATGTTTTCTCAACAACATTTGTGAGGTTGAGCCAAAGCAGATATCTGCCATCAGTATATGTCAGGTTTCCATGCTGCAATATTGTTCCTGTCAATGCATCAGAGAAATTATATTTAGCATCCGCATCTCTTATAGGCGAATTATAGATACTATCGGTGTAGCTTATGTAGATGCTATATGAGTCCACCCAAGGTGTCTCAATGTAGGATGGCGCAGTGTAAGATGTTGGCCTCTCATCTATTGTAAGAGTTATGGATTTCTCTCCAGACTCATAGTTATCCTTAGCTACTGTTATGACCATGAGGTATGACCCAGTATCGAGACCCGCAAGTTCGGTTTTTAGAATTATCTCATATATCCCATTACCCACTGGATCTAGTGTCTTCGTTATGGTAGTTGATGAGTAAATTGTGACATTCACAGTTGCGTTTTCCAGAGGAGAGCCGGATAGGGCGTCCTTGAGAGTCACAGTGATCGTCAGCGACTCATTCCAATAGATTTCATTTCCAGGGCTTAGAGATACATCCATACCTATAGGTCTTTTATCCACAATAAGCAGAATCGTGATAGGGGCTGGGCTTAAGGGATGCTTACCGTCAGGCAGGGGATCGACAGGTGTAGCATTTATTTGTATTGAATAGCTTTGCCCAGCAGTCAGCAATGTTGTGTTCACATCGAACTGAAATGAGCCTAATGCTATGGAGGACGCTGTTCCATATAGAGCAACATTTCCAGATGGGTCAAATACATACCAATATACAGTACCATCAATATTTTCACCAGTATCAGTTCGTGTCAGATTTACCTTTATGCTTATAATCTCCATCCAGTATACTTCGTAAGATGTGAGAGTCTCAAATAGTATTAACTTGGTCTGTACCGGAGCCTCCGTAATATCTAGATCCTCGAGATAGTATATAACATCATCGATTATAGATAGTGTGACATTGACATCGGGGCCTGCCACCAAGTTTTTAAGTTGCGGGTCGCTATAAACTGTTATGTTATCCCATCTCTCAGGAGATGTTACTGTAGCGTTAAATGCGAGTTCCCAATTGCCCTTCATAATGTATATGTCCACCCAGCCAGTTAGGTTTGTGTAGCTAATACTCCTATTCGTTTTGTTGAGAGGATCGGCAAGTACAACCAATCCTCCTTGAATTATTTGCTTAGGCGTTGTATTTGTGTATGCGCACATTCTAAACCTAACAAGGTTCTTAAATACTATCACTACCTCATCGCTATGGATCGTATAATTATATAATTCGTAGTCAACTTCAACAGTATCATTCACATGGGTCTTCCCTCCACTAGTCAACGTAACATTTATTGTTTAATTGTACCGAATAGCCTCAAATTTTGCTTGTCCTGATTTATCGGTCGTTCCATTGTATAGTACTGCCTGGTCGAAGGTTCTTATTAAGCTGACCTTAGCTCCATAGATAGGATCCCCGTCATCGTCAGTTACTCTCACCGTCACGCTAAGCAGATACTTCTCTATCTTCGCTTTCGATACTGAGACGACATTTTTGAGACCATAGTATGTCACATTGAATTCGTGGAGACGTTCATTATCCGCTATTCCGGTCGGCGACCACAAAACAACACCATAACCAACTTTGTATATGCTGCCGTTGGGCGCCATTATTCCTTTTATTCTTCTTGCCCAGTAGATATAATCTACTTCGCTATCATTACCATCGTTGTAGTATATAATTGTCTTTTCGTTGTATGATATGCCACTTTCATGTTCTCCGATAAGCACGAATCCTATGCCTCTACTAAAGTTCGAATGATAGAATGCTATACTATCCCATAGCGAGCTTTCATTGTAGAAATCCTCAAATTCAGCACCAATCATCGCTATTACGTCAGCTGTAAGCGTTGTTGTTCCAGTCCCAGAATATCTAACAACAAACATTGTATGCGGCTTCGAAACCATAGGTGTGAATAGAAGTGTTTCGGGTGGCTGAAGACCAGATATAGAATAGTTCAGTGCATCACCATCATCTTCGAAAACGATTATATCTAAATCATGATCCGTTGGAAGCCAATCCACATCAAGTCTATGTCGAATTCCCACAAGATCTACACTAGGGGTAAAGTCTAATAGCTGCATAGCTCCCCTCGGAACAGCATAGCTTAGGTCGTTTGGCGTATCATAGGCGAATATCTTACCAGAACCAATAACATTCCCATCAACCTCAACCACAAAGTCCATATCTAGGTCTTCATTGTCGTCATCAATAACTCCCACAAGTATGTAATGATAACCACTAGTCGTCGTGGTTACATAGGCGTCCACACCTCCATAATATGCACCGTCTCCCCAAACAGCGAAGTTATTATCGAAGAGGCTACCATAGTCACCCTCGGATAACTGGAGCCAGTTACCACTCGGATCGGCAACACGGAAGTAGGGGTCATCATTACTCCATGTTCCAGCACCCATGTAATCGTCTCCTGCTGTCCTTACTAGTATGTGATGTGTCCCAGCATCCATATAGACTCTGAAGATTGCCACGAGAGGCAAATTCTTCGATGGATCGAATATTCGATAGTAATCCCAGCTCTCATCAATTGTTCCATTCTGAGTTGGGTAATGAGCTAGCGGCATCTCAATGATTTCTTCTCCTGCATATACTCTATTGAATGTGCAGTCATCTGCATCATCTTGGTCAAATACCCAGCCCGCCGTATAGTAGTCAACAGCGTAGTTATCATCCATAACCCATCTGACTCCCTCTAGGGCTACGATTCCCCAGTCGAAGAATCGATATGTGTAGTTGACCTCAGCAACTATTACGCCTCCAAGAGCAGTATCATATAGAGGCACTTCTTCCACAACATATGTTATGAATATCACACCTTCATATATTGAGAGCAATGTATCTGTTCTCTCGAGTATATAGCGTGACGAATATATCACATTGTTTGTGTCGCCTGTACCCCAATAGCCCTCATAGCTAAAGTTAATGTTTCTAGTAACTCCGAAGTGTGTCCATGTATGACCAATAGTGTCGCCATTAGGCAGAGTAATATTCATTAGCTTTCCTCCTCTTATCGGTGGAAGTTCAACACTCCAACCTCTTGTCAGATGTGTAATTATATATTTATCACCATTCTCAGTTTCCACAACAGTTACAGAGAAGCGCTTTGGGTATGATGGCGGATCTGTATAATCCGTGCTCCAATATATCTGATATAACTGGGATTCTCCCTTAGCCATGGTAACCAAGAATGTTACTGTTGCCGATGAGAGATGAGTCTCATTATAGTAGGTCACGTTCCATATCTGAGATGGGATCTCGGTAAAGCTGTTGCCATCAACCCTGATAACGCGAATAGAATATTTAAATGCAGGGGGGTCGAACATAATGAATATATCAACAGGCCAGTTAGTCCTATTAACAACTCCTGGCTCCGAGACAGTAACATTGATTCTATACTCCCAATCAGGATTCCACCAGAGCCCCTGAAATTCTTGGGACTCAACCCTGCTGGATTCCACAGACATGACGATTATTTTATCGGATATCCTTCTAAGCACATAGGCTTTGCTGGTAGGACCATGAATCTCAGTACTTATCATCTTAGAAGACGCAACTGTATGCATGGGCCCATTTAGGAGGGCTACCTGTGAAAACACCATTGATATGATAATTAACAACACAAAAACTTTTCTCATCGACATCCCCCAAAATAAATAGGTTTGTTTTAGAATCCAACCGAATATTATAGTATATTACAAAATAATAATCAATATCTGCAACAAATGCTAACAATAATACTTTCCAATTTCAGCGTTTTATTCTACAAAAACATTATGATTATTAGTGATAAAGGAAAAATACTATCAGAATTAATTCCTGCTTTTCAGTCTCTTCTATGTCTCTAATTTCGCTGCTAAGTTTTGTTTATAAACTTAGCATTCCTAACACCTAGCCCTTGGCTCTTCTTTCCGCTATTTTTGCAGTATATGAAGAATTTTCGAGCCTAGTATTTGTTCAATATTCCAAATGCTATGTTTGTCATATTCATATATTCGTAGGTTAGCCTTTAAATAATTTTATAAGTACATACTGATCTTATATACTTATGGTGATACTATGAGTGTTACCATAACATTCAAGGTTCCGAGAGAAATCAAGAAAAAAATGAAAAAATATAAGATTAACTGGAGCAAAATCCTGAGAGAATTCCTGATTAAGAAGCTCAAAGAATTAGAAGCACGTGAGAACATAAAGAGAATTCACAAACTCATTGAAAACTCCACAAGTGTACCATCTGGTTTCTCGATCGGTTCTATAAGGGAGGATCGTGATAGTCATTGATGCCTCCATCCTCGCGGCATACATACTTAAAGAGCCTGGTTGGGAAAAGCTTGAGCAATTCATTGTGCACGCATTTTCTGTTGAGCTCATTATAAAGGAGGTTGCTAATTCCATTTGGAAAGCCTATTATCGCGAGTTAATAAGTAGGGGTGATGCAAAGAAAAAATTTGATGCTTTGGTATGTTGATTTCTGGAGGATCACACTTCAAACCACATTCGCCACGCATCACAGACAATCTAGCAGTCATCTAATAGGTGTGACACTTCTCCAGCATTCACCACGAACCAACAAGAACC
>Ga0180301_10002541_pt1 | contig 14336 bp, 21 predicted proteins | sample GuaBasSediGuay16_FD_121797 | JGI IMG/M metagenome (GOLD analysis project Ga0180301, IMG submission 121797) | Subseafloor sediment microbial communities from Guaymas Basin, Gulf of California, Mexico - Guay16, Core 4569-2, 12-15 cm | ecosystem: Environmental > Aquatic > Marine > Hydrothermal...
ATAATATAAAAATTAAATTTATTTGATTATAAAAAATAAAAAAAAGAATATAAAAAAATTAAAAAATAAATTTATCTAAATAATAAAAATAAAAAAAAAGCAAATAAAAAAAATTAAAAATAATAAATTAAAAAAATATGATTAAAAATATGAAAATAATAAAATTTAAATTGAAAAAATAAAATGCTTGGTTAAGAGGTGAAGAATGGCAAAGAAAGGTTTATCACCTATTATATTTCTTTTTGTGGGTGTGCTTGTAATACTTGGATCTTATTATTTTATTCTGAATGGTAACAAGGCATTCTGGATATTTATGATTTCTGGCTTTGGAATTGTTGGTTATGGTGTTTTTAAGATGTTTTTTGTTAGGGTAGCTATATCTGGTGCAAAAAAAATGCAAAAAATAGCACAGGGACAATATCCCCAACAACCTCAGTATCGACAACAGTCTCAACAATATCCGCCACAGCCGCAGGCGCCTGTATATTGCCCTTATTGCAAGAATCCAATTGCACCAGGAAGTATTAGTTGTCCCTACTGCGGAGCAAGGTTCAGATAATCAAACATGAAATCAGTAACTTGTTAGCCTGAGTGAGAAAAAATCATGTCAAGAAATAAAATCTTAGGATACATTTTTTAAAGAGGTTGGCCTGAAAAAATCAAAGTTGTCGGCGCACAAAAATAAGAATAGGGGCTGGCGAACGTTTATTTAGTAGGATCACTAACTCTCCCTAAGAATAAAATATTTCCAGTGTCTTTTTGTTGAATAATAAAGATAAATGGGTGATCTGCTCGGAATACAGGAGTTATTTGCACTGATTCTCTTCCTACAATAACAGCGGTTGCGGCAGCTATTTCAGTTCCTTCTTCGTTTACTTCAACAAATGCTTGATGTATTACGTTTTGAATTTTAAGATTTTTTGTTCCATCCATTCCTGAGAAATCAGCAGGCGGTGCATTAAATGCAGATACCATACCCATTTTTTTCAATGTATCAACCATAAAATATTTAGTTTCAAATTTGAATTTTGGAATGAAAATATCTACTCTTTGTTTCTTGAGAATATTTTTCCATTCTGATAATTTTTCAGGAGTAATAGACTCTTCTATTTTTTCTAAATTATTTTCTTTTGGAAGAATTATTAGCATAGATAAATCTTCACCTTCATAAGGCATTTCAAGAATCTGCACTTCATCAGTTTCAACATAATTAAATTCTGCATCTTCACCAGTTAATCTCATCATAGGAACCTTTACAGTTTGCCCAGCACTCGTTGTAAAATCTTCATCTCGAGTATCTTTTGGATCAAATTGCAAAACCCATGTTCCTTTGAAATAAATAGCATTTGTTAGAACTAAAACAGTATCTGGGTTTAGTATACCGGGTGGTATCAGGTCTTTGATTTTATCTTCAGTTTTATCTTCAACCCAACTGTTAATAATCTGTCTTGACTTTTCAGCTTCTCTTGCATAATCTAAACGAGTAACTTTGCCTCCATAATATGTATCTATTGTGTTCTGATATTCTTCTAATAATCGAAAATCTATTCTTGGCCATAGAGCATTTGCTGTATGAAGTTTGTATTTTTTGTCTTCTTTGTTTATCTCATTTATTATTTTTGCAAAATTTGCTCTTCTCAAGTTTGCATTTTCAGGAATATGAAGAACGGATTGCATTTCTTCTGCGGTTTTTCCTCTTGCACCTTCATAAGTCATGGTTAAGGCAACCGAGATGCTATAAGGTGAAAAGAAAATATTCTCATCTTTAGATTCTTCTTTAAATTGTGAATAAAGATCAAAAGCAAATTGATTATTAGCATTCACAACAGTATTAACTCCTTCTAGAGTCCACCCAGTATCATCAACTTTTACTGCAGGTTCTTTTACACAGCTAGAAATGAATACGACTAAAGCAATTATAATTACAATTATTCCGCTTGTTAAAATTTTTCTGTTCATACTCATAAAGTATTTTGGATATATATAAATATATCGAAAGTATTGAATTAATTAGGGTGGGTCCAACCTTAAAGCGCCGTAGTTAAGTTTAACATATGCGATTTAGGCGAGCCGAACGAATGTGAGGATTGAATTTTAGTAATTGGTCTAAGCGAAAAACTTGAAAAACCTAATACGAATTATTTAAATATCATTCACACTTGCTCATTTATAATGGATAAAATAAATAAAATAAAGCTTAATTTAGGATGTGGTCAAGTATATAAACCAAGTTATCTTAAATATATTCCTTTATAAACCACTTTCGAAAGATTTATATAGAAGTAATGAATATATATTCATAAAAAAAGGTTGTGAATATTAATTCAAAAATAAAATAGTTGGTCTTTATTCAAATTAAAACTAACGAGGTGAAAAAATGCCTGGTGGAGATGGAACAGGACCGTTGGGACAAGGACCAAGGACTGGAGGAGCTATGGGGCGTAGAGCTGGCATGGGCCAAGGCAGAGCAAGAGGTATTGGGAGAGGTGGTGGCCTTGCCCAAGGTGGTTGGGGGCAACCAACCAAATGTAAATGCCCTGTGTGTGGTACCGAAGTGCCAAAAAGTAGAATGTTGCCATGCAATCAAACACAATGCCCTAAATGTGGTGTTCCAATGGTTAGGGGTGACTGATATAAAAAATTTTTGGAGGTGGAAAAATGCCTGGTGGAGATGGAACAGGACCATTAGGACTTGGGCCAAGAACTGGTCGTGGCCTAGGTTTTTGCTCAGGATATAGTACGCCAGGATTTATGAATCCTGGATTTGGTACAGGAAGAAGATTTTTTAGAGGTTTTTTTAGAGCTCGAGGATTTAGACGTGGATTAGGAAGAGGTTTTGGCTGGAGAAGGTTTATTCCCATACAAACCAGATATTGGGAACCGACTTATGAACCAGTATATGAATCTGCTCAGCCAACAAAAGAAGACGAAATTAGAATGTTGGAAGAAGATGCTAGGTCTATTGAAGAAGAACAAAATTCACTAAAGCAAGAATTAGAAGAAATAAAGAGAAGAATAGAAGAACTTAAAAAGTAATAAAAAAATAGAGCATTAGGTGATAGTATGAAAATTGCAATAAGTTCGACAGGAAGAGATTTAGAGAGTACAGTGGACATTAGATTTGGCAGATGCCCTTTTTTTGTTATTGTTGAAATTGAAGACAACGAAATAAAGAGTACAAAATTTATAGAAAATCCAGCAGGTAAGTTAGCAGGTGGTGCTGGACCAACAGCTGCAGAAGCTGTTGCTAACGAAGGAGTTGAGAAAATCATAACAGTGAATGTTGGGCCAAGAGCGTTTGGTGTATTGCAACAATTAGGCATAGAAATTTATCAAGGCAATGGCAAGATTAAGGATGTGGTACAGCTATTTATAGAAGGAAAACTGGTGAAAATTAGCGGGGCTACTGGACCAATGCATTTGGGGCTTGGTGCTGGTAGAAGACATGGTAGAGGCGGACCCTAAAAACTTTTGGCTAAGTTGTATTTAGAGGTGTTAGTTTGTAAATCTATGTGGACATTGGATAGACTCTAATATAAAAAATAGTTTTAATTAATTATAATGAAAAAACTGATAAACACTAACAGACATTTTCAGATTGGAAAACATAAATAAGATTAAAGAATATGAATATTGAAAATGATAATAGCAATAACAGGTGGAAAGGGAGGAACTGGAAAATCAACAATAGCTGTTGCGTTAGCTACAGAATTAGCAAAAGACAAGAATGTTCTTCTAGTTGATGCAGATGTTGACTGCCCAAACGATTACCTGCTTTTATCTGTTAAAAAAAAGAAAATTAAAGATGTAACATCAATGTTGCCCAAGTTTGATTTTGATAAGTGTATTAAATGCGGTAGCTGCGCAAATGTGTGTAGAGAACATGCAATTTTATTTGTAAAAGAAAAATATCCGATACTTGTGCCTGAACAATGCATAGGTTGCAAAGCCTGTATGACCGTATGCCCAACTGGGGCAATATTAGAAGAAAAACAAGTCATAGGATATATATATGGGTCAGAAAAAGATAATATAAAATTGGTTACAGGCGAATTAAAAGAAGGTTTTGAAGAATCTTCACCAATCGTCAATGCTGTGAAAACACACATCTATAATGAGAAAGAAAAATATGATTATGTAATAATAGATACTGCTGCAGGCACTCATTGTAGTGTTATCTCTGCATTACGGGATGTGGACTACGCAATTGCTGTAACTGAACCTACTCCACTTGGAGAACATGATTTAGCACTAATATTAAGATTGGCTAAAACCTTGGGTATAAAAACTGATGTTGTTATTAACAGAGCAACTATCGCAAATAACAAAAATAGCGAGAATGTTGCAAAAAAATTTGGTGTTGAGATCATTGCAAGAGTCCCTTATAGTGAGGAAATCTTAAGGCAATACTCAAAAGGAGAACCAATAAAACACAAAAGCATCGAAACACTTGCTGCTAAATTAAAATAATTAAAATGAAATACATCACAATTTTGTCTGGCAAGGGCGGAGTGGGTAAGAGTAGTATTTCTGCTTCGTTGGCGGTTATGCTTAGCAAGAACTATAAAATTGTTGCTGCAGATTGTGATGTTGATGCGCCAAACCTTGCATTGGTGCTGGGTGTAAAAAAACTTAAATCAAAGAAAGATATCAGCACAAATGAAAAAGCAAGGCTTATTTTTAAGAAATGTATTTCCTGTAAACAATGCCTTAACACCTGTGTTTTCTCTGCTATTAGCTGGGACAAAACAGAAAATATTCCTGTTTTTGATAGATTTCTCTGTGAAGGGTGTGGAAACTGTGCCTTGGTTTGTCCAGAAAAAGCAATTGAACTTTATAAAGTTAAAAATGCAACAGTCAGTGAAAGCAAAACTAAATATGGCTTCCCAATAGTTATAGGACAACTTAAGATGGGCGAGAGTGGCTCAGGAAAAATAGTCACAGAGGTTAAGGATATAGCCGAACAGATAGGTCGTAAAACAAACGCAGATTTTATAGTCGTGGACGCTGCCCCTGGTATCGGCTGTCCTGTGATTGCATCCATCAGAGAAAGTGATTATGTGATTGCTGTAACTGAGCCAACACCTTCTGGATTGGCTGATCTTAAAAGAGTTTTACGTGTGGTCGAACATTTTAAGATTCAATATGCATTAATTATTAACAAATATGACATAAACCCTAAAATAACAAAGAAAATAGAAACATTTGCAAAGAAAAAGAAGATAAATATAATTACAAAACTACCGTACGATAAGGCATTTGTTGAGGCATTGGTTAATCTAACACCCATTGTAGAGTATGATAGAAGATTCGAAAACCAGTTTGAGATTATTAAGAAACATATAGAGGCGTTATTTTATGAATAAAGAAGAACAAAATAAAAGTTATCTTAAAGATAAGAGTCTTAAAGAAGGTCAAAAAGCTGCGCTTGTCTCAATAATAGTTTCATTTTTATTAGCCGTAGCCAAAGCTGTTGTTGGTTTTATGTCTGGTGCGCTGGTATTACTAGCAGACGCTCTTGACTCTGCAAGTGATGTTTTATCTAGTGTTATTGCTTACCTTGGCTTGGGCATAGCAAAGAGAAAACCTGACGAGAGGTTTCCTTATGGATATTATAAAGCAGAGAACCTCGCCTCTCTGATTATCTCTTTGTTGATTATGCTTACTGCTGGATTTTTTGGTTATAAAGGCTATCTGAGAATTTTTAATCCTACAGAAATCTCATATCCTTTCATCACTATTGGTGTTGCTATTCTAGGTGGGGTTGTGGCTTTTATCATGTCGAACTATCTAATTAAAAAAGGAAATAATATTAATAGTCAAAGCCTAATTGCAAGCGGTAAAGACAGGCTAAAAGATATTTTTACTTCAGTACTTGTGTTTGTGGCAATTCTATTGTCGTATCTTAAAATTCCTTATGTGGAAGGTATAATAACTATTGTTATTGCGGTTTTTATTCTAAAGATTGGTCTAGAGATAATCCGTGATTCAGTATTTGCTTTAATGGATGTAAGCCCTAGTAAGAATATTGAAAAAAAGGTTGAAGCTGTTCTGAAAAAAACAGCAGGAGCCAAACATTTCCACGATCTTAAGCTACGAAAAGCTGGACCGTTCATATTTGGAGAAGTTAAGGTTTGTATCAGGAAAAGCCTAGATGTTAGCAGGGCGCATTCGGTTGCAGAACAAATAGAAAATGAAATAAAGAAAAAGGTACCTAATGTGGACTCTATTACTATACATATAGAACCTTACAAATCAAAAGTTCAGAATGTTTTGATACCTGTGAAGGAAGATAAAGGTTTGGACTCAAAAGTTGTTGGGCATTTTGGAAGGGCACCTTATTTTTTAATTGTTAAGATTAAAAATAAAAAAATTCAATCTTACCGCATCATCAGAAATAAATTTATTTCAAAAAAAATAAGAGCGGGTTTAGCTGTAGCAAAAGCAATGGCAGATGAAGATATAGATGTGGTTATACTACAGAGAATTGGTGAGATTTCATTCCACACATTAAGAGATAAATTTATAGAAGTTTATATAACTAAAGGTAAAACTGCTAAAGAAGTTATTGATTATTTCACAAATGATAGATTAAAGTTGCTAATTAGGCCAACACACACAAGTGAGAAATAAAATGCCAAGACCAAGAATACTTAGAAGAGTTGGATTCAGACCAGGAATTGTATTTTTCAAACCTGCAGGAATAAGAATGGTTGACCTAGAAGAAGTTGTATTAACTGTTGATGAATCTGAAGCCATCAGACTAAAAGACTACCTTAGCCTAGACCAAAAAGAAGCTGCAGAAAAAATGAATGTGTCACAACCAACATTCTCAAGGTTGGTTGAAGCAGCTAGAAAAAAAATTGCAGATGCTTTGGTAAATGGTAAAGCCATAAGAATTGAAGGAGGGAATTTCGAATATGTTGGCGGATTCGCTAGAACAGGTAGAGGAGGTAGAGGAGATAGAAGAGGTAGAGGCTTTGGTTGGGGTAGGAGAGGGAGAAATATTTAAATATGGTGGGTTTTGATTAAAAAAGAGCAAATGGAAAAATGAAAAAATTGTTATTTATGGTTCTGATTCTAATTTTGATATTTATACTTATAATTGGTTGCCAAAGAGCAAACCTTGACAACAAAACTATCAAAATAAATGGGCATCAAATTACAATATTAGGTGACGATTTTAATAACAATACTATAGAAGAAATAATAGACGAGAATAACATCACCAAATGTATTGGTGAAAAATCAAAACTTTATATTTCTACAGGGTGTCCTCACTGTAGACATCAGATGAATGTTTTTGGTGAAAATATAAAATATATAAACATTATAAACTGTATCGAAAATCCTCGCAAGTGTGTCGAGAACGACATTTACGCTGTGCCAACATGGATTATCAATGGTGAGAAATATTTAGGTTACCATGATTTGGATGATCTTGCCTCAATAGCAGGGTGTAGATAAAATGGTTGCAGATCTAACTTTGGGAAAAATATTAAGCTTAGCAGCTGTTGATGCTGTCAACCCTTGTGCTCTCGCTGTCTTAACATTAGTATTAATTGCGATATTAATAAGGTACCCTAAAAATAGAATAAAAGTCTTGTATATAGGATTAATGTTTAGCTTATCGGTATATATATTATATCTAATATACGGCTTATTCTTAGTCAAAATATTTGCCAGCATACAGGCATTTGAGGTTATAAGGTTGTATCTTTATTATGCACTTGCTGTGATTGCTATTGTTCTTGGAACTCTAAATATAAGAGACGCTATTAAATATAAACCTGGAGGCATTGCAACAGAGATGCCTATGAGATTTAGGCCAAGGGTTAAAAAAATCATTTCTGGCATAACATCGCCAAGGGGTGCTTTTATTCTGGGTGCACTTATAACATTATTCCTACTACCGTGTACAATCGGTCCCTATCTTATTGCAACTGGAATTTTATCATATTCTGACTTCTTGAAAACAGTTCCTTGGTTATTGATATACAATGTTGTGTTTGTATCGCCAATGATCGCTATCACGTTGATCGTATATGCTGGTTTTACAACTGTTGAGCGTGTTTCTAGTTGGAAGAAAACCAACATCAGATGGCTTCACTTTTTTGCTGGTCTGATATTGCTTGGGTTAGGAATAGGAATGGCCACAGGAGTAATTTAATCTTAACCTGACTCTAACCTTACTTTAGTTCCCTTACTTTAGTTCAGATATTTTGAAACTCAGTCTTGTCTGAAATTTTGGAGAAAAACATATAAAGTAGCGTTCATTCTTATCTAATGGGGGCGATAAAATTGTCACTGTTTAAAGACATGCTTGGAGCTGATGAGACCCTGTTCAAGAACCCTATAGCATTGGATTATGATTATCAACCAAAGTTGGTGCCATATAGAGTTCTTGAGCAAAGGACGATAGTTAATTGTATAAAACCATTATTTCAGCAGAGGAATGGAAAAAATGCTCTTGTTTATGGTGCTCCTGGTGTTGGTAAAACTGTCGCTACAAAACATATTATTCGCGAATTAGAAGAAGAAACTGATGAAATTATTCCGGTTTATATTAATTGTTGGCAAAAGAATACCTCATACAAGATAATATTAGAGTTATGTGAAGCTATTGGCTATAGATTTATACAAAACAAAAATACTGAGGAATTGTTTAGAATTGTTAAAAATGTACTTAATAAAAAAGCAGCTGTGATTGTGCTAGATGAGATCGATAAGCTAGACAGCTTGGACATCCTTTATAATTTATTGGAAGATCTTTATAGAAAAACAATTGTGTTGATTACAAATTATAAAGAATGGGCTCTTAACTTAGACGATAGGATCAAGTCAAGATTGACGCCAGAGATGATTGAGTTTAAGGCTTATAATTTATTTGAAACTCGCGGCATTCTAAAAGAAAGAATTAAGTTTGCCTTCATTGATGGGGTTTGGAGTGATGAAGCATTTAATTTGGTTGCTAAAAAAACATTCGAACTTGGTGATATAAGAATTGGCTTGCATTTACTAAGAGAAGCGGGGCAGACTGCAGAGAACGCAAGCAGTAGAAAAGTTGGGGTTGAGCATGTTTCTATCGCAATCAAGAAAATAGACGAGTTTTCTATTAAAAAGAGTTCTGAGCTAGAAGACGAAACTAAGTTTATTTTGGCTATTGTTAAGAAGAACTCTGGCGAGAGGATTGGTGAATTATTCAAGATCTATCAAAAAGAAGGTGGAAAGGGAGTTTATAAGACTTTTCAGAGAAAGATTGGTAAGTTAGCAGAAGGGAAATTTGTTTCGCTTCAGAGGATTGAAGGAGGAGCTGAAGGAAATACAACTTTGGTTAAATACAGCAGTAATAGGAGTTTGAAGGATTTCTGAAAAATGCAACCAATTGGTTTTACAACAGGAATAACACGTAAATTCAAACAATCCTTTGCTAAAAGTATCAATCTGATTGCAAAAACAAAAGCAACATCTATAGAGATCTCAGCTAGAACGCTACGCGAACTTAGAAAACTATATGCATTAATTAATTCAGACAGATTTTATGGTGTTGAAAAAAATCTAGCCCAGTTCCATTATATATCATTTCATTCACCATGGAGTGGATTTGTTTTCAATTTTCAAAATCTAGATCTGTTAGAACGAATAAATGAGATTGCAAATAAAATAAATGCAAAAAATATAGTTTTCCATCCTGATATAATTAGAGATTGCAGGTTTTATAATTACATTGATGAACGTGCATCTTTTGAAAATATGGGTAAAGGAAAAGATGATTACAATGATGCAAAAAGTCTAGAGCAACTACATGAAAGTTATGGTAACAAACTTGTTTTGGACCTACAGCATCTCTGGGAAACATTTTCGCTTGATGATGGACAGAAATTCATAACAGAAACAAGAGAATATATCTCAGAGATACATGTTTCTGGCTATAATGAATCGTCTATACATTGTTTATTCTCTGACTCAATTAATAAAAAAGAGATACTTGATCTGCTTAAAAAATGTCCTAAAAAACCAATAATTCTAAAAGGTGCGCCAAACTCTCTTAACATAGATGAATTAAACAATGAATTGGAACTTATTTTAGAATACACAGCTTGAAATTCTTAAAACATTTAAGCGAATTGTCACTGGACACTGGACATGTGCAGACAGGATTTATAAAGAACTGTTGTTTAGTCATTCTTAGACAAAATGGTCGGAACGGTTTTCACCCTTTTTCCGTTCCCAATTAACCATTTTTAATAGTTTTAATTGAGGTGATGAGAATGGCGGTTGATTGTAGTGTGACCACAATAGAGAAGCTGTTTCAAGAACAAATCAGCAAGCTAACAAAGAAAGCAAATAAGATAGCAACGTTTGACATGCAGTTTAGTGAATGGTGGTTGAGATGAAGCGAATGATTCCTGTGATTAAATGGATTGAGGAAGACTTCGAGGATGATATTTATAATACAGAATCATTTGATGATCTTGAGGAAGAGGATTCTTATGACCCATTGGATCTCGCATTTATGATTGGCTATCTGTCAAGCTAGTTCTTCATTACTCCACACTCTAAGCACCTCTTTCCTATTTGGGAAGAGGTTCTTTTTCTTCCAAAATATTTGAGGAAAATTATCTAAAATCGTCTTTGGTTTCTAATAATCCTAATAAGAAAAAATTTATATAATTCAAAATAATAATAACAGCAATGATAACTGATAGAGAAGACTTTATTGCCCACCCAGAGGTTTACTGGAGTAAGGTTAAAAAAGGAGCTTTGTTTATCTATCCTACTGATACGATTTATGGCATAGGTTGTGATGCTACAATAAAAATTGCTGTTGAAAAGCTTAGGAAATTGTTGAAAAAAAAACATCCATTGTCTGTGATAGTTCCAAATAAAAAGTGGATAAGGCAGAACTGTGTGATGAGTCGGCTGTTGAAGGAGAATCTATCTAAGCTACCAGGAGCATACACCTTCATTGTAAAGTTGCGGAATAAAAAAGCTGTTGCTAACAATGTTGGCTTTAAGGATACACTCGGTATTAGAATGCCTGACAATTGGTTTACTAGTATGGTTCGTTATTATGGCAAACCAATTATTACTACCAGCGTAAATATTTCAGGTAAACAGTACATGACTTCTTTAAAGGATCTAGACCCTAAGATCCAAAAGAGTGTTGAATTTATTATTGAAGAAGGGGTATTAGATTGGCCACCTTCTAAGGTGATCGACTTAACTAAAAAGAAAGCTGAAATCGTAAGAAAAAAAGCTTCTAGAAAGAGAATAACAATATACACAAGACCTGAAGGGCATATTTATTAACTAGTAGTGAAAAATAGAAATGTTTTTAAAGGAAAGAAGACTATTTTAAAAAGAACTAAGAGGTTATATCTATGTTGAACAAGGGGCGGGGGAGTTTTAATCCAGCTGACGAAGAGATTCCTAAGCTAAAAGATTTAAGATGTCTAAAGAAAGAATTTCTAGAGAGTAACCTAGAAGATATTTTTGATATAGAGAAACGTTGGGATAAGGACGTAAATAAAACTGAACTTGATCTAAGAAGAAAGATTAAAGGAATATTTGAACAACACGGATATACAGAAATTCATGATGTTCCTAACCAGCCGATCTTTCAAGTGACAGTTCCGCCTGGTTTTCAGTTTCAGAAGTTCAAACTAAATAAAAATAGTTTTTATGTTCTGTTCAAGCCTTTTTCTGAATTGAGCTGGGAAAAAGCGCTATCTGAGATTATGCCTGTTCTACAAAGTTATGTTGAATACTGCTTAAATATGGAGAAGTTTGTGCAGCAACTTAATAACCAGCGTTATGAGCACAAAAAAACATTAATCGAAAAATTTGGAAATCTAGAAGCTCTGACATCGTCTGAAAAAATGCTAAACAGAGCAGAACTATATATATCTTCTAACAATAGATTGTACAAAGCTAGCATTGATTTTTTAAAAAGAGAATGTACAGATGGACTGGAACTAAGAATAGAGCCGGATAAATTAAAAGATGAAGAATTTAGATCTAAACTTATGGAGGTTAGTCAAGGTTTAGATATTTATTCTGTTGAGAATCCCAGCAAAATTTTAGATGTGGAGGATGTGATCTATCTCTCATTTGAAATTCTTCAAGAGAGATATGACAAACAAAATAAAGGATGTTCTGATCTTAGTCTTGTTGAACCTATAGGTCTAGAATTTGAAGCTGAAGAATTATTTGAACGTAAATTTATTAATTCTTCAGAGTTACCTCCTTGTGCCTACTCGATTAAGCCAGGAACATTGATGATTTCCAAAGATGTTTATTTTAAAGAATGTCCTAGTTGTCAAGAGAATGAAAAATGCCTTTATCGCACGCTGGCAGAATCTATGTATGAAGAACTATAATGTTTATTTGATAATGCGATTTGAATCAAGATTTCAAAGCTCATTCTTGCAAATAAATTGTTGGTTATTGCGAAAAACTGAAACAATGAATTCTAAGGAACGGAAGAGTTGTTACCGATAAGTCGCAACCTTTCCGAAACATTTATAGATTCTGCATTGTGTGCGTCAGGCTTTCTATTAGCGTAATTCTTGGTTTTCACGAAATGAGGAGGTTGGTATGCGTGAAAGAAAGAATTGTGCAGAAAAATTTTGTAGAGAAACTAGATACAATAAGGAAACTTGTTAGTGTGCGTTTTCCTAAGGTGGACATGCAGGATTTTAAGATGATGAGCAGGATTGCTCATTATCATTATAACAAAAAGAAGTTTATGATAACTGGCGAGACAAAAGAATTTTACAATTTTCTTATTGAGAATGGCTACAATCCTTTTACAGTTTATCGTTGGCTTTTGTTAGAGAGGATTCCAGAGGATATAAGATTTCAGTTAAAGCAGAGGCAAATAAGCCAGAAAAAAGCTATTTCTAAAGCTTTTAGGCGTAGGCATGAGAATGATTCAACTTTGGCTATTTCTATTAAGGAATTGGGCTTAAACCTTATTAGGAGGATGTAGAAAATGGGGAAGAACTATGCAAGACCAAACGCAAATAAAAGAAGTTTGCCAAATGTTTTTAATAAAAAGCAATTAATTAAGCTTTTTGAAGAAATTGACGACACAACAGTATTCATGGGTTGTATGATAGCTTTATTCTGTGGATTAAGAATAAGTGAGGTATGCAACCTAAAAAAGCAAGACATTGACCTAGAAACAGAAAAAGTTATAGATACTACCTAATAAAAAGATGGCAAATTTAGACAAATACGTGAAAATTGTAATTCTTTCAACACTAGAAAAGCCCAAAACCCTAGTAGAGATAAGCACGACTTGGTTCAAAAACAAAGGAAGACTATATCAACCACAAATAATTAAAGAAATAAAAAAAGCAGTTGAAAGTGGATTACTAATACAGGATAAGAAGTTCTACGAGCCGAACATACCAAAACTATTTGACTTATTACTTGCTGATTTAAGTCTGGGAGAACAAAAAAAGATTGTGGAAGAGTACAAAAACCGACTAAAGCAATTCTATGTAAATCTTGGAGATTACACTAGAAAAACTTACTTAAACTTTGAAATTATCAAAGTCTTTACTAACCTCGACCAAAGAAAAGCAGCAGAACTAGACCTCAAACTGCTAATACAATTACCGCTTTTGCTTAGATTTTTAGAGTATAAAGATAAAGACACAGCAAACATACTAATACAAATAATGAGCTTAGAAAACTATGTTAAACTAATAGAAAAATTAGAAATACAAAACTACCACATCCTAAAAGAAAAAAAGCTAATTTATGATTTTGTAGAAAGCTTTGAATGGTTCTCAAAAATAATTGCTAAAATGCAAAAGAAAGGATTAACTATTTTCAAAAAAAATGTTCAAGCAATGAAAGATTTAGGAGGCTGAAAATGGTAAAAGTACTAGACAAGGCAAAGAAAGAATATTATGGCAGAAGAGCCAAGCTGGAAATGGCTGGCTGGATTTTAGGATTTATCAGCCTAGCTGTCATTATCGCAGGAATTCTATCACAAATAAAAACAGTTAGTGCTATTGGAATACTGCTTTTAGCAATTGCTGTATATCTAATAATTATGGGTAGGATAGCTCATCAGACATTGCTAAGGAAATAACATTAGAATTAATGATTATAGCTTCAATCAAAACTGAAGTTATGATTACATTTAAATATAGGTCTTAATTATTTACTTTAGTATATAGAAATCAGAGTATAATTAAAGTAAACAACTGTGGGCTGAAGCCCACAGCATTTCGCTTGGGTAGCGTGGCTATTCAAGCTTAGGCACAAAAACCTACCAATGATTTTTGTGCACGCATACGCTGTTGCTTAAGTCGAGC
>Ga0180301_10002542_pt1 | contig 14334 bp, 13 predicted proteins | sample GuaBasSediGuay16_FD_121797 | JGI IMG/M metagenome (GOLD analysis project Ga0180301, IMG submission 121797) | Subseafloor sediment microbial communities from Guaymas Basin, Gulf of California, Mexico - Guay16, Core 4569-2, 12-15 cm | ecosystem: Environmental > Aquatic > Marine > Hydrothermal...
CTTATTTCCCCTCAAGTATCGTTTTCTTGAAGTATAGGAATTTATAAACATTTGTTTAATAAAAGGGGGAGCAGCGAAGCGTTGAGGGGGGGAAGATAGGCTTTCGCCCATTCCTTCGGAATGACCCCCCTCAAGTCTCAAGTGTCGTTTTCTTGACTTTTCTTTATTTTGTGTAATAATTAGGCGACCACAATAGGCAGGTTACTTTTAAAAAGGAGATATGCTGGCGAAATTGAACAGGGAGGAATTGAAAGAAAAAAAGATAAAGATAGAGGAGAGCAAGGAACTTCTCCTTCTCTGTGGAAAAAGAGATGAAAACCTGAGGTTAATAGAGAAGGAGCTGGGAGTTGAGTTTGTTCTGCGGGACAATTTCTTAAAGATCAGGGGACAAGAGGAGCAGGTGGAGAAGGCAGAGGAGCTAATCAGGGAGCTTCTCTTCCAGCTTCACAAAGGATATGTACCTCGTCCTGGTGAGATAAGATCAGCTTTGAGGTGGGTGGAGATGGGCAAGGAAACGAAGCTGGATGAACTCGAGTCATCGGTGATATTCATCACTCCTCGGGGGAAAAAGATTAGACCCCGTACCAAGGGACAGGCTCGATATGTAGAGGCTATACGCAACAATGATGTGGTATTTGCCATTGGTCCAGCAGGTACGGGTAAGACCTATTTAGCTGTGGCTATGGCAGCGGCTGCCCTGGAAAGGGGAGAGGTGGTACGAATAATCCTGACCCGTCCCACTGTGGAGGCAGGAGAAAAGCTTGGATACCTGCCTGGAAGACTGGAGGAAAAGGTAGAGCCGTATCTACGTCCTCTGTATGATGCCCTGTATGATTTAATTTTAGCTGATAAATTCCAGAGTTTTCTGGAAAGGGGAGTCATTGAAATTGCTCCTCTTGCTTATATGAGAGGACGTACCCTGAATGATGCCTTCATCATACTGGATGAGGCGCAGAATACGACCTACGAGCAGATGAAGATGTTTCTGACCCGCCTGGGCTTTGGCTCCAAGGTAGTGGTCACCGGGGATATCACCCAGATTGACCTTCCTTCTTATAGATCAGGCTTGCTTGAGGTCCGCTCTCTATTTGAGGGGATAGATGGGATAGAAATCATCTACCTAACACAGGCGGATGTGGTGAGGCATCGGCTGGTTCAGGAGATCGTAATGGCCTATGAGAGGTATGAGAAGAAAATCAAGAATAGCCAGAAGGTTTGAAGAGGAGGAGGAAGGGTTACATAAAGAATGGCTTAAGGCCATAGCCTTATCGGCGGCGAGATACCGTGCCGGACTGTGGTGGTGGGCAGGGGTAACGACAGGATTGTCCTTTATCTTCCTTCTTCCCTTTAAAGGTGAGAGTTTTCCTCGTGGTACAGGATTAGTCGTGTTGACGGCGCTCTTTGTCTTTTTCCTTTTCGTGTATATCTTGCGCTTTGAGCCTGATTTTCTCGTCCCCAGGCGACTGCACTTGATGGCTATTCTGCTCATCTCTGTTAGCCTGATGGGAAGGATTATCATATTACTTCCTCAGGTATCAAACTACTTTATTCCTCTCGGATTTTTGTCCATCTTAGCGTCACTGCTTCTCCTTCCTTCTCTATCTGTCATTATGAGTTTGCTACTTGCTATTCTCTTCAGTCTGAGCGCGAATAGCTTAGAGATAATGCCTATCCTGGCCTTTGGAGGCGTAATAGGAGCCTATAGCGCCTCCTTCATCCATCAGAGGGTGGATATCACCCGGACAGGAATCCATATAGGTTTATCCAATGTGCTTATGACGCTGGGCGTGGGCTTGCTACTCGATCGTTCATCCTTTGAAATAGCCTCTCTGGGTCTATGGGGAATGGGGAATGGGCTTTTTTCCAGCATTTTAGCTATGGGAGTTCTACCATATCTGGAAACCTATTTTGGGGTTACCACTGATATTAAACTGCTGGAGCTGGCTAACCTTGACCTTCCTCTTTTAAAGAGACTATCCATAGAAGCCCCTGGTACCTATCACCATAGCATAATGGTGGCTAATTTAGCCGAGGCAGGGGCAAATGCGGTAGGTGTCAATCCTCTTTTAGCCAGGGTAGGCTCATACTATCATGATATCGGTAAGATCAGGCGCCCTCATTTCTTCTTCGAAAATTCCGGTATGCTCAAGGGTAACTCTCACGAACGGATGACTCCAAATCTTAGCTCGACCATCATCATCTCCCATGTAAAGGATGGGGTGGAGCTTGCTCGAAGAAATAGGCTTCCTCAGGTCATCATCGATATCATTGAGCAACACCATGGCACGGGGCTAATTGCTTACTTTTATAGAGAAGCCTTATTGAAGGCAAAAAATACTCCTAAGGAAAGGTCAATAGAGGAAGAGAGCTTTCGTTACCCTGGTCCCAAGCCTCAAAGCAAGGAGGCGGCTATTGTGATGCTGGCTGATTCGGTCGAGGCCGCCTTTCGGTTTTCTCCTCAGAGAACAGTGAAGGGAATAGCCTCACAGGTAAAGACAGTAATAGACAACAAGCTAAAGGATAATCAGCTGGATGAGTGTCAGCTTACCCTGAAGGAGACGAGAAAGATAGCTGAGGCCTTCACGCGAGTTCTCAGGGGCATCAGCCACGTGAGAGGAAGATATCCGGATGAGATGCTGAAAAAAGGATAGGAGATGTTTAAGATATGGATAAGGAACCTTCAGAAGGAGAAGGTGAACTTAAGACTGTTAAGGAAGGCGATTTCCTGGACTCTGAGGGAAAAGCTGGGAGATTGCCAAAGAGAGGTGAGCGTGGTCCTGGTGGACAATGCAAGAATTAAGGAGTTGAACAAAAGGTTTCGCGGGGTGAAAAGAGCCACGGATGTATTGGCTTTTTCCTTAGGAGGTGAGTTTATCTCGACAAAGGACCTTTTGGGAGAGGTGATAATTTCCGTTGAGCAGGCAAAGATACAGGCTGAGCAGAGGGGGCACTGCCTGGAGGATGAGCTCGTGCTCCTGGCAATTCATGGAATTCTCCATCTACTTGGCTATAATGATGAGGATGAGAAGGAAAGAGAGGTTATGGAAAAGGAGGAGAGGAAAATTTTAACCTTTCTGGAGATTAACCCCGAGATAATTTAATAAATAAACCTTAAGGAGGGATAATGCAAAGAAAAGAAGTGGTCCTGGGTGTAGCGTTTCTTATGTGTCTTTTTATGACCTTGAGTGGGAGAAGCTCAAGGGCGGATTTGGTGGTTAAGATAGGATATGTGGATGTACAGAAGGTATTTGAAGGGTATCAGAGGAAAAAGGACCTTGAGATGAAGCTGAGATCAGAGCAGGAGAGGGCACGGCAGAGTCTGGAGGAAAAGAGAAAGGAGATAGAGGCCTTAAAGGAGGAACTGATAAAGCAGGAAATACTGCTTTCCGAGTCGGCTAAGGCAGAAAAGGAAAAGGAGCTGCAGGATAAGACAAGAGAACTTCAAGAGTTCGTCCAGTCCGTTCAGAAGCAGATACAGGAAAAACAGGACCTGTACACACAACAGATAATGGACGATATCGAAGCTGTGGTAAAGGAGATAGCACAAAAAGAAGGATACAGGCTAATTTTTAGAAAAGAAGCCTTGCTTTATGCTACTCCTGAACTGGAGTTTGATCTCACGGAGAAGGTGCTTTCCCTTTTGAATCAGAAATATCGACCTGGACAATAGATAATGAGAAAGAAAGGATGGGGAATGAAAAAGAGCTTGGAGGAGTTGGCCAGAATAATAGGGGGACAGATACGGGGAGATAGGAACGTCCAGATACAGGGGGTGGCTAAGGCCGAAGAGGCAAAGCAGGGAGATATCACCTTTGCCATCTCAGATAAGTTCTTAGATAAGGCCATGAGAAGCCAGGCTTCAGCGGTTATCGTTCCCTTAGAGGTCGAGGATTTTCCTAAGCCCATCATTCGGGTAAAGAATCCCCGGCTGGCGTTTGCCCAGATTTTAGAAATCTTTACCTCTCGTCCCCGAAGAATGTCCGGAATTCATCCCACAGCAATAATCGGGAAAAACGTGGTAATGGGCCGAAACGTGAGCGTTGGTCCCTACACAGTGATAGGGGAGGGGGTGAAGCTGGGAGATGATGTGCATCTATCTGCTGGAGTATATCTGGGAGATGGAGTGAGCATAGGAGAGGGTAGTTTTATCTATCCACGGGTTACCATTCTGGACGGGACGGTGATCGGCAGGAGGGTGATCATTCACTCGGGAACAGTAATTGGCTCGGATGGTTTTGGCTTCGTCAGAAAGGAGGACGGCTCCTATTATAAGATACCTCAGACAGGCAAGGTGGTGATAGAGGATGAGGTGGAGATAGGAGCTAATGTAGCCATTGATCGGGCCACGTTGGGAGAGACCCGCATTGGCGCAGGTTGTAAGATTGATAACCTGGTTCACATTGCCCACAATGTCGTTCTGGGAAGGAATGTGGTTCTGGTAGCTCTGGTGGGAATCTCAGGAAGCTCAACCTTAGGAGATGGGGTTATCTTAGCTGGGCAGGCAGGGGTGACCGACCATGTGAAAATTGGAGACAACGTAATAGTCGCCGCCAAGGCCGGGGTCACCAAGGATATCCCTCCAAATCAATTTGTCTCGGGATTTCCAGCAAGACCCCATTCTGAGCAGAAGAGGATAAAGGCCATCATCAATCGCTTACCCAAGCTGGTGAAGAAGATTAAGGAGTTGGAAGATCGCCTGAGAGACTTAAAGGGAGGGCAAAAGGAGGTGTGATTAAAATTTTTTGAGAGGTCAGGTATGGAATTTCAAAAGACCATTAAAAATGCGGTTTCCTATAGGGGAATAGGACTACATACAGGCAAAGAAGTCACTATGACCTTAGAGCCAGCTCCCGTAAACTGGGGGGTGGTGTTCGTGCGAGAGGACCTGCCCGGCTCTCCTCAGATAAAGCTCAGTGCCAGCAAGGTGATAAGTAATCTGCGGGGGACCAGCATAGGCGAGGGGGAGGTCAAGGTTCGCACCGTTGAGCATATCTTAGCTGCCTTATCGGGCTTGAACGTGGATAACATCACCATTAAAATAGATGGGGAGGAAATTCCAGCCGCTGACGGAAGTGCTCTTCCGTTTGTGAGGTTAATTCAGAAGGCAGGGATTGTTGAGCAAGAAGCTTCTCGAGATGTCCTTAAAGTAGAGGAGCCGTTCTGGCTCGAGGAAGGAGAAAGACGCCTGGTGGTTCTCCCCAATGATAAGCTGAAGATTACTTATACGGTGGACTTTCCCCAATCCCCTCTGAAGTCTCAGTTTGCCGAGTTCACCGTGGATGAGGAGACCTTCATTCGGGAAATTGCTCCCTCGCGAACCTTCGGCTTTATGGAAGAGGTGGAGGAACTCAAGAGAAGGGGTCTAATTCAAGGGGGTTCCCTTGACAACGCAGTGGTAATCGACAAGGATGGAGTGGTCAACGAGGAAGGATTGAGGTTTCCCAATGAGCCTGTTCGGCACAAGATATTGGATCTGATAGGGGACCTTTATCTGTTAGGAAAGCCCGTTCGAGCACACATCCTGGCGATAAAGTCTGGTCATCTCTTTAACGTTAAGTTGACTCAGAAACTGGAGGAGTTAAGACAAAAGCTCGAGGAGGAGGTTAGTCTGGATATAAACGCCATCCAGAGAATACTTCCTCATCGCTATCCATTTCTTCTGGTTGATAAAATCCTGAGGATGGGAGAAAGGGAGATAGTGGGGGTGAAAAACGTCACCATAAATGAGCCATTTTTTGGCGGTCATTTTCCAGGGCATCCAGTAATGCCCGCTGCCCTGATCATCGAGGCTATGGCTCAGGTAGCAGGGGTATATCTTTTGAACAAGAGCGAAAATCAAGGCAAATTGGCCTATTTTGCAGGAATAGATAAGGCAAGATTCAGAAGGCCTGTACTTCCCGGTGATCAGCTGGTCACCAAGGTCAAGGTTCTGAACTTGAGAAGAAATACTGGAAAGGTAGAGGCTGTAAGTATGGTTGAGGGGAAGAAGGTGGCCGAGGCCATGTTTATCTTTAGCCTGATTAAAAGATAAATCGAGAGGGGCAGAGATGTTGAAGATACCGAAGGATAAACTTCCTCGTCATTTAGCCATCATTATGGATGGAAATGGACGTTGGGCAAAGAGGAGGGGTCTTCCAAGGAGTGAAGGCCACAGGGTGGGAATGGAGAAGGTAAGAGAGATGGGAAGGCTTTGCTTGGATTTTGGGATAAAGGTGCTAACCGTATATGCCTTTTCCTGTCAGAACTGGAAAAGGCCTAAGGAAGAGGTTGATTTTTTGATGAGCACTTTCGAAAGATATCTTGATGAGGAAGCGGATGATTTGAACGAGAGGGGGATTCAGCTACGCGTGATCGGAAGAAAAGAAGGTCTTTCCCCTGAGCTTCGAAGAAGGATAAAGGCAGCTATGGAGCTGACCCGCCGTAACCGAAAGCTCATCTTTAATTTGGCCTTAAATTACGGAGGTCAGGAGGAAATCGTAGATGCGGTGAGGACTATAGCCGAAAAGGTTAAGAGAGGAGAGCTTTCTCCTGACCAGATAAACGTGGACCTTCTTAGCCAGCATTTGTACACGGCGGACCTGCCCTATCCTGACCTTTTGATCAGGACAGGTGGGGAGTATCGTCTGAGCAATTTTCTCCTCTATCAGATTGCCTATACAGAACTCTGGATAACTCCCACTTTCTGGCCCGATTTTGGAAAGGAACAGCTCATCCAGGCTCTTGAAGAATACGCAAGACGAGAGAGGAGATTTGGAGGTTTAGGACCGAGCGTTGAAACAGGAAGAAGTTGAAGTACTTTTAAAGAGGATTGTTGTTGCGGTTATATTTATCCCCCTCATTATTTTCTTTGTGGTAAGAGGAGGGTTTCTGTTTTTTCTTCTGGTGTGTGCTATTGTCGGCTGTGGTTTATATGAGTTTTACCGGACAGCAGGAAGAGGAAAAGGCCTTACAGGCCTGGGTATCTTTTTGGGTATGCTCATCTGCCTTTCCTTTTATATTCGGAAGGGGTTACCTTTTGTTCTGGCGGTGGTCATCTTTTCGCTTTTTTTTGCCCAATTCTTTGAGTTCAAGAAAAAAAGGAACTCCACCGACGCCTTTATAAACATAGGAGGAGTTCTCTACGTAAGCTTTCTCTTCAGCCATATTCTGCTTTTAAGAGATATTCCGGGCGTAGGAACTAAGCTCACCCTAACCGTTCTCTTCGTCACCTGGATGGGCGATACGGGTGCTTATTTTATAGGGGAAAGGTGGGGTAAACACAGGCTCTTTCCACAGATCAGTCCCCATAAGTCAAAAGAGGGATTCTTAGGAGCAGTCTTAGTAAGTCTTCTGGCTATGTTCATCTGTCAGCTGTGGCTTTCCCTTCCCCCTATCCACATCTTAACTGTGGGTATCTTGACAGGAACAATGGGACAGATAGGAGATTTTTTCGAATCTATGCTCAAGCGCCAGATGGAAGTAAAGGATTTCGGAAGGCTTCTTCCCGGACATGGGGGGATTCTGGATAGATTCGACAGTTTGCTTTTCACCGTTCCCTTATTCTACTATTATGTTAAATATCTCCTCATCCCTTAGATATAGTGTAAATAGACTTTTCCTCCTTTTTAGGAGGGTTAAGTGGGGGATTTGAATGAAGAAGAAAAGAGTAATCATTTTGGGCTCCACGGGCTCGGTAGGCACTCAAGTGTTAAAAGTTATCCAGGATCAGAGAGAACGCTTCGAGGTAGTGGCACTTACCGGAAAAAGCAACCTTGAGCTTCTCCAAAAGCAGGCGCAGGTATTTTTTCCCAAAGCAGTGGCTCTGGCCGATGAAGGGAAAGCAAAAAGATTGAGGAAAAGCTTGAAGGATGTGCAGGTTTACACAGGAGAGGAGGGAATAATCAAATTAGTTAAGAGTTTTCCGGCGGATCTTGTATTTTCTTGTATCAGCGGTAAGGCCGCCTTGATGCCCACCTTAGAGGCGATAAGGGCAGGAAGAGATGTAGCCCTGGCCAATAAGGAGGCTATGGTAATAGCGGGAGATATATTGATGAAGGAGGCCAGGAAAAGGAAAGTTAAGCTTATCCCTGTGGATAGCGAACAATCAGCTATATTTCAATGCTTAGGGGCTCATAAAACCAGCGATGTCAGGAGGATATATCTTACCGCCTCGGGAGGGCCTTTATGGAACTGGAAGGGTGACTTCAATGATGTTCTTCCTGAAGAGGCTCTCCGCCACCCCCGCTGGAAGATGGGACGTAAGGTCAGCCTGGATTCAGCTACCCTGGTGAATAAGGCCTTAGAGGTGATAGAGACCTCTCGCTTTTTCAACATAGAGGTGGAGAAAATAAAGGTGCTTGTCCATCCTCAGGCTGTGGTTCATTCGATGGTGGAGTTTGTGGATGGTTCAATCTTAGCCCAGTTGGGAATAACCGATATGCGTCTTCCCATTCATTATGCCTTGAATTATCCAGAAAGAAGAAAAAGCCATCTTCCCTTCCTGAACTTAACCGACTTGGGGGAAATTAGATTTGAACCTCCTGATTTTGAGAGATTCCCCGCCTTGAGGTTGGGCTATCAGGCGGGAAAGGAAGGAGGAACTTTTCCGGCTGTCTTCAATGCCGCCGATGAGGTAGCTATAGAGGAATTTTTAAAACGGAGGATAACCTTCCCCCAGATCACCCAACTTATCGAGGCGGTAATGAAGGAGCACAAAAACAGTGCAGAGCTTTCCTTAGAGGCGATCTTGCAAGCCGATGAATGGGCGAGAAGAAAAGCCTATGAGCTACTGGAGGATTTGTGATGGCCATCGCCGCTGGCATAATCTTCGTCTTTTTTATCTTGATTTTCTCCCACGAGTTAGGTCATTTCATCGTGGCCAAAAGATGCGGAATGAAAGTGGATAGATTTTCCTTAGGTCTGGGGCCAAAGCTGTGGGGGTTTAAGAGAGGCGAGACGGAGTACGTGCTTTCTCTTCTTCCCTTAGGTGGATATGTGAAGATAGCGGGGATGGAACCAGGAGAAAGTGATTTAGAGGGCGGTTTTCGACGGCAGCCCTGGAGAAGGAGGGTTCTGGTAATCCTCGCCGGTTCCCTGAGCAACTATATAGTGGCCGTTATCCTTTTCTTCTTAATCTTTGTCATTGGTTTTTATACCTATGACCTGGAGGAGACGATAGTTGGCCAGGTGAGAAAGGGTTCCCCTGCTGAGCAGGCAAACATCTTGCCCGGAGACAGAATCATCAGAGTGAACGAACGAGTAGTGAGAAGTTGGGAGGATTTAGCTGAATGTATACAGGAAAGTCAAACTTCTCCCTTAAGCCTGGAAATTCAAAGGGAGGGAAGGATTTTTAAGGTACAGGTGAAACCTCTCTTTGATCCTGAGCTGAACAAGAAGGTAATTGGAATTAGCCCTCGTCAGGTCTTCAAGCGATATGGTCCCTTTGCGGCCTTGTCTATGGGGCTCGAGAGGACATTTTTTATCACCAGGCTCATCCTGCTCTCAGTGGGATGGATGATCATCGGTAAGGTTCCTGTTCAGCTTTCAGGACCGGTGGGAATTGCCAAATTCGTAGGAGAAAGTGCCAAATTGGGCCTGATCCCTCTTTTCTCCTTATCAGCTCTTTTAAGCGTTAACTTGGCAGTGTTCAACCTTTTTCCCATTCCGGCGCTGGATGGAGGAAGACTGTTATTTTTGGTAATAGAAAGGGTAAGGGGCAAAGCCTTAAACCTGGAGAAGGAGGAGATGGTCCACTATATAGGCTTTATCATCCTGCTTATCTTGATCCTGATGATAACCTATCAGGACATATTGAGGTTGGTGCCCAAGTAGTAAAGTGAAGTCGGCCTTAAAGTGAGGTGATACCCTCTGTTTATGAAGGAGGAGAAATGCCAGAGAAGATTTTGTTATCCGGCAATGAGGCCCTGGCTGAGGGGGCTATTCGGGCTGGATGCCGCTATTACTTCGGATATCCCATCACCCCTCAATCGGAGATACCTGCCTATATGGCCAGGAGAATGAGGGAGGTGGGGGGTGTATTTCTTCAGGCAGAAAGTGAGGTGGCTGCCATCAATATGGTCTACGGCGCATCAGCAGCAGGGGGAAGGGCGATGACTTCCTCCTCTGGTCCTGGAATTAGCTTAAAGCAGGAGGGCATCTCCTATCTGGTCGGTGCGGAGCTTCCGGCGGTAATCGTCAACGTGATGCGTGGAGGACCTGGTTTGGGTAACATCGCTCCATCGCAGTCCGATTATTTTCAGGCTGTCAAAGGAGGAGGTCATGGAGACTATCATCTGATTGTCCTCTCTCCTGATTCCGTTCAGGAGATGGCTGATCTGGCTTATCTGGCCTTTGACCTGGCTGATAAATACCGCAATCCAGTGATGATCCTTGCTGATGCTATCCTCGGACAGATGATGGAGGGGGTAAGGCTTGGAGAGTTCAGGAAGGTGAGGATGGAAAAGGACTGGGCAGTTAGCGGAGCTAAGGGAAGAAGGCCAAATTTGATAAGGTCATTATATTTAGAGGAAGGAGCCCTGGAGGAGCACAACAGGAGACTCCAGGAAAAGTACAGGCAAATGCTTAAAGAGGTGAGATTTGAGCAATGCAAAGCTGAAGATGCCGAAATAGTCTTGGTCGCCTACGGGAGTATGGCTCGTCTGAGCAAGGCAGTGGTGGAATTTCTCAGAGAAAAAGGGGTCAAGGCGGGACTCCTTCGACCGATAACCCTCTGGCCCTTTCCTGAAAGGATAATTAGAGAGCTGGCGGAAAAGGTGAGATTTTTCTTCGTGGTGGAGATGAACGCCGGACAAATGGTGGAGGATGTGAGGTTATCTGTGGAGGGAAGAGTTCCGGTTTATTTTTACGGAAGGATGGGAGGAGGGGTACCTACCCCCTCAGAGGTATTGAGTAAGGTAAAGGAGAGATTAAATGAGAATAGAGGGTAAGGCGATAAAGTACGGGGATAACATCAATACAGATGAGATTATCCCTGCCAGATTTTTAAATACTTCCGACCCTAAGGAGTTGGCTAAGCACTGTATGGAGGGAATAGATAAGAATTTCCTGGACAAATTAAAATGGGCAAAAATCTTAGTTGCTGGAAAAAATTTTGGCTGTGGTTCCTCGAGGGAACATGCTCCTATAGCCCTAAAGGAGGCAGGAGTTGCCTGTATAATTGCCTCTTCTTTTGCCCGCATCTTTTTCCGCAACGCCATAAATATAGGTCTTCCCATTGTGGAGTCCGAAAGGTGTGTTGAGAGAATAGAAGAGGGAGATATGTTGAGGATAGAGACCAAGCAGGGAAAGATCGAGAACCTGACCAAGGGTGAGACCTATTCCATAACTCCCTTCCCGCCCTTTCTGCAGGCACTGATGGACAAGGGAGGATTGGGGGAATATATAAAAGAAAGAATTATGGATACTGCCCATTTTAATGGGTAGAAGATGATGTCCAAGAGCGAGGGGATGGTTTTAACGCTTGCTAGACCTGGAGGGCTAAGATGAAAGTTGAGATTTACGATACCACCTTGCGAGACGGAACGCAGGCAGAAGGAATTTCCTTTTCTCTGCTGGATAAGATAGAAATCGCCAAGGAGTTAGATAAACTGGGATTGGACTATATCGAGGGAGGTTGGCCAGGTTCTAATCCCAAGGATATAGAGTTTTTTAGAAAGATAAACAAGGTTTCTCTCAGTAAGGCAAAGATTTGTGCCTTTGGAAGTACCCGAAGGAAGGACAAGAAAGTAGAGGAAGACCCTAACATCCTGAAGCTGGCTGAAGCGGAGACACAGGTGGTTACAATCTTTGGCAAAAGCTGGATACTCCACGTGGAAAAAGCTCTGCGAACGAGTAGAGAGGAAAATCTTCGTATGATAGAGGATTCGATTAGCTTTTTCAAGAAGAGAGGAAGGCAGGTAATCTTTGATGCTGAGCACTTTTTTGATGGCTATAAGGATGATCCTGAATACGCCTTGAAGACGTTGGAGGTGGCCTCTGAAACCGGAGCGGATTGTCTGGTCCTCTGCGACACCAACGGAGGATGCATGCCTTATGAAATAGAGGAAATTATCAAAAAGGTTAAAGAAAGGATAAATTCCCCCTTAGGTATCCATGCTCACAACGATGCGGGGATGGCGGTGGCGAACACCATCATTGCCGCAAGAATGGGAATAAGCCATATTCAGGGAACGATAAATGGCTACGGGGAAAGATGCGGAAATGCTGACCTTTGCTCAGTTATACCAAATTTGAAGCTGAAGCTGGGCATCGACGTCATCTCGGACGAGAAGCTGAGAATGTTGACACATCTTTCACGTTTTGTGGATGAGCTGGCCAATGTTTCTCCTAATACTCACAGGCCCTATGTGGGTAGATCCGCCTTTGCTCATAAAGGTGGGATTCACGTGAGCGCTATGTTTAGAGATGAGAGGGCCTACGAGCATATAGATCCGGCTTTGGTGGGAAATAAGAGGAAGATACTGGTCAGCGAACTATCAGGCAGGAGCAACATTCTCTACAAGCTGAAGGAAAGGAAGTTAGGATTGGCCGAGGATGCCTCCATAACCAAAAAGATTCTCCAACAGATTAAGGATCTGGAAAATCAAGGATATGAGTTTGAGGGAGCAGACGGCTCGTTTGAGCTTCTGGTGAAGAAGACCACCGGTGAGTACAGGAAGCTCTTTGAGGTGGAAAGCTTCAGGGTTACGGTGGAGAAAAGAGAGGATGAAAGGTTAATTTCCGAGGCCACGGTGAAGGTGAGGATAAAGGGAAAACTCATCCATACAGTTGCCGAGGGAAATGGGCCGGTCAATGCCCTCGATAATGCCCTGCGTAAGGCATTAGACCAGGATTATCCTGAGATTCGTCAGATGCATCTTTCTGATTATAAGGTGAGGATTCTGGATGCCAAGGCAGGTACACGGGCCAGAACGAGAGTTTTGATTGAATCCTCTGATAAAAAAGACATTTGGAGGACAGTAGGTGTTTCTCCTAACATCATCGAGGCGAGCTGGAAGGCCTTGCTCGACTCAATTGAGTACAAATTGCTTAAATCTGTTTGAAAAGTGAAGATTTTTAAACAAACTATCCCTTGATCACTCCTAAGGGTCGGAGCTTCGCCACCCGCCGGGAAAGTCCCGCCTTTTCCACTATCCTTACCACCTGGTCTATGTCCTTATAAGCGTCCGGCATCTCCTCGGCTATGGTTCCCTTTCCCTTAGCCATAATGAGAATACCCTTATCCTCGAGCTCTCTTTCCACTGCCCTTCCCTTGGCTGCCTTTTTAGCTTTAGAACGGCTCATCACTCTTCCTGCTCCATGACAGGTGCTTCCCCAGGTCTCTTTCATAGCTAAGTCCGTTCCTACCATAACATAGGAGTTGGTGCCCATATCTCCGGGTACGAGAACTGGTTGACCTACCGACTGGTAGACCCCGGGCAGGAGGGGATGATGGGCAGGAAAGGCACGGGTGGCTCCTTTGCGATGAACGAAGAGCGTTCTTTTTTCTCCATTTACGAGGTGTTCCTCGAACTTGCCAATGTTATGACACATATCATATACCAGCTCCATCCCCAGTTCCTTAGGGGATAACCTTAGCGCCTTCTGGAAGGTCTCCCTTAGCCAGTACGTCATTATCTGTCGATTGGCCCAGGCATAGTTGGCTGCGCAGGCCATTGCCGCAAAATAATCCTTTCCTTCTGCAGAGGATATGGGAGCGCAGGAGAGCTGCCTGTCGGGCAGGGAGATGTGGTATTTTTCAACTGTTCGCCTCATCCTTGCCAGGTAATCATCGCAGATTTGATAGCCCAGGCCCCGGGAGCCAGAGTGTATAAGTACGGCAATTTGACCTTCTTCCAACCCAAAGACACTCGCTACATCCGGCAGGTAAATTTTTTCCACCAGGTCAATCTCTAAGAAGTGATTGCCCGAGCCAAGTGTTCCCAGCTGATCCTTTCCTCTCCTCAGGGCTCGCTCGCTTACCTTTTCAGGGTCTGCTCCCTGCATTGTTCCGTATTCCTCTGTCCTTTCTATGTCATCTTCTGTTCCGTAGCCGTTTTTTACGGCCCATTTTGCTCCATCCCTTAACACCTTCTTCAGCTCGTGGAAGGTCAAATTAAGGGAAGAGGTGCCTCCCACCCCACAGGGAATATTATTAAATAAGGCTGCCAGAAGAATTTTCATCTTATCCTGGATATCAGGCAGGGTAAGGTTAGTTCTTATAAGCCTGACGCCGCAGTTTATATCATAGCCGATTCCACCAGGAGAGATTACCCCTCCTTTTTCAGGGTCAGTGGCAGCTACCCCTCCCACACAGAAACCGTAGCCCCAGTGCATATCAGGCATAGCTAAGGAGTA
>Ga0180301_10002545_pt1 | contig 14329 bp, 15 predicted proteins | sample GuaBasSediGuay16_FD_121797 | JGI IMG/M metagenome (GOLD analysis project Ga0180301, IMG submission 121797) | Subseafloor sediment microbial communities from Guaymas Basin, Gulf of California, Mexico - Guay16, Core 4569-2, 12-15 cm | ecosystem: Environmental > Aquatic > Marine > Hydrothermal...
AGTAGCCCTTCTCATCATGGGGGAATAGGGGAAGGGTGAAAGGCGAGGGGGCCGAAGGGTGCAAGGGACCCCCCTACCTTGCACGCCTGGGGCTGTGGGGAACACCCACATCACTGTCACGGAAGGAACGAATGCCTTCCGTGGAGAGCCGTTCGGGTCTGAGATTGAGTGGGAGAACACTTAATTTCAGACCTAGGGCGTTTCTCCGCGGAAGGGAGAAACGCCTTTTTTATTAAAGGGAGGTGCTTGCGTGAAAGTAGGAATAGTTGGTGCAACAGGTGAAGTTGGAAGAGCTATGATCAAGGTACTTGAAGAGATGGATATACCTGTGAGTGAGCTCCGTCTATTTGCTTCCAAAAGATCTGCAGGTGAAACACTCGAGTTCAAAGGAAAAGGATACGTTGTTGAGGAACTAAAAGAGGATCATATGAGGGAAAAATACGATTACATTCTTTTCTCAGCAGGAGCGGAAATTTCAAAGAAATTTGCGCCAATTGCTGTAAAGAGTGGCAACATCGTGATAGACAACTCTTCTGCCTTTCGTCTGGAGAAAGACATCCCTCTCGTCGTTCCTGAGATAAACGGGTATCTTCTTAGAGGTTACAGGGGGATCATAGCAAATCCCAACTGTTCCACGATTCAGATGGTTCTTTCCCTATACAAAGTTCACAGAGTTTACGGGATAAAGGAAATCGTTGTATCGACTTATCAAGCTGTGTCTGGTGCGGGTCATAAAGGAGTTGCTGAGCTTCAGGCTCAAATGAACGGCGAAGATGTCATATCTGTTTTTCCAAAAAGAATTTTGGGAAACGTAATCCCCCTTATAGGTCCTATTAAAGAGAATCTGTACACGCAAGAGGAAATGAAGATGGTGAACGAAACCAGAAAGATCCTGAACGATTCCAGCATAAAGGTGTATCCGACTGCTGTCAGAGTTCCTGTATTCTACGGTCACTCCGAAAGCATTTTCGTAAGACTTGTGAAGCCTTTCAGAGATTTGGAGGAACTCAAAATAGTCCTTTCATCAGGCGAAGATGTTGTTGTAACAGACGACATCGTAACACCTCTGGATATCAAAGGATCTGATCTCACATACATCTGTAGGGTTAGAGCCTTCGATAGCACGTCTTTTTCCTTCTGGAATGTGGCTGACAACATAAGAGTGGGGGCAGCGACTAATGCGGTTAGGATCTTGAAAAAGCATATGGAGTTGAATGAGGTGAAACCATGAGGTATCCGATTTATTCTTCTCTTGGTAACACCTTTATAATGGTGGATTCGTCGAAGAGGTCTTTAACTCCTTCTGAGAAAAAGGAATTAGTAGTAAGAGAAGCGAAAAGAGTGGATGGTGTTGTGTTTCTAGAGATAAAGGAAGGCTCATTTTTCATGGATTATTTCAACAAAGATGGTAGTAGAGCATTTTGTGGAAATGGTGCAAGAGCTTTTGTCATGTTTCTTAAGGATCTTGGCTACATAGATAACAATGTTGTTTTCAAAACGATTGAAGGAGATATTTCAGGATGGATAGATGGGAAAGATGTGATTGTGAAGATGCCTGATCCCATTTTCTTAGGAAGAAGGAATGTCCACAGTTTTGAAGGTGTTTTCATCAAAGTCGGTGTTCCACACTTTCTTGTAGAGCATGATGAGGTAGAAGAACTCGAAATAGAGAAAGTGGCTCCTCCTATCAGAAAGGAATTGAATTCGAATGTGGATTTCTACAAAGAGATCAAAGAAGGAGTTTTGAGATTGAGAACTTATGAGAGAGGGGTAGAAGGGGAAACCAAAGCGTGTGGAACGGGAGCAACAGCTTTGGCTTGGTATTACAGAAAAGATAACAAGTATATGATGAGAGACACCATCGAGGTTGTAGTGAATGGTGGAAAGCTTTTTGTCATTTTCAAGGATGATGGGATATACCTTAAGGGAGGTGTTGAAAGATGGTAAGAGGTGTGGGGACAGCCATGATCACTCCTTTCCGTGATGGTGAGGTCGATTATGAAGCTTTGAAGAGGTTTGTAAGATTTCAGGTTGAGAATGGGGTACATTTTCTTCTAGTTCTTGGAACAACAGGTGAAGCTCCTGCTGTGAATGATGATGAAAGAGAGAAGATCGTATCCACTGTTCTCGAAGAGGTTGATGGAAAGGTACCGGTAGTGGTTGGAGCAGGAACCAACAGTACAGAAAAAACCCTGCAGATGGTGAAAAGTGCGGAAAAATTGGGAGCAGATGGGGTCCTTCTTGTAACTCCTTACTACAACAAACCTACTCAAGATGGTTTGTACGAACACTACAAGTTCATATCTGAGAGGACAGATCTTGGGATAATACTCTACAACGTTCCTGGAAGAACGGGCGTCAACATGCTTCCTGATACTGTCGTCAGAATAGCAGAAGACTTGAAAAATGTTGTGGGGCTGAAAGAAGCTTCTGGGAACATGTCACAAGTCGACGAAGTCATATTCAAAGTCAAATCTGCAAGAAAGGATTTTCTAGTTTACTCTGGAAACGACGATCAGGCTTTCCACCTCATGTGCAGCGGAGGAGATGGCGTGATATCCGTCGTATCCAATATGGTTCCAAAGGATATATCGAGAATGTGTGAATTTCTCTTCGAAGGGAAATTAAAGGAAGCCCTTGAGATTCATAGAAAGTACTTTGAATTGATGAAAGGACTTTTCATAGAGACAAATCCTATCCCTGTGAAAGCTGGGCTTAGCCTCATGGGATTGATAAAAAACGAATTGAGATTACCTCTTGTACCGGCCAAAGAATCTACTGTTGAGAAGTTAAAAGAGATCATGAAAGGGTGTGGTCTCTTATGAAATATGGTGTTGTTGGCTTCTCGGGAAGGATGGGAAGGGAAATAATAGAAACTTTCAAAGAAAGAGGACACGAACTTGTATATAGATTGGATCTTGAGAGTGAATTTGTGGATGGGGAACCTCAAGTCATACTAGATTTCTCAAGGCCAGAAGCCGTCAAGAAAACTGTCGAAGTCTGCAGAAAATACAAAGCAGCCCTTGTAATAGGAACGACGGGATTGAGCGATAAAGAGCTCGATATGATAAAGGAGTTATCGAAGGAAGTACCTGTGATTCAATCCTACAACTTTTCAGTTGGTGTCCATGCTATGAGAAAGATCGTGAAACTTTTAAGCGATATCTTGAAAGATTGGGATGTGGAGATAGTTGAGGCTCATCATAAATTCAAAAAGGATGCTCCATCGGGAACGGCAATTCTTTTGAAAAAAGCTGTAGATCGAGAAATACCAATTCATTCCATAAGAGTTGGTGGAATACCAGGGGATCACCTTGTCATTTTTGGAAACGTAGGTGAGATTTTGGAAATAAAACATAGAGCCTTGTCCAGGAAAACTTTCGCTCTTGGCGCACTCAAAGCCGCAGAGTTCCTCCTCAATGTCAAGAAACCTGGTATGTACGATTTCGAAGAAGTAATGTTTGGAGGTGTTTGAAATGGATCCAATGGAAATAATAAAGCTCATAGCAGAGTCAAAAAAGAAAACGCCAACGGTGGCTTTTTTCAAAGGAAGAGTAGGAAAAGTCCCAGATGGTGTGAAACATTTCGGCTGTGAGAATTTTGGGGTATTGATAGGAGACTACGAACTTGTGAAGAAAGTACTTGAGGATAACCGTGAGAATATAGATGATTTTTACATAGAGGTGAAAGCCCGAAATTCCGCTCTACCATTAGCAGATCTCACAAAATATAACGCCAGAATCGAACCCGGGGCGATAATAAGGGATATGGTGGAAATAGGAGATGGTGCTGTGATAATGATGGGAGCTGTCGTTAATGTGGGCGCGGTGATAGGGGAGAAGACGATGATCGATATGAACGCAGTGATAGGGGGAAGAGCAATCATAGGCAGGAATTGTCATATAGGGGCAGGGGCGGTTATTGCAGGTGTTATAGAACCTCCCAGTGCCAAACCTGTGGTCATAGAAGATGATGTTATGATAGGAGCCAACGCTGTCGTATTGGAAGGGGTAAGGATTGGGAAAGGTGCTGTTGTGGCAGCTGGAGCCGTGGTAACGAAAGATGTTGAACCATACACAGTCGTGGCAGGAGTTCCAGCAAAAGTCGTGAAGAGGGTCGATGAGAAAACTAAAGAAAAGACGAAGATCGTAGAAGATTTGAGGGATCTTGGAGGTAAAAAGGAATGAAGATAGTAGTTCAAAAATATGGAGGAAGCTCTCTTGCTACACCCGATAGGATTAACTCCGTTGCTATCAGAATAAGGAGAAAAGTTGAGGAAGGGTACAAGGTTGTCGTTGTTGCATCAGCTATGGGAAAGACAACGGACGAACTCATAAATCTTGCAAAGAGAGTTACGAAGAATCCTGACCCAAGGGAAATGGATATGCTTCTTTCCACAGGAGAACAAATCTCAGTAGCTCTTCTTGCGATGGCTCTCAAAGATAAGGGAGTGAAAGCAAGATCTTACAATGCCCTTCAGATAGAGATAAGGACAACGGATCATCATACCTCTGCAAGGATAATAGATATAAACGTGGGCAGAATTAGGAAATTACTGGAAGAAAACGATGTTATAGTTGTCACGGGCTTTCAAGGTGTTACTGAATCTGGAGATCTGACGACACTGGGAAGAGGGGGATCAGATACTTCAGCTGTTGCATTAGCTGTGAAGCTTTCATGTCCGTGCGAGATATACAGCGATGTTGACGGTATATACACGTGTGACCCAAAGCTTTATCCTAGTGCCAAAAAGCACAAGTATATAACCTACGACGACGTTCTCGAGCTGACATCCCTTGGAGCTAAGGTTCTTCATTCAAGGGCGGTGGAACTTGCGAAAAAATATTCCGTCGAATTGTATTGTGCTTCTTCATTCTCCGAAGAGGAGGGAACTTATGTGGTTGGAAAGCTTCCTGAGTGGTTAGAAGAGCCAGTCGTTACAGGTGCTTCCTTGGATAGGAACCAGGTCAAAGTGACGATATCAAATGTCCCAAACGATCAGAAGATCCTCTCCAAAATATTTGAGGACGTTGCTAAAGCAAATATCAACGTTGATATGATATCCTTAGTTCCCGTTGGAAACAAAGCATATCTTTCCTTCACAATATCTGAAGGTTTCGAGAATAGTTTGGAAGAAACTGTTAAGGATTCGTTGAAGGAGTTGAAAGATTGGAATTTAGAAATCTCCAAAGGATTTGTGAAAATATCCGTTGTTGGTGTGGGTATGAGATCAAGTCCGGGAGTGGCTGCAAGATTTTTTAAAACGCTCTCCAGGGCAGGAGCGCATGTAGAGCTTGTAACAACATCTGAAATAAAGATATCCTGTCTCATTCCCGAGGAATTTGGAGAAGCTGCTTTAAGATTGGTAGCAGAGGAGTTCGAGCTATGAGGGGTGATACGATGAATTCATATCTTGTAAGAGTTTATGAACCCTTTCCAATAAAAGTGGACAAAGCTGAAGGAATCTGGATACACGATGAAAAAGGGAGGAAATTCCTCGATACGTTCGCTGGGATAGGAGTACTGGCATTTGGGCATTCCGATCCTGATATAAAAAAAGCTATTTTGGAAAAAATGGAAAAACACATGCATATATCCAATTTTTTTGTGGATGAAGATGCTGAGGTTGTAGCAAGGAAATTGGTGAATAAGGTAGGTGGGAAAGGGAAAGTTTTTTTCACGAATTCCGGTACTGAAGCAAACGAAGCTGCGTTGAAAGCAGTGAAGAAGTTGAAGAAAGGGATCATAGTTTCTTTCTGGGGGAACTTTCATGGGAGAACGATCGGTTCTCTCTCGATAACTGGTTTTGAAAGGTTGAGAGATCCGTTTTTACCGTTACTCGACAACGTAGCTTTTCTCCCTCACAATGATCCCCTTCATTTCAAAAAATTCATGAAAGAGCAAGGAAAAGATGTTTCTGCTGTATTCGTAGAACCCATTCTTGGAAGTGGCGGCATTTTTCCTTTAAAAAACGAGATGGTGGAAGTCATCATGGATTTCAAAGAAAAATACGATTACATACTTGTAGTGGATGAGGTGCAAGCTGGTCTTGGTAGAACAGGAAAGTTCTTTTCACACCAACACTACAACCTAGCGCCAGATATAGTAACGGTTGCAAAGGCCCTTGGAGGAGGGCTTCCCTTAGGTGCAACGATACTTCTGGAAAAAGTAATGGATGTACTTGAACTGGGAGATCATGGTTCAACTTTTGCCCCGAATCCTCTAGCACTTGCAGGGGCAAAAGTTGTTCTCGATAAGTTAACAGACGATTTTCTGAAAGAAGTTGAAAAAAAAGGGAAATACTTTATAGATAGACTTGGAGAGATAAGAAGCGATAAAATCAAGGGTATAAGGGGTATGGGGTTAATGATAGGTGTGGAGCTGAATTGTGATGGAAGTCAGGTAAAATGGAAGGCATTTGAGAAAGGATTGTTGTTGAATGTTGTTAAAGGAAAAATCGTTAGATTCCTTCCTGCTTTGAACATAAAAATTGAGGAGATAGATGAAATTGTTAAGAGATTCGAGGAGGTTTTAAAAGATGGAAATATTCGAAGAGATAGCTAAGAAATTTGGAACACCCACGTATGTATATTTTGCAGATACCATAAGAGAGAGAGCTAAAAAGGTATTAGAAGTTTTCGAAAATCTAGAAGTTCTACCCACTTTTGCTGTCAAAGCCAATGGAAATCCCGTGTTGCTGAGGATATTGAAAGATGCTGGATATGGAATGGATGTTGTAACGCCTGGAGAATTGTTGGCATCGGAATTAGCCGGTGTGTCCACGAATAAAATCGTGTGGAACGGAAACGGGAAAACTGAGGAAGAAATGAAATTCTTCCTGTCGAAAGGTGTGAAGATGGTGAATGTAGATTCTTTTGAGGAGATGGAGCTTTGGAGGAAGATGAAAGCTTGTGACCTTGATTTTTTCATAAGAGTGAATCCCGATGTTGATCCCAAGACACATCCCCATATCTCAACGGGATTGAAGAAACACAAGTTCGGTATACCTCTAAACTTTCTGGAGGATTTCCTCAATAAATTTTCAGACATGAACATAGTTGGCCTTCACGTTCACATTGGATCCCAGATCACCGATGTTTCACCGTTTGTGGAAGCTATCGGTAAAGTTGTGGAGGCATCTGATAAATACGGTTTCAAGTCCATAAATATAGGAGGAGGTTGGGGTATAAACTACGAAGGAAAGGAACTGGATTTGGAAGAGTTCAAAGAAAAAGTTGTACCTCTTTTAGAAGGAAAAAAGGTCATTTTTGAAATAGGAAGATACATAATAGGACCAGCTGGGGTTCTTCTTTTGAGGGTCGTTAGAGTGAAAAAAGGAAACAAGAATTTCATAGTCACAGACGGAGGAATGAACACTTTGATAAGGCCCTCTCTTTACTCTGCTCATCATAGTATAGAAATACTGGGAAGGAGTGAGAATGTAAAAAAATTCGATGTGGTGGGGCCACTCTGTGAAAGTGGGGATATTCTGGGAATTGATAGATACTTACCTGAACCAAAGGAAGGAGACCTTCTCATCGTTGAAAATGCGGGGGCTTACGGCTTTTCTATGGCGAACAATTACAATTCTACATTAAAACCAGCGGAAGTCCTAGTAGATGATGGTAAGCTCTATTTGATTAGGAAAAGAGAAGGACTTGATGATCTATTCAAAAACGTCATCTTTCCGTGCTTAGAATGATCTCATAAATTTTTCAAGAAATTGTATCAGCCTCTTCAGTTCAGATGGTTTTTCCTCGACTCTCGTTGTGAGAATTTCTTCTGCTGTCAGCGGCACTTTGTAATAGGAATAGTTTTTCTCTTCATCAATACTTATGTAAGCTCCTTCAAGAGATATTCCCAGGAAGAATCCTTTGCTTAGGGAATAAGAGTATATGGATGCTTTCAGCTTGTAGTCCACGTTTGCGGATATATCCCTTCCCAACGGTCCTGCAGATACGGATACATCTCCACCCAGTGTGAAATTGTCTTTCATGAAGCTTTCTATGCCTTTTTCGTTCATCACCACAAGCAAAAGAGATGTTGATTTTATTCCAACCTGGTATCCCCAGCTTCCACCTGCCAGTTTGAGAAAGAGCGGTCCAAACCATTCACCAGTTTTTTCATCTCTTCGTAGCAGAAAACCTTCACCATACTCAACTCCAAAAACCAGTCCTACTTTGTATACTGAGGGAAATATAGCGATGCCTTTTGCCCTCTTTAAAAGATATGCGAAAGCTTCAGCATCAGGAGATTTCATCATCTCGTCTAAAACATCTATGGAATCCCTCAGTATTTCCAGAGTGCTTAGAAAGGCTAAAGTACTGAGGAAAAGCAATGATACAACTAACATCCTCAACATATTACCCCCTCCTCTTCAGGAGCAATTCCCTTGGGGAAATCATCTTTATATTCCTAGGAAGTGGTTTATCCCTGAACCTATCATCACTCAATATAACACCATTTGAAGAAACAGCAAGATCTATTATCAGATCATCTGCTGGGGATTCAAGAAGAACATCCGGAGATTTCAGCCATCTTCTAAGGCTCTCTTTCTCACTCTCAGGGACGATGTATTCCACGTTTCTATCGAAAACCACTTTGAAGGGGAAGAAAAAGGTTTCGAGGGAAGAGAGCTCTTGAAAGAGATCATCGAATATCCTGAAAGAAAGGTCCCCAAACCATAGAATGTTACTTCCATCGACTATCAAAGGAGCTTTCGGTTTTCTAACAAGGCCTGCTACAACATAATCATGGACTTTCAGCTGTTTCAGAAGTTTATTTCTATCTCTTCCATCCAAGATCCTGTAAATCTCTCTGTATTCCAAAACTTTCGATGCGAATGGTAGGTCTATTTCGTTTATCTTGCGCGCTAAATCTTCAACGATCGTCCCTCGAGTTTGGGCTTCTGCAGGCTCACCTTCCAACTTCAGGAACAAATCAAGAAAGTTCCTGGCTTTTTCTTTCTTCAGAAGGTCTTTCGAAAAATTCAGAAAATCTACAGCTGATCTTCCCCTGAACGATTTCAAAAGTTCACCATAGGGCAGAGGATAAGCACTTGGATCGTACCAGAAAAGTATCTCTAGCATCGCTATCTCCGAGACGCCAAGTTGCTTGGAGGCTATTTTTAACCTTCTCTGAAGATCTTTCTTTCTATCTAGGACGATCTCTTTCACGATAAATTCAAAAATGTCTGGCTCCACTTCCACCCTTGAAAGCTCCCCAAGAAAAATGGCTTTCAATTCGGATAGTTCTTTTTCCTTCCAGTTGCTTCTTTTTAGGATTTCCAAAAACCTATCTCTCAATTCCTTCATGAATTCTCTCATGTTCTTTCAAGCTCCCTTATCAAACCGTACATTATATTGACACCAACTGGTATTATCTCATCGGGTGGTAAGAATTTAGAATTGTGAAGTCCGTGGAAATCTTTTATTCTCGTTCCAAGCCAGAACATGAGAGAAGGATATCTCTGTGAAAAGAAACCGAAATCCTCTCCTGTGAATTTCATACGGCACTGTATGAACTCATATCCTAGTTTCCTAACCACTTTCCTCAGAATTTCGAAAAGCCGAGCATCCACAAAGACATGTGGATACTTCCCTTTAGGAATAACCGCTCCATCCTTTGCGATTTCTTTCAACTTTTCCAGGATTTCTTCCGATGTCTTGACGCTTGGAGTTCTCACAGTCCCATAGAGTATTACCTCACTTGCAAGAACGTTTCTCACATCTCCTCCCTCTATTTTTCCAAAGCCAACTAAAATTTCCTCACTCCTTAGTTTTCTAACATCATCAAGAAATCTCACAACCTTCATGAGAGGATCGTTGTCTTCATCGTAGAAAGCTATGTGAATGGGGTTCCCTTTGAAAACAACATCAACTTCGTATGCAGAAGCAAAGAGCGTTCCAGGTTTTGAAGCGACTGTGCTGAACTTGTATTCGTCTGTCACGTGTAGAGCGATCGCATCGATTATCTTTATCCCTTTGTTTTCCAGTTCTTCTAAAACCAATTTTGCTCCCCCGCCTGTCTCTTCAGCTGGTTGGAAAACGAAAGCAACGTTGATCTTAGGTTTTTCCTTAAAGACTCTTTCTATAACCCCATAGAGTATCGCCATGTGAACATCATGACCGCAGGCATGCATATTATCGTTCTTGGAGGAATACTCCCATCCTGTTTCTTCTCTCAGGGGTAAAGCATCCATATCTGCTCTTAAAAGATGGAAACCTTCTTCCTTTCGACCTTTATACAGTATCAAAATGCCGGTTCCTGCGATAGCTTCTCCTTTTATCCCAATCTTTTTCAATGCTTTCATCAAAAGCTTTTGAGTTTCGAACTCTTGGAACGAGAGCTCTGGATTCATATGAAGAAGGTGTCTTAACTCTATAGGATTCATGATATCCCTCCCATTTCTGACAATGATACCATTTCGTTTAAAATAGTTTAGAAAATGGGAGGCCGATAATCATGGAAAAAGTTTACGTGATAGGTCATAAATCTCCTGACACTGACAGCATCGTTTCTGCTATTTCCTATGCTGAGTACAAGAATTCAGTCGATGGGAAGAGAAGGTACATACCTTCAAGAGGAGGAGAGCTGAACCCAGAAACTTCTTTTGTACTCAACTTTTTCAACGTTCCTATTCCTACATTGCTCCAAACTGTTGAGCCCACTGTCGATGACCTTACTTTGAAAGAGCCGTTCTATGCGAGGCCAGACACACCAGTGTACGATGTGGCAACTTTGATGGAGGAGAAAAACATAAAAAACGTGCCAGTTGTTGATGAAAATGGAAAGATAGTTGGAGTTGTGACAGAAAGAGGTCTTGCAAGGGTCTATGTGAGGAGGACGAAGGTGGAGCCTCTCCATATACATCCTGTTCCTACAAGGAGTCTTGCCAGAATCCTTCAAGCAGACGTTGTTTATAAACCACAAAAACAGGAGTTGATCTCAGGATCAGTTCACATGGCTGTGGATGCTCTACATGTTCTTCTGAAAAAGATAGTCCAAGGAGATGTCGTCATTGTTGGAGATGATGAACCCGCTCAAATCGCTCTTCTTGAGAATGGAGCCAAGCTTTTGATAGTCGTGAATGAAGCCCCCGTTTCAGAACGCGTTCTAAAGATCGCAAAACAAAAGGGAGCGACCATTCTTAGGACATCGGCCGATGCTTTCGGTGCTGCAAAACTCATCAACTTATCTTTGCCGGTCTCGCTGATCATGTCAAAAGATTTTCCAGTGGTTTCTTACAGCACATCTCTTGAGGACGTAAAAGAGCTGGTTTTTGAATCGAAATATAGAGCTGCCTTTGTCATCGATCTTGAAGGAAGGCTGATCAGTATCATAACCAGAACAGATCTTATGAGGACCGTCAGAAAAAAGGTGATACTCGTGGATCACAACGAGAGATCCCAAGCGGTTGATGGTATAGACAAAGCAGACATCCTTGAAATCATAGATCATCACAGAATAGGAGACATTTCAACACTCCATCCTGTTTTTTTCTATAACGAACCAGTTGGGAGCACATCTACCATAATAGCTAGCTGGTTTTTCAGAGAAGGAATCAAAATGGAAAGAGAAATTGCAGGTCTTCTTCTGAGTGGAATAATCTCTGATACCTTACTTTTTGCTCTTTCAACTACAACGAGCAAAGATAAAGAGATAGCAAGGAGACTCGAAAAGATATCGAAAGTGAACATAGAAGATTATGGAAAGAAAATGCTCATGGAAGGGATGAAGATAAAAGGACAAGATCCGGTCTCTTTACTCAAGCGCGATGTTAAGAAATACACCATCATGGATCATAATATCGCCATATCTCAAATCATGACGACGGATTTCGAAGGTGTGTTGAAAGAGAGGGAAAAATTCAAAAACGCTATGGAGAGGGTAAAAGGAAGCCTTGGAGCAGACATGATGTTCGTTCTTTTTACAGATCCGATAAGAAAGAGCAGTCTTGTCATGTACGATTGCAATCCGAGGATTTTAGAGCACGCTTTTGGAAGCAAGGGAGAAGAAAACATCCTGGAACTTAAAAATGTCATGTCAAGAAAGAAAGATTTCGTTCCAAGGATAGGAGACGCTCTAACAGCTTTCAGAAAGTAGAGGGGAAGCTTTATGTATCATCTTGCTGTTTGGAGCACTGTTCTGTTCTGGGGGATCTCATTCATAGCAACGAAGATAATAGTTAAATCGATTGAGCCATTGCCGGCTGCTTTTCTAAGGTTTATGATTGCTGTGTCTTTTCTAGCCCTTGTAGCCGGAAAATCCTTGAGACTGAATCTGTTCTCGTTTCCTTTGGTTATGGCTGGAATTTGGGGAGTGACTCTGCATTTCATATTCGAGAATTTCTCGTTGACCTACACTTTCCCAACAAACACTTCCTTGATTGTATCGACCGTTCCAATATTTCATCTAATCTTCTCTCATTTCATTCAAAGAAAAAAGACCACACATCTACACTATATAGGCTCCATAACGGCTTTCATTGGCATAAGTTTTGTCATTCTCAACGGTAGAATCCTGAAGCTCAACCCTCTTGGGGACATTCTGGCATTTGGTGCTGCGCTTTCATGGGTGATCTATACATACTATGTCGAAAAATTAGATGATGCCGGCAGCATCTCTTCAACGATAGGCATCCTGATCTGGGGTACCGTGTTTTTGTTTCCTTTGTCACTTCTTCAAAACTGGGAGCTAGATAAGATCCTCCAACCTGATGTTTTGCTATCGATGCTGTATCTTGGCCTTGTGTGTTCTGGCCTGGCATATTTTTTGTGGAATCTTGGTATAAAAAAGCTTGGAGCCAGATATACCACCAACACGATTTACTTTATACCAGTCGTTACAGCCATATCTGAGCCGATTCTGCTAAGAAAACCTCCTAGTATCATGGTTCTTGTAGGTACTGGCCTTGCTATCATAGGACTTCGAATCTTCCAAAAAGCTGAAGAAAGATTAAAAGACTAATGGCGCCATGAATAAACCTTTTCAGCATCTTCCCTTGTTCCTTTTGAAATTTTGTAATCACTGATCTCAACATATTTCACGCTTTTCGAAGGTTTGTTGGAAAACATGTGATTCCATGTGTTGACGAATATCACGATCCTTCCATCTTTGAACTCAAAGGTTTTTGCCGGTAGGGTGATCGTTCCATGAAGGTCTTCCGTGTCACTGTATCTATGAGAGCCCGCGTAAACTCCCGGAAAATATACTTCCTTTATCTTTTCTCCATCGATGATCAGAAAGAATGTTTCTATATCTTTCACTCTTCCATATTTAAAAAATCTGTAGATATCGTAGAAGAAGTTTGTGAAGGGATTTGGATGGTCTTCATCCTTGAAAACAACGGTTATTTCCACACGGTTTTCGTACTTCTCAACGAACACATCGATTATATCGTTTCCCATATCCTTTTCTGGTATCATGAATATAGGAAGTTCGATCGCCACAGAGCACGTTGCCACCAATAGAAATAGAAGCAAGATCCTTTTCATCGTGAATCACTCCTTGATGGAGGTGTGATTATGTACAAGATCAAGGCAACTCACATAATAGCTTTTATCAACGTCTTCATAGCCATTCTAATGTTCATATCAGGCGTTTTCACCGAAAGACATCCTCTTGCTCAGACTCTGCTTTTTCTCAAGTTCGGTGCTCAATATGGTCCTGCGGTATCTCAGGGGGATTGGTTCAGGATATTCACGGCTATGTTCGTTCATGGGGGTATTTTACATATTTTATTCAACACCTACGCACTCATATACTTTGGGAGTATCGTTGAAAACGTCTATGGGATACCACGATTCATTTCGTTTTATTTTACATCAGGAATCGTTGGAAACTTAGCAACACAGGTTTTCTATTACAAATCTCTTTCTGTAGGAGCAAGTGGCGCTATTTTTGGGTTGATAGGCGTTCTATTCTCAGCAGGTTTTAGAAGAGACACTCCCATATTCGTGAGACCTTTCACAGGTTTGAGTCTTTTACCCATTATTCTCTTCAACCTGGTTTACGGTTTCATACCTGGAAGTAATATAAACAACGCGGCACATCTTGGCGGATTTCTGACAGGTATGCTGTTTGGCTACCTCACAACCGCAAGCCCCTATCTTCGAAGGAGAGTCAAAGCTCTTTGGATCACAGTCGCTGCGATTCTTGTTGGTATCATCATTGTTTCCTTCGTTTTTTTGGCAATCAGAGCACCAGAAATCGATGCGCTTTTGAGGAAACTCAGAGGTTTTTGAGCATTTCAATAAGTTTTTGGACATCGTGAAAGTTAGGGATTCTTCCCATTCCCTTTCCCCCAAGTTTTTTTGCTATCGAGAAA
>Ga0180301_10002546_pt1 | contig 14329 bp, 13 predicted proteins | sample GuaBasSediGuay16_FD_121797 | JGI IMG/M metagenome (GOLD analysis project Ga0180301, IMG submission 121797) | Subseafloor sediment microbial communities from Guaymas Basin, Gulf of California, Mexico - Guay16, Core 4569-2, 12-15 cm | ecosystem: Environmental > Aquatic > Marine > Hydrothermal...
CGATGAAATGAAAAAACTAGAATACGATGAAGTGTTTACCGATGAACTTGGCAGCGTTATTGGAATTATTAACGGTAAACGTGGAAAAACTCTTTGCTTTAATGGTCATATGGATCATGTTCCTGAAGGTAATCCAAACAATTGGAAATATCCTCCATACAGTGCAACAATTGAAGGTGGCAACCTATATGGTCGTGCTACAGTTGACATGAAAAGCACACTTGCAAGCATGATTTACGCAGCTGCAAAAGCCCGTGACAAAGAAATGCTAAATGGAAAAATCGTTGTTACAGCGGTGGTTTTCGAGGAGTTACAAGAAGGAATTGCCATGAAAAACATAGTTGAAAACCACAACATAAATCCGGACATCGTAGTTTTAGGCGAACCAACAAACCTAAACTTAGCAATAGGACATAGGGGTCGAGCAGAAATAGAAATCACTGTATATGGGAAAACAAGTCACGCCAGCATGCCTGAGTTAGGCGATAATGCGGTTTTCAAAGCACTACCGCTTTTACAATTTTTAAAAAATATTAATAAAGAAATGCCGGAACACCCTGTTTTAGGAAAAGAAACCTTAGCTTTAACCAAAATAGTTTCAGAGCCACCAGAAGGCCCTATAATTCCAGATAAGTGTAGAATATTTTTAGATAGAAGAATATCTATCAGTATTATCAACAAAGGAAGAAATCCTTCGAGAAACACAGAAAATTCTAGACTCTATTTCAGATAAATTATCAAAAGACGATGTAAAATATAAGATTATAGAAACAAAGTTAAAATGTTATACTGGCTATACTCTAAAGGCAGAAAGATTCTTCTACAAATGGGTACTCGATAAAGAGGACCCCCTAGTAAAAAAGTCGATTAAAGCATTAGAAGAAACAGGTTTATCACCGGAAATAATGATATGGCGATTTGGAACAGATGGTTCATATACAGCCGGGGAAAAGGGGATTCCAACCATAGGGTTTGGCCCTGGAAATGAATATTTAGCACACCAACCAAATGAACACATTTCAATAAAAGACATACATAAAGCAGTAAACGGCTACATTTCATTAACAAAAAACCTATTAGAAACTTAATAGACAATAATCTTTTTAACTGTGCGTAAATTTGTGAATACAAGATTTGAGACGCAATTTACCAAATATCCATCTGTTTTCCAAAGTCTTAAATATAAATTGATCAATTAAATAATTGGTGAAAGCATGTCTAAATATACGTCCATCACAATAAAAAGAGAAGTTAAGGAAAAACTTGAAAAATTTAAGAAAAATAAGAGCTGGGATGAGTTCTTAATGAATTTATTGAAAGAATATGTGAGGCTTAAAAAAATTGAAGCTGCAAAGAAATTAGAGAAGTCTTTCACTAAAGAAGAGCTGAAAATCTTAGAAGATGTAATAAAGAGGGAAAAATTAAAATGGAAACTCAAGAAGCCAGAGGAGTTATTCTAGATACAGATGTCCTCATAGAACTCATAAAGGAAAAAAGGCTAAGCCAAATCATTGAGTTTATTGATCCACGTATAAGCTTTATAACATTATACGAGTATCTGAGAGGATTAAAATATTTAAACAAGGATCTTAAAAAAGAAAAAGAGAAAATCGAAGAAAGCCTAACCATTTTATGGATTAATAACGAAATATTAATTAAAATGAGCGAAATCTGGTTTAAATTGAGAAAGAAAGGAGCAACAATAGATGAGAGAGACCTTTTGATAGGAGCAACAGCAATAACACATAATTTACCATTATGGACACTAAATAAAAAACATTTTGCTAGACTAGAAAAATACGGCCTAAAACTTTACAAATCAACATGAACAAGAAATCTATTTCACCAAAGGACTATTAACTGTATTTTAATTTAACTAGTAAGCTTTTACGTTTCTACAACGTCACGTCGATAAAATAATTAAACATTTCAGTCATAATTAAAACTAAGTTTTATGGGAATCTAATAATAGAAGCTATAAAGGTGTATTATTTGAACAAAAAGATACTTGCAACAGTTTTTCTAGTCTTAATAGTTGTAGTAGGTATCTATGCCGCACGAATGTTCTCAGCTAGTCAAAATAAATATATAATCCCGCTTTCAGATGAAGAAATCGAAAATATCTTAACTCTTCATATAATTGATGAAACCGATGAAGAAGCTACTCAAGTTGAGGACACACCTCCAGAGCCGGTTAATTATCCGCCAGTTAACATAACAAAGGTTAGTTTTGGAACTGATCAAGGCTATTTATATATAAAATTTGAGTTTCTAGGAGAAATACCAGTTAAAAAAGAAGATCCAGTAACTAAAATAACCGTTTGTATACTTATGGACACAGACGGCAACGATAGCGCAGGTTGGTGCGGATATGATGCACTCGTTGGTTTTTATGTCTTCTGGAGTTCACTGACAGACGAACAACACGTCGACGCAATTATGAAATATAATGTGCGTAGCGTTACAGATGAGGAAGAAGCCTTTAGAACTGCAGATCAGATGCCCGTTGAGTATAAAGGTGGACCAGGAACAAATTACGTAGTACTTCGTGTACCCATGGACATTCTTGGCTTACAATCTGGACAACAAATAATTGTAGATATTCATGCAGAGGCAGAAAGCAAAACATATCACCATTATGCTTTTGATGCACTGAGATCCTCCCTATATGAATATGTCGGATCAGGAAACTATTTCTGGCACTCGCTACAAATACCTATTCCTTAAATTCACCATTTTGCAATCATTAAATCGGTCAATGCCTAGTAGACACGATCTGGATAATTGAAAGTGGAATATTTTTCAGCTACTTTAAGATAATATTTCTTAAGGGTTGGTATCTATATTTTATACAGTTTTGGGAGTATGGAGGTGTGTTGATGTACTTTATTCCAACTTTTAAGGATGTACTTGACGCTAAAAAAATTGTTTCTAAGTATCTTATCAGAACTCCGTTGTTATATTCTAAGCAGCTTTCAAGAATACTTGGATGCGATGCATATGTTAAGTGCGAGAATGCTCAGATTACTGGAGCATTTAAAGTTAGAGGAGGGGTTAATCTAGTTTCAAAGTTATCTGAGGAAGAGAAACGTAAGGGTGTTATTGCTGTTTCAACTGGGAATCACGGTTTATCAGTTGCTTATGCAGCTTCACTTTTCGATGTAGATGCAACGATAGTTATGCCTGAAGGAGCTAATCCATTTAAAGTTCAAGCCATAAAAGATTTAGGCGCCAAAGTGGTTTTCCGTGGAAAAGATTACGATGAAGCAAAAGAATGGACCGAGAAAGAAGCTGTTAAGGAAGGTTATCGATACATACATTCAGGAAATGAGCCGTACTTAATAGCGGGTGTAGGAACACTATACTTAGAAATACTTGAAGACTTACCGGATGTAGATGTAATAATTGTTCCAGTTGGCGGGGGAAGTGGGGCCTCAGCAGCATGTATCGTAGCTAAAACAGTAAACCCGGAAATAAAGGTCATTGGAGTTCAATCAAGTGGAGCACCAGCAGTATACCTTTCGTGGAAAAACAGAAAAATCGTGAAAATGGAGGAAGTAAAGACTTTTGCAGAAGGCTTAGCCACAAGAGCACCTTTCGAACTAACATTGGACATAATGTGGAAATATTTAGACGATATGATTCTTGTGGAGGATGAGGAAATAGCTAAAGCAATAATATTATTACTTCAAACGATTCATCAAGTAGCTGAAGGAGCTGGTGCAGCAGCAACAGCAGCAGCCCTAAAAATAAAAGAACAAATAAAAGGAAAAAAGGTGGCACTAGTTCTAAGTGGAGGTAACATATCCTTCGACAAACTAAAGGGAATAATCACAAAATACAGTTTAAACTGAAACAATTACATCATATATTTTTCTACTTTCTTCAAGCTTACTAATAAATTAATTGAACAGGAAAATTAAAAACTTTAAATAGTCTTTGAAGCAAATTTTGTTTATTAACTTAAATTTGCATAGGAGGGTGGGAAGTGTATGAAAAACTTCCTAAAAAAGATAGTATGAGTCATGAACGTCATCTACATAAGTATGATGAAATTTCAACTCAGCCAAAACCACATGCGCACCTTGAACATCACGTACATATGGTTGAAGAATTTAAGAAAAAATTCTGGATTTCGCTTATCTTAACAATTCCGATACTTCTTCTTTCACCAATGATACAATCCCTGATAGGAATACAGATAAGATTTACTGGCGACATCTACCTACTCTTCTTTCTTTCAAGCATCATATATCTGTATGGCGGATTACCCTTTATCAAAGGAATGATCAACGAACTACGTAAGAAAAATCCGGGAATGATGACCTTAATTGCAGTTGCAATCACCACTGCTTACGCATATAGTAGCATTGTTGTCTTCGGACTACCAGGGAAAGTCTTCTTTTGGGAGTTAGCAACACTAATTGATATTATGCTTCTCGGCCATTGGATTGAAATGCGATCCGTACTAGGGGCATCCAAAGCACTGGAAGAAATGGTTAAATTAATGCCGTCAGAAGCTCATCTTCTCATGGAAGACGGTTCAACAATAGATGTACCAATTGAGAAAGTGAAGCCTGGCGACCGCGTACTAGTTAAACCTGGAGAAAAAATACCTGTAGATGGCATAGTAATTCAAGGACATACAACTGTCGATGAAAGTATGTTAACTGGAGAATCAAAACCCGTTGAAAAGGGTGAAGAAGATACTGTCATCGGCGGTTCAATAAATAATGAAGGATCAATAATTGTTGAAGTTCAGAAAACCGGCGCCGAAACATATCTTTCACAAGTAATTGAACTTGTTAGAGAAGCACAGCAAACCTGTTCAAAAACTCAAGATTTAGCAAATAGAGCTGCGTTCTGGTTAACAATAATTGCCTTAGGAGGCGGAACAGTCACAGTCTTAACGTGGGTCTTAATAGGAAAAGATATTGCTTTCGCATTGGAACGCGCCGTTACTGTAATGGTAATTGCATGTCCTCATGCATTAGGCCTTGCAATTCCATTAGCTGTAGCAGTTTCAACATCATTGGCTGCTAAAAACGGTTTACTTATCAGAGAACGTAGCGCCTTTGAACGAGCCAGAAACCTGCAAGCAGTTGTTTTCGATAAAACTGGAACACTAACCGAAGGTAGATTTGGTGTAACAGATATTATTCCCCTTTCCAGTAAAGATGAGAATGAAGTTTTAAGTCTTGCAGCTTCCCTAGAATTACGTTCCGAACATCCAATTGCACTAGGAATTGTTAAAAAAGCTCAAGAAAGAAATTTGTCACTTAAAGAAGTAACCGATTTTAAAGCTATTACAGGGAGAGGTATAGAAGGAGAAGTAGAAGGAAAGATCGTGAAAGTTGTTAGTCCAAGTTATTTAAAGGAGATTAATATAGAAGTCGATGATGGTAGAGTTGAAAAAGTTTTCAAGCAAGGAAAGACTGTCGTATTTGTTTTAGAAAATAACCAGGTAATTGGAGCGATAGCATTGGCAGATATTGTACGTAAAGAATCGAGAGAAGCTATCAAGAAACTGAAAGAAATGGGACTAAAATGTATGATGCTTACTGGAGACAATAAATATGTTGCAAAATGGGTAGCAGAAGAATTAGGTCTAGATGACTATTTTGCTGAAGTGTTACCCCATGAAAAAGCGACAGCTATTCGAAAAATACAGGAGCGTGGTCTCATAGTAGCAATGGTTGGAGACGGAATAAACGATGCTCCTGCCTTAGCACAAGCAGATATAGGAATCGCAATTGGAGCTGGCACCGATGTAGCCATAGAAACAGCAGACATAATCTTGGTTCGCAACGACTCTAGAGATGTAGTTGCAATTATTGGTCTTGCAAAAGCAACCTACAAGAAAATGATTCAAAACCTGCTTTGGGCAACAGGTTACAATGCTCTTGCAATTCCCCTTGCCGCAGGTATCCTCTACGGAGTCGGAATACTATTAACACCAGCAATAGGTGCCGTACTGATGTCTCTTAGTACACTCATTGTCTCCATTAATGCACGATTACTTTCCTTGGGATAACAGCTTAAAATTTGCTTTTAATATAAAAATAAATACGAAGATTAACTAGTTCCTAATAACCGTAATTTAAGTTTTTACTTCAGATATCATATATGCAAATAGAATATTTCCAATGTCAGCGAGGAATATTATTTTAACTTATGACATGTTTAATGATTTTCATTAATGTTTAACCTCTTGTTCTGAGGTGGTAATGTTTGTTGTTTCATTTTGTCTTCCTAACTATTTTGATTTTCAAATTTATAACATATTTAAGGCATACTAATCGTATATATTAACAATATATCAAGAGATCTCTCTAACAAAATCACAAATGTAAAAAATGAAATTCTTATTAGATAAGGATAAATTAAATCGACTTATATGACTAAATATTATATAATTCACTGTTTTTCGGTCAAGTTAATGCATACCTGTTATTTTCCTTTGGAAGATCTAAATACGGCTGTAGATCTGAGTTTTAAGCAACCCTTAAAAAAGCCGACTTTAGCTTCTTTGATACGATCTCGTTTTCGATTTTGTTGAAAAAACGGCTAAAAAGAATATCATGGTTAGTTCTCTTTATCCAATAACAAATTGCAGTTAAATTTAAATATAAAAATCTGACTTAAGGTTATTAGATTTAAAAGAGGGTGAGAGGTATGAGCGAAGGAGGAAAAGGCATTAGTACAAAAGATATTGCAATAATCGTGCTTATAATAGTGTTAATTGGCTCATGGGTTTATGTTGCTATTACACCGAAAGCTAAGGTAACTGTAGTGACGCCTAAGACACCAGAAGACACTCTATTAATTGTAATGGATACCGGAGATATGGTGTCACTAGATCCAGCACAGGCGTACGAGTTTTCATCATGTTTTGTAGTAAACCAGTTATACGATAATTTAGTAACATTTAAACCACCAGACTATACAACCGTGATCCCAGAGCTTGCAGAAACATGGGAAATATCTGAAGATGGATTAACATGGACATTTCACCTAAGAAAAGGCTTAACCTTCCCAAGCGGCGCAAAAATAAATGCTACAGCAGTTAAATATAGCTTTGAAAGAGTTATCATGTTAGAAAGAGACTTCCCCGCTGTAGCCCAACCAGCATGGGTTCTAACACAGTTTATCAACGATACAAATCAAATCGAAATTGTAGATGAATATACAATTAAAATACACCTACATGAAAAAGTAGCCCCCGGAATCTTCCTTTCATGTCTCGCATTTTCAGTAGGAGGTATTGTTGACCCAACTGTTGTAAAACAGCATATAACCACTGTTGATGGAAAAAGTGATTGGGGCAATAAATGGTTAACTGATCACTCAGCTGGATCTGGACCATATATACTCAAAGTCTGGGAAAGAGAAAACAAAATAGAACTAATAGCAAACGAAAACTACTGGAGAGGCGCACCAAAAATAAAGAAAATAATTATCAAACATGTACCAGAACCAACTGACCAAATGATGATGTTACAGACAGGAGATGCAGACATAGCATGGGACCTAACCACAGATCAAATACTTGAAATAAAAGATACAGCGGGACTAAAAATACTCTCAATCCCAGAATTCACATTAAGATACATCGGAATGAATGTAAACTTCACATACTTCAAAGATGAAAGAGTAAGAGACGCCATAAGATATGCAATCGACTACGACGGAATAATAACAGGTATATTAAAAGGTGGAGCCGTAAAGAACCAAGGATTCATCATGCTAGGCATTCCAGGAGCAACCTCTGAGGTATTCTATACAAGAAATGTAACAAAAGCAAAAGAATTATTAGCTGAAGCTGGTTATCCAAACGGCTTCGAAGTAGAAATGATAGTACCTCCAAGTCATCCGGATGTTGACATAGCTGCTAAAATACAAAGTGACTTAGCGGAGATAGGTATTAAAGTTAATATACGGCAAGTAACGGAAGCAGAGCTTTATCCGATTTATCGTGCTCAACAGCATCAAATGGTTCTCGCCGAATGGGGTGCTGACTATGTAGACCCAGATGCTTTAGCAAAACCATTTGCAGATTACAGAGTAAGACAATTAGCATGGAGAAACGTATGGTATGATGACTATGCCGCTAATCTAACGGAGGCTGCAGCAAAAGAAATGGACTTCGCAAAAAGATTAGAATTGTATAAAGAACTTACAGAATACGTTGTTGATAAAGGGCCTTACGTGATTCTTTACCAAGGACTTAGACAATTAGCCATGGGAAGATGGATTTCCGGCCTCTCTCCAGATTCAACAGTATTCTTCTTAGATCTTTCACAAGTTTACAAAGAATCAATATACTATGGCGGAGGAAGTAGCGAATTAACTAGCGCGCTTTCACAAGCCTTATCTGCCATACCCAACATACCAGTTATCGCTGCCATAGCACAGATCATAGAAAACAAAAAGAATATCTTCTAATTTTTTATTTTTGTCTGTTAATGACCTTCAATTTAACTAAAGAATTCAAAAAGTTAAATTTAAATTTTACAAGTTAATTGACTTGTGTTATTAATTGACTTGTGTTATATGGAGGAACTAGAATGGATTTGCGTACATATATCGTAAGAAGACTACTATTACTTATTTTCGTGCTTTTCGGAGTTCTCATAATATCATTTGTAGTTTCACACGTTGTTCCAGCTGACCCTGTTCAAGCAATATTAGGGCCCCAAGCACCACCCGAAGCAATAGAAAGAGCAAGAGAACAGCTGGGGTTTAATAAACCTTTACATGAACAATTGATAGATTACCTGTGGAGAGTTCTACACGGAGATCTTGGAAAATCCCTACGGACAAATAGACCTGTAATCGTCGACTTAAAAGAGTTTTTCCCAGCAACCATAGAACTTGCAACAACCGCAATGATAATAGCAATAGTTCTTGGAATTCCAATAGGCATAATCTCTGCTGTCAAAAAGGATGAAGCTATAGACCATGTTAGTCGTCTTTTTTCCCTAGTTGGTGTATCAATGCCTGTATTTTGGCTAGGACTAATATTACTTCTAATATTCTATTATAGATTTGGAATTTTACCTGGACCAGGACGTTTAGATCCTACAATACCACCTCCACCGAAGATAACTGGTCTTATAACAATTGACAGCTTAATCAGCGGAAGGTTTGATGCATTTATTAATGCTCTTAAACATCTTTTAATGCCAGCTTTTGTTCTAGGATATTATGCTACAGCAATAATTGCCAGAATTACGAGAGCCAGCATGCTTGAAGTCTTAAGGCAAGATTATATTCGAACGGCATATGCTAAAGGGCTTAGGGAAAGAGTAGTAATAATGCGGCATGCTTTGAGGAACGCACTAATCCCTACAACAACCGTTATTGGACTAACGTATGGTAGCCTATTAGAAGGTGCTGTATTGACGGAGACTATATTTGCATGGCCTGGGCTAGGACGCTATGCTACTGGTTCCTTTTTGTTTGTAGATTTCTCAGCCATTATGGGAGTTACTTTGCTAATTGCAGTAATATATTCCCTTTCAAATCTCATAGTTGACATATTATATGCTTTTCTAGATCCAAGAATTAGATACGGGTGAAGCAAATGAAACTCCTTGAGTCCTTGTCAAAACGGTACAAAAGATTTCTGGAGGAAAGAAGATATCAAATAGAGGACATGAAACTTATTTTTGATCTTTGGAAAAAGAGTCCGTTAACCATGTTAGGGACAGTTATCGTTATAAGTTTAATTTTTATGGCTATTTTTGTGCCATGGTTCGCACCACACGACCCCCTTGAACAAGATGTCTACAACAGGCTAGCTCCTCCTAGTAGCGAACATTTACTTGGCACAGATCAATTAGGAAGAGATATTCTAAGCCGCATTCTATATGGTAGCAGAATCTCACTAGTTATTGCTATTATTGTAGTAGCAATAGCCTGTAGTACTGGTTTAATATTAGGGCTGTTGTCTGGGTACTTTGGTGGTGTATTAGACGAAATAATTATGAGGGTAACAGATATTTTCCTGGCGTTTCCACGCCTCGTACTTGCAATGGCGTTTGCAGCTGCACTAGGTCCAAGCCTCCTAAACACTATGATTGCTATCGCAGTTACTTCTTGGCCTGTTTATGCCCGTCTCGCTAGAGCAAGTACGATGCAAATTAGAAACGAATTTTATATAGAGGCAGCAAGATCTATAGGGGCTTCTGATCTAAGAATAATGTTTAGACACGTACTTCCAATGATACTAGCACCCATTGTTGTGCAAGCAACTCTCGATATGGGCGGGGTAATACTTACTGCGGCTGGTCTCGGTTTTATTGGACTTGGAGCGCAACCGCCGACCCCTGAATGGGGAGTTATGGTAAGCGAAGGCAGGTATTATCTTTCATCGCAGTGGTGGGTTTCAACATTTCCAGGACTCGCAATACTAATAACAGTTCTTGGATTCAATCTCTTAGGAGACGGGTTAAGAGATATTTTTGACGTTAGAATGAGGAGGTAGCAAGAAGTGTCCAGTAAAAATACACTCTTAGAAGTTAGGAATCTTAAAACCTACTTTTATACCTACAGGGGGGTTGTAAAAGCTTTAGAAGGGGTAAATCTAAAATTGGGTTACAATGAGATTATGGGTCTTGTCGGTGAGACAGGATCTGGTAAATCCGTTACAGCTCTTTCGATAATGAGACTAATAAATCCGCCAGGCAAAATTTTAAGTGGAGAAATTATATTTGACGGTAGAGATCTTCTAAAGCTTAGTAAGGAGGAAATGCGTGAAATACGAGGAAAAGAGATTTCTATGATTTTCCAAGAGCCAAGAGCAGCCTTAAATCCGGTTATGAGAGTAGGTGATCAAATAGCAGAAGCTATAGAGACTCATGAAAAGCTTAAAAAAGAAGAATTAAAAAACGCTGTTATAGATTTGTTAAAGAAGGTTGGGCTTCCTGATCCTGACCGACTTATAAATCAATACCCTCATGAGTTAAGTGGTGGTATGGCTCAAAGAGTCGTCATTGCTATGGCCATCGCTTTCAAACCTAAACTATTAATTGCAGATGAACCCACGTCATCCTTGGATGTCACTATCCAAGCGCAAATTCTTGATTTGCTAGAAGATCTTGTAAGCGAAATGGGGTCTTCCGTTTTATTTATTACTCATAACCTTGGAGTTGCAGCAGAACTTTGCAATAAGATTTCTGTAATGTATGCTGGTACCGTTGTAGAGTCATGCGACACATATACAATATTTGATGATCCCCTTCATCCCTATACAGTTGGCCTAATAAAAGCGGTGCCTAAAATGGGTCAAAGAGGAGAATTATATGTAATTGAGGGCGAACTCCCGGATTTGGTTAATCCTCCTCCTGGATGTCGCTTTCAACCACGTTGTCCAAAAGCGATGGAAATTTGTAAAAGAACCCCTCCGAAGACGATTGAAATAAAACCTGGACACGTTGTCGCTTGTCATCTATATAATGAGGGATGAAAATGGGCGAAATATTAAAAGTTGAAAACCTAAAAACCTATTTCCCGATCAGAAGTGGTTTATTCTTTAGAATTAGTGGTTATGTTAGGGCTGTGGATGGTGTAAACCTTGAGGTTAAAGCTAATGAAACTTTCGGCTTGGTGGGGGAGTCTGGTTGCGGCAAAACAACGCTGGGAAGGACAATATTAAGACTTGTTAAGCCCACGGATGGAAGAATCTTTTTTGAAGGTCAAGATATAACAAGAATTAAAGGGAAGAAGCTCAGGGAAATTCGACGTACTATGCAAATCATTTTCCAAGATCCTTATACTTCGCTACATCCCAGAAAAATGATAAAAGACATTGTTGGTGAACCTTTAAAAATTCACACCAATATGAAGGATCACGAGATCAAGGAAAAGGTTGTTGAAACGTTACAGCTAGTAGGGTTGAGTGAAGAACATATATATAGATATCCCCATGAATTTAGTGGCGGACAGCGGCAGCGAATAGCAATTGCCAGAGCACTTATACTAAGGCCAAAATTTCTCGTCCTAGATGAACCAACCTCAGCCTTGGACGTATCTGTTCAAGCAAAAATTCTCAATCTGCTTAACATTCTTAAGCAAAAATTTGGGCTTACGTATTTCCTTATATCACACGATTTATCGATAATTGATTATATGAGCGATCGCGTTGCAGTAATGTATCTCGGGAAAATAGTGGAACTTGCAGATAAGGAAAAGCTTTTTCAATCACCGTTGCACCCATATACTAAAGCGTTGATAACATCTATTCCCATACCAGATCCAAGAGCTAAAAAGAGGAAAAAGAGATTAACACTAAAAGGTGAGCCTCCGAGTCCAGTTAATCCACCTTCTGGCTGTAGATTTCATACACGATGTCCATTTGCAAAACCTCTATGCGAAAAGGAGGAACCAGCGCTATTAGAAGTAGACTCGCAACATTTCGTTGCATGTCATTTCTGGGAGGAAATATCAAATGAAAAATTGTGAAGAGGAGGAGGAAGAAGAAACTAAGGAAAATAAGAACAAACACCTTACATTTAAAGATTATATCGCATTTATTATTGCACTGCTTCAAACAAACCTTCTTCCATTTATCCTATTCATAATAGCTTTAGTAATTGTCGCACTATTATTAAATACTTTATTCCGTTTCTTACCCTTTTAGTAATGAAATTTGGTAGGTGTAAACATGAAAATTACAAGTATAAAAGCGTATAAAATGGATTTAAAACTACCAGAACCATTCACCATTTCTTTTAAAACATTTACACACGCGGAAAACATCCTATTAGTTATAAAACAGATGAAGAACTAACAGGGTATGGTGAATGTGCTCCATTTAAACCTATAACAGGAGACAGTAGAGAAAATGCAGAACTATTAATTAAAGCTGTTTCCAAAAAGCTTCTAGGCAAAGATCCAAGAGATATAGAGGCTATACACAGGACAATTGAAGAAGTAGAGAAAGAAACAGGAATACATAGTCAAACAGCAAAAGCCGCTATAGATTTTGCATGCTACGACTTATGGGGTAAAAGCGAAAAGAGAAACCCATCTACGAACTACTGGGAGCAAAAACTCCAAACATCGTTCTAACGACCCTAACTATAGGAATAAAACCCATAAATGAAACCGTTAAAACCGCAGAAAAATACATGAAATTATACAGGGACGCTGGTCTAAGAAGGATAAAACTAAAGCTCTCAGGAAACCCAGAGGAAGACTTAAAAAGGGTTACTTCAGTCGCAGATGTTTTCCCCGGAGAACTTACACTTGACGCAAACCAAGGATATATGGACCCTAAAGTTGCAGTAAAGGCGTTAAATGAAATTTTTAACACAGTTGGTAAGCGAGTTATGCTAATAGAAGAACCTTGCCCAAAAGGAGACTTAGAAAAGATGAGATACGTTTCTGAGAAATCTGAAATTCCTGTGTTTGCCGATGAATCTGCAGCAACGTTCGAAGATGCAAGCAAAGTAATCGAAGCTTCAGCAGCAAAAGGTATAAATATTAAGCTGCAGAAAGCTGGCGGAATATATTGGGCTTCAAAAATCGCAGAGATAGCAAACGAGAACAATGTTTTGTTAATGGTAGGTACAATGCTTGAAAGCAGCATATCAGTAGCAGCAGGCGCCAACTTTGTGTCAGGAACACCCGGAATAATCAATTCAGACCTAGATGCAGACCTATACTTTTCTGTTAACATAGTTGAAGATAAAACCGTACCCCCTTTCAAATATGGCTCTAGATTACCGTCAGGATTGCCCGGTCTCGGAATTAAACTTGCAGAATGGTTAAACAGAATCATTGAAGGAGATGTTAACGTAGCAAAAATTGCAATATAACACAATTTCCAGTACTCTCAACGTTGTCAACGTTTGCAAGGACTATGGATTCATAGGTTGGATCTATAATTAAGAGAAGTATGTCGCATGATTCTTCAACTGCTCTTCCAAAATGCTAGCGCGCGCTAGCCTCGATCTAAATGTTTCGTTTAGCTTATAAATGTAGATTAGGTTTCATAATAGTATTCGGAGGCAGTGAAAAATATGCCCGTCGCGGCCGCAACGAGGAAAACAGTTATGTTTGTTGGTTCCCCCATAATTGTTAGTAGTTCCGCTAAAATTGCATATATAAGTTGAGCTGAAACAGAAACCAGCATTGTGATGGTTTTTCGTCCTATTACACCGATCTTCTTTAGAATCTTACCTGACCAAACAAGATATCCGAGTAAAATATCGGAAACCGATGCAACTACAAGAGTTATGTATATTGGCGATATTTCTGGTTGGGTAAAAAACATTTGCTTGTATACTTCGTGAAAATTGCTTGGACTCATAAACATTGGGAG
>Ga0180301_10002547_pt1 | contig 14327 bp, 10 predicted proteins | sample GuaBasSediGuay16_FD_121797 | JGI IMG/M metagenome (GOLD analysis project Ga0180301, IMG submission 121797) | Subseafloor sediment microbial communities from Guaymas Basin, Gulf of California, Mexico - Guay16, Core 4569-2, 12-15 cm | ecosystem: Environmental > Aquatic > Marine > Hydrothermal...
TATAATAACAGTGTTGTCAATATTTTATCATAGATTGGAGGATCGATCATGAAGAAAAAAACTTCTCTTCTCTCAGGATGAATACAATATACGGATAAAAAAAGTAGAAGAGAGGATTGATGCCTCCAGTATAGAGGTCGTTCTGACCATGGACCCTGCAAATATGAATTATATTACCGGCTACGATGGTTGGTCCTTTTATGTACATCAAGGAATTATTATCAGCCTGGACTCTGATGAGCCCCTCTGGTTCGGAAGACAGCAGGACAGCAACGGTGCAAGAATCACTACCTGGTTAAAAGAGGAAAATATAAATGGTTACCCGGACGAATAATTCCAATCCAGGTATACCCATACCATGAATTATGTGGCGAATCTGTTTAAAGAAAAGGGGTGGCACAAAAAAATGATAGGTCTGGAGATGGATAATTACTGGTTTTCTGCAAAGTGCTATACACTGCTGCTTACCGAATTACCGCAGGCTTCTTTTTTGGATGTAACAAATCTTATAAACTGGATCAGAACTGTAAAATCTCATAAAGAAATAGAGTATATGAGGCAGGCGGCAAGAATATGCGAGAAGGCAATGCAGAGGGCTATCGATAATATCGAAGCAGAAAGATGGGAGAAGGATGCAGCAGCAAAAGTGGTGGAAGCTCAAATTGCAGGTACAGATGATTACGGAGGCGATTCTCCGGCCATATTCCCCATAATGCCTTCGGCGGAAAGAACCAGTACAGCCCGTCTTACCTTCGATCCGGACAGGAAATATCAGAAAGGAGACGTGGTGCTACTGGAGATTGCAGGTGCACGCTATCATTATCACGCACCTCTGTCCCGTACCGTATATCTCGGAAAACCACCTGCAGATCTTAAAAGAGTGGCAGATGTAGTGGTGAATGGATTGAACAGGACTCTCGAGTTTATAAAGCCGGGTGTAACCGCAGAAGAAGTTGAAGCCAGATGGAGAGAATCACTTAAGGGTAGCGGTGTGGAAAAACCTTCCAGGGTTGGTTATGCCTTTGGCCTTAATTATGTACCTGACTGGGGGGAACACACCGTAAGCCTTAGACCCGGAGACAAGAGCATACTTAAACCGGGGATGACTATACACTTCATGCCAGGTATCTGGCTTGAAAATTACGGATTTGAATGCAGTGAACCATTTCTCGTTACAGAGACAGGCTGTGATAAGTTTATCGAGTTTCCGCAGGTGCTTCTTACTAAATAAGCCCAGCGCGGCATAGCCGCAGATGTTTTTTACTAAATGAGCATAAAGAAGAACACCGAACCAGGTGCATTTCCTTGATATTAATCAAGACTGTGCAGAAAAACCGGTGCGATTAGATTCTCTACAGGTGCGTGATCATCTGTGAGTATTATATTCCCGTTTCGATTTTGTATCTCTCGTAACTCAGATTCGGGAATACGGTTGGCTGTTATCACCTCACTATCAGGATCGAAAAGAAGAGGTAAAGAAAAAGGTTCGTTTCCGGCCACAAGCACAAAGGTAGAACGGGAATCGTAGTTTAGATTGGCAGAACTATATACTGCCACATACGGAAATACTTCCTCCAGAGTGAGGCTGTAGGCACTTAAGAACTTCCCTATGGAAAAGATATCTATAGAGTTAACCAGGAGTAAACCGTCCGGAGCGAGAACATCCTTTATCTCCTGTGCAAACTCCCTTGTAGTCAAATGGTAGGGGATGGAAAAAGAATCAAACACATCGAGATAAACAATATCGTAGTGTTTCTTACCCCGAATACTGCGAACATAGTTCCTGGCGTCGGTAATAATAATTGTTAAACCTGTATTTTCCGGGATATCAAAAAATCGATGAGCCACCCGGATTACCTCGGGATCAATTTCTACAACCTCGTTCTCGCTTAAAGGGTAGTGCCTTTCCAGATAATAGGGAAAAGTGAGTGCACCTCCTCCGAGCGTCAGGGTGGTAAACTCACTCTCCTCGAGCCGATTTTCAAGAAAATAACCGGTCAGTATTTTAAAAACTCTCTCGTATTCGTAGAGCAGATTGTCAGGGTTACCGGGTTCATACCGATTATGTATGAGTCCATCCATAATAAGTACCCTCTCCCTTTCATCTTCTTCAACCTTGATATGGGAGTACATGGAGTCGGTTTCGAAAAGAATCCTGTCTTTTCCTCCGGCTAGGGCAAATAGATTTGTGGATGTTTCTGTAATAGTCAATAGATATAGCATGGTGATAATCGTAACCCAGGCTAGAGCGAGGGTATTTTTTGACCTTAGAAGTAACGAGAGAAGTGCAATGGTTCCTGCTACAAGGAAGATCACGGCTCGAATCCCCAGCAGCGGAACGAGAACAAAGCCCGATAGGAATGTACCCACAATACTTCCTGCAGAACCCGCTGCATAGATGCCTCCCACTGTGTTTCCTATTCTTATGCTCATCTCCAGTGCATATTTGGCCATTACAGGTGAGATGGTTCCCAGTGCAGTGGAAGGAAGGAAGAAGAGAAATGCAATCACTGCAACCGAACGGAATACAATAGCTGCAGTTACAGTGGAGAAACTGCTGATTGTTAAAATATATCCGACCAGAAAATCAAGCAGTATGATAAGAAGGGTAAGAGCCGAGGCTAATAACAATAAAAGAGAGGCGGTTCTCCTGGGATTGAACCTATCGGCCAGTCGTCCGCCAATATAATTCCCCAGGCTGATTCCACCCAGCACAATGCCGATGATGCCGGTCCATGTGTAGAGAGAGTTACCGAAGTACTTGGCCACAACTCTACTGGCAACCAGCTCTACAATCATTATACCCATGCTGCTTATAAAAACCACTACATGAGGAACATAATTCTTTACCCTTTCCATATACCTGTTCGATGATAAAGACCTTCACCGGGGAAGTCAAGCAAAGTAAGGTAAGGAGTTACACTTGACACCATTGTGATCTCTATTTACCATTCTTGATACCAGAGAATGCAGCAGTTCTTCTTTAAGCGGTATCCACTGCTTGTGCAATCCAATTAAAATAACCGGAGGTATCTTTGATTGGAAAAACAAAAGAGAATACAAGAACTCTATCCGAACGTGCAAGAATAGGAATTGCAAACAGGGGGGAGCCGGCATTACGGTTCATACGCGCTGTAAGGGAGTGCAATAATTACAGGCATACCGATTTCAAGACCGTGGTTTTCTATCTTGATATAGATAAGGATGCCCCCTTTGTTCAGGAAGCCCATATAGCAATCCCTCTTTCCATGCTCGACGGATACAATCCCAAAAACAGGGGAGCGGTGTACCTGGATAAAAAATTGTTGATTCAGGGCATTCAAAAAGCCGGGTGTGAGGCTGTATGGGTGGGTTGGGGGTTTCTCTCCGAAGACCCGGGTTTTGTGAGTATGGTGGAAAATGAGGGGTTTGTGTTTATCGGTCCCGACTCCAAATCCATGGCTCTTCTCGGAGATAAAATCGAAGCTAAAAGATTGGCGGAAAAGACAGATGTTCCAATAGTACCCTGGAGCGGAAAGCCGGTTCATTCAACAGCAGAGGCAAGGGAGGTGATAGATAGAATAGGCTATCCATGTATAGTTAAGGCGGCAAATGCAGGAGGAGGCAGGGGAATAAGGGCTGTGCGCACAGGCGAAGAGCTCGAAGGCAGATATAAGTCAGCCAGAGATGAGACCGTAAGGGTTACAGGAGGAGATACTGTTTTTATAGAGAAGCTCGTGCAAGATGGCAGGCATCTTGAGGTTCAGGTTCTGGCCGACAAGTATGGTAATGTATCTACCTTTGGGGTACGGGATTGTTCCGTTCAGAGGCGAAACCAGAAAATAATTGAAGAGACTCCCCCGCCTTTTTTAACAGAGAAAGAGATTAGAGAAATGGAGAGTGCTGCTTCCAGACTAATTAGCGCTTCCGGATATCAAAGCGCCGGTACCGTGGAGTTCCTCTACGATATAAGGGAGAAGAAGTTCTATTTCATGGAAGTAAATACAAGGTTGCAGGTAGAACACCCCATTACCGAAGAGTTGTACGGGATCGATCTTGTCCAGGGGCAAATACTTGTCGCCATGGGTGAAGTCATCGAAGAGGTGGAGAAGTTACCCCGGGGCAGCGTAATAGAAGCCCGTCTCAATGCCGAGGACCCTGACCGGGAGTTCTCTCCTTCTCCCGGTAAGGTAACACTTTTCAAACCTCCTGCAGGCCCGGGTATAAGGGTAGATTCGGGAATACAGGAGCACATGCTTATACCTCAGGAGTTCGATTCGATGATAGCAAAGATTATCTCTCGGGGCAGGGACAGAGGTGAGGCCATCTCGAGACTTAAAAGAGCACTTGAGGAGATGCAGATAAGAATAGAGGGAGGTACCACCAACAGGGCTTTTCTTCGACAACTGCTGGAAAATCACAAGTTCCTCTCAGGGGGGGTAAATACCAGATTTGTAGATGAGTTGTTAAGGGAAAGAGAGGAGGTAATCACACGAAACAGATGGGATTTAGCCCTTATGGCCACTGCGGTGGAGAAGTATCTTTCTGCAATAAACTATGAGCTTACAAACTTTAAACAACAGTTAGCCTGGAACGGTCAACCGAGAGACATACATCCACCCGAAGGTATTCAAATTACGCTGATTGCTCAGGGGAATCCCTACAAATTGCTGGTAAAGGCCGTAGGGGATAATTATTTTCATATCGAATGCGGAGGGGAGACTTTTGCCATCTGCTATCAGAAACAGCCGTACGAATCCCAGTTGATATACAGGGGAGAGAGACACAGAATACAGCCGGTTGAGCGGGGAGACACCCTTCAATGCGAGATCGACGGCATACCCTATATACTGGATGTGGAGTCAAGAGGCCAGGTTCGTGCTCCATCACCCTCGATCGTGCTGGGAATCGATGTAGAGCCCGGAGATGAGGTGGAGAAAGGGACAGTACTCCTTACATTGGAAGCAATGAAGATGGAGATGATCGTTTCGGCCCCCGAATCGGGTACAGTTAGAGAAGTTTTAGTTAAACCGGGAGAACAGGTTACAGCCGGGCAGATACTCATCCGACTCGAAGAGAAAAAAACAGAAGAAGAGGGAAGTGGAATTAGGAGAAAGAGGATTAGTTTTGATTCAAACGATCAAACCCCGGAAGATAGATGGGATATGCTGAGCAGGGAGCTCAAGGCGACATTTCTCGGTTATGATCATCGTAAAGACCAGGAAGGTATAATCGATGACATGCTCTATTTTGCAAAAACACATCCAAACTTCAGAGATGCTTTATTTGAAAATCTCTTCACTGCAATACGGATCTATGGCGATATCGAAATTCTCTTCTCCACATCTCCCGTTCATACAGAAGGGTTTGCCCGAACAGTCTCTTTCAGAGAGCTCTTAAGCCACTATTTTCGCAGGGAAGTGGAAAGAGAGAAGGGGCTTTCCGAAGAGTTTATAAGATACCTCAAGAAGGCACTTAAATGGTATTACCCGGGGGAGAATCTCAATACCGATGATGAAAGAACTGCTTTATTCAGAATGTATAAGTCTCATGCAGAACTTGAGCAGAAACAACAGCTGCTCAAGAGAACCTTATTTGCAATCGAAGATTTTTCCGTGCCGCTTGAATATCATGATGAACTATCCAATGCTCTGGATCAAATTGCCGTTCTTACGCAGATGCAGGCACCTTCCATTGCAGATGTGGCCATACATGCCCGCTATATACTTGTGGATCGTTCGATAATAAAAACTCTAAGGGCTGAGAAACGGGCCAAAGTAGGACGAATTCTGGATTTAATTCTTAAATACAGAAACAATGATGTAAAAAGTAATAGACACTTAATAAACATAACCGATACGGGACATCATGTTCTTCCTGAATTGATACATCTTGCCCTTGAAGAGAGGGGGGAGAAGAGAAAGCTGGCCTTCGAAATCCTGGCCAGAAGATTTACCAGAGACAGGGAGTTTATCAGGGGAGACTTCTCAGGAGGCGAGGAAGAGTATCTGTATGTGGCAATAAGTGAGAATAAGAAGAAAGAAAGAAAATATTCAACTGTCCTTGTTGTAACAGATGAGAGAAACTTCGAGTCTGGTTTGAACAAACTTACACACCCTTTAACCTCCCCCTTGGCAGAAGAGAAAGATAGAGAAATTATTTTACTGATCAGGGGCGAATCGAGAGAATCTGATCATCCGAAGTTTTTAAAATCAATAGAAGAAACGCCGATTCAATGCAACTGGTTTTCACTTGCTCTTGTCTCCAACGAGGGGAGACAGTCCTACTATACCTTCTATCCAGGTGAAGAGAACAGACTCGAAGAGCTGGTCTGTATCAGAAACATCAATCCCATTCAATACAGAGAGTTGAGAGTTCACAGGCTGAGGCACTTCGACCTGAAACAGCTCTACTCAACCGAATCTGTGTTTCTCCTCCTTATGACAGCAAAGGATAATCCGAGAGATGAAAGGCTGATTGCACTTGTGGATGTGCCTACTGCCCGAATGGAGGTTGACGAGAAGGGTACAATCAGAAGAATGGTCGCCCTGGAAAATGTATTTATGGATGCCGTTTACAATATGAGAGCGGAGCAGGCAAAGAGAAAGAGGAGACTCTACTGGAATCGAATTGTAATCCACATGAGGGCGGTGTTGAATGCCAATCTCAAACAAATCAGGGATTATGCGGGAAAGCTGGCGGTGCGGGCAGAGGATCTGGGTATTGAAAAGCTGGTAGTTTACTCCCGTCGCCCCGCACAGAACGGTCAAGGAGTGGAGGAGATCGAGCTTGATTTCGAGAATATCTCAGGAACAAACTTTACTCTCCGGGGCAGAGCACCGTCCTCAGAACCGATGAAACCGATGGATGAATACGTTGCAAAAATAGTGAGGGCAAGACAGAGAGGCTCGATTTATCCTTACGAGATTATAAAAATGATTACCCACAGTGGATATCAGGTAAAGGAGGAGTTTCCCCGGGGAGATTTTGAGGAGTTCGATATAAAGGTGGATGGGGAAAGCGGAAAACAGGAAATTATCCCGGTTAAGGGCAGAGCCTTCGGATACAACGAATCGAACGTTGTTTTCGGCATAATAACCAACTATCTTGACACCCATCCCGAAGGCATCAAAAGGGTATTGATCCTTTCGGATACAACCAGGGATATGGGTTCTCTTGCCGAGGGAGAGTGTCGAAGAATAAATGCAGCCATCGATCTGGCGGAAGAGAGGAGAATACCCGTGGAATGGCTTCCAATATCCGCGGGAGCTCGAATAGAAATGGAAAGCGGAACGGAGAATCTGGATTGGACTGCAAGAACTCTAAAAAGAATAATAGATTTTACTCAAAGGGGGGGAGAAATCAACATAATCGTTGCAGGTATCAACGTGGGTGCACAATCTTACTGGAATGCGGAAGCCACCATGCTTATGCACACCAGGGGGGTTCTCATAATGACAGAGGATGCCGCCATGTTGCTTACCGGTAAAAAAGCTCTGGATTTCTCGGGAAGCGTTTCGGCAGAGGATAATATTGGTATAGGCGGACTTAAGCGCATAATGGGACCGAACGGGGAGGCTCAAATTCCCGCTTCCAATTTGTATGAAGCCTATACGGCGCTGTTTCGACATTACAGCCTTACATACGTTAAACCAGGAGAGATCTTTCCTTTAAGGCTTAAAACGGAGGATCCTTTCGACAGGGATATCAGCAAGACCCCCTATAATGATCAAGCGGGACAGGGTTTTTCCACTATAGGAGATATTTTTAGCATAGAACTGAACCCTGATAGAAAAAAGCCCTTCGATATGCGTCAATTGATGAAAGCGGTGGTTGATCATGATACAGCCCCGCTGGAGAGGTGGGGAGATATGCAGGATGGGGAGACCGCAATAGTTTGGGAGGGGAGGCTTGGTGGATATAGTATAGGTTTGATAGGTATAGAGAGTAAATCTCTTACCCGAATAGGGGAAGTTCCTCACGACGGACCCGAAACCTGGAGCGGAGGCACCCTTTATCCATTGTCATCCAGGAAGGTGGCCAGGGGTATAAATGCCTTCAGCAGCAGGGTTCCTGTGGTAATGCTTGCGAATCTTTCGGGATTTGATGGTTCACCGGAGTCTCTGCGTAAACTGCAACTCGAGTTCGGAGCCGAAATAGGTAGGGCTGTTGTAAACTTCAAAGGACCCTTCATTTTTGTGGTTACCGCCAGATACCACGGTGGAGCCTATGTGGTTTTCTCAAAATCTCTTAATCCCCATCTTCATGTCGTGGCTCTGGAAGGAGCCTACGCATCGGTTATAGGTGGTGCACCTGCTGCTGCAGTGGTCTTCCCAAGTCTGGTGAGGAAAGAGACCTACTCCGATCCACGGATAATAGAAGCACAGAAAAAGCTTAAAGAGGGTACGGAGATCAGCCAGAGCGAATACGATCGGCTTTTCTACAATGTGCACACGGAAAAGCAGAAAGCTCTAGCCCGGGAATTCGATAGTATACACTCTGTTGAGAGGGCAAAGAAGGTGGGCTCTATCGATCGGATAATCTCTCCCTCGGTTTTACGTCCCTACCTGGTGCAAAAAATAGAAGAGGGGATGAAAGCCTTCAAAGAGAGCCTTTGAAACCAGGCGAAATATCAGGACGATTGTGCTTTTAAAAAGAGAGAGTCTTGTATGGGAGCCCTCTACACTTCAATTTTAATGTCACCCGTATACTGTTAATAGAAAAAACGCATTGTCCCGTTTTTTTCTAGATTTAAAAATTTCTTTCTTGACAGCTAAAAATACCTGTGCAATAATATTAGAAAAGTTCAAATAAAAAATTATTGTTCAATTATTATAACATAAAATGAATTATATGATAGTAAATTAAAGAGTGAGGTTGAATCGTTGAATATTCATGACATTCAAAATTATATCAAAAGCATCGGCTTACCTGGCAGGGATCTATACGAAATTCCCGATTCGAAAAAGCTCTTCCCCGACAGTGCCCATTATCGTATAGAAATCGCCGGAATAGAGAGAGCTTCCACCATGGAAGCCATGATCAAAGAATCGGATAGGAGAGGAGTTCCCGTCCACCGGGCCATCGCTACCGTGGGTGGTTCAATTTTCTGTGATTTTCAGGAACTAAGAGATATGTCCATTATGGCCAGAGAAGCGGGTATCGAGGTCATTGCTACCCTGGGTCCTAGAAAAACCTGGGATCCCGGCTCCAAGGAGTTTATGGGGAAAGAGGGAATGATGCAGGGATTCAAGCTGAGAGGATCGGACAACCTTTCTTATTGGCTGGCAGATATGATCAGGTGTATCGAGGCCGGCTTCAGAGGTTTCCTTGTATACGATGAAGGTGTTTTGTATGTTGTTAATAAAATGAGAGAGGACGGGATAATCCCATCAAATACAATCTTTAAGTTTTCGGTTTTCGGAGGTCATAGCAATGCTGCAGGTTTAAAATTGCTGGAAAGTCTTGGAGCCAATTCTGTAAATCCCATTTCGGACCTATCGCTCCCTATCCTTGCAGGATTGAGGAGTGCGGTGGATATTCCTTTGGATATTTACATTATAATAGTAGATTCTTTTGGCGGTACCTTCAGACCTTATGAGGCAACCGAGATAGCGAGAGTGGCTTCTCCCTGTTATTTTAAGTTTGAACCTGGCACCTCTGAGGCCGAGATTTATAAGCCATGGGTATCCGAGAGTTGGCATAGAGACTTTATTCGCGAAAAAATAAAGATCGCTTCGATCGTGGTCGAGCTCATGGAGAAACATGCACCGGAAATTAAATTATCTCCAAAGAAGGCAGACGATCTGTCTTTACCCGAAGGGTGAGTCAGGCAAGCCTGTTTATAGGGGCACTTATAAATGATCAAAGTAGCACCTGCATTGCAGGAGCTAATAAAATTTTAAGAAGGAGGAGAAGTGACGAGAAAAGTTGTAGGCGCAGTAAGTATTGTTTTTCTGCTGTTAACAGGCGGAGCTGTTTTTGCAGGAGGGAAAGCAGAAACCAAAACAACCGCAGAACCTTGAAAGGTGCAGACAACTCTTGAAAGGGCTCGGAGTCAGGGCTTTATCAGGGTTGGCTTTGCAAATGAAGCTCCCTTTGCTTACGCAACGTCTGTGGGTGAACTTACCGGAGAATCTCCGGAAATTGCCAAGGTAATCTTTGAGAGGATTGGTATACCGGAAGTTGTGGGAGTACTTCCCGAATGGGCGGGTTTGATTCCTGGATTAAACGCCGGAAGGTTCGATGTAATCGCAGCAGGAATGTTTATAACCCCGGAGAGATGCAAACAAGTTGCTTTCTCAAAGCCTACCTATAGACTCGGCCAGGCGTTTCTCGTACAGGCAGGTAATCCAAAGAATCTGCACAGCTATGAAGATGTAGCAAAAAATCCAGATGTGAAACTCGGTGTTATGGCTGGTGCAGTGGAAGCAGGATATGCGAGGGATGCAGGAATCCGGGAGGAGCAGATAGTCGTGCTTCCCGATCAAGGGAGTATGCTGGCTGCGGTTAAATCGGGAAGGGTTGATGCGTGTGCTTTGACGGCCCTCTCCATTCAGGACATGGCCGAGAGAGGCGGGCCGGAAGTAGAAAAGGCAAGACCCTTTACCACGCCGGAAGGGGTGGTAGGTTACGGTGCCTATGCCTTCCGAAAAGAAGATAAAGACCTTCTTGAAGCCTTCAACATGGAGCTTACAAAGTTCATCGGCACAAAAGAGCATCTCGATCTTGTAAGACCCTTCGGGTGGACGGAGGCGGAACTTCCCGGGGAGGTAAACGTGGAGGAGCTCTGCAAAGGCAATTGATATCTCAAAGTTTTGTTATAACAAAAAGAAAAATAACCCGTGCCCGGAATGGATTTAAAAAATTCAAAAACCGGGGCACGGGTTTTCAGGATGAGGGTAGAGGAATGTTAGAGTTTCTGCCTCTCCTGTTAAAGGGAGCAGTAGTTAAAGTAGAGGTAACTCTTCTAGCTTCGATTCTTGCTGTTGTAATGGGATTTCTTGCGGGGTTTGCTAAACTATAGAAATTTGCCCTGCTGCGTTATATAGCCACCGTTTATGTGGAGATTTTTCGAGGAACATTTGCACTGGTACAATTATTCTGGATTTATTTTGTTCTTCCCTTTTTCGGAATAGTGATAACAGCCTTTCAAGCAGGAGTACTTGCACTCGGCTTAAATATTGGTGCATACGGTTCCGAAGTGGTCAGGGGGACAATTCGCTCTGGAAATCACCCCGGTACTCCTTAAAGCTTCCCTTGTAACACTGCAGGCTGTATTTATCGGATATTCCATGGCCCTTATTCTGGGTCTTGTTCTTGCTATTTTAAGACGAAGTAAGAAAAGATTTGTTTCCCTGGCCGTGGGATGGTTCATTGAGTTTATAAGAAGTACACCCCTTTTGATTCAACTGTATTTCATGTACTTCGTTTTTCCGAGCTTCGGTGTCAGGCTTCCTGCTCTCGTCACGGGAATTATCGGACTTGGTTTACACTACAGTTGATACACCTCTGAAGTCTACAGGGCAGGTCTTGAAAATGTGCCAAAAGGACAGTGGGAGGCCGGAAGAGCTCTCAATTTTCCTGTGCTAACCCTGTACCGCAAGATCATTATACCTCAGGCTATTCCCAACATTGTTCCTGCTCTAGGGAACTATCTGGTGGGAATTATAAAGGATTCACCACTTATGTCTGCATTTGCTGTGGTGGAAATCATGCAAAGAGCAAAAATTATAGGTTCCGTAACGTTTCGCTATTGTTGGGGCAAGCGGCTCCGGAAAATCCACTCTTCTTCGCATCCTGATGACACTTGGGAAACCCGATTCCGGTTACATAGAAGTGGACGGTGATTTTCTCTGGCACATTCAGGGAAACGGAAAGATTGTTCCTGCCGATGAGAAACACTTAAGAAAGATGCGGTCCAAAGCAGGAATGGTATTTCAACAATTCAACATATTTCCCCACATGAAGGTACTGCAAAATGTAACAGTTGCTCAGATGCATGTTCTGGGATTGAGTAAGGAGGAGGCGGAAGAAAGAGCGTTGGAGCTACTGGAAATGGCAGGAATGGCAGATAAGATCCACTCATATCCGATTCAACTCTCCGGCGGCCAGCAGCAGAGAGTTGCAATTGCCAGGGCACTGGCCATGCGCCCAAAGATTCTCCTGTTTGACGAGGTAACTTCTGCACTCGATCCGGAACTCGTTGGGGAGGTTCAAAGAGTATTTAGGGATCTTGCATTCAAACACAGCTATACCATGCTGATAGTTACCCATGAAATGGGATTTGCCCAGGAGGTGGCGTACAGAGTTTGTTTTTTCGACAGAGGACAGATACTTGAACAGGGGCCGCCTGAGCAGATATTCACAAACCCAAAGGAAGTGAGAATGCGTGAGTTCCTGAGGGCTGTAATAGAGAGAAAGTAAACAACCACCGGCAAAGCCTAAGGCTTTGCAAGCCCTGCAAGGGCTAAGTAATTTCTGCTTTGCAGAAATTACTCAGGTGGTTGAAATATTTTATAGTGAGGGTACCAATGGGTGCAGAACAGTTTTTCCCGGATGAAGAGTACAGTACAAGATTAAGACGTTTGCGAGAGTGTATGAGAGAGAAAGCTTTTGATGTACTGCTGGTCTCAAGTCCTGAAAATATTTTTTATCTCACCGGATTGAGCCATCAAGGCCATTTTGCCTATCAGATGTTGCTAGTACCAATCGAAGAAGAAATGATCCTGATCACAAGAGCGATGGAAAAGGTAGTGGTCGAAGACCAGGTGCTTCCAAGAGCCAGATGGTTCGGGTTTGCAGATCATGAGGATCCAGCCCGTTTTACTGTAAAGATTCTGGAGAAGGAGGGGTTTGAGAAGGCAAGGTTGGGAATAGAGAAGGATCACATGTTTCTCCCCCCGAAGATAGCAGAGGGTATTATTAACGGTTTCCATAAGGCTTTATGGAAAGATGCTTCGGGAATTGTGGAAGAGTTAAGGATGGTAAAATCGCCGAGAGAGATCCTCTATATACGGGAACTGCAAGAATAACCGACAGGGCCATACAGGCCTCTATCGATACTGCGGGAGAGGGGGTAAATTTGAGAGAAATAGCCGCCGAGACCTACCGAGAAATGATCAGGGCGGGAGGCGATTATCCGGGATTTGTCCCCCTTATTCGATCAACTCCAACACTGGGCGAGGAGCATGAAACGTGGACCGACTATACACTTAAAGCGGGTGATCCACTTTTTGTGAATGTAGGCGGGTGCAAACGCCACTACCATGCACCGGCTACATGGATTCTCTACATCGGATATGCTCCAAGAGGTACGGAAGAGATGGAGAAATTGTGTCTTCAGTCGGCGGAAGCAGTTAAAGAATCCCTTCGCCCCGGAGTAACTTCAGGAGAAGTTTATCAGGCATGGCAGAACGTAATAGATAGAGCGGGGCTTTCCCATTACAGGAGACATCACTGTGGGTATGCCCTGGGAATTGGGTTTCCTCCTAGCTGGGTGGGAGGCAGCAGGGTGGTGGGTCTCGCTCCTGGAAACAAATTGGTGCTTAAACCGGGGATGGTGTTTCATCATGGGGAAATACTGGATATACTTCACGATGCAGGAGCGGGAGTGGATAGGGATAAACAGATAGCTCGTTTTCCCTCTTACCTGGTAGAAGAATGCATCGGAAGAATGACTTCCAGGTTTACATTTTATGCCAGAAGGCCGGAACACTGTCTCGATATGAACGGAATGGATACCTACTTCAGCGGTCCCAATACCGCAGTCAATATTATAGACTTAAATGGTAATCTTCGGCCTGCAACTACCGGGGATGGGGAGAAATTTTCAAGACTTTAGGATGTGCTTTCCAATTATGATATAGGTACTTCAGGCGTATATCCGCCCAATCTGCCTTCTGTAGTACTGGAATCGTGGTCTTATTTAGTTTCGGTTGAAAACTAAAACAAAACCGGTGCTTGCCGCCTCTACCAGCAGGGAGTGTGCCCGGATCATCATCAGGATGGCGGAAGTAGTAGGATCGGCCGCAGGACTAAGAAAAGATCAGTTACCCCTTATGGCAGTGGTAAACACCACAAGCCCACTGAACAATGATCCCGGAGAGCTGGATGCCTTCTTTGAGTATTTACGGCCGGGAGTTCCTATAATGATTGCACCCGAAGTTCAGGCCGGAGCAACGGCATCGGCAACAATCGCAGGAGCTCTGGTTCAGGCAACCGCCGAGTTTCTGGCCCTTGCCTGTGTTGCCCAGTTGGTAAATCCAGGAAATCCTCTTGTCTACGGTACGGTATCCAGTGTTTTCGATATGAAAAAAATGATGCTTCCCTACGGGGCACCTGAGGCA
>Ga0180301_10002548_pt1 | contig 14327 bp, 16 predicted proteins | sample GuaBasSediGuay16_FD_121797 | JGI IMG/M metagenome (GOLD analysis project Ga0180301, IMG submission 121797) | Subseafloor sediment microbial communities from Guaymas Basin, Gulf of California, Mexico - Guay16, Core 4569-2, 12-15 cm | ecosystem: Environmental > Aquatic > Marine > Hydrothermal...
GTATCAGTCTGCACCGAAAGCGGGCATACCTGCCGAGTTGATTTAACACTGGTTGCGCCAGAAAGGAAGCAATAAAGTGGACAAGGAACAAATTATCTTAGCGTTTCGGCTGCGGGATTTTCGTAAGAGGAAAGGAATCTCTCAATCCGAACTTGCGAAAACAGTAGGAATCTCACAATCTACGATCTCTGAGATTGAGGCTGGTAAGCATAAACCTACTCGTTGGACTATTGCCAAGTTGGTAAAGGCTATAGGCCCAAATGGGCTAGAGGAGCTTTCTGACGATACGTTCCTAGACTTGGCTGTCAGAATTATTCGTGATGAAATTAAAAACCAGCTGTGAATTGTTGTATTTACTAAAGAAAGGATTTCATCAATGTCGACACAGACCGCCGAAGCTGCTTATATTGAGCACAAATCACTTATAGAGCAGATTGCACGGAGTTTTGCTATGTCTTGCCATAGCAATCTTGACGATTGCCTCAGCGTTTGTGATGAGGCTTTTATGCAAGCATGGCATGGATATGACCGAAAAAGGCCCTTCAAGCCGTACCTTACCGCGACGTTGAGAAACAGCCTGATAGCTTTCGTCCGCGAGGAAAAGAAGCAGCCGACTATATCGATTGACGGCCTCAACATTCCTGCACCTGCTAGACCGATGGATTGGCTGGCGCGGCTTCTTGCAGGTGTTTCTCCTGACGCTCGCTATGCTATCAAATTAGCAATCGATACACCGAAAGAGCTTATGGATATGGCCTTAGCGAAGGGGGGAAATCCGATAAACATACGCTCATCAATCTGGCAAGTATGTCGCGCCGCAGGGTGGAATAGCGTGCGGGTACGGTATGCTCTGCATGAAATCAGAAGGGCAATCCAGCGAACGATATGATTAGGCTCTAAAAATGAATGGTAGTACTGAATTATACCCGTTTCAGAAACGAGGTGTACGTGCAATCCATCACTACAACGGACGGGTTCTGTTAGCAGATGAAATGGGCCTCGGTAAAACATACCAGGTACTGCAATGGCTCAAGGAACAACCTGACGTGCGTCCCGTCGTAGTTGTAACTCCAGCACATCTCAAAGGCTTCTGGCAAAATGAGGCACGAAGAAAGACGGGGCTTCATGCGGTTGTACTTAATGGAATTAAACCGACCCCAATTCCAAAACGGCTTCGGGGCAGTCTCATTATAATTCTTAATTATGAAATTCTTAAAGGTTGGGTAGATGTACTTCTTGAGTTGGAGCCACAATGTTTGGTTATCGAAGAAGCTCATTACTGCAAGAATCGTAGGGCCAAGCGAACAAAGCTGATCAGGCGGCTCGCAAAAGTTGCGCAACACTGTATCGCTATTTCAGGAACACCACTGCTTAATCGGCCGGCAGAATTATTTCCAACCCTGAATATGCTATGGCCGGAGAAATACCCGAGTTTCTTTTCATACGCCACGAGATATTGCAATCCAGTTCATAAACCGTGGGGAATGGATTATAAGGGGGCAATACACATTAAAGAATTACACAACAAACTCACGGAAGTGGGTATGATACGCCGACGTAAAGCTGATGTCCTACAAGATTTGCCATTGAAACAACGTACGGTGATTCCTGTTAATATAGAACTACAGAGCTATATGGAGGCGCAGGTTAATTTTCTGACATGGTTGGCTAAACAATCATTAGAAAAGGCGGAGCGTGCTAGTAAAGCTCTTGAAATTACCAAACTCGGATATTTGAAACGCCTTGCGGCAACTGAGAAACTACCACAAGTCATATCTTGGATTGATGATTATCTTGAAGAGACAAATGATAAGCTTGTGATTTACGGTATACACAAAGCTGTGGTACGAAGTTTATATAATCACTATAGGAGTATTTCAGTTTGTCTTGACGGCTCAACACCTAAGAAAGAGCGAGCCACAATTGTTCGTGTTTTCCAACAGAATAAACGTATCCGTTTATTCATCGGCAACATCCAAGCGGCTGGTACGGGCATTACACTAACAGCAGCATCACGGTTACTCTTTGCAGAAATTGATTGGGTTCCAGCCAACATGACCCAAGCAGAAGATCGTGTGCACCGCATCGGTCAGAAACAGCACGTCGACATTACATATTTGGTAGCGAAGGGGACTATCGAGGAAAAACTTTGTGAAATCATACAAAGAAAACAGCAAATAGTTTCACAAACGCTTGATGGGGAAACGGTTGTAGGAAACGAGTTAAATGTCTTTGATGCCTTGTTGGAGAGCATGAAAAAAGAGAATGACCTACTTTGAGATATTACAAAAACTGAATATCGAGTTTCTTCAAGAAGGGCACCACCATTGCCGACCTGGGTGGTTACAAATGGACTGTCCGTTTTGTGGCCAAGGCGCGCATAAGTACCATCTTGGTCTGAACATTGCGCATGGTTATTTTAATTGCTGGCAATGTGGTGCTCATGGACTGATTCCTACACTAATGAGACTAAGCGGGGAAACTGAATTTACAATTCGGCATTTACTGAAAGAGATTGAGCATCTCAGGATTAAAGAGGAAGTACACACAGGACAATTGCGGTTCCCGAAAGGAATAGATATACTACTACCAGCACACCGAAGGTACTTACGGGGGCGTGGTTTCAATCCTGATGAGCTGGTGAATCTCTGGGATATAAGCGGTATTGGTATATCACAACATCTCGGATGGCGGATATTCATCCCCATCAAATTGAATCACGAAGCTGTAAGCTGGACCACACGGGCCATCGGCGAGACGAACAAGCGGTATATCTCTGCGAGCCATGATACAGAAGCCATTAACCATAAGAGTCTGCTGTATGGGGAGGATTATGCTGCTCATGTCATCGTTATAGTCGAAGGGCCGCTTGATGTGTGGCGAATTGGTCCCGGCGCTGTAGCTACGTTCGGCTTGAATTACTCCAGCGAGCAAGTAAAACGAATGGTGACATATCCAGTGCGTGTGGTTTGTTTTGATGCCGAACCGATGGCGCAGAAACAGGCACAGAAACTAGCCGACACACTTTCGTTATTTCCTGGCGAGACCCATGTAATCCAACTTGAAAGCGGTAAAGATGCAGCCGACGCAGCAAAATCTGAAATTAGAAACATTCGCAAAAGGTTTTTGTAGGAAGGAAAAGAGAAATGAAAGTCACCATTAACATTAAAGAGTTACAGGACGTACTGTCTATCGCCAAAGGTGCAATCGCGAAAGATTCGCGAAAGCCGGTTTTGCAGTATGTGAAACTGATGGCGGCAAAGGACAAACTCACAGTCGGCGCAACCAACCTTGATGTTGCCATTTGTTACACAGTCGATGATGTAGTAGTGCATGATGTGGGCAATGCCCTTGTACCAGCAAAAGGATTGATGAAAGCCCTTCGTAATACCACTAAGGATATGAAAACTGTTACCATTGAGGCTGATAAGGACAAATGTTATATTTATGCCCAGGATAATGGGGCCACATTACTATCACGAGACACCCCAAAACATACAGTTGCGATGCTTCCGTGGGATGTTGCAGAATACCCTGATGTGCTGCCTGATACAGAAGAAACCTCGCTCAGCAAACTTAACAAAATCAATTTCTCTATGCGATCAACTATCTTGGCTTCCATGTTAGACAAAACATTGTTTGCTGTCGTTAAAGGAAGTTTTCACTACGCATGTACTGGTGTGTATTGGGAAATATCCAGTAAGGCAGTTATGATGACTACTACAGATGGTCATCGTTTGTCACATATCAAAACCAAACTGACTGCTGAAATTGAATCCGAGCGGGCAGTTATTATCCCTTCAGATGTGCTGCAGATAGTGCAGAAAATATGTAAGAAAACAAAGCAACTGGTGAAAATAGAAGTGTGGCAGGAGGGGAGCTTGGAGCGCATCATGTTCCGCTGGTCGAACATTGTACTGACAGGCATTTTACTGTCAGGCAATTTTCTAAAGTACAAGGACGTAATTCCAAAAGGTTGTCAGCATAAGGTTGTTATCGATAAAAGGCAGTTGGCCCAAAACATCCAGCTTCTCATAGATAACACATCAGCGGAACCAGAGTTCATACGTGATAACTTTTATTGTCACATTACTAGTTTTGATTGGGGAGAAGATAGGGTTGTTCTCTCCGATGCTTCTACAATAGCACACAATAAAGTCACATGCCCTGTTGAATATGAAAGTGAGGGTATCCCAGCCCGAATCAGATTTGCTTCACCATTCTTGCTCGATATATTGAAGGTTGCTGAGTTTGATAAATTGGTCTTTGAATGGACAGACCCTGAGCATCCCATGCTCATTCATGCAGGCCATGAGTTTGTCTATGTGGTTATACTGTGTGGTGATGAATGAGGGCCGAATGAAAACTTTTGGGCTAATCAAACTACGAACACCATCCTTGAAGAATGTTCATTTCTCAAGTGAAACGGAGGAATACGCAACCCCCCAATCTCTCTTCAATGAACTGGATGAAGTATTCCATTTCACACTTGATGCCTGTGCTTCTGCAGAAAATGCTAAATGTGAGAAATACTTCACAAAGGCCGATGATTCCTTACGTCAAATCTGGTCGGGCACTGTTTGGATGAACCCCCCTTATGGAAGGAAAATCATACACTTCATGCGCAAAGCATACGAAGCGCATCATAATGGAGCAACTGTTGTTTGCCTTGTTCCTGCACGAACAGACACAAAATGGTGGCATAAGTATGCTGTTCATGGAACTGTAATTTTCTTGCGTGGACGTCTTTGTTTCAACAACAAAAACTCAGCACCCTTTCCATCAGCCATCATCATTTTCTGGAAGGGTCTTTTACGTAAGGGTTATAGTACATGAGAATCGAAAAGAAAGACTCAAGCGACGAGCGACGAATACTCACCGCCATGATTGTGAATCGTGTGGTGCTTGCACGAATTGCAAGTAAGTGGAACGGGCGATTATTCCGCAGTCGTTGGGCTAATCTTGTAGCTGGTTGGTGTATCAGGCATTTGAAACGGTATGATTCAGCGCCAGGTGAACTCATCGAGTCGGCTTATGAAGAATGGTCCGCGACAACAGCCGATAAGACTACGGTTAATCTTGTCGGTGATTTTCTTGAGTCCATCAGTGCTGAATATGAGGATTTGAATAGGGAAATCAATTCGGAATATATTATTGACGTAGCCAGCGATCATTTCAATCTGGTTGCCGCTGAACGTCTTGCCGAAAACATTCAAGATGATGTGTCTGCACGTGATCTAAGTGCATTACACCAGCGTGTAAATGCATGGAGTAAAATTGAATTAGGTTCGGGCGACGGGATTGATGTTCTACACGAAATAGAAGTGGTTCGAGAAGCATTTGAAAGCAAATCCGAACCACTAATCACTTATCCCGGCGCGCTTGGCCAGTTCTTTGGTGATTCGCTTGAACGTGATGGCTTTATTGGAATCGAAGGGCCGGATAAGAGAGGAAAATCCTTTTGGCTTATGGATATGGCCTACCGTGCCTTACTTCAAAGAAGGCGTATAGCATTTTTTGAGGCTGGTGATATGAGCCAGAACCAAATTATGCGAAGGCTAATGACTCGTATAGCACACCATCCGCAAAAAAGTTGTAGTATTCAGTACCCGATCAAAATCGCCAGGAACCAAGGCGATCATGTAGCGACCGTGGAATATAAGACCAGACGATATGACCGTCCACTAAGTTGGCGTCGTGCATGGAGAAAAACAAAACAACTCGTCACACACCGACTTAAAACTGACAGGGTTCTCTTTCGCCTTTCATGTCATCCCAACTCAAGCATTAGCATAGGCGGTATCAGATCAATTTTAAGTGACTGGGAGCGACAGGAATGGGTACCTGATGTCATAGTGATTGATTATGCCGATATCCTCAAAAGTGATATACCCCAAGCAGAAAGACGTCAGCAAATAGATGATACATGGAGACAGATGAGGGCAATGAGTCAGGCACTACATTGTCTTGTTGTTACGGCATCGCAAACGGACGCCGCGGCATATACTTCACATACAATTGGGCGTCAAAACTTTTCTGATAGCAAGACCAAACTCGCGCATGTAACTGGAATGGTTGGTCTTAATCAGTCATACAAAGAAAAAGAATTGGGGATCATCCGCTTGAACTGGGTAGTACGTCGTGAAGGGCTCTATTCGGAAACAAAATGTGTACACGTGGCTGGGGCGCTTGCAATAGGTAATCCTGCAATAAGGAGCACATGGTGACAGGAAAGAGAAAGCTCTCAGATTTTGTGAGGTACATGATGAGAGAAGGGCATAATGTATCTGAAATACGAGCGGTTGCCAGGGCAACAAGGTGGTTATCGCAAATAGATGAAATAGAAAGAATTGTCAAAATACTTTCATGGAAAAACAGAAAAAGAAAGGGCGAAGTGCGTATATTATAATGTAGGCAGCATAGTGGCGAGTTGGATGGCCTCACCATTATGTATGGCGCATGGGTTGTATCAGGGACAACTCATGCTGCCGCCTACCTTAGACAAAAGAGTATAGGCATGTCTCGATGTGCATCGGGACGACCCACATGGCGAATTTTCTCATACAGGAGACGAGCAATGTTACAGATTGAAAAAGACGATGCGATAGCAATTCTCAAGGCGGTAGGAATTAAGAAGGCGGATAAACTACCAGACAAATTGATATGCAGACGACTCGTCAAAATGGAATCACTCCTTGATGCTGCTGAGACAAGAGGGGTTGATCTAGACGTTATTTTAGATGATCCAGAATTGAGTATTGTTGTTGACGACATCCTAGCAGCAAACGAGGACAACGAAACGTTAGAGTTATTAGCTGGGGACAAAGAAGCAGGCGAGTCTGTTGAGGATAATGACGAGGACGAGGTTCAGACGGACGAGATACTGCCTGACGAAGAAGACGAAGAGGACGAAGAAGACGAAGATGATGAATGGACTGATATAGATGAATGGACCGATACACCAGATACACCAGTATTGGCTGATGATGAAGAAGACGAAGAAGACGAAGAAGATGAAACAAAGGAAAAACCTGTAGAGAAGAAGACAACAGCCAAGAAAAAACCGAAACGGAGGGGCCGCAAAGAAACACGCGAGGTGCTTGTGTGTAAAGTGGTGGTAAACCAAACGGAACCGATTAGCATACAAGATATTTGTGCTAAAGCTGATGCGTTGTATTTCAAGCAAAACATACAACAGCAATCATTAGTGACTTCGCGAGTGCTCCCTGTGTTAGAGTTTCTCGGGCTTGCGGAAGTCAAGGGTAATATAGTCACACCAAAACAAAAGGAAAACCAGTAATGAAAACGATGAACCGTAAAGAGTGGCTACAGCAGCTGGAATTGGTGCAACCGGGATTGTCCACGAAAGAACTCATCGAACAATCAACATGTTTTGTGTTTGAGAAGGGTTTCGTAAAGACATTCAACGATGAAATTGCATGCACATTAGCATGTGATATAGGCATAGAGGGGGCTGTCCAGGCAAAGCCCCTCTTGGAATTGCTTAAGAAACTACCAGAGGAAACGGTCGAAGTCCAGCTAGGGGACAAGCAGCTTTTGATTCAAGGTGAGCATCGAAAGGCTGGTATCCGAATGGAAAGTGAAGTTTTTTTGGATACAGAGCAAATTGAAACACCAAAGGAAGATGCTTGGATACCGCTTCCCCCCGACTTTTGTGAAGCAGTCGAGGTTGTGCGGCAGACTGCCAGTCAAAATGATAGTGAATTTGTCTTAACATGCGTACACATTCACCCTGAATATGTCGAGGCGTGCAATAACTATCAAGCAACTCGCTTCCCACTTAAAATGAAAGTTAGTTCTTCTATATTAGTACGACACACATCGATGCTTCATGTCGGATCATTAGGCATAATGGATTTTGCTGAAGATAGTAGCTGGCTGCATTTTCGCAACCCAATGGGGTTAGTTATTTCCTGCCGCAAATATGAAGATGAATTTCCCGATATGGGAGAGATTCTTAATGTAAGTGGTGACCCAATAACATTGCCTTCAGATATTGAGGGTGCGGCATCAACTGCACAGATTTTTTCTATGGACAATCCATACGACGATCAAATACAAATTACGATCTCTCGAAACAAACTCAGATTGAAAGGGACGGGTGAAAATGGATGGTATAGTGAAACGAAAAAACTAGAATATGACGGGCCAAAAATACAGTTTAGGATTACGCCGAAACTCTTGAAGGAGATTACGAAACGGCAACATGATTGTGAGATCACACGGGATCGCCTCAAGATTGACGGCGGTACTTTCATCTACGTTACAGCACTTAACACTTGACAGTGAAAGTATGACCAAGGGCTTTTTCGCATTATCAAAAATAAACAGGCTGAATCCAGTAAAGGCACGCTTGCCCAAGTGCGGAATCTGCGGGCTTTACAAACAATGTCATTCCCCAAAGATGCCTCCAACAGGGAAAGGTAAGAAAAAGATTCTCATAGTAGCAGAAGCACCTGGATGGCAAGAGGATCAGAAGAACACACAGCTAATCGGTGCTGCTGGGCAACGTTTGCGAAGAGTACTTTCCAGCTTGGGCATCGATCTGGATTATGATTGTTGGAAAACAAATGCAATCATTTGCAGGCCCCCCGAAAACAAAAAGCCAACTAACGAGCAAATCAATGCCTGTAGGCCGAACCTGTTCAAGACAATTAAAAAGTACAATCCAAATGTTATCATCTGTTTAGGGGGTGTCGCTGTAGAAAGCCTTATAGGGGCGATGTGGAAAGATGGTGTGGGTGCAATTACTCGCTGGACAGGGCAAGTGATTCCAGGACAAACACCAAACGCATGGGTGGTTCCAACATGGCATCCCTCATTCATAAACCGACAGGAAGAGCCTGCCCTTAACATACTTTTCAAACGACATCTGCATCGTGCAATTATACAATGCACAAGTAAACCACAATTGATAGGCGACTACAAATCCAAAATAGAAATTGAAATGCGACCAAGCATCGCTGCTAAAGCTATCCGTGGAATACGGAAGGCTAACATGCCCATTGCTTTTGATTATGAAACAACATGTCTGAAGCCAGAAAGGAAGGGGGCCAGAATAATCTCATGCTCCGTTTCCAATGGCGAAATCACAATTGCGTTCCCTTGGCACGGGAATGCAATAACTGAAATGGTGAAGTTGCTGAAATCACCCATCCCAAAGATTGCAGCGAACGCCAAATTTGAGGAACGTTGGAGTCGAATTCATGCAGGAGGGTGTGTACGAAATTGGCAATGGTGTACAATGCTTGCTGCACATATTCTTGATAACCGTAAAGCGGTGACATCACTTAAGTTCCAAGCACTCGTCCAGTTTGGAATTCCTTCTTACGATCAACAGATAAAACCGTACATGAAGATAGGCAAAGATGGTTTGAACCAGTTACCTTCTATGCATTTGGGCGATCTGCTTTTATATAATGGGCTTGATTCGTTCTTCACCTGGAAGCTGGCACAATTACAAATGAGAAAAGTATTATGAGTGGACATATTTCAGCACCAATACACTGGATGGGTGGGAACAAGAAGGGGTTTAGCTTCTGATATGAATATCCGGCCGACTACACAAGACGCCTATGAGCTACTCCACCAGGGGGCACTTGCTCTTGCTGATGTTGAGGCGAACGGTATTCGTATTGACACAAAGAAGCTTCAAGAAAACATCGAACAAACATCAAAACGAATTGAACATCTCACTACTATGATTAAGCGGAGTGATGTTTGGAAAGTTTGGAAAAAGGTCTTTGGTACAGACGCAAACATAGATAGTCCTGACCAGCTTGGCAAAGTCCTATTCAAGCACATGGACTATACCTGTCCTGACGAAGCGAGAACGAGAACAGGCAGACCGAAAACAGACGTGGAAACATTGAGTCAACTCAATATAGATTTTGTCAAGCGATACATCAAAATCAAGCAACTCAAGAAGGCACGGGACACATACCTTCGCGGCATCCAACGAGAAACCGTAGATGGATTTATGCATCCAGTTTTCACCCTTCATCTTGCTCGTTCCTTTCGAGGGAGCAGTGACCACCCCAACTTCCAAAACCAACCTGTCAGAGTCGATTGGATAGCCAAGTTAATCCGCTCTTGTTATATCGCGCGACCGAACCATCACTTTGTTGAGGTGGATTACGACGGTGCGGAAATACGGATAAGTACATGTAATCACAAAGACCCTCACATGATTAGCTATATCGAGAACGAATCAAGTGATTTGCATCGGGACGTATCAGCAGAATGCTACATTTGTGAAGCCGACCAAATCACAAAGGACGCACGATACTCCGCCAAGAGTCGTTTTGTATTTCCACAATTTTACGGTGACTGGTATAAGAACTGCGCCCGTGGTCTTTGGGAAAACATTGATTCCATGAACCTAACCTTAGTTAATGGCACCCCTATAAAAGAGCATTTAGCTAGAAAAGGAATCAAACGACTAGGAGCCTGTGATAAAAACCAAAAACCAAAGTCAGGTACATTCGAGAAACATATCGAGGAAGTTGAGCATCGCTTCTGGTACGATCTTTTTCCAGATTACCGCGAGTGGAAAGAAACTCACTGGGCAAAGTATCAGAAACATGGACGATTCAGTATGCTCACCGGATTTACCGTTGAGGGTCTTTACGGACGGAAGGAGGTCATTAACTACTGCATCCAAGGACCGGCGTTTCACTGTTTACTCTGGTCGTTGATAAAGCTTAATGCAAAGATGAAAAGACTGAAAATGCGGAGTTTGATTATCGGCCAGATTCACGATTCAATTGTTGCCGATGTCCACAAAGATGAGCTAGATGACTTTCTTTATTTATCCAACAAAATAATGACACAGACGATTCGCCATGCATGGAAGTGGATTATTGTGCCCCTAAAAGTAGAAGCTGAGGTCGCTCCGCTGGGCGGAAGTTGGTTTGACAAGGAAAAGGTAGAAATATGAAAAGAAAATCACCAACACTTGTAATATGGTTAGGAACCCACCCCTGATGAAGGAGCAATTGAATGAGTTGGTACTTTTTGCAGGAGCAGGAGGAGGCGTCTTGGGAGGGAAACTGCTTGGATGGCGCACCCGCTGCGCTGTTGAAATTGATCCCTACTGCCGGTCAGTCCTGCTCGCAAGGCAACGAGACGGAATGCTCGACAAGTTCCCGATCTGGGATGACATTAGAACGTTCGACGGGAACCGATGGCGAAGACATATTGACGTGGTGTCGGGCGGGTTCCCCTGTCAGGACATATCAGCAGCTGGCAAGGGTGCGGGAATTGGGGGTTCCAAGAGTGGTCTGTGGAAACACATGGCCCGCATTATCGGTGAAGTTCAACCCCAATACGTGCTGGTGGAAAACTCACCATTGCTTGTTGCCAGAGGACTTGACGTTGTCTTGGCTGATCTTGCCGCGCTGGGGCTCAATGCTCAATGGGGTGTTATCGGAGCAGGCGATGCCGGTGGGCTTCACCAACGCAATCGCATCTGGATTATTGCATATACCAACGGTGGGCAAAAACGAATACAAAGGTTCAGTAAGAAACCGATACAGGGGAAGCAGGCATTTTCGTGGTGCAAAGATGTCAGAGGGCTTGAGGACTTGCGAAACCGATCCGACATACCTCAGCCCCCCCTTTGCCGAAGCTATCATGGATTTCCCCGTGGCGTGGACCGAATTAAGGCCCTTGGCAATGCTCAAGTACCAGCAGTGGTTAAACTCGCATGGAACACACTCACAAACCAAATTAAAAATTAAAACAAACAGAAAATGGAGAAAAGGAAATGGAAACTGAACTCTACAAGAAATATCGCCCAACTACACTTAAGGCAGTTAAGGGGCAAGCAGCGGCTACAAGCTCGCTCCAAGCGATGCTTGATAGTAAACGATTACCACACACCATATTATTCGCAGGCCCCAGTGGCTGTGGCAAAACAACTCTTGCACGGATATTAATTACTGAACTGAACTGTTCGGAAATTGATTCCCATGAACTAAACTGTGCTGACTTCCGCGGTATTGATATGGTACGTGAAATCCGAGCAACGATGACGCGAGCACCGTTGAAAGGTGATTCGCGTGTGTGGATAATCGACGAGGCACATCAATTATCATCAGCAGCACAAAATGCTTTTCTGAAGATACTTGAAGACACACCAAAGCATGTTTATTTCTTCCTAGTCACAACAAATCCAGGAAAGCTGCTAAAGACGATTCGAACACGAAGCACCACAATCACACTGAAAGCATTATCCGCAAAAGTGCTTGAACGACTAATCATTTCAATTGCAAGGCGTGAACAGGCTGAACTGACTGAGGAAGTTGTCAATGCAATTGTAAAGGCAGCTGACGGTTCAGCGCGGCAAGCGCTTGTGATATTGCACCAGATTCTTTACCTTGAATCCGAAGAGGATCAACTCGAAGCCATCACACACACAAAAGAGGAAGCGACGGCAATCACAGTCTATAAGCAGCTAGTAAACACGAGGACAAAATGGCCAGAGGTGGCAAAGACTTTGCGGGAATTATCTGACGACCCAGAAGGTGTTCGCCGGCTAATCCTTGCTTGTGCAAGAAACAGCCTTCTGCGTGGTGGCAAGACGGCTCCGCGAGCATATATAATTATTACTGAATTTGAAGACAACTTCTATGATTCAGGGCCCGCGGGGCTTGCTCGTGCCTGCTACGCAGTTGTGGTTGGAGCAAAATAAATCAAATATCCTGAAAAACAAACCGGAAAACTTGTACTATACTATGAAGGAGAGTTGGAGATGACAGAAACTGAAGAAACAGTAGAGCTTGAGCATGCGGAGCTTTTCGACCTTGACGAAAATAATCTTGTCAGGCATTGGCTTGACCAGTCGAAACTCGTTTGGAAATATGGCCAAGAACTGGCTGACGCAAAACGACGGGTTGATTGGGCAAAGGCAAAGGCAGACGTAATAAATGCTGAAACGAGTGCGGCCATAACGAAAAATCCTGAACAACATGGCCTCACGAAAACGACGGTTAATGCAATTGCAGCAGCGGTAGCTTTAAGCCCAAAAGTTATCGAGGCAAACAAAGCAATTATCAGACACAAACATCGGGTGGATATATTACAAGCGATGATGGTGGCCCTTGACAATCGTAAGCGTGCACTTGAGGGCCTTGTCTCATTACATGGACAGCAGTACTTTGCGAAACCACAGGCCGATGCTACTGGCCAAGAGGTACTGCAAAAAGAAGCGAAACATTTAGTCCGTCAGAAACACCGGCAGAGAAGGAGCAAGGGATGATATGAGCATACAAACATTTTTCACATCCTTAGCCATTACAATTTTCTGTATCTTTGGCGCACCAGTAATTATTTACATAATGGTTAAAACAATCGTGACTGCATTTTACAATGCAAAACAAGAAGCAGGGCAAGAAAAGCCCAGGAATGGAGACGAAAGAAATGGCGACCCGTACTCGAAAAAGTAGGAAACACAGAAGCGCAAGTGAAAACGCACTCAGACGGGCCAAGGAGCATAAGAGTGGTTTTGACCAAACAAGCCTTGTCCTGCCTGAAACCATATCAAGATTTGCAGTGAAAAATGCATCCCCCATTCGTATTGACATTCTGTCATTCGAAGCGGGACCTGGCAATCCGGAAGCGGATGAAGGCACACTCCATTACGAACGAACATATTGGGTACATCGAGGAATTGGTGCTGACAATAACACATTTGTATGCCCAGCAAAAACTTGGGGAAAGAAGTGTCCAATTTGTCAATACCGATCCAGACTACGAAAAAGTTCTGATGAGCATGATGAAGACCTCATTAAGGATTTGGCACCCAAGGAACGCCAGCTTTTCTATGTGGTAGACACCAATAATCGAGATAAAGGCGTTCAGGTCTGGGACATGAGTTTTCATCTGTTCGGTAAGATGCTCGATGCAAGGCTTGCGAATGCGGATGAGGATGATGATTACATTACCTTCGCTGATTATGTAGGCGGTTCTACCTTGAAAGTTGGCTTTGCCGAAAAGCATTACAGTGGAGCTGTCTTCTATGAGGCAAACAGCATTGATTTCAAGAAACGTCGCGTCGAGTATGACGAGGATGAAATGCTGGCGGAACTTCAGCCGCTTGGTAATTTCCTGAAAGAATATGATTACGATGAATTGAAAAGTATCTTTCTAGAAGAAGAGGAGGATGATGAAGATGAAAAGACTAAGGTAGAAGAGCCCGAAGATGACGACGACTTCGAGGGGAACGACGAAGACGAAGACGAAGATGTGAATGCGGAAGACGACGAAGATGACGAGGATGGGGAAGACGAAGACGAAGATGTGAA
>Ga0180301_10002549_pt1 | contig 14324 bp, 12 predicted proteins | sample GuaBasSediGuay16_FD_121797 | JGI IMG/M metagenome (GOLD analysis project Ga0180301, IMG submission 121797) | Subseafloor sediment microbial communities from Guaymas Basin, Gulf of California, Mexico - Guay16, Core 4569-2, 12-15 cm | ecosystem: Environmental > Aquatic > Marine > Hydrothermal...
TATTCCCGGCGTACTTTATACAAGCGGCCAGCCCAGAGGCATGGACTATACCAGACTGCTTTACAAGTATCACATCGCAACATTTGTGAATGTCCGCGTTATCACAGAACACAGGGAGCAGAATTGGTACAATGAAGAAGTAACGTGGATGCGCGAAAACGGCGTCAACTATGTTGAGCTGCCGATAGCTCGAACCGACCGGGCCCGGCAGTTCCCCAATGAGGATACACAGAAAAAATTTCTCGAAATAATGGCCGATGAGCAAAATCTGCCGGTACTTGTTCACGGCAGCAGCGGCAGGAAAAGGGAATCAATCCTTGCAGCGCTGTGGCTTGTTAAGGCAAAGGGATATTCGGTCGCTCAAGCGATTGAGGTTGTCGAAAGAATAAAGCAAAAACCAATCACCCAAGCAGAAAAACAGTTTATCAAAAGCCTATCTCAATAATCCATAGTGTGTGTTAAACGGTTCACCAGAACCTCGGATAAATAGCGAAGATTAGCGCCGCGGTTGCATTCGGGATTATGAAGCGACGTCTTCGTCTTTGAGTTCTTCGCTGATACCGTTGAGGATTTCGGCGGCGGCATCTTCAACTAAATCGTCATCAGGGGAGTGGTGGAAAGTCTCCCCCTGGTCAACGGCCTGCTTTTCAGGTACGCCCAAGTGCTCTGGCGGCTGCAGGATAACCGAATCAGGCGTGGAAAGCTCTGCAGGCTGATTGTCAATCTGCACACCGAATGTTACAGGGCCGATCTGAATTTTGTCGCCCGGGCCAACCTCAGCCTGGTCAACGCGCTGGCCATTTACGTATGTGCCGTTGCGGGAACCGAGGTCACGAATCTTCAGGCGGCCCATCTCGACGTTCAATTCGCAATGTCTTCTCGAAACGACCATAAGCGGAATGCAAAGGTCGGATTCCTGGCGTCTTCCGATGACTGTTACAGTACTTGGCAGGCGGAAACTCCTGGTCATACCGTCTTTCTTGAAAAGGACTAAATTGACGTCCATCAGTCTGCTCCCTTCAGAAAAAATACTATTTGTACATAGTATAAACATAAAGTTATGGTTTAGCAAGGATTAAATAAAAAAATCAGGAAAATTTTTACCCCGCAAGTGATTCTATTGACATTTGAGAGTGTAATGGTAAAGTAATGCAACTCTATTATTAGCTGGAGCTTATGAAATTGTGCCCAAGGCGATAATATTTGACTTAGATGGTACGCTGGCCGATACGGCGGCGGACTTGGCCGGCGCGATGAATTATGCCCTTAAAAAATTCGGCCAACCAACGCATTCGGTCGAGGCGTGTAAACAGATGATTGGCGATGGGCTTAAGATGTTTGCCCAGAGGGCTTTGGGCAAAGACAGCCGGCATCTGTGGGATGGGGTTCTCAGCTTGATGAAAGCCCGTTACCGGGATAAGTGCTTCGAGTGCAGCAGGTTATATGACGGTATATCCGAGGTGGTAAGTAAGCTGCGCCAGCAGGGTATCCGGTTAGCTGTCTTAACGAATAAAGACCAGGATGATGCCCGGCGCATCGTGGAGCATTTTTTCGGGGCCGATACTTTTGAATATGTGGTCGGAGTTGTGGGCGAAAGCGGTGTTCAGCCGGACATAGCCGGAACCATGAAAATAGTCGAATCGATGAAACTTGCTCGCGAAGATTTTCTTATCATCGGTGACGGTGCACAGGACATCAGAACCGGCGCAGCGGCAGGTATCAGGGCGGTGGGAGTGAACTGGGGGTTTCGGGGACGTGAAGAATTGGCTGAGGCTGGGGCTGATATGACCATAGACAGGCCGGTGGAAATATTAGGCCTGCTCGCTTGACATGCCTCTCTGGGGATTATATACTTATTACGGCTGACGAGACTTTACCTAAGGCGTGTTGATATATGACCCACAAAATGTGTTCACGGCCAAACTTGTTTGGCCGTAGCACCAAGATTATTGATAGTTGTTTATTTGGAATAAAGAATTAGATGGCGAAGATAGAACTTCCTGACGGTAGCATATTAGAAGCTGCGGACGGGACAACAGTCCAGGACATTGCTGAGCGTATAGGAGCAGGTCTTGCCAAGGCGGCGGTGGCCGGGAGGGTAAACGGCAGGTTAGTGGACTTATCAAGTGCGGTCAACGGCCGGGTGAAACTGTCTATCATCACGGATAAAGACGAGGAGGGACTCGAAATAATGCGCCATAGCTGCGCTCATGTAATGGCCGAGGCGATATGCTCAATCTGGCCCGATGCGAAGCTCGTTTATGGACCGACTGTTCGGGATGGTTTCTATTACGATATCGACCTTGATGAGGCGATTCGGCCTGAAGATTTCGAGCGAATCGAGCAGAAGATGTCGGAGATTGCCGGTGCCGACAAGCCGATGGAGCGGATAGAGCTTAGCCGGACAAAGGCTTTGGAACGTGTAGCAGACGATAGCTATAAGATAGACAACATCAATCGGGCAGATGGCGACGTTATAAGTTTCTATTCTCACGGCGCCGGTTTTGAGGACCTTTGCCGGGGGCCGCATGTACCGAGTACAGGCAGGGTAGGCAACTTCAAAGTGATGAGCGTGGCGGGGGCATACTGGCACGGCGATGCCAGCGAGAAGATGCTGCAGCGCGTTTACGGAACGACGTGGCGAACGAAGAAGGAACTGGATGATTATCTTGCCATGCTTGAAGAGGCAAAGAAGCGGGACCATCGGGTTTTGGGCAAGCAATTGGATTTATTCAGCTTCCACGAAGAAGGCCCTGGTTTTGCATTTTTGCATGCAAACGGCATGATAATCTGGAACGAAATCATTGATTTCTGGCGGAGCGTCCACGAAAAGTACGGCTACGTGGAGATAAAGACGCCTGTAATTTTGAACGAGGAGCTTTGGCATAAGAGCGGGCACTGGGAAAATTACAAAGAAAACATGTACTTCACGAATGTTGACGGCGTGAATTATGCCGTCAAGCCGATGAATTGTCCGGGGGGGCTTTTAGTTTACAAATCCCGTAAGCATTCTTATCGTGAGTTTCCGATGCGTGTAGCTGAACTTGGATTGGTGCACAGAAATGAGGCAAGCGGTCAGATGCACGGCTTGGTTCGCGTGCGGCAGTTCACACAGGACGACGCCCATATATTCTGCACACCCAAGCAGATTGAGAGCGAAGTGGTAGGCGTTATCGAACTGACGATGGAACTATACAAGGCGTTTGGCTTTGTTGATTATCATATAGAGCTTTCGACTAAGCCGGACAAACATATCGGTTCGGATGAGATATGGGAGATTTCCACTGATGCGTTGGCCAAGGCACTGGAACATAAAGGGATTGAGTACAAAATCAATGCGGGCGACGGGGCGTTTTATGGTCCGAAAATTGATTTTCATATAGAAGATTGCTTGAAGCGGTCCTGGCAGTTGGGGACGATTCAATTAGACTTTTCGATGCCGGAGCGATTCGAGCTGGTCTATACGGACAAGGATAATACGGAAAAGGTACCGGTGATGATACACCGAGCGATTTTGGGTTCTTTAGAACGGTTCATGGGGATTTTAATTGAGCACTATGGGGGTAATATGCCGCTGTGGCTTGCTCCGGAACAAATGCGGGTATTGCCAATCAGCGAAAAAAGCAACGATTACGCCCGGAAGCTGCATGGTCGATTGAAAGATGTGGGGCTGCGGTGCGGACTGGACGCTTCCGACGAAAAAATCGGTGCGAAGGTTGCCCGAGCACACAGCGATAAGGCCGGATATATGCTGATAGTCGGTCCGAAAGAAGCGGATTCTGAGACGGTCGGCGTCAGGAGGCGGGCAAGCAGGGATACGAAGTCATATAAAATTGATGAGTTCATCAGCAAGGTCAAGTGCGAAATTGCCGATAAAAATGTGGATTTGTCGCTTTGACAATGGTTCAATAAAAACATGGTATTGTCGGCGGTTTGTGGATGTACGTTATGGTATGAGGGCTCGAAGGTTAGGGGTTGAATTCGGAATGGTATTTTTTTGAAAGGTAAGGTGATAGGCAATCGGTAAGCAGAATTTCAGGACAAACGAGCGTATTCGCATTAGTCCAATTCGACTGATCGACGAATCAAACAACCAAGTGGGGATAATAAACACGTATGAGGCGATAAGCCGAGCGAAAGATGCGGGCATGGATCTTGTGGAGGTCTCACCGAATGCAGAACCGCCTGTCTGTAGGATAATGGACTACGGCAAATGGCTCTACGAGCAGAAACGAAAGGTCAAGCGGGGGCAAAAGAAGCAGCACGTAACAGTTTTGAAGGAGATTCGTCTTCGTCCAAAAATTGACGACCACGACCGGGACATCAAGGTAAATCACGCCAGGAAGTTCCTTGAGAAGGGTTATAAGGTTCAGTTTACGATGCTGTTCAGGGGGCGGGAAATGGTTTACGTTGACCATGGACTCGAGATAATGGAGGAGATTCTGGCGACGCTGGAAGATGTAGCCAAACTGGAGCGTGGCGCCAAACGGATGGGACGGCGTATGACGATGGTGGTAACACCGAGTAAGCAGGGCCAACCCGCTTGAAGGCCGGTTTTGGGGGGGACATAGACGCTTTACCGGCAATGATATCACTGGAGGGCGTTTTTTCGTGGGATTTTGTGCTTGACCACCACGCATGGTTGGAGTATATTCAGCGGTTCGTATTTAGCAGAAGGTGCGAAGTACGTTGTAAGTTGTTATTTAGGAACCAGTTAAGTGCCAAAACAGAAGACACATAAAGGTTTGAGCAAGCGAGTAAAGATTACGGGCGGCGGCAAAGTAAGGAGGCAGCGCTGCTGCGGGAGCCATCTTATGAGTAGTAAGAACGCCAAACGCCGGCGGCGGATAGGAAGTACGGCAATAGTGAACGGCCTGTCTGCGAAAACAACAAAAGGTCTGCTTGGCAAATAATTGAGTGGCTAAGAAGGCTTGCTTCTCGGCTTCAATCGGCTGCCGCAGCAAGCTGAAATTTACATTTCTATGAAAGGAAAGCTGATATGCCAAGAGTGAGAAAAGGCGCAGCACGGCACCAGGCAAAGAAACGAATCTTGCGAGCGGCTAAAGGTTACCAAGGCCCAGCGGGCCGGCTGTACCGCTCGGCAAAAATAGCGGTAGTCCGGGCGGCGGTTAATGCGCGGATCGGACGCAAACGCAAAAAACGGGATTTTCGTGGCTTGTGGATCATACGCCTCAGTGCGGCATGTGGCCAGCGCGATATCAGATACAGCCGGTTCATCAACGGATGCAAAAAGGCAAAGATAGGTCTGAACCGCAAAATGATGAGCGAAATCGCGATAGCGGACCCCGCTGGTTTTGATGCGATTGTCCAACAAGCTAAACAATTCATGTAGGGTACGATCCATCGCACCGGTTCTTTACAAAATTTGTTGGATAGGACTAAATATTTAGCCCCACCTGCTCTGCCTGCCCTCCGTAGCCTCGTGCGAAGGGGGGAGTTTATCGAAGGGTGTTTTACGTGGGGTTTTTGTCGGAATAACAGGTTATGCTTGAGGAATTTGAGAAAACAGGCACAGAGGCACTCAATGCTTTGAAGAAGGTTACAAACCCCGACCAATTGGAGGACTTTCGGATAAAGTACCTCAGCCGAAAAGGCCGGGTCACACAGATGCTCAGCCAGGTAGGAAAGCTGCCAGCCGGCGAGAGACGTCAGGGTGGGCAATTAGCCAACAAAATCAAAACCGAAGTTACCACCGCATTCGAGCAGCTCAAGAGCAGGTTGGCCAAAACCGCAGCAAAGGCTGAGCCTTTGATTGACGTTACACTGCCCGGTGAACCGGTTAGAGTGGGAAAAAGCCACATCATCACGCAAACATTCAGCGAACTGCTGGAAATCTTCGGCAGGATGGGTTTCAACATAGCATACGGGCCGGAGGTGGAAGATGAATGGCACAATTTTATCGCACTTAACATACCCCCCGAGCACCCGGCGCGTGACCCGATAGATAACTTTTATATCGACGACTCGACACTTCTGCGGAGTCAAACCTCTACGATTCAGATTCGCGTCATGGAAAAGACCAGGCCGCCCATTCGTGTTGTCGCACCGGGGCGGGTGTATCGGCCGGACACTGTTGATGCCACTCACATGTTTATGTTCCACCAGCTCGAGGCGCTGGTGGTTGACGAAGATGTTACGATGGTGGACCTCAAGACGACCATCGACCAGTTTATTCATGCGTTCTACGGGCCGGATATGAAGTGGCGGTTTCGGCCGAGCTTTTTCCCGTTCACCGAGCCGAGCTGCGAGGTTGACCTGTTGTGGGTCGATAAGAAGGGCAACGAGGAGTGGATGGAGGTGGCTGGCTGCGGAATGGTTGACCCGAACGTCTTCGATGCGGTGGGTATTGACAGCGAAAAGTACACCGGCTGGGCCTGGGGCTTCGGCATCGAGCGTTTGGCCATGCTAAAATACGGCATCAACGATATCCGCCTGTTCTACGAAAACGACCTGCGATTCTTAGAGCAGTTTTAAGAATAGTGCAACGTTTTAAATTAACTGCCTCTCGCCGTGCTGCGCTCGTCGCAGCAGGTCGGAGGAACTTCTTTAGTCTGCATTTCTCACCGCCGAGGTCGCAGAGACCGCAGAGATTTGTGGCTTAAAATGACTTATGTAAAATACAGCGCTTATCGCAAGTAACAGAATGTTGTAGTTGGCATTTCCCGGATGAGCCTTATATTTTTGTATCTCTGTATTCTCCGTGATCTCTGTGGCTAATACAAATTCCTATACAATTTAAATGTTAAGAAAACAAAGCCAAAACAAACCCAATTCAAAGCCAATCCCCGCGACATTGGATGATTACTCGACTAACAAGGTGGTGCGAAATCCGTCCTGTCGAAGCGCCAGGCCGGACCTGGACGGCATCGCACCCTATCCCCCAGTGGAAAAATTATTTGGCAGGGGTTGACAGGGGGAGGGGTTTGTTTTAATATAATCGGGCAGTGGTTTTGAGACTGAATTTATTGGAAACTACTGCCGGGAAGATTTTGTGGAAGTATTGGCTGTAATACCTGCTCGCTACGGGTCAAGTCGATTCGAGGCCAAAGTTCTCGCCAAAGATACCGGCAAATTCCTCGTCCAACATACGTACGAGCGGGTTCTGTGCGCCAAAAGCGTCGAAAAGGCGCTTATAGCAACCGACAGCGAGCTTGTAATGGGGGCCTGTGCGAGCTTCGGGGCCGATTGCGTTATGACCTCGGCGGCTCACCAAAGCGGGACCGACCGTATTGCCGAGGCCGTGCGTGATATCGACTGTAAAATAGTCGTGAATCTGCAGGCCGACGAGCCGGAGATTGAGGCTGCAAATATTGACTATCTGGTGCGGTTGCTGCAGGACAGCGACGCACACATGGCTACGCTGGTCGCAGATTTTACCAACAAAAAGCAGATTCACGACCCGAATATCGTCAAGGCGATAGTGGATAAAAACGGCAGTGCAATTTACTTTTCGCGGTCGCCGATACCGTACGACCGGGGCGCCGGCGGAGTCGGCGAGACAGGCAGCTATTTAAGGCATCTTGGTATATATGCCTACCGTAAAGATTTCCTGCTCAAATTTACATCGCTACCCCAGGGTGAATTAGAAAAATGCGAGAAGCTCGAGCAACTCCGGGCGATAGAGCATGGCTTCTCGATTATAACCGGCAAAGTCGAACATGCTCGGGATGGAATAGATACGCCCGAGCAATACGCCGAATTTGTCAGGAGACAGAAAGAGGGACTTAATTATTAAGGGTTATATAAGATGATAATTTCGCATTTACGCCTCAAGAATTGGCGCAATTTCACAGATGTAAATGTCCAGCTTAAAAACAGAGTTTTCTTAGTAGGGCCAAATGCCTGCGGCAAGTCAAACTTTCTCGACGCACTCAAGTTTTTGAGAGACATCTGCAAGCAAGGTGGGGGTTTGCAGAAGGCCGTACAGGACCGCGGGGGTATATCCAAGATTCGTTGCTTAGCAGCAAGACAAGAACCAGATGTAGAAATTGAAGTCCAGCTTGCAAACAATTCGGATGAGGTTCCTTCATGGAAATACGCTATTGGCATTAGACAAGAACCTCGCGGATACAGACACCCATACCTTGTCTATGAGAACATATGTGAAGGCAATCAGCAACTATTAGACCGTCCGGACGATAAAGATAAAAAGGACAAGTTACGATTGACACAGACTCATCTTGAGCAGATTACTGCAAACGAGAAGTTTCGAGCTATTTCAAGGTTCTTTGATTCCGTCTCTTATTTGCATTTGGTCCCACAGCTGGTCCGCAGTCCGGAAGCATTTGCGGGACCAGGAATCCCGGGAGACCCATTTGGTCGAAATTTCCTTGAAAGAGTAGCCAAAGCACAGCAACGGACCCGTCGGTCCCGACTTAAAACAATTGAGCAGGCTCTGGTGAAAGCGGTTCCACAATTGAAACACTTAGCCGATGTTAAAGATGAGGTGGGCATGCCCCATCTTGAGGTAGTATATGAACACTGGAGACCGATGGGGGCAAAACAACGAGAAGACCAGTTCTCCGACGGAACCCTGAGGCTAATCGCGTTAATCTGGATGTTGCTGGAAAGCGATTCTTTACTGTTACTGGAGGAACCGGAGTTGTCATTAAATGCTGCGATCATACGAAGCATACCCGCTATAATCCACCGTTTGCAGAAGAAGAGGAATCGTCAAGTGATTCTCAGCACGCACAATGCAGATTTGTTGTCGGATAAAGGTATTGATGGAAAAGAAGTTCTTCTAATGACTCCCGGAACCGAGGGTACATCTGTAAAGGAAGCCTCCTCAATTAAAGAGGTTCGCGACTTGCTTGAAGGCGGATTTACCGTAGCAGAAGCTGTTATGCCCCGCGCGGAGCCAAAGACATATCATCAGGGGTTATTATTTGATGTCTGAAATAGCGATTAACATTGTGTACGAAGATGCACTTAGCGAAGCGGTTTTGCGAAAGCTCCTCGAAATAGCAGAACAAGATTACATTGTTGGAATATCATATCCTGGGGGTGGTTTCGGCAGAATTAGGAGCAAGATTGTTGGTTTTAACAATGCTGCTAAAGGCATGCCATATTTGGTTCTGACAGATATCGATAGAACAGAATGTGCTCCAGTGCTGATAAAGGAATGGCTTCAGGTTAGCAGGCATCCTAATCTCTTGCTCCGTGTGGCAGTGAGACAAGTTGAGGCATGGATACTTGCAAACCGCACTCCTTTTTCAGAATTCATCGGGATTAATAAGAGCCTGATACCGCCCAGTGTGGATAACATACTTGATACAAAAAAATTCTTAGTCAATTTGGCAAGAAAATCCCGTCGGCGAAAAATAAGGGATGATATTGTTCCAAGGCAAGGAAGCACAGCAAGAGTCGGGCCGGACTACAATGGGCGCTTAATCTCCTTTGTCGAGAATTTATGGGAACCTAATGAAGCTAGACAGATTTCGCCGAGTCTTGATAGAACAATGCGAGTTTTAGACAGATTCCAACCGATTTTGGGTATTGAGGCGTGAGATTGGAAGTATATGGGAATAAAGGGATAACATTTAACCACCTAATAAGAACTAAGGGTTGGGATTATGGCAAAGAGTGAGGATTTGTTGGCCAGTGTCAGCGACGTTTCGACGGATACAGAATATTTTTCTCCGATACCCGAAGGATACAAAAAGGGCAAGGCCAGGTATGTCGTTGTTATGGGTACTGTGATGAGCGGACTCGGTAAGGGGATATTCTCTTCGTGTCTTGCCAAGCTGATGCAGGACAAGGGACTGAAGGTCGCGCCTATCAAACTTGAAGGTTACCTGAACATTGATTCGGGCACGCTTAATCCGTTTCGCCACGGTGAGGTCTTCGTCTTAGACGACGGTATGGAGTGCGATATGGACCTCGGCACGTATGAGAGGATGTTGGACCAGAACTTAACCAGAGCGAATTTTACGACGAGCGGGCAGATATACCGGTCTGTTCTGGACAAAGAGCGCCACGGTGATTACTTGGGTCGGGATGTTCAGATGATTCCACATGTTACAGGTGAGGTCAAGCTGAAACTGCGGCACCTGGCCATGGAAACCGATGCCGATATTGTCTTTGTCGAGTTGGGCGGTACGGTCGGTGACCTTGAAAACGCATTCTATATCGAGGCGATGCGCGAATTAGCCTATGAGGAGGGCCCGGGGAGCTGCTGTTTCGTGGGGTTGACCTATATACTGGAACCCAAAACGCTCGGAGAGCAGAAGTCCAAGGCGGCCCAGTTGGGTATCAAGCAGATAATGCAGATGGGCGTTCAGCCGGACATTATCGCCTGCAGGGCTGAGAGCCCCGTCAGCAATCAGGTCAGACAGAAAATAAGCGTGTTCAGTAATGTGCCTTTGGAGCGGGTCTTCAGTATGCACGACTCGGCGAGCGTGTATATGATACCGTCAATGTTGCGGGATTGCGGGCTGGACTTTGAAGTGCTGCGGCTTTTGAAGATTGAAGAAAGAATCAATCTGCGTTACGAGCGCAGGGCGTGGGCAAAGTGGTGCGATTTTATCGATAAGATTGGAGCCGAGGCGCACGAGGTAACGGTTGGAATAACCGGTAAATACACATCCGTACGTGACAGCTATGCGTCGATAATAAAGGCCCTTGAGCATTCGGGTATTGCGCTCGGGTGCAGAATCAATATCGAGTGGATTGAAACAACACAGGTGGCGGACGAAAATGTCGCCGCCCGTCTCTCTGGTATCGATGCTATAATCGTACCAGGCGGATTTGGGACACGGGGCACAGAGGGTAAAATTGCGTGCATAAAGTACGCAAGAGAGAACGACGTACCTTATCTGGGTCTTTGCTTCGGGTTTCAGATGGCGGTGATAGAATTTGCCCGCAATGTTTGCGGGCTTAAAGGCGCCGGCAGCGGCGAGCTGGACCCTCAATGCCCCGAGCGCGTGATAGACATACTGCCCGAGCAGAAGAAGATAGAGGGTCTTGGGGGTAATATGCGGTTGGGCGGCAGGGATGTAGAGCTTAAGCGAGGCACTTTAGCGTGGAAGCTGTTCGCCAAGGCCGACATTGTCCGAATGCGGTTCAGGCACAGATACGAAGTTGACCCTCGGTATATAGAGCGACTCGAGGCCGGTGGTCTTGTCTTTTCAGGCAAGGCGCCGAATCAGCCAATTATGCAGATTCTGGAGATTGGTTCGCATCCGTTTTTCATGGGGACCCAGTCACATCCGTGTTTTACTTCGCGTCCGCTTCGGCCCCACCCGATGTTTGTCGGTTTGGTTGCAGCGGCAATGCAAAAGCGCTACCCGAATGAAGATTTGCGAAACTGCATTGAAGCCACACGGAAGGTATGTATCTGAGGATTAATTCACGTCTCGCCGGGAAGTGCTTGGGGCAAGTGCAGATTCAAGCTCGGCGATTCTGGCTTTAAGCTGCATATTCTCAGTGACGAGCTTTTCAGTCGCCTCCCTCTACGCAATTAATATTTCAGGATCTTGTAGTAGTTCAACAAGGCAGTTAAGGAATTTAGCGGCGTAAAATTCATCGGCTATTCTACGGTCGGCTGCCAGTCCGATTGACATTGTTCTGCGAGTCGTCAGGCCCTCTTCGGAAGGGACAGCCGTGCCTTCAAGTTTTCCCACTGAAATGATACCGGCCACACCGGGTGGTTTGATGGCAAAGAAGGAGCTTACGCCGTACATACCAAGACCGCTGAAGACGATATCGTCTCCCTCGAAATCGTCAAGAGCCAGCTTGTTGGCCCGCGCCTTTTCAATAAGCGTGCTACTTTGATGGGCGATTTGCGGAAGGGATTTCCCTAAGATATTTTTTATCACCGGAACAACGAGCCCCTGTGGAGCCGCCACTGCAAAACCGATGCCAATATTATCGCTGATACGAACACCGCCACCATCTTCGGTAAAGTGCCCGGCCATCAGTGGGAATTTTTTCACCGCTTTGGCGAGCGCGCAAAAGAAAAAATCGTTTGTTGTTACTCGTAACTTTGCCGCTTTGCAATAAGACCTTCGCATGGCCGCAAGGTCGGTCATATCAGCCTTTTTTCCCAGATAGAAGCAGGGCCCCTCGCGCTTGGACTCGAGCATATATTTACCGATGAGCTTCTGAATCCTCGTTAAAGGAACCTTGTTTTCACGGAAAATATCCATTTTACATAATCATCTTTAATTAAGTTGTTTTATGGGCTTAAGTCATGTTATCACAGTATTTTAACAATAAGCCGGCTGGATGCAACGTCATTGGTGCAGATTGGATTGATTTTCTGACTTTTTTTCGACCTTTATCTTGCCTTTTTCGTAACAAAAATAGCAGGTTTACTATGACTTTATTGAAAGGGACTGGAAGTGTCGAAAAAAAGGGTATTTGCGATTTTTATGCTGGTTGTTATGGCGGTGGTTTTGAGCGCCTGTAAAGAAAAGCCCTCATCCAGCCGGGCCGCTGAAAGTGTAACAAGGACGGCTCGCCAAGCCGAACCGACAGTGGCCAAACCGGACTTGACCCCCGATGCCGTAGGTCAAGCGGCTAAGACGCTCGATTTTGCGCTGACCGACCACAACGGCAAGCAGGTGAAATTATCTGACTATGCAGGCAAAATAGTCGTCCTGGAGTGGCTCAATTACGATTGCCCGTTTGTGAAACCGCACTATGAGGCTGGGACGTTTGCAAATCTTGCCAAAAAGTATGCAGGCAAAGATGTTGTATGGCTGGCCGTCAACAGCACGGAATATGCCGACATCAAGGCCAACAAGGCCTGGGCCCAAAAGTACAAGCTGCCTTATCCGATTCTGGATGACCACTCCGGCAAGGTCGGCAGACTGTTTGGGGCAACGAATACACCGCATATCTTTATTATCGACAAAGCGGGAAAGATAGCTTACGAGGGAGCAATAGACAATGCTCCCCTTGGCAAAGTCGAAGGCGAATACGTGAACTATGTGGATAACGCCCTTGCCGAACTTACGGCAGGCAAGAGCGTTTCACTTAACAAGACCAAGCCATACGGTTGCACGGTCAAGTATGCAAATTGACCGGCAATACCCTCTGAGTGAATTGAGGGTGTTGTAATATGGTCTTGCAAACAGCAGGTGCGGGCCGGGGGGCTGTGCCTGCTGTTTTTTTGCGCTGATATTGTTATTTGAGTATTACAAACGGTTGTGTTTTCCGCTTGCAATAATTCCTTTATGAGGCTAACCTGCTTGGAGTTTCTAAAAAGATAAGCCTTTGGTTTTCCCATTATCCTCGGGATTCCCGCTGGAGTTTATCCCGCACTACGATGCGGGGCGGGAATGACAGAAGGGAACGATTCTTTTTGTTATAGGTTGTTATATTATGACGTATCTCGCGGTTCCAATATCAGCCGGCGATATTACCGCTGCCGGGGCGCAGATTGAATCGGCCAGGGCCGCTGGCGCCGAGATAATCGAGCTTCGCACCGATTATTTGAACGAACTCAACGCCGATTTAGTAAAATCACTCCTGGAACATGCAAAGCCAACAAAACTGCCGATAATAGTTACCTGCCGCGATAAGACTCAGGGTGGAGCGGGCGATTGGCCGTTGGAACTGAGGACCGAAGTTTTGTCTGCCGCTGTAAGAGCCGGTGCGGACTTTATTGACTGTGAGTATGATACCTTCCTTAAAGGCGATACGCAGGCGAAACTGACAGGGACAATCGCAGAAAACAAAAAGACTCGACTGATTCTTTCGGCCCACAACTTCGCCGGCCCTTTTGACGATTTGGGCGCGCTTTACGAAGATATAAAAATTTCCTGTCCGGAAGCTATACCCAAATTGGTCTATACAGCCCGCCACATAAACGACTGCTTCGAAGGGTTTGATTTACTGCACAACGCAGTTGGAGAAGTGATTGTGTTTTGCATGGGCGAGGCAGGCCTTATCAGCCGAATCTTAGCTAAAAAACTTGGGGGTTTTGTTACATTTGCCTGTGTGGATAATGAAAACGCCACCGCACCGGGGCAGATTACGGCTGAGCAGATGAAGAAGCTGTATCGCTGGGACCGGGTCAACGCCGAGACCGAGCTTTTCGGGGTAATCGGAAGCCCCGTCGCCCACTCGCTAAGCCCCGCGATTTTTAACGCCTGCTTTGACGAACGAGGAGTAAACGGATTGTACCTGCCGCTGCTCGTTGAAGGCGAAAAGAGCGAGTTCAACGAATTTCTGGAGAACATTATGGCCAGAAACCGGCTCGGTTTCGGCGGCTTCAGCGTAACGATTCCGCACAAGGCTCACGCCCTTGACTATGCGAACGCTGCCGGCGAATTTGTCGAGCCCCTGGCCGAGGA
>Ga0180301_10002550_pt1 | contig 14324 bp, 12 predicted proteins | sample GuaBasSediGuay16_FD_121797 | JGI IMG/M metagenome (GOLD analysis project Ga0180301, IMG submission 121797) | Subseafloor sediment microbial communities from Guaymas Basin, Gulf of California, Mexico - Guay16, Core 4569-2, 12-15 cm | ecosystem: Environmental > Aquatic > Marine > Hydrothermal...
AACGTGCCGAACTACGGCAACCCGAAAGAGGAGATCAAGTGGGTATGGAAGGAGGACTACCATCACTCCTTTCCCGGTCAGCAGCATGCATTCATAGAGGAGGACCTGAAGCACAAGGAGTTCCTGCTCATGTGCAACCACTGCTCCAATCCGCCCTGCTGCAGGGTATGCCCCACCCAGGCCACGTTTCAGCGTGAGGACGGCATCATTATGATGGATATGCACCGGTGCATCGGATGCCGGTTTTGCATGGCGGCCTGTCCTTTCGGGGCTCGGAGCTTCAACTGGGGCGATCCGTGGCGAGTGACCCGCGTTGAGGAACTGAAGAAGTTGAACCCGGACTTTCCCACGAACCGGACCTACCCCACCCGCTCCAAAGGTGTGGTGGAAAAGTGCACGTTCTGCGCCTCCAGGCTTGCCAGAGGAGAAGTGCCCGCCTGCGTGGAGGCGGCCAACGAGGTGACGGAGGGCGCTTTGATCTTCGGTGACCTCAATGACCCGGAATCGGGTGTCAGGGAGGCCCTGAGAAAACACTATTCGATTCGCAGAAAGCCCGAACTGGGAACCGAACCGAATCTATACTTCATCGTGTGAGGTGGTCATGCTTGATACCGCATTGAAAGGAAGACAAGGATATTGGAGCTGGCTTATTTTTCTGTTGGCCTTGATGGGAGTAGGGCTGGGCTGCTATCTCTACCAGTTCCAGGAAGGCCTTCGGATTACCGGGATGAGTCGGGATGTGTCCTGGGGTTTTTACATCGCCCAGTTCACCTATCTCGTCGGGGTGGCGGCCTCGGGCGTGATGGTGGTGCTGCCTTACTACCTTCACAACTATAAGGCGTTCGGCCGCATCACCGTCCTGGGTGAGTTCCTGGCCATCGCGGCCATCACCATGTGCCTGCTGTTCATCTTCGTGGACCTCGGCAATCCAGTCAGGATCCTGAACGTCATCCTGTACCCCACGCCCAATTCCATCCTGTTCTGGGACATGATCGTGCTCAACGTGTACCTGCTTTTGAACCTGTTTGTAGGATGGAACGTCCTGAGCGCGGAACGGAAAGGGATCCCTTACCGTAAATGGGTCAAGGTCCTGGCCTACATCTCCATTCCTTGGGCCTTCAGCATCCATACGGTGACCGCGTTCCTGTACGCCGGGCTTCCGGGCAGGCACTTTTGGCTCACTGCAATCATGGCGGCACGTTTTCTGGCCTCGGCCTTCTGTTCCGGTCCCGCCCTGCTGATCCTGCTCTGCCTGATCGTGCGAAAGGTCTCCCGGTTCGATCCGGGAAGAGAGCAGATCCGCACCCTTTCGGGGATCGTGGCCTACGCCATGATTCTGAACGTCTTTTTCTTCCTGCTGGAACTCTTTACGGCTTTTTACAGCCAAATTCCTTCGCACAAGATCCACTTTATATTCCTGTTTGCAGGGCTTGAGGGATACGGGAAACTGGCACCATGGATGTGGACCGCTACGGGCTTCGCCATACTCTCCCTGATTCTCCTGATCGTGCCGGCCACAAGGAGAAACCTGGATACCCTGGCCGTGGCCTGTGCTGCGGTGGTGATCGCCACCTGGATCGACAAGGGTCTGGGGCTCATCATCGGCGGATTTACCCCCAACCCCTTCGAGCGTGTGACGCCCTACTGGCCGACGACGCCTGAGATTTTCATCACCGTGGGCGTCTGGGCCACGGGTTTCTTCGTGCTCACGGTACTCTACAAAATGGCCGTGAGCGTGAAGGAGGAAGTGGGAGCGTAGTCTCCCCCCCCAGGGAACCAAGGGAAACGGTAATAAGAAGAGAGGGAAAAAAGGGGTCCTCGTCCCGCTCCTGGGGCAAGGACCCCTTTTTTTGGTCAGCATCGGGCCACTCCAAAAAGGCCGGAAGGCCCTGTCCCCAGGGTCTCGAAAAGGTAGTGTCTATAACCGGGCTTGCCCAGGCCTGCTACGAGCCTCATACCCGGGAGGTCACGGGATGGTGCTGTCCATGTGGCCCGTCAGCATGGCCAAGGTGGTGGATGCCCTTGAAGCGGATCAATGTCTACTCCACGGGCCCTGGCGCCTGCGGAAATGCCTTTGGGTGTTCAAGACCGTCGGTTCAGGATCGGCGGCGCGCCCCGGGTTGCACCCCCCGGTGGTTCCATGGTCAAGGCCGGCATTTGACAGATGTTTGAAATCGCCGGGCGCCGCACCCTTTCGAGGACCATGGATAACTGCCTCATTTCCTTTGTAAGACCAAGTATTACATATGGTTTTGGGGGTCCACAAAAATGCTTGACAGGCCCTTTGGACTCTGTTAAAAAAGCCCGGCAGACTTGCCGGAAGGTGTGCTTCGGCGGTCTGATCATATCTCAATATGATGTATTTCGCGGAAGTCGGTGAACGAGAAATTGGAGAGGCCGATCTTTTTTTACACGATCAAATCAAACAAGATGGAGGAGGGAAGGGAACATGCCTTATGAAGTTGTGGTCGACGCTGACAAGTGCGAAGGATGCGAAGAGTGCATAGAAGTCTGCCCCGTGGACGTCTACGAAATGCAGGACGACAAGTCCGTTCCCGTGAACGCAGAGGAGTGCCTGGGTTGCGAAAGCTGTGTGGAAGTCTGCGACCAGGAGGCCATCACGGTCACGGAGGTGTAAGCGCCTTGAAGGCATAACCGCGCCAGCGACAACCGGCCGTCGTCCCGCAAAAGGGGCGGCGGCTTTTTTTGGGGTCTCCTCCAGGGCCGCACAAGGAAAGGCCGCTCCCCCTTGGAGGGGGGCGGCCTTGGAGGATTATCATTCAGGTTTTTCCCGTTACTTCTTCTTCTGGTGGCAGTTGTTACACTTTTTGTAAGGAGCCTTCTTGGACTTGCCCGCCTTGACCAGGGCCTTGTGGCAGGTCTTGCAGTTCTTGTGATAGGCATTCTGCAATTTGGGGACCTTGCCCTGCTTTTTCTTCGGGTTGTGGCAGGCGGAGCATTTCTTGACGGGGTCTCCTTCCTTCCAGACGTTTTTGCCGTTCTGATAGTCATGATGGCACTCGGCGCAGGCGACCTTGTAGTCCGCGTGATGCTTCTTGTGGTGAAGAATCACGGGGCCCTTCTTGTCTTTCTTATACCCCGTGTTGCTGATCTTCACGCTGTCCGGCACGTCAGTGGCCGTCAATACACCCACGGCGAGAAAGAGCATTCCTGAAAGAACAACCGTCAAGATGGTCAACAGTTTCCTTTTCATTCCCAATTTCACCTCCTTTCACCAAAAGATCAGAACTCATCCTCATATGAAAAAGCCTGATCAGTATTTTATGAAATCCTGTCGGAAATATATTCAAAATTTCTGAGAACTGTCAAGAAAATAGCGCATCACGCTCATGAGGAATCCTACTCCACAAGCGATGCCATCTCCCTTAAAATCCTAATAGATTCCATCGCTTCGGCCTCATCGATTCGGTGGATGGCAAACCCTGCATGGACGATCACGTAGTCGTTCACACGAGCGTCCTCCAGGAGCAGGAGACTCACCTGCCGTCTCGTACCCTCCATGTCGATGGTGCCCATGTCGCCTCGAATCTCTACGATTCGGGCTGGTATGGCCAGGCACATGATTCATTCTCCGTCTGTTCGTATCCGCATCCGAGACGTTCCAGCTCCGCCAGAACCATGCCGATCAGATCATCCACCCGTTCCGCAATGACGGGGCTGAGTTCGATACTGAGGGTCTCGATATCGAGTGGCTCCACCCCCAGGATCACCGTTTCAGGGACCTTTCCCAGGGCCTGGCATAGGGTGAGGGCCTCCAGCAGATCCACCTGGTGCAGGGAGTTTTTGGCCAGAATCCTCCTGGGAATCTGTTCCCCTTCCAGGCGGTAAAGGGCGCCGGGAGTGCCCCCGTTGCGCACGGCGTCCACCACGATGAGGTGATCGGCCTCCGAAATAATACCCAGCAACTGGACTCCAAGAGTGCCCCCGTCAACGACCGTGACGCCCTCGTCAAACCGATAGCAATCCCTGAGCTTTTCGGCCACGCGGATTCCCACCCCCTCGTCCGCGAAGAGGATGTTTCCAACGCCCAGAATCGTTATGTTTTTTGTATTTTTTTCCATGGGTTGCCGTGAGGTCCGGGTGCCCTTATACCTTCAAAACCGCTCGTATTTCAAGGCCTTTTTGGTCCGTAAACACCCCGCGAAAAGGATTTTCTCAGGCGTCAGGGGGATCCCTTGGTACTCGAGTGAATCTCTTGACGCGGTTTTTTCCCATGGCCTTGGCGCATGAAAGGGCGTCGGAGAGTTTCTCCAGGGAGCGGAAAGTCGTCTCTTCGAACACGCCGCTCGTTCGGGCCACCACGAGGATGATCTCCTCGCAGCCGAACATCTTTTTGAATTCTCGGTACCGCTTGGTCTCGGACAAATCTTCGATGGCCAGGTCATAATAGATGGATGTCTGGAAACGAAGTTCCGGGAGACGGGAGCCCAGGAACAGGGTCAGGACAATGACGGGTACTATCACACGCCAGGGATGATCCACGGCGTAGCGCAGCCAGTAGTGGAGATAGACACCGGGACTCACGGCAAGCTCCTCCCTTCAGGGGAGGTGGGATGCGGGAAAAAGCCCCCCCCTTTGCGCCCCGGGGATGCCGGGCCGCAAAGGGGGGAAGGGACTGTTCTTGGACTCTTACAAAACCTTCACTTTGTATACCTGGTTGGAATCGGGGTCGATTACATGCACCGCGCAAGCGATGCAGGGATCGAAGGAGTGCACCGTCCTGAGGATTTCCAGGGGGCGCTTGGGGTCCGCTACCGGTGTTCCGATGAGCGATTCCTCCACCGGGCCCAGCTTGCCGTTGGCACAGCGGGGACCAAGGTTCCATGTGGAGGGGACCACGTACTGGTAGTTCTTGATTTTCTTGTCCTCGATCTGGATCCAGTGACCGAGGGATCCTCGGGCCACGTCGTTCAGGCCCACGCCCATGCCGCTCTTGGGCATGGTCCACGGGGCGTAGGTGTCGCCTTTGCCCTTTTTCAGGTTGCCCACCAGTTCCATGATCCACCCTTCCATGGCGTCTCCGATGACAACCGTCTCCAGTGCGCGCGCAGCGGTCCGTCCAAGGGTGGAGAACAGGGCGGTCACCGGGATACCGAGCTTGGAAATGGTGTCATTGACGACCTTCCGGATCTCCTTTTTGCCGCGGGCATATGCCACAAGGACACGGGCAAGGGGGCCCACCTCACAAGACTGTCCTTCATAGCGCGGGGCTTTCAGCCAGGAGTACCTGCCGGCGGTGTCATAGTCGCCGTGACGCGGCTTGGTCTCGCCCTCGTGGGGATGAAGGTCGGCCTTGCCCTCGTACCAGGAATGGGCTACATGTTCGGTCACCTTGGATTCCTCGGCCATCTTGACGCCCTTGAGGTCCCTGTTCATGATGATGCCACGGGGCAGGAAGAGGCTCTCAGGCTCATTGGCCGACAATGGAAGGTCGCCCCAGGCAAGGAAATTGGTGGTTCCGCCGATACCGCCCCAATCCTTGTAAAAGGAGGCCACGGCCAGGATATCGGGTAGGTAGACCTTCCTGACGAAATCCTGTGTTTCCTTCCAGAGGAAGAGGAATTCACCGATTCGATCCGGGGTCAGATCCTTTGCGCATGTCACGCCTCCCACCACCAGGGTCTGAAGGTGGGGATTCTTGGCTCCGAAGACGGCGTGCATCCGTGCGGTCTTGGCCTGAAGCCTCAGCGCCTCGAGATAATGGGCCGCGGCCATCAGGTTGCCCTCTGGAGGCAGTTTGTAGGCCGGATGGCCCCAGTAGGCGTTGGCAAAGGGACCGAGCTGTCCGCTGTCCACGAAGGTCTTGATTCGCTGCTGGACCTGGGTGAAGTAAGCGGTTCCGCCCCAGGGTGCCTCACTCACCTGGTCGGCCAGGGCGGAGGTCTTCTTAGGGTCCGCTTTCAGGGCGCTTACCACGTCCACCCAGTCGAGGGCATGGAGGTGGTAGAAATGGACGATATGGTCGTGCTGAAACTGTGCTCCATGAAGGAGGTTCCTGATGATGCGGGCATTGTCGGGGATCTGCACGCCCACGGCGTTTTCCACCGCTCTGATGGATGCAAGATAGTGGGTATAGGTACACACGCCGCACGAGCGCTGGGTAAAGAGAGGGGCGTCCCGTGGATCCCTTCCTTGCAGGATGATCTCGAGCCCCCGGAACATCTGGCCGGAACTCCAGGCGTTGACCACTTTTCCCCCCGAGACTTCCACCTCGATGCGGAGATGTCCTTCGATTCTGGTAATCGGATCGATCGTGATTCTTTTACCCAATATTTTATCCTCCCGTTCCCTAGAGGTTCATGTCCACATTCTTTCAAGAGAAATATCCCGGGGGGCGGCTATTCGCTCGCCTCGAAGAAGGGGCTCATCTTGTCCCAGAAATCCGGTTCACTGCAACCGATGCATGGATGTCCGGCCTCCACCGGCCAGCTCGTGCCGTCATTAAATTTCGCGATGGGACAATTGTTGTAGGTATCCGGTCCCTTGCAGCCCATTTTATAAAGGCAGAAGCCTTGCTTGGCTTCTTCGGAACCGAACTCCTCCACGAACTCGTCGTGCTCGTAATGCGATCTTCTGGGGCACTGGTCATGAATGGAGGTACCGTAGGCGAAAAGTGGTCTTCCTATATCATCCACGGCAGGCAATTTGCCCAGGAGGAGATAGTTTGCGATGGTACCCACCAGGTTGATCGGATTGGGGGGACAGCCGGGGATGTTTACCACGGAGATTCCGAGGGCGTCACCCACGCCCTTGTACCCGCCCGGGTTGGGCTTGGCGGCCTGTACCCCGCCGTAGGCGGCGCAGGTGCCTAGGGCGATGACCGCCTTGGCCTTCCGGCATACGTCGTCGGCGATCTCGAGGAAGGTGCGGCCGCCGATCTTGCCGTACACGCCGTTGTCTTTAGTGGAGATTGCGCCTTCCACGACGCAGATGAATTCTCCCTCGTATTTTTTCGTTGCCATACGGAGATTGTCTTCCGCCTGATGGCCCGCCGCCGCCATGATGGTCTCATGGTATTCGATTGACAGGACTTCGAGGACCAGCTCGTCGATCCAGGGGTACATGCTTCTCAGAACCGCCTCGGAGCAACCCGTGCACTCCGCAAAGTGAAGCCAGATCACGGGCGGCCGCTGCTTGGGAGCTGCGAACACCTCGGCCACCCTGGGAACGAAGGATGAGGCCAGGCCCATGGTCGCAGTGAGAAATCCGCAGTACTTCATGAAGTCCCTTCTCGAGATCCCCTTCTCCAACAGCCTTTGATCAAAGTCTCTTTCCAGTGTCATTCGGCACCTCCTTGCTGGGGTTGGTTAAACGATACGAACTGGCGGAAGCAAGCCGCGGACAAAATTACCGGGTACTCTAGTCTGGGGTTAACGGGACGTCAATGATTTTTTTGCTTTTTCGTGAAGGAATTCAGATTATTCGGGTGAAAAAGCGCATAAAAATCGGCCTGGCGGCCCGCAGTTCGGTCTCAGGGCTTCAAACAGGGTCAAGAGACGACTTTGGACTACCAAAGGAGAGACTTGCTGTCGAATGGAAAGGCGTAAAACAAGGTGCGCCATGGTCAGATTTCCTGGATCATGGCCAGGATTTGGTCTTCGCCGAAACCCTTAAGGTTGATGGCACCGGACCGGCACGATGAGACGCACAGGCCGCAGCCTTTGCACAGGGCCTCGTTGATCCGGGCGGTGCCCGCTGGAGGGCCTTCGGCGGCGAGGGCCGGGGCCCCATAGGGGCATAGACTGACGCATACTCCGCAACCGCTGCATGCGGCGGGATTTACGCCGGCCACCGTGCCTCCTACCTGAATTGTGCCCCTGGACAGGAGCCTGGCGGCCCGGGAGGCGGCCGCCTGGGCCTGGGCGATGGACTCGTCGATCGACTTCGGGTAATGGGCCATCCCGCAAAGAAATATCCCGTCCACGGCGAATTCGGCAGGCCCGAGCTTTGCATGGGACTCCACAAAGAAGCCGTCCTCGTTTGTCGGGAGCTTGAAAAACCGGGCCGTCTCTTCCGAATCACGCGGTACTATGGCCGAAGCGAGCGCCACCAGGTCCGCCGTCAGGGAGATCTGCTTTCCCAACAACGGGTCCTCGAATCGGACTTTAAGTCCATCTTGGGCGGGCGAGACCGAGGGCTTTCGGTCCGCTTCGTATGGAATAAACAGTACGCCCGCCTCCCGAGCGGCGCGGTAGAGCATTTCCCGTTCGCCGTAGGTGCGCATGTCCCGGTAGAGGATGTAGACCTTTGCATGGGGATTCATCTTTTTCAGGTAAAGAGCGCTTTCCACGGCGTGGGTGCAGCAGACCCTGGAGCAGTAAGGTCTTTCGGGTTCCCGGGAACCAACGCACTGGATAAAAACGGCACATCCCAGGGTACGCAGGTCCTCATCCTCCCTCATGAACTTCTGGTCCAATTCCAGGTGGGTGACGATCCTGGGGTCCTCCCCGTAGGCGTACTCTCGTGGTTCGGCCTCCCGGGCCCCCGTGGCGATTACCACGATGCCGTGTTCCAGCACCTCACGGCCATCCCTGCCGTCGAGCGTGGTCTTGAAGTTTCCGACAAACCCATCAACTTCCGCCACGCGTGTCTCCAGGCGCAGATCGATGTGCGAGTGGTTCTTTACGGCCTCCACCATCTCGGCCAAGCGTTGCTGGACCGGGTCCCCCTTCCAGGTCCGGAAGAGCTTTCGCGCCTGCCCGCCGAGAGTCTTCTCCCGCTCCACGAGACAGACCTCGAATCCCTGCGCAGCCAGGTTCAGGGCGGCCGCCATGCCCGAGATGCCTCCTCCCAGCACCAGGGCCCGCTGGTTGAGATCCAGTTCCGACTCCTCCAAAGGTTCCAGCAGGGCCACCTTGGCCACGGCCATGCGTACGAGATCTTTGGCCTTTTCCGTGGCGGCCGCCGGATCGTCCTTGTGCACCCAGGAGTCCTGGTTGCGGATGTTGGTCATTTCGAACAGGTACTTGTTGAGCCCCGCGTTGACCAGGGTCTCCTGGAACAGAGACTCATGGGTCTTGGGCGTGCACGCGGCCACGACGATCCGGTTGAGACCCTGTTCCCGTATCATGTCGGCCATGGTCTCCTGGGTGTCCTGGGAGCAGGTGTAGAGGTTGTCGGTGACAAAGGAGACGTATGGAAGACCCTTTGCGTACTCCACGACGGCCGGTACGTCCACGACGCCGCTGATGTTGATTCCACACCGGCAGACGAAGACGCCGATCCGGGGCCTTTCGCCCGTTACGGGCCTATACTCGACGGGTTGGGCTGCTGCCGTCTCCGCGTGTCGCGCTTCCTGGAGCAGGGCCCCGGCCTGGGCTGCGGCCGCCCCCGCCTCGATCACCGACTGCGGGATGTCCTTGGGACCCTGGAAGGCGCCGCATACGAAGATCCCGGGCCGGTTGGTCCGCGTGGGCTGAAAGGTCTCCGTGTCACAGAACCTGCCGGGGGTAAGACGGAGTCCCAGCTTTTCCGCGAGGGCCAGTGAACTTGCCTCCGTTTCCATGCCCACCGACAGGACCACGAGGTCGAAATCTTCCCGCACGGTCTCCTCTTGTTGGTTCACGTAAGGGATGATCAACCTCCCTTTTCCGGGATCGGACTCCACCGTGGGGACACGCGACCGGATGAATCGGACACCGTGTTTGTCCCGGGCTTCGATGAAATACCGCTCGAAGTCCTTCCCGTGGGTGCGCATGTCCATGTAAAAGATGGCGCAGTCCAGGGGTCCTGTAGCGTGTTCCTTGGCGATAACGGCCTGTTTGACCGCGTACATACAGCAGACGGAAGAACAATAAGGGTTGTCGCAGCGGTTGAGGTCCCGTGATCCCACACATTGGATCCAGGCGATTTTTCGGGGTTCAGAGTGGTCCGAAGGCCGCAGGAGATGGCCCTCCGTAGGACCTGAGGCCGAAAGGATCCTTTCGAATTCCATGGCCGAAAGGACGTCGGGATGGGCCGAATACCCGTACGCAGTGATGCGGGCCGGGTCGAAGGGTCGAAAGCCCGGGGCCAGCACCACGGCTCCGACCCGGAGGTCCACTGTTTCGGCCTTCTCGGCATGCGTTTCCCGGGTCACCGCCCCGGCACCGCAGGCTTCCACGCACAAGTAGCATTCCGAGCAGATTCCGCAGGAAAGACACCGCTCGGCCTCGGCTACCGCTTGTTCCTCGGAAAAACCGAGTTGCACCTCCTGAAATCCGGAGATGCGTTCGGCCGGGGCAAGGCGCGGCATGGGGTTCCGGGCCACCGGCTCTCTGCCCGCAAGGGGCGGTTCGGCCACGGGTCCGGTCGTATCTTCACGGCCTTCACGAAGGTCCCGGCCCCGGAATAAGCGATCCATGGAAAGAGCGGCCTGCTTACCGGCCTCGATGGCCTCGATCACGGTCTTGGGTCCGGTAACCGCGTCTCCCCCTGCGAAGATGTCCGGGTCGTCCGTCTGAAGCGTCAGAGGATCAACACGCATGGTACCCCAGTCGGTCAGGGAGCAGGCGCATTCGGGGGTAAGGCAGGACCAGTCCGATTCCTGGCCTATGGCCTGAATCACCCCGTCTACCTCCAGAACGAATTCCGAGCCGGCCACGGGGACGGGCCTGCGCCTTCCACTTTCATCCGGTTCTCCCAACTTCATACGGACGCATTCCACGGCCCTGACCCTGCCTCCCTCGCCTATGATGCGGGTGGGGTTGACAAGGGTGCGGATTTCGATCCCCTCTTCTTCGCATTCCTCCACCTCTTCGGCGTTGGCGGGCATCTCCTCCAGGCTCCTGCGATATAGAATGAAGGGCTCGCGGGCCCCGAGCCTCTTTGCCGTGCGCACCGCGTCCATGGCTACGTTCCCGCCGCCGATCACCGCGATCCGGTCACCGAGAGTGACATGTCGGCCCAGGTTCACGTCCCGCAGGAAATCCACGCCGGAAAGGACACCCTGAAGATCCTCTCCCTCGATACCCATGCGCTTGCATTCCTGGGCGCCGATGCCGAGGAAAAAGGCCCCATATCCCTCTTTCCGAAGCTGTTCCACCGTAACGTCCCGGCCAAGTTCCACGCCGGTGCGGATTTCCACGCCCAATTGCCGTATAACGTCGATTTCCGCCTCAATAATGTCCCTGGGCAGCCGGTAGGCGGGGATCCCTACGGTGAGCATGCCGCCGGGTACGGGCAATTTTTCGAATATGGTGACCGCATACCCTTCCACGGCAAGATAATAGGCACAGGAGAGCCCGGCTGGGCCAGACCCGATCACGGCCACCTTTTTCCCGTTGAGTTCCTTTCGTTCAGGCACGTAGCGGGTCTCCGAATGAAGGTCCAGGTCCGCCACGAACCGCTTGATGAAATCGATGGCCAGGGGTTCGTCCACCTGACCCCTGGCGCAGGCCTCTTCGCAGGGATGGTGACATACCCTGCCGCAGATGGCGGGGAGCGGATTTTGCTCCTTGATGAGTTTCAGCGCCTCCCGGTATTTTCCACGGGCCACCAGGGCCACGTATCCCTGGACGCTTATATGGGCAGGGCAGGCGGCCTTGCACGGGGCCGTGCCCCGCTTGGAGATGGCGTAGGCGCCGGGGATGGCCTGGGCGTATTTCTTGAAGATGGCCTTTCGAGACTTCAGGCCCTGCTCATGCTCCGCGGGCAGGGAGACGGGACACACCGCCTCGCAGTCACCGCAACCCGTGCAACGGGAAGGGTCGATGTAACGGGGATTCCTGTGGACCCTGATCGTGAAGTTCCCGGGCTCGCCGCTGATGCCTTCCACCTGGGCGCAAGTAATAAGGTGAATGTCCGGATGCCGGCCGACCTCGACCAGTTTAGGTGAGATGATTCACATGGCGCAGTCGTTGGTGGGGAAGGTCTTGTCCAGCGCGCTCATCACGCCGCCGATGGCGGAAGATTCCTCCACCAGGTACACGCGATAGCCCGAATCGGCGAGGTCCAGGGCGGCCTGCATGCCCGCGATGCCGCCTCCCAAGACCAGAACGGATCCACTCACGTATCGTGACATGGAACACTCCTTGTCAAATAAGGTGGATGGGGACGCCGAGAAATGGCTACAATGTAATTATAATATAACCATAAACCCGCATCACGATCAACCAAAAATTAGTCACGCCGTATCAGCTCAATAATTAGGGGGATAACAGCGAACATACCACCGGGGCAGGAGGATTTTTCTTCCGCTCCGGGCCTCCGGGCTGGTCTCTTCAGAAAAACCTTCCTGCCCCTATTTATTGAGCTATTACGTCACGCCGTTGAAAGGATGGGGAAATCGTTTCTTTTGTCTTTCTTCTCCGGTTTTTGAGGTTGCCATGTGGCTACAATATAGTTACAATATAGTTTCTAAAATGAGTGGTTCAAATGTTGATGAAACAATTTTGTTATAAATTTGAACCAGATAAATCATATTATCGCATGGTGTATTGTCACCCGTAAGGTGGACACCGTGTGAGTCATTTCTCGGGCAGATCATCAAGATTTGAAACCCAACAGGATTTCCGGTTTTACGGGATCCGCCGCGTTGCCCGCCTGCGCCCCGGGCGGGTTTCCGGGAAACTCGGAAATCGCTCAATTTGGGCGTTATGTGAAAAAATGCCCCGCGTGACTCAGCGGACAGAGAAGGAGAGGCCCATGAAACGGATCGATCTGGACGCTGCGGACCCGGGTTTTGCCGAGGCACTGGCCTCCCAACCCGGTGGGGAGCGTATCGCCGCCTGCTTCATGTGCCGCACCTGCGTGGCCAGTTGCCCCATTTCCGCTGTGGACCGCAGATTTCACCCCTTGCGGATCATACGCTTGGCCCTCTACGGCCTGAAACAAGAGGTCCTGGCCAGCGATTTCATTTGGCTCTGCTCCAGTTGCTATGCCTGCCAGGAGCGGTGCCCCCAGGGCGTGAAGATCTCCGATTTCATGACGCTCCTCAAGAATCTCGCGGTGAAGGAAGGCCACGTGCCCAGGGGGATAAGGGCCCAGTTGGATCTCATCCGGGAGCATGGCCGGATCTATCCCATCGACGATTTTGACAACAAGAAACGAAACAAGGCCGGACTGCCTTCCCTGCCCACCTCCTGCGACGTAGTCGCTAAGCTGGCTTGAGGCGGCGTCCCGCCGTAAGACGGCGCATGAGAAGATCATATGAATTACGCCCTTTTCCTAGGCTGTACGATCCCCGCCCGGTCTAGAAACTATGAGATGTCCGCCAGGAGAGTGGCGGAAAAGGTAGGCCTTTCCCTGGTGGACGTGGAAGAATTCGTTTGCTGCGGTTTCCCGGCCAAGAACAGTGACCGGGAGTTTTCGGAGACACTCGGGGGCTACAACCTCGCCCTGGCGCAGCAGCGCGGAATGGATATCTGCGTGCTTTGCAGTTCCTGCGCCTCGGCCCTTACCGAGACGGCCCACAGGCTCTCCTCCGATCCCAGGGCACGCGATCGTGTCAACGGACGCATCGCCGCCGCCGGCCTTCGTTACGACGGGGACGTGCGGGTGAGGCATTTCGCCCGTCTGCTCCTGGAGGATGTGGCTCCAGAGACCATCACCTCCCGTTGTGAGAGGGATCTCACGGACCTCAGGGTTGCGGTCCATTACGGATGCCATTACTTGAAGCCGTCCGAAATCTACGACGGGTTCGATGACGTTGAGGCCCCCGACTCGGTGGAAGCCCTGTTGCGGCTCGCAGGGGTGGACGTGGTGGATTACCCTTCCAAGAAGATGTGCTGCGGGGGCCCCGTGCTTCCCGTTGACGAAAAGCTGGCCCTGGCCGTTGCGCACGAAAAGCTGACCCAGCTCCGGGATGCGGGTGCGGAGGCCCTCTGCCTGGTCTGCCCCTTCTGTTCCGTGATGTATGACGGGAACCAGAAGGGCATCGAATCGGAATTCGATGAGAGTTACGGCCTGCCCGTCCTCTACCTCACGCAGATACTGGGCCTGGCCATGGGGTTCGGCCGGAAAGAACTGGGCCTCAACATGAACGTGGTGAAGACCAAGAAACTCCTGGCGCGCTATTTCGAGTGATGCGAGTGGGTTAGGCCCGACTTTTCCTTGAAAGGGGCCGGAGTCCTTTCGATAGGGGAAAAGGTCGGAATCCCACCCCCTGAAGGGGCCGGCCATCTTTACCGAAAAAATCGTGGAAATGGGTATTCGGTTCTGTTGAGGGCGGGGATTCCGGGAGGTACGAATATGGGTGGATGGGTCGGGGCCGTGGACCAGGGGACCACGAGCACGAGATTCATGATCTTTGACCGCAGGGGCCGGGTTGGGGGCATGGCCCAAAAAGAGCACCGCCAGATTTTTCCCCGGCCGGGATGGGTGGA
>Ga0180301_10002551_pt1 | contig 14323 bp, 11 predicted proteins | sample GuaBasSediGuay16_FD_121797 | JGI IMG/M metagenome (GOLD analysis project Ga0180301, IMG submission 121797) | Subseafloor sediment microbial communities from Guaymas Basin, Gulf of California, Mexico - Guay16, Core 4569-2, 12-15 cm | ecosystem: Environmental > Aquatic > Marine > Hydrothermal...
AAAAAATATATAAATAATTTATTTTTATTTAGATCTAATGGAAAAAGTTAAGCTTTTGGAGCAGTTGTTCGACGAGAAGCTAATTGCAATCATCAATGTTTTTTTACAAGCACCAGAACGAGAGTTTTATTTAAAGGAAATCTCTCAAGCAGCTAAAGTGCCGATGGCGACAACACACAGGATTTTGCAGAAATTGAAAAAAGCTAGTGTTATAAAGGAGCGTAGCATTAGTAAGTTTAAGGTTTACACACTGATGAAAAACGAGAATGCTGATTTTTTATCGACGATAATGAAACATAAACCAAAAGCAGTTGAAACATTTATACACGAAGTTATAAAAGTAGAGGATGCAATTGATAGGATTATCTTACATGGTGAAGAACGTGCTGATAGAGCTAATTTGTTATTAATCGGAGAAGATATCGATGGCGGTGTTGTTAAATCTGTTGCTGCTGATATCGAAAGCCAATTTAATTATAGGATAACCTTTATGATACTAACACAAGAGCAATACGCCCAGATGATTGATATGGGTTTATACTCGGGCAAGAAAAAGATCATATGGGAAAAGAGTAAATAAAAAATAGATAAAATCAGATAGTTAGGAATAAAATTAGATAATAAATAATCAGATAGATAGTAGGAGGAAGCAGCACTTTATAATCTTCTTAACAAATCTGAATTCATGAATTATAATTCAAAAATAATAGTTAATTATAAAAGCTTGCTATCAACACCTGATGATATATGTCCCTGTAGTATAGCCTGGATACTAGCATTAAGTAGTTTTTGGCTAGCCAAAAAGTACGCGAGGTTGCGGTACAAAGATACTTGTGGCTAAAACCTCGTAACCGGGGTTCAAACAGAAATCGAAAACTTTGCTCTAAAAAATTCGATTTCATGAAAATCCCCGCAGGGACATTTTCTTATTTATTTCTTATCTATTTCTTATCTTCAATCTGTTTTTTTTAATCTTTGTGAAAGAGTGTGCACTTCTTGTTTTTTTGGTTTCTTATTTTGATTGCTTTATTTTTGATGCGTCTATATTAGATATTTTTAAGGAGGATAAACTATTCCAGAATTTTTCTATTGGTTTTTTGTAGGTGGACTGCTTATTTAAATTAAAATTACCATATTCACTACTGATTGATGGTTAATCCAACCAAAGATTTATATATGAGCTCTTTATTAACTCTTAATATTAACTCTTAAGTATAATTAAACAATGGAACTAGAAAACAAACTAATAAAATCCCTTGAAGATCTAGCAAACAATCAAATTAGCATTAGCTCTAATGATTTTGACAGCTTAAAACTAAGCAATGATCTAAGCGAATATATTTTAGAAAGACTCAATACCCGCTTAGCTAAAATCTCAGATAGTGAAGAGGCAGACAACACAGACCTAAGAGAATACGCATTAGACGAAGTTGTTAATTATTTTAGCTATAACAAAAATGCTATAGATAGAGCAGATAGTAGAGCAGATAGAGCCATGCGTGTGGAAGACAATCTATTAATTGTAGAATCTACAAATGGTGATGTCAGCTCAACACATTCTCTTGGTCCAGTAGCATCTTCGCTTGTTGCAAAAAAAATACTAGAGTCATTAAAAATAGCTAAGAATTATATGCAAGCAATAACGAATAAAAAATTATCTACAATTGATCAATCAACTGGATTTTATAACAAATTTCATTATTATGATACTTTAGCTAGGAACATTGCTGTTTGTATTAAAAAGAACACTGATCTAGGCCTTGTAATGTATGATATAGACCATTTTAAACTTTACAACAAGACATTTGGCCACCAGAAATCAGATACTATAATAAAAGAACTTTCTAAATTAATAAGCGAGAATGTTAAAGCTTCTGATTTTATAGCAAGATTTGGTGGAGAAGAATTCAATATAATACTTAATCAAGAAAATATTAATGGAGCTAGAAATGTTGCTAGAAGACTAAGAAGAATTACAGAAAACAGAAGTTCTGGTTGGATTAAAAGCAAAAAATACAATGGTATAACAATAAGCATAGGATACACTTCTTTAGGAAATACACCAGAGGTTAGGTTAATTTATGATACTAATGAGCTTCCGTTATTGATTGATTATATTTATGCAAAAGACAACGGCGGAATTATAGAATCAACAAAACAGATAGGTAAACAAAGATTAAGATATTTAATAACAATATACGAAGAGGCAATCTCAGCAAAGGTTCAGATTCCTGACTTTAGTTCAGGAAGTGTTGGCGAACTATTTGAGACCAACCAAAGATTTAGGAATTATGTTGCTGCGTTCTTATTACATTCAAAAGTAAATACTGCAATGAACTATGCTAAGAAGAAAAGAAACTGTATTAGGCAATATTCCAAAAAAATGTCCCTCATAAGAGACTAATTTTTTCTAATTTTTTCTGTATGTTCATATCTGTATGTTCATATAGACTCTTTTCGAGAAATGTTTATATATCTCAAAGATATACTTCATTACTAAGCGATAATTACTGATTATTTTAGATGATTTTGGGGGGGTTATGAAATCTATGCAAACTAGCAGAGATCGCATCACAGGGCTATATACATTGTCTCATGCAAAAATCACATTAGCAGATAAGTTAAAGGAGTGTGATGAACACATGAATAAGCTTTCTATGTTTTATATAGTTTTTCCGAATGCCAGCATGCTATCAGTTGATGCGTTAGGTAAAGCAATTGGAGAATTGGAAAAAAATCACTCAGGACTTTCAATTGATTATGTTGCTTACATAGCAGGTAGTTCTTTTTTCGCGTACTTTCATCATGTTGGAAATGCTAAAAATATTCCTGCAATGTCTGTTAGATCACGCATAATCGAGGTTATCTCCAGATCAACAGATATGGAATTTGAGGTTATCGCAACCACAAGACAGCCAATGCAGAATGTTAATAAGCATGATTATGAAGCTGAGTCAGAGAAAATACTTCAATACGATCTTTCTAATAAAATTATTAATTTGATGAATAAATACTTAAAATAATGATTTTTGTACTTGAAATTATTTTTAATTTCACCTAGTAATTTAAGTCTTATTTATTCAATTTGCGCAATTGAATTTAAATAAATAATAAAAATGAAAATTAAAAAACTTTAAAAAAATCCAAAAAAAGTTTAAAATTTACTTTAAATTGAAAAATTTTACTTTAAAAAAGAAATTTTTAATCAAAATTTACTTTAAATTTTAAAAATGACTTTTCTGTCCCATAAATAAAAAATCAAACATAATATTCTTTTTAAGTTTTTAAAAATAAAAATTTAAAATGATATATTCGCCAAAACAAGGAATAGAAGCTAAACTTGAACCACCTAGCTTTTACAACAATCCAAGATTTCATGCAATCAATCCAACAGTTAGTTACTCTATAGCGCTACATAAGCACATCTTTAGCACGCCTTCATACAGTATAATAGATAAGGAGACATATACAATAGACTTAGATAGCTTAGAAAGTAAGATAGATACAATCAAAGGGGGTTATAGTTCAGACCAATATGGTTCGAACCAATCAAATGATTATTCTAAAATCTATGAAAAGCTGATGAACAAAACAAAAAAAACCCCTATGTTCCAACCTAAGCTTTTCCTAAAGCCGATTCGCAACAAGACTCCTTTTATTGGCAAAACTAAAGATATTCAGCATTATATCCTAGCAGCTTTTAAATATACAACAGGCTTAGACTTCCCAGATGATATTGATATCACGATCTGTGATGCATCTACCATGCAAAAGCTACATGATTGTCCTGGAATACTTGGCTTTTGTATAAACAGAAAGGGTTTTGGAATTAGTGATATCTTTGTGTTGGAAAATAATCTGGACATTCTTCTTTTAACAATAGGTCATGAGATTGGCCATGCTCTTACATCACCTAGAAAATCGAAACAAGATGAAGAAGCCAAAGCCTTTGCTTTCTCATTAGCTTGGATTAATGCAATTAAAAAATACAATCTTGCTAATCTTGGCCAGAATATCGAATTTGAGCCAGCAAAAAATAAACTTCATGATGTTGCTTTTAGATTTGTTATGGAGACAGTTGCACAAAAAATAGACCCTATGTTTTTATTCACAAACCTGGCAAATGGTAATGTTAGCATTAACAAAGCATTGGAGAATAATGAGTTTGAGTTCCTTAGAAGCAGAGATGTAATCAAAGTGAAGAATTTTTATTAAGCACAATTTTCTTACCAAAACATTTATATATTTCCTATTTATTCTAACTAAACAGCGTTGATTTTAAATCAACGAGGGTGGTTGTTATGAAGAGTGAGGATAAAAAGAAAGACATAGAAGACATAGAAGATCAACCAAAAAAAGATCATCCAAAAAAAGAAAACAACAAAAAGTCTGAAGTAGAAGAACTTAAAGATGCGCTTAAACGTATTCAGGCTGAGTTCGATAACTACAAAAAGCGTACTCTAAAAGAAGCAGAAGAACGCGAAAAGCTCGCATCTAAAAAAATAATCACAAAGCTACTGCCTATATTAGATAATTTTGAGCTTGCCTTAAAAAACAAAGCTACTGATGATCAATTTTGCAAGGGTATGGAGTTGATCTACTCAGAATTATATTCTCTACTTGAAGCAGAAGGCCTAAAGCCTATAAAAACAGAAGGTAAGTTCGATCCTTACTATCACGAAGCCCTTTTATCAGAAGAATCAGACAAGGAAGAAGGTACAAATCTAGAAGAATTACAGAGAGGTTATATGTTAAATGATGAAGTGATTCGCGTTGCAAAAGTCAAAGTTGCAAAAAAGAAGAAAAAAATAATGGAAAAAGAAGAAAGTGAAAGAGAAGAAAATGAAACTAAGAAAAGTAACAGAAGAAATGAAAGAGGGTATGAATGATTTTCATGACTATATCAATATATCAATACACACTCCACTTGAAACCATAAAAAAGCTCAGCGAGAATTGTAAGAAATGCGGTCATTGCTGCAGCTATGGTTCTGGTTTAATGTTAAAAGACGACATCAAAAAACTCGCTTCATTCCTGAAAATCAGTGAAGATAAATTAAAGAAAAAATATCTCGAACCTGTCACAAGGTTTGGTGTAAGTCTGTTTAGACCAAAGTTGATAAAAACAAAAGACAAAGAGCATCTACCATATGGAAGGTGTATCTTCCTAACAGAAAATAAAGAATGTAAAATTCAAAAAGCAAAACCATTGCAATGCAAACTGACAACATGCAATAAGCATGGTACAGACATTGGTGTTTGGTTTAACTTGAATTATCTAATTGATCCAAAAAATCCAGAAACCATACGGCAATGGGACCTCTACCTTAAATCTGGTGGGAGGAATATTCCTGGCGGAAAACTTAACGAACTTATCCCTGATGAGAAGAGGCTGGAGAAGATACTAAATTATAATATAATTAGATAAAAATAATATAATAAGATAAAATAAAAATTAAAAATGGAGGTAAAATAAAATGTCAAAGGTAATCGGAATCGATCTTGGAACAACATTTTCAGCTGTAGCTGTAATGGAGGGTGGAAAAGCTACAATAATCCCAAATGCAGAAGGTGCTAGAACTACACCGAGTGTAGTCACAATTAAGGATGGTGAGCGTATTGTTGGAGAAGTAGCAAGGAGACAAGCTATCACGAACCCTGAGCATACAGTACGCTCTATAAAACGTTATATGGGTTCTGCCCATAAAGTAACAATCGAAGGTAAGGAATATACACCACAGGAGATCTCTGCAATGATTCTGCAAAAATTAAAGAGAGATGCAGAAGCTTATCTTGGTCAGAAGATAACAAAAGCAGTAATAACTGTTCCAGCATATTTTGAAGATGCTCAAAGACAGGCAACTAAGGATGCAGGCAAAATCGCTGGTTTAGAAGTTCTAAGGATAATTAATGAACCAACAGCTGCGTCATTAGCATATGGTTTAGATAAAAGCAATGCGCACACAATCCTAGTTTTTGATTTTGGCGGAGGCACGTTTGATGTGTCAATACTTGAACTAGGAGAGGGTGTTTTTGAAGTAAAGGCAACATCTGGAGACAATAAATTAGGTGGAGATGATATAGATGAAATCATAATAGACCACTTGGCAAATAAATTCAAGAAAGAAAATAAAATTGACCTAAGAGAAGACAAAATTGCACTTCAACGTTTAAAGGAAGCTGCAGAAAAGGCTAAAATAGAACTCTCAACAGCACAGAAAACAACAATCAACTTACCATTTATAACAGCAGATCAAAATGGACCAAAGCATCTCAACTACGAGCTCACCAGAGCAGAATTTGAAAAATTAATAGACCCGATATTGGATAAGCTTAAAGGGCCTACAAAGCAAGCAATCAAGGATGCTAAATTAGATACGAAGGACATTGACAAAATAATCTTTGTCGGTGGTTCAACAAGGATTCCTATAGTACAGAAATTAGTCAAAGAAATAACAGGCAAAGAAGGCGATAAAAGTGTTAATCCTGATGAAGCAGTTGCATTAGGCGCAGCAATTCAGGCAGGAATTCTTGGAGGAGAAGTAAAAGATGTTCTATTGCTAGATGTAACACCACTTAGTCTAGGTATCGAGACATTGGGTGGAGTTGCAACAAAGCTGATTGAACGTAACACTACAATCCCAACCAAAACAAGCCAAATATTTTCCACGGCGGCTGATAACCAAACTGCTGTTTCGATACACGTATTACAAGGAGAACGTCCAATGGCAGCAGATAACAAAACCCTTGGCCGTTTTGATCTAGTTGGTATACCTCCTGCGCCACGTGGCGTTCCGCAAATAGAAGTAACATTTGACATTGATGCTAATGGGATAGTCAATGTTAGCGCAAAAGATCTAGGAACAGGAAAACAGCAAGCCATAACAATTACAGCAACAACTAATCTCTCGGAAGAAGATATTGAAAGAATGCGCAAAGATGCAGAAAAATATGCAGAAGAAGATCGTAAGAAAAAAGAAGAAGTAGAAACTCTTAATCAGGCAGATGCGCTGATTTACACAACCGAGAAAACTATGAAAGACATGGAAGGCAAGGTGGATGAAGCTAAATTAAAACCAATAAAGGATGGTATTGAAGAGCTAAAAAAGCTAATGGCTGAAGAAAAGAAAGATGTCAAGAAGATAAAAGCCAAAATAGATAATATCAACAAGGTTGCGATGGAAGCAGCAACTGAATTATATCAAAAAGCCCAGCAAGCACAAGCATCACAGCAGCAAACGAAAGAAGCAGAAAAGAAAGAAGGGAAAGAAAAAGTTGTTGATGCAGAAGTTGTTGATGAAGAAGAGAAAAAAGAAAAAAAAGAAAAGAAATAATTTATTTTTCATTTTTTTAATTTTAAGTCTTCCAACAAAAAAGAATTATGGATTCGCTTAAAGAGTAAAATTTTTCAATATTTAATAACATTAGATAAAGCAGAATAAAATGACAAAAGACTATTACAAAATACTAGGAGTTGATAAGAACGCAAGCAAAGACGAAATAAAAAAAGCTTATAAACGTCTAGCAAAAAAATACCATCCTGACTTAAATAAAGATCCTGGCGCTGCTGACAAATTCAAAGAGATAAACGAAGCTGCAGCAGTTTTAAGCGATGATAAAAAGAGACAACAATACGACCAATTTGGTGATGCAGATACATATAAGCGAGCATCTGGTTTTGATTTCTCAGGTTTTGACTTTGGAGGTTTTGATTTTAGAAACTTTGGTTTTGATTTTGATGAAATTTTTGATACGTTTTTCGGAGGAGGTAGAAGAGCTAGACATGGCCCAAGTCGCGGTGCAGACTTGGTCACCAAAGTCACAATCACATTAGAGGAAGCTGCTGTTGGAGTTAAGAAGACAATTTCTATTCCCCGTTTAGAAACATGCGATAGCTGCCACGGTAGTGGTGCTGAAAAAGCATCAGATATAGTCACTTGTAATCAATGCAATGGTACAGGTGTGATAAGGAGGACACAACGCACACCATTTGGCATATTTTCAACTCAGACTACATGTAATAAATGTTATGGTGAAGGTAAGGTCACAGAGCATCTTTGTGATGTTTGTGATGGGACTGGTCGCGTGAAAAAAACTAGCAAAGTAGAGCTTAAGATTCCAGCAGGTGTTGATACAGGAACAAAGCTACGTATTAGAGGAGAAGGTGAAGCTGGCCAAAAAGGTGGTCCTAGAGGTGATCTTATAGTAATAACCGAGATTCAGCCACACAAAATCTTCGAACGTCATGGTAATGATATCTACGTTGAGGTTCCAATCTCATTCGTGCAAGCTTGCCTTGGAGATGAAATAGAAGTACCTACACTAAAAGGAAAAACTAAGCTAAAGATCCCTAAAGGAACACAGACAAACACAATTTTCCGTTTAAAAGGAAAAGGTATTCCGAACTTGCACAGTTTCGGCTCTGGTTCAGAACTTATCAAAATAATTGTAGTAACACCTGAAAAATTAACTAAAAAACAAGTAAAACTCTTGAAAGATTTTGAAAAAGAAAGTGGCGAAAAGCCAAGCAAAAAATTCATTAAAAGCCTGTTAAGAAAGAAATAGTTTAAAGAGAGAAACCTTGCTAAAAATCTAAAAACTACCTCAGGCTTAGGCAGAATTATAAAATTGAAATAAAAAGAAAGTACGCGATGTAGGCAAGCACATTTGATTCAGTTTCATTAAACTATATGATTCATAATAATCTGACTGAGCTCAAAAGTCTTTTTGCAGAAGACTCTGTATTTTACTTTTTAGTTCATTTGCAAATTTCTCAAAATCTTCTGTCCATTTGGCATCTTCATCTTTTGGATAAACTCTAACATCTAAATCCTGCTTTTTAATATCGATATAAATGTAAACTTGTAAATCTTTTTCTCCAGAAGCACTTATTGATTTTGGGCCGAAAGTGATATCTTTTAAACCCAATTGTTCAAAATCTTTTTTCTTTTTTAGTATTTTTTGTTCAAGATTTGTATACCTTTCCCAGATCTCATTAAACTTAGAGATTTTTATTTTATATCTATCTGCTAATCCTTTAATTGTTGATAGATCATGTTTCCAATAAAAATCTTTTTTTTTTCTCTTAGTGATTGAATAATTTGGGCATCTGTTATATCTTGCACTCTTGGTTTTATTTCTTCAACTATTCTAAGTGCTTCTTTTCTCATTTCTTCATACAAATTTCCAAACTCTAAAAGTTTATCTTTTATCATATTGTTAGAATGTTTGAGAATGTTTGAACTTTATAATTCTATCGCTAGTCTGTTTACTCTAGATTTTCTCTGAGGAACATTGAATTGAAATCTTGTTTTTTTTTCATTAGAAAAAAACTAACAGCTTGGCGTGTTCAATGAGATTTGCCTTCTCTAAATATAACAAAAAATATAATAAAAACCAAAGCACTTCTTATATGCTTCGTTCTTATATATTACATACTTCTTATATGTAAGATAAGTTACAAAAAGAATTTTAAAGATACTTTGTTGGTTAAAGGATTGATTGCTTTATCTTTCTATATATTACTTTTTATTACTTTTCTTTCTATAATTTATCTTTCTATATTATCTTTTATATATTATCTTTCTTTATATTCTTTATAATACAACAAAGTGTATAATACAACCAACAAAGCTATTTCTATGTACACCTACCCAACAGCATCTGGGTTCATTTTCACTTCTTAATTGCTTCTGGAAATATATGGAAATAAACAAATATTTCTTTTAAATAGAAATCTTACTATCATCAAAATTACTTAACAAGTGATTACTTAATACATTGCTGAACTACAATCTCAATATACTCTCAATATACAAACTTCAATATACTAATAGTAATATTAATCTCTTAATATCTAATAATATTAATTTGTGCACTATAGAATCTCGATTAAAATATTGCGATTGGACTATAGAAATATTTAAATACTAACACTTTAATTACCATTGTATAATGGTTGTAAGAATATAACAGAATATAATGATTGTAAAGAACCATTAAAGAAGGTTGTTAGAACTTCAAAGTGTTTATGGGGGTTGTCATGTTAAAAAATAAAACTAAACGAATACTTGCTATTGGTACAATTCTCTTGGGTTTTACTAGCGTATTTGGCTGTGGAAATGGTGGTGGTGCTGTGACTCAGCAGGTTAGAACATACACAGATGAACAACAAGCACGCAACATATACGAAAATGATGTAAATGGTGGGATTGGTAGGTGGTCAGAGGTTCATGTTCTCGGGCATGGTGATGATATAAATAACGCAACAAATGGGTTGCTAAGACTAGCTAGCCAAAACAATGGCGAACTTAGAACAGAAATTGCAAACATTCTTGTTCCAACAAATAATTCATATAGCGATTCATACAGAGCTGATGTGGTTACAAACTGGACATACTGGACAAATGGAACATTTAACCCGCCTCAAGACATCATAGAAATTAGAGGTGTTGCTTGTCCTGGACAAACAACATCGAATGCAAAATATGTTGCACTCTCTTTTACAAACAGCTCAAATAGTGCTGTGTTATCGTGGGTGATGAACAGTTGCAATGGACCCAATCAAACAACGAAATTATATTATGATGCTGCTGAAGCTGGTGCGTCTCAGCCTGATTTGCAGCCTCTCACAACTTCTCAGTATCATGAACTTTTATGGGCACTCTCAAATAAAGCAGCAGACGTAATCCCTAATATCTATGCAGGGACTGAACCTGAAATTATAGGTAAATTTTTCAAAAAAAGCTCAGAGCTATCTAATCTAATACATTCTGCTGCAAGAACAATTGATGATTCTTTAGTTCCTTTACCAAACATTGAAGTTTGTAATGGACGCGATGATACAGGTGACGGCTTGGTGGACTATGTAATAAACAAAGCCGGTAAATTGGAAAACCTCTGTCACAATGAATACTGAATTAGTATTATAAATAAGTAGTATGATATAAAGTAAATCACAGATAACCAAAATACATATAAATAAGTCAAATTCAATAATATTACTGGGGGAGTTCATAAATCATGTATAGGAAAGAACTATTCAGCTTAATACTGTTTATTGTTCTATTTGGTGTTCTTTTGTTTTCTGCTAATGCTGTATGCAACTATAACTTGCAGTGTGATGCTGGAGAAGATATATATACCTGTCCTACAGATTGTAATGATCAGACTATGGGTATAGATGGCTATCAAATTGGCGATGGCATTTGTTCTCCTGAAGAAGCAATAGCGGGAAACTCTCCAGATTGTCGTTCAACTACTGAGGAGTTGCCAACAACAGAGGTTTGTAATGGTCGTGACGACGATAACGATGGTAGCATAGACGAAGGTGGTGTTTGTCATAATGACTATACGCAGGATCCAAATGATGCAGACGGTGATGGCTTACCGGATTCACTAGACGATGATCGTGACGGAGATGGTATTCCAAATAACCAGGATGCTTTCCCTGATGATGCAATGGAGTGGTACGATTCAGACAATGATGGTACAGGCGATAACTCTGAAGCTGACGCTGACAACGATGGTACAGATGATTATTATGATCCTTTTCCAACAGACCCAAGCGAATGGAAAGATACTGACAATGATGGCATAGGTGATAATGAAGACGATGACGATGACAATGATGGTATTCCTGATGCTGAAGACACAAATACAAATGCTGCTCCAGAAATTACCATTTTTAGACCTATTTCAAGTTCTCCCTGTGTAGATGAGGGTGATTCTTTAATATTCTCTGTCATTGTCGATGATCCTGAAGATGATGCAATAACCTATGACTGGAAACTTGACGGAGAAACAGTATCTACGCAAAACTATTTTCGCTATGAGCCTAGTTATACAGATGCAGGCCAAAAAACGCTTGTGCTTACTGTAACCGACACAGCTGGTAATACCGATTCAGAAACTTGGACAATCACTGTGAACAATGTAAACCATGAACCAGAAATCACTAGCAAAATTCCTTTAAGTGATACACCAACCATTGGAGAGGGCAATTCTTTAGACTTTAGTGTTGTTGTTAATGATCCAGACATAGACGATATTATAACTTATATCTGGAAGGTTAATAGTGTTCAGGTTTCAACCGCGTCAACATATACTCTTACAACCTCCATAGGTGACGCAGGAATAAAACTAGTCCAAGTCATTGTTTCAGATGGGACTGCGTCTGATAGCGAATTCTGGACAGTAAATATAACTCACACTGAACAATCTCCAACAATAGACAGCTATTACCCAACAGATCTTAATCCAAGTATTCAAGAAAACAGTTCCCTTTTATTTAATGTTACAGCAAGCGACCCGAATGGTGACATATTATCATACTCTTGGAAGTTGGATGGTGTAGAAGTATCAACAACTACATCCTACACATACACTCCTGGGTTCAACGATGCAGGCAACCATGTATTAAATGTGACAGTTTCAGACCCATTGTTAAATTCAGCTTCTCAAGCTTGGTCTGTGAAAGTGATAAACGTTAACAGAGCACCTGAGATTGAAAGTGAAACACCTGTACAGGGCACTATAGACATAAGCGAGGGTACAAGTCAAACATTTAATGTCACAGCAACAGATCCTGATGGCGATACTTTAACCTACTCGTGGCTCCTAGAAGGCGTGCTTGTCTCAACATCACCTTACTTCACATACAGCCCAAACTATCTTTCAGCGGGAACTTATAACTTAAGCTTAACCATCAGCGATGGTGTTGATCAGGTATCACTCTCATGGACAGTTAATGTTTTGAACGTAAACCAACCATCTATAATAAATTCAACACCAACTTATTTTGCAGTAGAAGGCTCGTTATATAATTATGATGTTGACGCAACTAATCCTGACGGAGATACACTGACATTTTCGTTATTACAAACGCCGAATGGAACAGGTGTTATGACTATTAATAGTGTTACAGGTTTGATCGCATGGATTCCAACAAATGATCAAGTTGGAACTCATTATGTAACAGTTAAGGTTGATGATGGTATGGGTGGCAACGATACCCAAACATTTAACATAACTGTCTCTGACGTAAATGTTGCACCTGTATTAGATATAATTGGAAACAAAGTTATTGATGAAGACTTATTATTGGAATTTAATATCACTGCTAGTGATGAGGACATAATTAATGGTGATTTATTAACTTTCACTTCCAATAATACCAACATCAATATAACAAAAATCAACAACACCCTTGCTACTGCTTCATGGATACCATCTAATAGCGATGTGGGGATCCACTCAGTTACATTCTATGTGAATGATTCTTCAGGAATGAGCGACTCTGAAACAATCACCATAAAGGTTAACAATGTTAATGATGCGCCAAGTTTATCTGCAATGCCAGAAACACTTAATCTTACAGAAGATGTTGCATTTTTCTATCAGGTAAATGCAACCGATGCAGACATAATACACGGCGACTCGTTAATGTTCGACGATAACACGACTTTATTCAATATAAACCAAACGACAGGTATAATTAGCTTTACACCAAACAACTCAGATGTCGGCGTTTATTCGGTTAATATTAGTGTAGTAGATACTACAGGGTCTATTGACTCATTAGCTATCATATTTAACATCTCAAATGTAAACGATCAGCCAACCATACTTAGCACTGCACCCACAACTGCAACAGAAGGTTTATTATACGAATATGACATGATTGCTATAGATGTTGATCCAACAGGAGACGCACTTACATATACGGTAAATGATTCTAGGCTAAATGTGAACCAAATCAATAACACATTTGCAAACATCACCTGGATACCCAATCAAACAGATGTTGACCAAAGCCCAATCGTAATTCTGTTCAATGTCAGTGATGATAAAGGTGCTTATACTACAGAGATTGTCACTGTTGATTTAAACGGTATTAACGATGCCCCTACTTTATCTACACCATTCAGTAACATGACGATTGCTGAAGAAAACTTTAATGATTCTATTGATCTTGACAACCATTTCAGTGATATTGATAACATAACATTGTTATACTGGGCAACAAGCAATGACTCAGCAGTACAAGTTACAATCACTACGGGTAATATAATTAATATCACAACGACAGATGACTTTAATGGAAAAGTAATAATCAACGCAACAGCTGGTGACGGACAATATAATGTGTCTGGCTACTTCATCATAACAATAACTCCTGTGAATGATGCTCCTGTTTCCTTATTATCCTTGCCAGTGTACATGATTCCAGAATCTGGCTTTAATGATTCAGTTGATGCATCTAATTATTTCTATGATGTTGACAATGCATCATTAATATACTACATTGCGACAAATGACACAGC
>Ga0180301_10002552_pt1 | contig 14323 bp, 12 predicted proteins | sample GuaBasSediGuay16_FD_121797 | JGI IMG/M metagenome (GOLD analysis project Ga0180301, IMG submission 121797) | Subseafloor sediment microbial communities from Guaymas Basin, Gulf of California, Mexico - Guay16, Core 4569-2, 12-15 cm | ecosystem: Environmental > Aquatic > Marine > Hydrothermal...
CGTAATGCGAGAAGAACTGAAAGAAGAGGTAACAAAAGCAATGGAAAAAGCCCCAGTAGTCCTAGACTGCACATCATTAAACAAAGTATTCACAATAGCAATGTACCAACTAGCACAAGAACAGAAACTACCACTAATATACGTATACGAAGACACAAAAGAACTAATATGGCTAAGATCATTCAAAGATGTAAGAGAAGAAGTAATGAGAGCGCTGAACGAACGCGCATAGGGCAATAAGTGAGATCTTGGGTTGCCAAAAGTTTATAATCTTATGGTAAGAATTTGATAATAGCTCGTAGGCCGAACAATTCTTTTAAGGATTGTATTAAGATAACCCCAAATAGTGTTACTATTAGTAAGAGCTTAATTCATAAAATGTAACATAAGGTAAAAATCTTAGCGAGTATTCCTTACAGAATTTTTAAATTTACGGTAATACTTTCCTTAGATAGTCTCTTGATGAAAGAGATAAGGATATATCAATTTGAGAAGGCTGATTCTGGGAGTCAAGTTGACGACTAGCTTCGCCGATAAGACAACTATCGCGGTTCTCCTCCATGATATAGGCAAGATCATTCAAAGATCTATGGGAAAAGCCTATGAGGATCACAGTACTATAGGTGAAGAGTTCTTAAAGGATGTGCTTAATGGATTAGAGAACATAGATGAAGAGCTCTATGAGATAATAACGAATGTTGTGGGCAAGCATCATGCAAAGGTTTTCATTGGAAAAGTTAATATAGATAATGCGCTAAGCATCGCTAAAATAGCTGACCATATTTCTGCAATCGAGAGACTTATTGCAAGAGGAGGGGTGCGACGTTACATTCTGATTCCTCTTTTCTCCATTTTTACCGAAATTACTAATATTAAGAATGGATTAGGACAACCCACTAGGTATTTCTATGATAAGATAGAATTACTTGAGGTTACGCCCTTTAAAGTCACTTTTCCTTTTCCAGTTAGAAAGGAAAGTGATGTAGTGTTTAATGGCAAAATAATGGGAGAAGTTTCGAGACTTTCAACGCTAAGTTATCAAAAAATAGTTAATTTTCTCAAGAATCGCTTGAAGAAAATGGTTGCATCTAACGTATTTAGAGAGGACGTGTTACTATTAGTCTTGGAGAGAGCCTGTTCGTTAGTACCCTCTGACACAGCTTTTGAGCCTGATAGAAATATATTTCCAGATATCTCGCTTTTTGATCATATGAGAGTAGCCAGCCTAATAGCTAGATCATTACTTAATTATATTATTGAGGAACTAAATATAGATCCATCAAAAGTAGACATTAGAAAGCTTGTTGAAGAACTTCATAAGAATCCCAAAAAGAAGTCTTTACTTCTAATCAAAGGGGACATTTCGGGAGTACAATCATTTATATACTCAGTTGGGACTAAGTGGGCACTTAAGCTTTTGAGGGCTAGATCGTTTTATCTAGAACTTCTTGCGGAGGATATTATCACTGAAATATTAACGAGACTAAATCTAGGTAGGAGCAATGTAGTATATTCTGGTGGGGGTCATTTTCTCATTGTAGCGCAGAATTCAAAGAAGGCTGTGAACGAGTTGAAGACTATTCTAAAAAATCTTAATGAAAAACTATACAGTATGTTTAAGGGCGCTCTCGCCCTATCTCTTGCATGGGAAGCTGTAAGTCTTAAGGATTTTGAACCATCAAGCGAGGGTGAATGTCCCAGAATAATTGACATATTAGAGGATATTCTTGTAGGCAAGATTGAAGTTCAAAAATATAGAAAATTCGCAGAATTGCTAGCTAGTACTGATACAATAATTCCAGAATCTCACAGGCGTTGTTTTTCCTGCAAGAATATATTCCCGCCTCAAGAACTTAGAACCTTGGAGGAATGCGTGAGAGAAAGGCATCCAGAGGCAGAGCTATCTCCAATTGAGAGAGAGCGAGAGATTTGTGAATTTTGTTGTCGCTTAATTAGTATCGGAGAAGTGCTTGTAAGATCTGCGTTCTTTGTGAGGATTCCGAGAGATGTCGCGAGAAAACTAATTGAAAGTGATGAGTTGAAGAGGAGCGGAATTAGATATATTGAGCTCCCCTTCTCATATTTCTTATTTATGGATATAGATCCTGTAGCTTTCAAAAATGAAAAAATATATCTAACGTTATTGGCCGATTACGTTGAGGAGATTATGAAGATTCTCTACAAGTTCGGAATTAAGAGAGCTCATCTTTATCTTAAAAACCTATTGGATGTCCCAGAAGAACTATTAAACAAGAAAGGACTATTAAAGAATCTTGAAGTAGTATTCTTTCCTGTTGGTGATTATGTAGTATATAAAGCTCGTGAGGGAAGAGGATATGAGGTAAAGAGCATAGATGATATTGTGAAGAGAGCCTTAGGAGCGGAGTGGGCAGCAGCATTAAGACTTGATGTTGATAGTCTCTCGCTAGTATTTATTAGAGGTTTGAAAGGAGAAGTTTGTAGATACACATTCAGCAGATACGCAACTTTGTCAAGGTTTCTCAACTATTTCTTCAAAATAATTGTGCCATATGCGTTTAAGAAGGGGCTTAAGGAGTTTGAGAATTATCTTATAAAACATGGTTATGCGATTGCTAGTGGTTTTCGACTAAAAAGCAACGGATTAGTAACCGGTATAGGTCTTCGGGAGGAGAAAGAAGGAAATTATGAACTAGTAATTGTTTACTCTGGTGGGGACGATGTCTTCTTAGTCGGAGCATGGAATCACGTGATTTCAGCAGCGTTCGTTATAGATTCTCTCTTTAGATGCTTTGTAGCTAATAACCCGCATTTAACATTATCCGCTGGTATAGTTCTATTTGATCCCAAGTATCCAGTGTTAAGAGCATCAATAATGGCTGGGAAAATGGAGGAGATCTCTAAAGAATATACAGAAGATAGCATGAAAAAAGATGCCTTAACAGTATTTAATCAAACATTTAGATGGAGTAAGTTTAGGAAAATTTATACTGAAATGCTAAAACTGGGTGTATTAGAGTCTGAAGATGCTGAGGTTAAACTAGCTTTCTTCTCTCGAAGCTTTCTCATGAGGATTATTAATATATTACAACTCATGTTAGATAAGCTTAAGGAAGAGACTAGAATAGTGCCTATTGAGGAAATTTATACAACTCTTTACCATATTGGTAGATATGCTTCTACAATTACCAATAATAAGGTGAGGGAAAATTTTGAAAATTTTGGAAGATTGTTGAGAGATATTTTATATGATTTTAACAAACTTGATGCTCATCTTCCAGTTTTAATTTCTATATTCACTCTTTTCGATCTTCTTACACGTCAAAAATAGGGTGAGGTTATGCCGGCTCCGCGTCAAGCGATAATAGATGTTGAATTTTTTTTGAGAGAATTAAGTAAAATGACGGATGATGGCAAAAATTTAAGAAGACTTGTGGATGATCCCGAAACAGCTCAAAATTTCCTTAGATGGTTAGAGGATCTCGGTAAGAGGTTAGTCGAGAAGAAAGTCAAGACCGCTCAGATCAGAAAATCCTTGGAGAGAATTCGTAGGATATATTTGGGGATGTTAAAGGGTAAAAAAAGAGATCAAGAAATTGTGGCCGAAGTTAAAATGTTAGCCACCATATTTGCTTATGATGCAGGTAGGCACCCCGAACAATTAAAAGAGCTTTATCAGATAATTCGATGGGTCATTGATAGAGTGAAAACTCCAGAAGATTTCATTGTTCTTAAGCAACTTATGGAGGGAATTGTTGCCTTCCATAGATTTTATGGAGGGCGTGAGTAGAAATGTCCTCTACGCAAGACACGAGACCTTTATATGGAAAAATACTTCTGAACGGCCTAATAATTTTGGAGACCGGATTACATATTGGGGGTGCTAGAGAAGCATTGGAGATAGGCGGATTAGATGCACCAGTAGTCAGAGATCCTGTCACACGATATCCTTACATTCCTGGTAGTTCTCTCAAAGGTAAAATGAGAAGTTTATTCGAAAGATCGGTAATGGCTGACCTAGAGAAGAAGGGTCAATTGAGCAGTGATTTTCTCCAAAGGATTGGGCAGGTTAGAATTCATGTCTGTGATAGACCAAACTGTGTAATATGTAGACTGTATGGTAGTAGTACTAGAGAGACGAATATTCCATCCAGGCTTGTTATAAGGGATGCGCATATTACCGAAAATTCTAAGAGAATTTTAGAGGAAATAGAATCACCGCTGTTGTACACGGAGCTTAAGTGGGAGAACGCTATTGACAGGATAACATCGGCGGCTATGCCTAGACAGATAGAGAGAGTGCCTGCAGGTACCGAGTTCGTGTATGAAGCGGTATATAATGTTGAGAATCTTGATCAATTAGAGGAGGATCTGAGGAATTTCTTAAAATCGATGATATTACTGGAGGAAGACTATCTAGGAGGGCATGGATCAAGAGGCTATGGTAAGATAAGGTTCAAGCTTGAGAAAATTGTAGCTAAAAAAGTTGAGGCTTATGCTGGAGAAATCGATGGTAATGTTCTCGAGATTGAAAAAGAGCTTGTTGAGAACTGGAGAGAAAAAGCGGATGAAATAATTAAAAAGCTCGTGGAGTTCTTCAAGGGTGCTAAGTAAATGGAGCTTAAGAGGACAGCGGTGTTCATGCGTTTCAAAACTCCTTTTCGTGTGGGACAGAGAGGGATAACGCTAGAAGAAACTGATAAAATTATACGTTCTGATACATTATTTAGTGCCTTAATATGGAGCGCGTACTACTTAGGAGGGCTTAAGAAGGCCAATGAAATTTTAGAGAAATTTCTCCAAAATAAAATCAGAATAAGTAGCTCTTTTCCATTTATAGAAAAGAAAAACAGATTAGAACTCTTCTTTCCAAAACTCATCCTGCCACTTAGAAAAATCGTTGAATCCGTAAGCGAAATAAAGAGAGTAAAGCGAGCGGATCTTCTTCCCAAGGAGCTTTTTGAAAAGATCATTAATGGAGAAAAATTGAATGAGAAGGATATAGATGGATTAGAGAAGAAGCTAGATGAGCTTTCCAGATTTGTCAAAATTATCGCGAGACCAAGAGTAACTCTTGATAGAGTTGATGCATCTTCAATGCTTTATCACGCTTTCGGCATGTATTATGGATGTTCAGAAGATGGTGCCTCTGGATTATATTTCATGCTTGAATGCGAAGAGGAGCTCTTTGATGAGATACAATCATTATTAAATCTCCTACGTGACCAGGGTATTGGGGGAGAAAGAACTTATGGATGGGGAGCATTCGAATATACGATAAGAGAAATTATAATAAATGTTCCAGACGAAGCGTCGGCATATGCATCCCTATCCCTGGTATCACCAAATAAGGAAGAATGGGAAAGAATTGCTGGAGGAGAGAGTAATTATTACTCATTAATCATTAGAGGAGGTTGGACAATAGACCCCCAAACTTTCAAACCCCTCAGAAAGAAATCTCTCATAATGCTCTCTGAAGGATCGGTTTTCTCCTTTAGAATAGAAGGTTCGATTCAAGACGTAACTCCAGAAGGATTCACTAGTCATAAGGTGTATAAGTATGGCAGGGCTTTCCTGATACCTATAAGGATACGGGGCGATTAATATGATTGGAGAATTAAGGCTTAGAGTGTATTCCCCTCTCGTAATTAGAGAGGGGAATAACGTTAGAGAATATCTAATTGATTACATTGCAATAGGTAAGGAGATATACGTATTAAGTAAAGATAAATTTCTAAGAAAATTATTGGAGAAGGGAATACTTGACGAATTTTCTCAAATTGCGGATAAAATAGCTAAGGCAACTGGTGTATCGGAGGTAATATTAGAGCTCAAGAGATTTTACGAGAAACATGGTTTTTTGAACGCAGAATTTCTTAGAGATGTTAGTTTGTATTCGATAAAGACTTCATTAAAATTGGAGGAAATGAAATTAAAGCAGATAGGTTATTTAGTGAGAGATTTAAATGGCCGAGTATACATTCCTGGCTCTTCCATAAAAGGAGCGATCAGAACATCAATTCTTTACGGAATAATAACTAGTAATTCTAAAAATATTAAGGAATTAAGGAGAATTCTCCTAATTAAGCTTAAGCAGAGGAGAAAATTAAGCCCGCAAAAAATCGCTAGAGATATAGAGGATAGATTCTTATGTGGAATGTATAAGATTAGGGAAAGGCCGATCCCGGAGGCGCAAAGAGACTTGTTACGAGGACTAATAGTGAGTGATGGTAAACCATTACCAGAAAATTCTGCAAGCGTCATCATGATAAAATTGCTAGAAGATAGTAAGGAGAGAGATCTCACCTTGGTTGAGGCCATAAACCCAGGAATAGAGAGTATTCACGAAATAAAATTAGATGATGCGTTTTTGGATGTTATAGCGAATAGGATGAAACTTAGTGATAGAGTAGAATTTCTTCACAAGTTACCAGAAGTAATTAATAATTTCTACTTAGAAGTTCTTAAACATGAAATGAATTATGCTAAAAAGATGAAGTGGAGTAAGCTAGAGACGTTTTACATTAGATTGCGAAAAGAGATTGAAAGGGATAAGGATAGCTTCTTGATACGCATAGGATGGGGATCAGGATGGATATCAACGACAATTGGGCTAATTCTTAAGAATTATTTACCCGATTTAATGAGCATGATAAGGAGAACTCTTAAAATGGGAATTCGAGGTAAAGATTTTCCGCTCTCAAGGAAAGTAAGTCATAATTATGAACCATTAGGATGGTGTATTGGGAAAATCGCATGGAAATCATAGTGATTATGGAATGCCAGCAGTAGTCTTAGCTATCTTAAAAAATATTAATCAAAAAGAAATTGCTGAGGCTTGGAGGAGTATTCTCTCAATAAGATGCATATTTGGTAAAAAGAAATGCGACCCGTTCTGTGAAATGTGTCATAAATCGCTCGCAATTCAATATTGTCTTTATCCAGATCTTCAGACAATAGGCCAAGGTCAGTATCTATTTTCTATAAGAACCCCCCAGATACTGAAAATTCCGCAAGTATTTACGATATCAAAAATGCTTTACAGATTATTTCGGGATAGGGTGAGTAAAATAATAGTACCCCTGAGTAGTAAGGAAAAGTTTTATGTGATTCAAAAAGGGAATAGGGTATTATTTCAGGGAAACGTGAGAAAAAGCATTAACCTTAAGCTTCAACAAGAAAACTTTCCACCACCATATAAGTTAACTGTAACATTAAAGCGAAAAAATGTAGCGGACGTGATAAATAACTTAGACATAGAAATCAGTAAGCTCTTAGTAACAAGAGGAGGTAACAGAGTATTAATTAAGATAATAACTCATGATTCAAAGACGCCTTTATTAAGATTCAAAAAAGTAGAATATGGGATAATAACGGGGAACCCAAGAATATATAGTAAGAATAGAGAACTCTTCCAATACTTACTGGTAGGCATTCCTCCATGATTTCTGATTAACTTTTTTCAAATTATAGCATAGATCAATTCAATACTTGATAAAATGATGATTAAGATGTTTTTATCTCCAAATAAAAGCTCCTGTGAGGAGGAATTACCAAACAACCTCTTTCAGCAGGAATGAGTCATTTGAATGGGGGATATATTATTTAGGCTGTGGGTATTTAAATAGAGGTGCAACGGATGGTAAACAAGAAAAATTTTGGAGAGAGAATTACTAGGATAGGGAGTAAAGCCTAGAAGCGGGACGAGAAATCCGTAGAATAAAGAAAATCCTAAGAAGGAATTGAAAGAGTGCTATCTTAGCATCTTCGGGGTCCCTGCTAATCTTGAGCGGAACGTAGAATAAAGAAGTTCTTGAAAAGGAATTGAAATTTATAAAACAGCAACTGAATGAAACCTCTAAATACTGCTTCGTCAAGACGTAAAATAAAGAAATTCCTAGAAAGGAATTGAAGGAATTTCAATTATTGCATACTTCCCTGAAGTTAGAAAGATTCTGGGGGATTAGTAAACAGTAATATATAGTCTATGCATTTTTAGAAAAATCTTAAAGTTAATTTTTTTGTACTATGTGTTATTGGTAAGGATCGCTTTATGGGAGAAACTATTGTCCCTGGAACTAGTTGAGGAACAGACCCTTATACCAGAGAGGTTTGATCCTAGATCTCTGTATTCTATGATAATTGTATTAAAAGCTAAGAAGGATATTGCAAAAATGTTTATCAAGATAGAGCCTTATTTTCTTGATATAAAATTTGCAGACCCCGGTAAGGTGATTAGGAACGTTATTCTACTGAATCAGTTAAGAGCTGGGGAGACAATATCGCTTTTGATTAAAGGGAAGATTAAAGAGGACGTTAAGGAAGGCTTTCTTATGAAGTTATTTGCAAAGATTGATCAAGAACCTCCCTTCGTTCTATGTGAGAAATTAATATTGCGACAAGACGTTAATGTAAAAGCTCATATAGAGGAAGTGAAGAAGCGCTTAAATATTGTTGATCTCCTTCTTGTGGTGGAGACTCCTGTGATTTTAAAACCGCCGATTAGAATAAGCTATAGAGCTACTGGGAAGGTGGTAATAGAACCCATTGATAACCATGTTAAAGTTTATGAGAATGAAATCGTTGTACAAAGACCATTGAGAAGTAACGTTGAGAATAAGATACTCTTAAGAGCTATCCTTTACTCCCCCGAGGTATATTTACTAATGGAGATTAGGGCTTATGAGGGGCATGTGGTAATTCCCTTAGAGCATAAGATAACGTGTGAGTGCATAGAAGGCTTATCCCCAATAGCTGATGTGAGGGATCTTAAGGAGTCTGTGATTGGACTAATGGATACATTATACATTACGACGAATAATCAACAAGAAGAAATAGCCAATGAAGTTGTGAGGGACATTATTAACGGTTATAATGTAATAATTCGCGGAGAACCTGGGATAGGAAAGACGAAGACTCTAATACCGATCGTGGAAAAGCTACTTAAGCGTGGTGAAAATATCATAGTGGTTAGAAAATTTGATAGAAGAAATGCTATAGAGAAGATGAATAAGCTTCCAGATGCTGTAAAGATCATTGATGATCTCGAGGAGAACGAGATAACCGAAGATCTCCTCCGAGGAGAGAAAATGGTAATAACGATGCGAGACTACGAATACCAGAAAGCAAGGAGGAGGCTGGAGAACATTCCAAAACTGAAAGTGTATGAGATGAGGCGAGAGAAAATCCCAATAGAATTCCTTATAGATCTCTTACTAAGACGCTTACAAGACGCACATCTCTTAATTCCAATAGAAACGGCTACTGGCTTGATAAAAAAGGCTGAGAAGCTTCCCTTATACGTAGTTGCTATGGTTAATGATTTACTCAGGGAAAGACCGAAGAATTGGAAGAAATACCTAGAAAAAGTGCCGAGAAGCTTTAAGAGTCTGGTAGCAAGGACGATTCTGAGAACGGCGAGGGAAGCCATAGAAATCCTAACGTTAGCAACAATAGCAAAGTGGTTAAAAGCGGAAAAGAATCCATTAACAACATGCACCCTGATTCATGAAGAACATATAAAAAAGATTCTGAAGTGCTGGTCAAGGAAAATAGGGAGTAGTCTAAAGACTGCTAATTCCACTAAGTTGATAATTAAGACATGGCTGAGAAAGGCTTATGGACATGCCTATGTGCCAAAGCACTCTCTATATCAAAGAGCACTATATGAGATTTTAGTAAGAAGAAAATTAGATGATATCGATGATAGATATAGAGATGAGTTAGAAGAAATTTTTGAAAGAATAGATTATCAATTAGGATTAGAGGAGAAAGCAGATTATATAAGAGAGATTGAAAGAATTGGATGGAAAGCATTTGGAGAAGCAGTAAAGGACATGAGAAATAAACCAAGGATACAAATTGGAATATTAAAAACGTATACCAGAACATCAAAAATCACGGAAAAACCGGAGTATGTATTAGAGATAAGAGAGGATAATATCGAAATACTGAGGGAGAAAGTAATAGGAATACTAAATATCACAGCACTCTTCTCGAGAAATAATAAACCAGAAATAGCAGAGAGATACCTAAACGAGCTCGAAAGAATGATCAAGGATATAAACGACATTAACATAATACGCCACTATGCGAAATGTCTCGCAAACATAATTATCGGACTCGTAAAAAAGGATGAGAAAGAAAAAGCCCAAAAACACATAAGTAAACTAAGTGAGATTGCGGAAAAAACATCAGATGAGGAAATAGAAAAAGTATTAGAAAAAGCAAAGAAAGCATTTTTAGCTAAAGCTTTAAGCCATATCACCGCCCTAACCAGAAGTCTTTAAAACATTCTTAGAAAATACTCATGGAGTAGAAAACTATAAACGAAAATACGACATGTAGATAGGAACTTTAGTGACATCATCTAAAAAGGCTTTTAGTTCCCTTCTAGGATTTTCTTTATTCTATTTACCTAGGAAAAGAGCTGATGAAAGTAGCTATTTGCCTAAAATAGTTTTAATTCCTTATTTGCAGGAATTTCTTTATTCTATGATGCTATAGGCACGACTTATATGTTGAGAATATTCGATATTATTTTGTTTCAATTCCTATCTAGGAGTTTCTTTATTCTACGAATTTCTCATCTCGTCTCTAAGCTCTATTCTTTATCCCAACAATTCCCCTTTAAAAATTTTCCTGTCTTTCACCTGCCGCACTTTCATCCAAACGCACACGGCTTAAGTATATACTCCGTCATCTAAATCATTTCGATAGGCTTAAAACATATGGATTGAAGCTAATTGATTTATCAAGCAGAATTCTTTAAGCTAAGATATTTTCCAACAATCTTCTCCTAGAAAGGAATCAAAAGACTTGGCGATTTCAATTTTTCTTTCAAGTATTATTAATTGGCTGAAGAATTCCTTGATATTGTTTTTCCCTCAGCCGTACTATTATCTAATTTTTTTAGTGATTTTTATGCATTTTTATTGTGGTGTTTGTTATGGGTGGGATCATTTGGGTTACTAATATCAGTAAGCAAGTTTTTGCTGTTGTTAATCCTCTGTGGGCTTGGTATTATGAGGGGTATCCTCTGCCATCTAGACTTATCCTTATTTGGAATGAAGGGGTCAAGAACGAGCTCAATGAAGTCATTAATTTCGTGAAACGCATTTATAATTCGGCTGGGGCTAGGCTTGAGTTCGAGACTGTAGAGATTCCTGAGGATTTTGAAGCTTATTGGAATTATTTTGGGGAGAAGGTAATTGAGAGAATCTTAGAGATGGAGGAGGTGGATGAGGTTATTCTAGATATGACCCCTGGGAGAAAATTTATGTCAGTTGTTATGTTTCGAGCCTTTGGTATTCTTAAAGAGAAGTTTAAGAAAATAGGTAGAGAAGTTGCGGTTAGGATAATTTATCTTCATCTTCTTGATTTAACGTATCAAAGTGAACCATTTCCAAAGATCCCCTTTTCTAAGCAGAAGATGCTTATTTATCCGGAAAGAGGTGTTTAGAATGGGGGAAGTGTCTTACGTTATTCCGCGTGACTTGCTAATGAGTCTCTTAAATATCGCGTATTATGTGTATCCAAAGAGCGGTATCAGGCAGGGTCATATTGATGTGTTTACGCCACCTTGGTCTGAGGAGAGTCTGTTTACAATAGTACTCAAGAAAAATATTGTTGAGGTCACTATTAACGTTAGAAGTGATCAGTACGAAAGGTATATAAGCATGCGATATGATGCCCTAGTTAGGAGAAAGGATCATGATCCAGAGATCACCAAGAAGATTTTCAAGACAGCTATTCCGAGTCCTGGCATTATTAGAGATGCTTTATGCTTCTCAGGGATTGCTCTTCCGAGGAACTGGGATGAACTATTGAGAGTGCTAAATGAGTTTTGTAGGAGAGAGGTTCATCGAGGGGAAGAACCGGGTTTTATAGCTTTTGACACAAGCGTCTTAAGGAGGGGGCTTGTTCTTCATATTCTCGACTATGTAAGGAGAAAGCGATGCAAGATTAATTACCTACTTTTAAAGGGTGTCATGAGCGAGCTATCCGATAATTTTAAGGACGTAAAATATTCTAGGGAAGAGCTAAAAGTATTATCTGACAATCTTCTTTACGGTGCTAAAGCCGAGCAAATCTTCACTAATCAGCTAATCCTAGACAGTAGGCTTTGGCTAGAAGCTCTACAAGATTATTTAATGCTCAAGAATGAACCAACAAGCCAAGAGATTGAAAGCGAAAAAGGTGATGATGCATTTATAAGCGCTATAAGTAATTTTAGAAGGGAGAAGCTAGCAGACGTTCTTCTAGTAACTATGGATAATGTCTTTGGGAGTAAAGCTGTGGCTAAGGGCATAAGAACGGTCGTGCTTGATGATTATCCGATCCCCGAGCTATTTGATAGAACATATGAGACAACATGGGAGAAGGCAGCTCTCTTACTATATTACCTAGCAATAATCTATGGAACAGTTACATTGCATATACTTGGTGAACATAAAATGATGCGGGCATATATTTATGGCATTTGGCGGGGGAAAAGAAAGGCAGATTGGGATACAAGGAGCATCAAGATAGAGACGAGCGATAAGTTATTAATTGATAAGCTAAACAAGCTCTTAAAACCATTAGTGATCTAAAAAGTGATAGAGCATGAAAGCTATCATTATCTCAGCTGTTGGTACATCCCTTTTAACAAACTTTGCTCGAGCGTATAATATCTCTACAAGCAAAATCTTTACAGAGCCCTCATCAGAAGAGGAGTTTCTCAAGTTCATTAAAGAGAAAGGTCTGGAGTCCTGTGCTGAGGTTAGTAGTATTTGTAAAATCCTTGATATTCTCGAGAAGGATGGCATTAGAAAAAGTGAAGTAGGCGTGTTTCTGATATCATCGGATACTAGGGAAGGAAAATTTTGCACCATTATAATCGAAAAATATTTTAAATTAAAGGGAATATCTGTGAAAAAAGAGACGGCAAAAGGGCTAATATACGATTCGAAGGAATTTATTAATAAGGGACTTCTGACATTAGTAGAAATAGTATCACGGGAAGTCGAATACGCGAAAGAGATGGGGTGCAGAGTAATTATAAATATAACTCCAGGGTTTAAACCCGAAATAGCGTATATGACTCTTATAGGAATACTTTCCTCTAGTGAAATATATTATATCCACGAAAGATTTAGAGAGCCAATAAAGATACCCCCTCTCCCAATAAAGATTGATGAGGAAACACTAAAGGAGTATAGTGAAGTTCTGGATTATCTAAGAGAAGAAAAACCTTTAGAAGAGGTAGAGAGAGTGTTTAAAGAAAGACTAGAGAAAGTAAAGCCACTAACAGTTATTAAAGAGAAAAACGGGAAGAAAACAATTCAGCTGGGACCAGCGGGAAAAACTCTCCACTTAATGTCACAACTAGAAAAGAAGTCCATAAACGAAATAACAAGACAAAAAAGAATGATAGAAAATAATAATTCATAGAATCTTATTTTTATTTCCCCCTACTAATTGCAAGTATTTATATAATTTTCCAGTAATTACTAGAAAACTGTAATATACGTCGCCAGTAATTAATAATGGCAATTCTATTCTAATTAGCTCTTCATCTCCGCACCCTCTTAATAATCCATTTAACTCAGTTATTGCGAGAAATGTCGTTAAGATTTGTTGCAAGCAGAACCAACCTTATCTTCATATTATTTCTTTTCGCAAAATCCTCAGGCATAGTATATCCAGATAACCAAAATTGCTTTGCCAAGACTATTGGAATAACTACTTCCTTGGAAGACAATTCTATTTTCTCAAACGCCCTTATAAGTCCACTAAAACGTCCAAGTAACACCCTATTTAGAGAATCCTTTTGCCCCTTAAGAAAAAGTCTAACAGGGGATCCAAAAATTGCTCAGTATTAATCTTAATACCTATTAGCTTAGCAGTATCCATGATAACCCCCCTCTAATACAAAGAATGGATAAGTAAAGATGGCCAATATATCGAATCCTTGAAGATATCTAAAACCCCAGGCAAGCTACTAGAGAGCTTTTTAGAACGACTCTCCTTTATATTCCTTCCTTTTCCCAGCGCTCCCCCATTTCCGCCTAAAAGGTGCTCGAGAGACATTGAAAAGAGACATTTATAGAAGAAGGCATGAATCCTAGCGACAAAACCCTTTATCCTCCTTAATATATCCCACTTCTCCTCAAGCCTCCTCTCAAGAGAACCTATAACATTATCACCACGAAACACAACATTCCTCATCGGTAACCTAATCTTATCCAGCATCCTGGCATTAACCACCCTATGCGAACGAACGTCGACAATATACTTTTCTCAGCCAACAACTTATTGAACATATCACTCCACTTAAGTCTCTTATCAACCTCAATAACAC
>Ga0180301_10002553_pt1 | contig 14322 bp, 13 predicted proteins | sample GuaBasSediGuay16_FD_121797 | JGI IMG/M metagenome (GOLD analysis project Ga0180301, IMG submission 121797) | Subseafloor sediment microbial communities from Guaymas Basin, Gulf of California, Mexico - Guay16, Core 4569-2, 12-15 cm | ecosystem: Environmental > Aquatic > Marine > Hydrothermal...
ACTTCATCTATCGTAAATCCATAATCTTTAAGCTCAACGATTCTATAATCTACTCTAAGATGTTTATAGTTCTTCTCGGCGATTTCTACGCTAAGCTTAGAATATTCTCCGATGCCTAGGTCTATAGTAACGGCTAGAATTTCAAAATCCATAACTTTGGATAGCTCGTTGAGCACATAAAGAAGAGCTAGACTATCTTTACCTCCGGAAACAGCTACGACTACTTTATCTCCTTTCTCGATCATTTTGAATCTCTCTATAGTCCTCTTTACTCTCCGCTCGAAGAATTCTATAAAATGTTTCTCGCAAAATGCTGTGTTTGCATATCTCAAATGAACCTTAGCTTTGGCTCCGCAGACTCTACATTTCATCCGGAAATAGTTAGCTTACGGTGCTATATTTTCTTTCCTAGTTAACCTCTATAAAAGGTAATTTTAGGATAGGCTATATAAGATAGTGTTTAAACGTTTTCATTGAGTAGTAATGCCGCTTGTTGAGGCTATAGATTTAGCCAAATTTTTCATAGTTAAAGAAGGAGGTCCATTTTCTAGACGGAAACGAGTTATCAGAGCCGTAGACGGAGTAAGCTTCAAGGTTGATAAAGGAGAGATTTTCGGACTCTTAGGTCCTAACGGGGCGGGTAAAACCACTACTATAAAGATGCTGGTAACCCTTCTTATTCCAGATAGAGGGGATGCTTATATAAACGGTTATAGCGTTTTAAAAGAACCCCATAAAGTTAGGGAGAATATAGGCGTTACACTGAGCGTTGAGCGGGGATTCTACTGGAAACTTACCGGTAGAGAAAACCTGCTATATTTCGCTGGACTATATCATATTCCTAAAAAAATAGCCGAGGAACGGATAGATTATCTACTAGAACTCGTAGATTTAAAAAATGCAGCTGACCGGCTAGTCGAGACTTATAGTTTAGGCATGAAAGCTAGGCTCGCCTTTGCCCGTGCTCTGCTAAACGATGCTCCCGTGGTTTTCTTAGATGAACCTACTCTAGGCTTAGATCCTCGGTCTGCCCGTTCTATAAGGAAGGCCATTCTCGAGTTGAAGCGAGAAAATAAAGCCGTCGTGCTGACGACTCACCATATGTACGAGGCAGAGATGCTATGCGATAAGATAGCATTGATTAGTCGGGGGGAGATAGTTGCCATGGGCGGTCTCGATGAGCTTAAAAGTCTGCTTAAGAGAAAGAGAGTTATAGAAGTTGAAGTTTCGAAATTTATAGGAGATTTACTTCGCGAACTTGAATCTTATGATTTTATAGAAAAAGTGGCGGTTTCGAGTCTTGAAGCTGAAAAACAGAAGTTTAGGATCACTTTGAAAGAGGGAGATAGTAGAGCTGTACGCGAAGTTTTGGAAGTTTTCTATGAGTACGGCGTAGGGATAGATTACGTACGGATCGTAGAGCCTAGCTTGGAAGACGTTTTCATAAGCTTAACTGGGAGGGCTTTTGAAGATGAAATGGATAGAATATAGGTATCTAGAGTTTAAATCGGTTTTGACTAAAGAGTTTTTGATTATGAGTCGTTATCCTCTAGCTTTCGCGTTTTTCGTGTTTTTACCCTATATGGTAGCCGGCGTCTTTTATGGAATGGGCGAGCTCTTAGCAGGTCCTCAAGCATTGTTAATCTTTAAGAATAGAACTGGAGTAGAGGATTTTCTATCTTTCAACGTTATAGGAGGCAGTATTATGATGATTTCTATCGTGATCCTCCAGATGACTCATATGACTATCAAAGCGGAGCTTAGGAATGGGACGCTAGAGCTCAATCTAGTTAGCCCGGCGAGCAGGTTTGTGATATTTTTCGCCGTGACTACTATCCTATCACTAGCTTCTTTCGGAATTTTCGTAGCAGCTACTACTCCTCTCTTGTTAACAGCTAAAGAAGTAAACTTGTTCGACTATATGTTGGCTTTGATAGTTTTAGCCGTGGGAGTACTCCCTGTAACGGGGATATCTTTCTTTATAATAGCTTTGACTCTGAAGTTTAAAGAAGTAACATCGTTAGTTAACGCTTTAAATTCTGCAATTTCAACTCTATCCGGCGTCGCCTATCCCATAACCGTGTTGCCCGGATGGCTTAAACTCGTCTCTCAGCTATTACCGACAAGCCATACGATCGAACTGATAAGGAAGATTTTAATGGCACATCAGAGAACCCTCCTTGCGTTTCCGGAATTATGGTATCTAGCGGCTATGTGTTTCATATATCCATTCCTTGGCTATTCAATATTTAGAATAATCGAGAAGAGAGGGAGGATTACAGGTGAAATCTATCTCTACTAAACTTCTATACTTGATAAAAGAGGTAAAGCTAGCTCTTTGGAAGGAGTTTAAAGAGTATTCTAGATACCCGCTATGGTTCATCTCCGATATGATCGCTTTACCTATGTGGTTGCTATTCTTCATGCTCCCAGCTATGCTCTTCGTGCCCGAGGAAGAGCTTGCGAACGGATTCTTTTATAGAAACTTTTACTGGGGTTGGGTATTCCTAGTACTCATATATACGAGTTTAAGAGTTGTAGGGATGTCTATAAGAAAAGAACAGATAAACGGGACTCTTGAACTGCTTTTCTCGACAAATGCGAATAGAATTATTCTATTTATCGGGAGAGCCGGTCCTCTGCTCCTAGATGTTTTGATAACCTCCGCCTATACCGCCGTGATTTTCCACACGGCTTTCAACGTATCCCTAGCTCCAATCGACTTCTTCTTAACTCTCTATTCCTTAGCTATGCTTATGGTAATTACTATAGGCTTTTCCGCTCTCTACGGAGCAGCGATATTGAAATTTAAAGAACCTGCGATCCTTACAAATCTGTTGCAAATAGCCTTGATATTTCTCACTGGGGCTTTTTATCCTATAGAGAACCTAGGGATGATAAGCTATATCTCGCTTGCAATACCCTTAACTTATGCCGTCGATTTAGCTCGCCATGCTGCCTTAGGCACGCCTCCTCTAATAGATGAACGATTAGAAGTTTTTCTTGTGTTCTTCCTGGCTTTACTAGTCTTATTGGCAAGCTATGCTGTTTTGAAGTTTTTAGAAAAAGAAAACAAGAGAAAAGGCACTTTAGCCTTTTATTAGCGATTATTTTGAGCCAAGTCTTCTGCTGAAGATGTATACTAGAGAGAATAAGAGCTTTACAAAGCCGTATAATGCGACTGCGTACAGCGTCATAACTATAGAGATCAGTACAAAGCCTGAGAAGATATAGGAAACTTCATCGAGAGAAGTTAGTAAGAAAGGAGGATTCATTAGAAAAGCTGTAACTATGCCTAGCAATAGTATCAAAATTTTAAGTTTATCATTTTTTAACCATTTATCCCAGACGTAGATAGACCAGCAAGATAGAATATATGAATATAATACGCTGAAGAATGGGGCTTTAACGCCTCCTAACGGAGGAAGATAGTCTAGGAGATAAGTCAGATTTAAGATATATGATAATATGTGTAGAGGAGCGATTAGCAGTACCCATGCAGGCCATATTGAGAAAGGTTTTAGCAAATCGTAGAAGGGAGGCTTAGGAATTCCAGGGATATCGTCTATAAACGCGTAGGATTGGATAGCGCCTCCTACGCATATCAGGGATAGCGTCGTGAATATAGCTAGTTTTCTCGAATCGGGTATAAACAGCATCTTTAATTGACGTTTCCCACTAGCTAAGAAATTCTCCATCGACAGATTATTATTTGTGAAATTTAAATATTTAAGTTCCTCTGCTAAGTTTAAAGCCTTATGGATTATGAGTTTTACTTTTTCTTTTGAGGAAAATGAAGATTACTAAAAGAATTATGGAAACTATTGCCGCTATGATAGCTAGGAATATCCATCCACTTAACGATCTTTCCTCTAAATACTCTATCATTACATCTTCTTCTAAATTTACCTGGTATTTTCTAGTATCTCCGTGACAGCTAATTAAAATTTCATACCTCTGCTTAGGAAGTTTGAACTCTGCTTCTCCACTAGCTTCTGTCGCTTGAGCAAGTAGTAAATTTCCACTCCAGTAGACGCTTACTATGCATCCTTCAAGAGGCTCTCCCTCGCTATCTCGAGTTTTAACTTTTAAATTAGCGAATTCTATGATTATATCTTCGACCGCTTCTTCCTCTCCGACTTTAACGTACTTTCTCGTGACTAAAATCTTATTCCAGTATATTTGGAGTAGGTATTCGCCTTTCTCTAGCTCTAGCGTTACACTATCCTTCACTTCGAATTTCTCATTATCTATCAGCACAGTCGCTTGTACAGGATTCCCAAATCGATCTTTAATAGATAACCGTAAGATCGAAGCTTTTCCAATCTTTAAGGTCGTATCTCTAGCTAGGGAAACTTCTCTAGACCATTTCATTCCTCTTGACTCGACAACTACTTTATAGTTACCCTCGGGCAAGAGGAGTACGATAGAATTTTCAGAGACTTTTAAAGCTTCCATAATCGCGTTATCCCGTAGTATAGTGACTTTCCAAGTAGGACCAGTGCCCGGAAGTTGAAGCTTTAACTTATATTCTCGAACCTTTACTAGTTTTTGTAGATCTTCTTGTACTTCAAAATACTCTTCATAGATTTTGACCTGTTTATAATATATCTCAATTTCATGCTTCCCTTTAGAAACCTTTACTGGCTTACCCGACTCTATAGGCTCACTGTCCAGATATATAAAATACTTATTGAAGTTCTCCGGATAAGTTGTTTTAAAGTTTATTATAACTTCAAATATCTCTGCAAAACACTTGCTGAAGATTATATCAGGAAGCTGATTGTCCCATTCTACAAGCGCAAAAGCTTTATCGAATTCTTCCTCCGCTTCTTCGTATTTTCTCTCTATGAAGTTTTTGACTCCTTCATTGAAATAGTGCTTAAACTCTACTTGTTTATCAGCTGGCAGACTGCTTAAATACTGCTTGGCGACGTAATACTTCAGGTAAGCTCTTCTTTGTTGAGATAGACTTTCTGCTGGATAGTTGAATACCTGAGTAAACAGATCTGTCAGGTTTTGGCAAGCTGCTAAGGAAAGAAGGAGTATTACTTCGTAGTCTGATAAGGGGTAAGGTTTATCCCAGTCTTTCAGCACAGCGTCTTTTTCAACAAATTCGTCAAGATACTGCATAAACCGTCTAATGAATCCCCACTCATCTCCCTTGCCATAATCTACGACTATTTTAGAGAACATCTTGGCCCATCTAGCGTAGTTCTCCCCTGTAATATCTATGAAATCCTCGTAGCTTTGAGGATAATCTACTCCGGGCTCTACGGCTTGCTCTTCAAAGGACGCTCCATCTTTACCCATCTCATGTATTATAGCGTTAGAAATCGCTACGGCTTGCCCCTCGCTTATCCAACCCGCCGATAGCCACACAGGAACATTTTTGCTGTTAAGTCTCGGTTGGAAGATATGGATAAGCTCGTGGATTAGTAGCAAGTAGTAATTTTCATTTATAGGATCTGTAATCCAGGGATACCAGTCTACTACGACTTCACAGGGTCCGACAATGGAGAAATGAGCATGGCCAGCGCCTTCGCTCTTTACCCCCATGTCAAATTTTATCAAAATATTTTCATTCTCGGGATTTACACCTAGTTTATCTTTTAGAATATTGAGGTAAACCTTGGTATAGTATAAGAGCTTCTCAGCAGCTTCTTTCTGATATTCAAAGTGGTAGACCGCTTCTATACTGCCCTCTTTGATAGATTTCAACGGAAAGTCTTTGTACATGCGGAGGCTAACTACTTTCACATTTTTGTCGGAACTCCAGTAATGGTACTGTGGCTTAAAGAGGTTTATAGCCGAGTAACACCTTAGGTATCCTTCTTTATATGCTATCAGGAGGAAGCCGTTCGATAGTATCTGTTCTAACGTGTACTCGGCCTCGCTACCTATCTGCTTCTCAACCTCGTTCAACTCTATTTCAAAAAATCCCTTTTCATCTGTAACAGCGCTTTCTATGGGATAGCCCCAGTGCTCATTTTGGCTCTGGAAAACAATATAATATTCCACTAGAACTCCTTCAAGAGGCTCCCCGGTTTCGGCATCATACACAGTACCTCTAACATAGGCTACGTTAAATCCAGAGTAGAACTTTGGAATATGTAGAATTGAAAGTATTAATAGAAAATACAGGGTTAATAGTTTAATCCTGTATTTCACGGAATATCAGATATTAGCCTAGTATTTAATATTATGCATTTTAATGCTTAGATGAATTAGAAAAGTTACTTAAAAATCATGAGAAGCTTCTCTAGGCTATCGATCATGTAAGCTCTATCCTTCAATACTGTTAGAAAGCCTTTACTTGAGTATAGCTTATCTCTATCAACTAAGACGGCTTTAAAACCTACGCCTAGAGCTCCTAGGAAATCTTCTCTAAAATTATCGCCTATATGCGTGATCTCGCTGGGTTCGATGCCGAATTCTCTTAACGTGTTTAGAGCTTTATGAAATATGCAGGGCCTAGGTTTAGAACATTTTACTTCATCTGCGTATATCTGAACTATAAAATACTCGCTATAGCCTAACCGTTCTAGCATAATTCTGGTATATGCGCCCGGCCAGAATACTACATTGCCTATCGTTATCAAAGTATAGCCTCTCTTTTTAAGTTCGGCGACTATTCTTTTAGAATCATCTAAGATTAAATCTTCTAAGTTCTCCCTGGCAATAACGGATGCTAGAGCTTTTTTAATATGCTCCTGAGTTAAATTTTCAAATTCTTCGAGTAGAATCTCCATACTCTGTTCTACTATCCTATTTTCATCTATAAGCTCCTTTACACGCATAGATTTAATCCTAGCATAGGTTGTGAGTATTTTATTAAAGACTTTTTCAGGATCAAGATCAGCGAGCTTAGCCAAGCTTGTAGAGAATTTCCAGTAAAATACTCTCGTGCTTAAGATAGTGTTCCATATATCAAAGCTTAAAACTTTCACAGAAATTTTTCTTATAGCCTAGGTTTTAAGCTTTGTGATTTTAGGTCAAAGTTTACAAGAAATGTCGCCTAGAGAACCGAGTTAATACTTTAAAACGTTAACATAGTAGAGATTTTACACTCCATATTTCACAATGTGAAATATTTATAGTAGCCTAAATAAAATATTGGTTGTAGAAAAGCCGTCAAGGTTTTCTATATGAAAGAAGAAAAGTTAAAAAGAGTATTAGGCTTAGGCTATACGACTTTATTCGGCGTAGGTCTTATACTTGGCGCAGGCATATACGTCTTAATAGGCCGTGCTGCCGGATTTTCTGGCGATGCGGTATGGCTTAGCGTACTCTTCGCCACGTTTATTGCGCTTACAACCGGTTTATCTTATGCAGAGCTATCCTCTATGTATCCAACTGCGGCTAGTACACATACGTATGTCGAGGAAGCTTTTCCTAAAAGAGGGCTTCTCGCTTTTATAGCTGGTTGGTTGATATTCTTCGAGGGAGTAGCTGGAGCTGCCACCGCATCTGTAGGCTTTGCAAGATATTTCACTCAGCTGTTTACTATGGGTGAATACTGGATACCTCTAGTAGCCATTTTGCTAGTCGTGGTATTATCTTTCGTGAATTGGTTTGGAATAGAAGAATCGGCTTTAATGACGGTAATATTCACGTTCATCGAGGCGGGCGGTTTAATACTAGTCGTACTTCTAGGCTTTATGCTTCCTCAGCGATCTCCAGACTACCTAGCGTTTAACCCTACTCTAGACCCTATGATCGGAATTTTGATAGGTGCAGCTGTTTTCTACTTTGCTTTTACAGGTTTTGAATTACAACCTACTCTCAGCGAGGAAACTAGAGAGCCTAGGAAAACAATTCCTAAGGCTATCATCTTAGCTTTATTAATAACGTCTCTTCTATATCTCCTAGTAGCGTTGGCAGTAGTCAGGCTACTACCCTGGGACGTATTAGCCGATACTAGAGCACCGTTGGCGGAAGCTGCGGCAATGGCGTGGAAGCCAGCTTATATGATATTAATGTTTATAGCATTATTCTCGACTACAAATACCGTGTTAGGTTTTCTCGTCTCGGCTTCTAGACTCGCCTATGGCTTAGCATCAGAGGGTATAGTATCTGAACAGCTTGCAAAAGTCGATAAATGGAGGAAAACTCCTTACATATCAGTCCTAATCTCTGGCTTTGTCGCTGTTTTAACTATCTTAATCACTGTGTTTCTGCCTGAGATTACGGGTTTAAGACTCAGATTTGGTGAAGTAGAGTATAAGCTAGTGGATATGGTAGGCAAAACTTCCTCGCTAGCCGCTATCCTAGCCTTTATAATGGTTAACGTGGCCGTGATAGTGCTTAGATTTACCAAGCCTGATTATGAGAGACGCTTCACCATACCATTAAACATAGGCAGGTTCCCAGTGCTTCCCGCGATTTCAATAGTACTTATAGTCTTCTTCTTGGCGATAAGCTTCACGGATTGGATAATCTGGATAAGCACGGCAGTAGTAATACTCATAGGATTAGCGTTCTATAAGAGATAATTACACACATTTGTTAAAGTATCTAACAAATTTCCAGTATAATGAATTGAATTTTTTAATTACTTAGAAACAAACTGAAAAGATAATATTAATTGTTTATGCTAAATACTTCTTTTCCAGATACTCTAGGAAATATTTCGGATTCATATCTTCTCCTGTAGCTCTTTTAATCAATTCTTTAGGCGGTAGAGTCGCGCCCCATTTATGTATCTTTTCTCTAAGCCATTCTCTTATTTTCGTAAATTCGCCTTTAACTACTAGATCTTCCAAATTTCCGAGTTCGGATTCGAGAGCTTTTTTGATTTGTGCTGCTAAGATAGAGCCTATAGCGTATGTGGGGAAGTAGCCTATATAGCCTTCAGACCAGTGTACATCTTGGAGACATCCAAGTCTGTCGTTAGGCGGGGCTACGCCTACATATTTCTCCATTTTTTCGTTCCATACTTGAGGTATCTCAGACACGTTTAGTGAATCTTCTATGAGTCCCTTCTCTATTTCATAGCGCAATATTATGTGGAGTGGATAGTGAACTTCGTCTGCTTCTACTCTTATAAACTCCGGTCTTACTATACAGAAGTAGCGGTAAACCTCCTCGGGTTTATATTCTTTAAGAAACGGAAGCAGAGCCCGCATTGAAGGATAGAAGAAGTCTATAAAAGCCCTAGACCTCCATATCATATTTTCCCAGAATCTAGACTGGGATTCGTGAATTCCGAAAGAGACTCCAGTTCCTATAGGAGTACCAGCTAACGCTTTATCTATTTGAAGTTGATAGAGAGCATGTCCAAACTCGTGAACTACAGAGCCTAGGCTTCTCCTAAAATCGCTAGTATGGTACCACGTCGTTATTCGGACGTCGTCTAGGCTCATGTCTATTGTAAATGGATGAGTGGAGACGTCGAGCCTTCCTCGAGAGAAATCATAGCCTAGGTATTCTAATACTAGGAAATTTAGGTATTTCATGGCTTCCTTATCGTATTTTTCATCTTCTAGCTTATGATGTTGAGGAAATACACCTGCATCCAGTATTTTCTTAAATAGCTTAGAGAGAGGGATTCTAAGTTGAGAAAACATTCTATCTACATCTTCAGATGTTAATCCTTCTTCGAACAAGTCTAAGAGTGCATCATAGAGTTTATCAAATTCTCTATACTCTGCTTTTTTCTTCTCTATCTCGACTATCTTCTCTAAGTGGGGCTCAAAGCTCTTAAAATCGCTTTTTTCCTTAGCCTTCTCCCAGACCACTCTAGCTTTAGTAGTGACTTTAGCTTCTTCCTCCAGTAGTTCCGGAGGTACTTTCTCATAGAATTCGAGTTCTCTTTTTAAAACTCTAATCACTCCCTTCTCGTACTCGTTTAAATTCTCTTCTTTCTCAGCTTCTCTAAATATACTCTTGAATTCATCTGAAAGGAATAATTTTTGTCTTAAAACACTTAACCTGGCGACAGCTACGCCTCTTCTCTCAGCAGCGCCTCTAGGCATGTAAGTATTCACATCCCAACCTAGAAGAGCTAAAGCATGATTTAAAGCCCAAACATCACTATACTTCTCGAGCAGTTTCTTAATCTTAGGATTTTGGAAAACCATGTTTTATTCTTTCTATCAGAAACTTAATAATTTTTACCTTAACGTCTTAGACCAATATGAACTTTAGAGTTCCTCGAGTTAGATAACCTAGTATATGGTAATATTCGATAATACCTATTTGTCACTAAAAGTCATCATTAATCTGAAAAATATTAGATTATCAAGGTAATATAGGCAGTAATATCGATGAAGAAATATTTTTATAAAAAATTGTGGTTATTCACTATGGTTAAAATGTATCGATGCACCATAGGAGAAAAAATATCACTTTTAAAAAAGAAAAGAGATGAACTAATCAAAAATATTAAGAGTGGGGAGGAGACGTTCATCGGAGATGATAAACTGGTTTATCAGACAGAAGCTATTCTCGCAACTATGGCGCGTCTTTTCTCATCTATCTGTGCTATGTTAACTATAAATCAAACAGGTAGAATTCCTAGACATGGTTTTGAATGCTTAGAAATGCTCGTTAAGAGCGGATATATAAGTACGAGGCATGGAAATGATTTATCAAAATTGTTAAGATTCTTAAACTTCTACTATGATTTCGCATCTATGAAGGGAGAAGATGTATATAGAATAGCTAAAAATATAGTTTCTATAATTGAGGAATTTATTAAGGAAATAGAAGAATTGTAAGAACTGAAACCTACAATAAAGCTTTTCTATTGAAAATGTGTTTCGCTAAATTGATTTTCTATAAATCTCCGAGAGCTATAAGCGTTATTTGTGAAGAATTGATAACTATAAGTAGCTTATATATGAAACTGTGAATATGATATACTCGAGTCTCCGGTTCAATTTTGAAGACGAAAAAGCTTTGAAAAAATCTTAAGGTATTATTACGTTAGAGTTGAGAATTGGTTGATAAATCATATTTGCAACTGTAGCTTTTAGAATGAAGTCTAGGATTATAAACGTGAAAGCTATTAAGAGTAAAGTTTTCACGCTTGTTACATCTATCGTTCTTTTCTTTTTAGCGAAGACTTCTGTTAGAGAGTAAAGAGGCCCGAGTTTAATTTTCACAGTCCTCTTTATGAAATAGTTGAACAGCAAATTGTAGGAGAACCATGTTAAAGCCACTCCTAAAGAGACATAACCTACAACCCTGATTATGGCGTAGATTGGCCATGAAAATAGAGCAACTGTTAGAAAGCAGGACAACTCTGGCTTAGCGTGCAGTAATAAGATTCCCACATAGTAATTCATATAATTCAATAAGTAGGCTCCAAGTAGTAATGCAGCAAATCCTAGAGTTAAAACACTGAGTAGAGAAAACATGATGATTTCTATGATTTTAGGTACTAGGAACAGGTTAGGATCTCCCTCAGGACCCTGCCCTGTTTTAATCCATTCGAACATTTCTTTTCTATACTTTTCTCCATTAAGTATTATTCCAGCCGCTGTCTCTGGCATATAATAGCTAAATACTATGATTAAAAGTGTTAAAAGAAGAGCCCATGCCAGAATAAGAGCTACAGCTTTTTTAAACTTCCTAGTCACAACGAAGAAAAGGTATTGGGGATAAACTGCTATTGTACTGAGTAAGGGTAAGAATATAGGGTGTATATGTGCTAACACTATTCCTGCTAGAGTAAACACGAGAGAGAGGAGGAAGACGGCAGTTAAACCTTTAGGCCATATCTTCCAAAGCTTTACCGTTGTGTTGACTAGGCTTAGCATGATATAATTCTATATATTTTACATACTTAATAGTTTAGCGTTATCTGGCTAAAATTGCAAGAGGGAAAGTTAATATACCTCGTTGCCTATAGTGCAACGGTGCTCGTTTGTCTGAAAAAATTAAAGTTGGAAAAAATTTTGAATTGGAAATTCCCAAAGTTTATGACATTTTAAAAACTAATGCTGAAAAAGAAATTGAGAAAATTTTAGAAAAATATCCTAAATCTTTGAAAATGTGGAATATTTTGAAAAAAGATCCAGAGGTAAATGCTTGTTGGGATATTGCCAATTATATTGCTGTTGCAAAGCTACACTATAATGATCATGGAGATGTACATGCTAAAATAGTCGCAGCTAACGCGCTTAAAATGTTGAAAATACTCTTAGAACATAACGTCTTACCCGATGTTATGTCGGAAAAAGCTGGAGATGAAGATGATGCTTATTTAGTGGTTTTGACAGGAGCTCTCCTTCATGATATTGGAAACCAGGTACATAGAGAGCATCATAATCTGCATGGAGTATATTTGGCAATTCCGCTCTTGAACAGGTTACTGCCACAGATTTACGGCAATAGTGAAAAAATGTATGAGATTCGCGGTCATATACTACATACCATATATGCACACGAGGCGGATGTTAAAGATCTTACAAAGGAGGCGGCTTTAGTAGGTATAGCTGATGGAACCGATATGACAAAAGGAAGAGGTAGAGTAGCATTCGATTCTGGAAACGTTAACATTCATACGGTTTCTGCCTTGTCGATAGAACACGTGAGAATTATGGAGGGAGTAGATAAGCCTGTTAGAATATTAATTGAAATGAACAATAGCGCTGGAGTATTTCAAGTTCAGGAGACTTTAGCTAAGAAAATAGCTGGAAGTCCTCTAGAGCCTTATATAGAGATTATCGCTCAAACAGAACCTGAAGGAGCTTCGGATTCAAGAATTATACATAGAATAGTGATAAGGCAGGAACGTTTTGAAGCACTATAATCTTTCTCTTTTCTTCTTTATGTAATTTATAACAGCTCCGTAGGGATTAAATGAGAAAATGATTAGACAAGATAGATACTCATATTCTATTAGACGAATATTTATCATCTTTATCATAAAGAGAAACAAAATTTGTCAATCCTCGGAATTCTTCCCATACGAGTAAAAGCTAATTGGGCCTATAATCTTTATCCTATCGGATAGTGCCGTATACACCCGCGCTGGTATTTTGATAGGACCTATAGCATGTATTCTCTCAATGACTCTTTCAGCTAAATCCGGGTCTACATCTTCCGCAAATTCCAGAACTCCTATACTTTTTATCCTAACTCTCCTCCCTTTTCTAAGCCATTCTTCTAAAAGATCATTTGTTATTCTCAGAGAGGATACATAAGCCATATCCACTTTCTTCCCTTTCTCTACTTCTACTTTCACATACGAAGGCCCTTTTTCAGCTAGTCTAGCCGTTTGAACTATAGTTCTTAAAGTATCTCTTATTCTAGGTATCAAAACTAGCTTTATGGATTTAGCTAGGCTATCATACTCCAACCTATACTCTCGCCCTATATAATCTACCAATCCTAGCGTGTGTAGATCGTCTAAGTATTTTCTAGCAGTGTTTGGACTTATATTGAAGTTCTTGGCTATCTCAGTAGATGTTACACTTTTCCTATTTTCTATAAAGAGGTAGATGTCTTGAGCCAGCTTATCTAGGCCGAGAGAATATAAAACCCATCTTTTAATAACTTCTTCCTTCTTCTCCTCAGGTATGCTTTCCGGGATTCTAAGCTTTCTTATAACCCACTCGGCTAAAACTTCCAATTCTTCACCCACTTTTCTCACCTTCCTCGACTATTATTGTAGAGGCTTCAATATCTATACCCTTAGAATTGGAATCTCCAACTTCTAGTTCTTCTCCTATATTCGATATAACTGTTATACTATGATTTTCTGGGTCGATATTATCTACGATTCCTTCAAATTCTACTATATCGCCGGAGTATACATGTGAACCTATTATCCTAACTTTAGGCACGCTAACATCCTTTAAATACTTTATATACGGTATTGCTTCTCTCACACTATTAAACGATTTCCCTCTAACCGACTTCGAGAAGATATGAATATTGCGGCTTGAGTATACCTTAGCTATAGTTTTTAAAACTTCCATGATACGGGGCAAAGTTTTCTTGATTAAAGCTTCTCCGAGAGGATACTCTATATAATATGCTTTCCCTATCTTTTCCACTAGGCCAACAGTATATAGTTTGTCGAGTATTTCCCTAGCGTTCTCCTTTTCTAATTTGAATTCTGAGACTATATCTTCAACAGTAACAGTATTCCTCGAATTTATGTAATCATATACTCTACGCTCCAAGTCGTCAAGACCTAAAGATCTCAGAGCCCATTCTCTAATTTCATCTTTAGACTCTGTAGTAAGAGGTTTGATCCTATATATCCGCCATTCAGCTAGTATTTCGAATTCTTGCATTTTACTTCAACTCAATTTTTTATAACTTTAACTCAATAATTATTGAGTTAAAGAACTATATAAATTATTC